>MAAC01013686.1_pt1 | contig 405083 bp, 381 predicted proteins | sample 1115981 | NCBI WGS metagenome assembly MAAC01 (sample SAMN04961126, study PRJNA320927) | seawater metagenome | isolation source: sample BD02T64 sea water enriched with oil for 64 days | place: USA:Gulf of Mexico | collected 2013-07-27 | reverse complement strand
GGACCCAACAGATCCAACAGATCCAACGGACCCAACAGATCCAACAGATCCAACAGATCCAACGGACCCAACAGATCCAACGGACCCAACGGACCCAACGGACCCAACAGATCCAACGGATCCAACGGACCCAACGGACCCAACAGATCCACTAGGTTATTTCAATAATACTGCATACGTAAGTTGATGAAAACAATTAAAAGTAGTAGTAGATTCTATGAGAAGCCCTATTTTCCCAACTATCCAAGCTTGTCCAATAGGTTTTAATGAATTCAAAATCTATTCAAATATCTCGAGTATTACTACTTTAGAACTCCCAGAAGCGACTTGGAACTTATTTATTTCAAATGAAACAAGTTGAGGAGATTACTATAAAGTATTTAATGTAGCTGGTGTTAAGATTGGAGCTGTTGCATATAAAACAACTGATCCAGTTTATAATTATTTTTGGGCATTTACGATTTGTTTAGAAAATTAAAAAAAGAGATTCGTATATCTCTTTTTTTAATGCATAATTTATTTTATATTTTTATATTTTAAAAAATACTATATATTTATATACGTTTGTTTATTTCTCATAATTTTCTTGTTTTATGGATTCTTTAGCTTTGCTCTCAATTTTGATCGCAATAATTGTACTTTCAAAGATTATTGCACATTGATTAAAAATAGTAGACGTACTTGTCTATATTATTCTTTGATTTATTATTACAAAATTAGATATATTACCGAGAGAAAGTGAAGTTTTCGCATTTTTATCTGAAATATGAGTTATCTTCCTTATGTTTTACGCAGGGTGGATGGAAAATTCAAAGACGTTTTTTAAAAAAGTAATTGAGAATAAATGGGTTGCCATCATTGGAGCTATTTGACCATTTCTTGGTGCATATTTATGAATTTCATTTTTGTGATTTACCTTTCATGAAGCAATAGTCGCTTGATTCATATTTACGGCTACAGCTGTTCCTTTTACAATTGCGATTCTACAAAGCCTAAAACTCCAAAATACACCAGGTGCTAAATCTATAGTTGCTGCAGCTATGGCCGATGGATTCATTTCAATTATTACTATGTCTGCTGTATTTTCAACATTTGTACTCTATCAATCTGGTTGAGTGGTAGATATGAGCTCTATAATTTTTGAAACATTAGGAAAATTATTTTTATTATTTTTATGTTTTGGAGTTTTTTATATACTAGCTGTTATTATTTTTCCAAGTGAACACTCACAAGTAAGGATGAATGATACACTGGCAAAAAGTGTATGAAAAACATCTACAACTTTTTTTAAATTAATCTGATTAAAGTGGTTTACAAAAAAGTTTCATAAAGTTGAAATTATGATCCCAACAACTTTATTTTTAATATTTTCACTTTCTATATTTTCTCATGTAATGTGATTACATGTAGCTATATGAGCATATCTTACTGGATTGATTCTTCATGTGGATATGTTTTATTCTCCTGATAAATATAAAAAAAGTGATGAACTCCCTCACGATGAGGTTGAAACAAATTATAAAAGTTTAACTGGAGTTATGTACTCTCTAGCAAATCATTTTTTATGACCAATATTTTTTATATACCTAGGTTCAAAATTAATCATTGATTGACAAAATATTTCAGAAATATTCTCGAGCGCTTTCGTCTTATTTATTTTTATAGCAGTTTTTCAATTTATCTCAGCCTCATTTGCTGCAAGGTATACAGCAAAACTTAGCTTTAATGATTCAGTACTTGTTTGATTTTGAATGTGGCCAAGAGATGTACTTGCATTTGTAATTCTATGAGTATGAATTAGTGCTGGGTTGATAGAAGAATCAAGTACATTTATATCGGTGATTGTTGTTACTATATTACTTCTTGATATATCTGCTCCAATTGCAATTAAATGGTGGGCAAAAAGGTATAAAAATATATAATATTTTTTTGAATAATTCTATTATCTGTTATACTCTCATTAATGATTTAATATTTAAAAATTTTTTTATGAGTGAATTAATGTGAATTATTCTTGCGTGAGTTTTTTATATAGCATTATGAATGTTTTGGTATTCTTCAGCAATGTTCTGAAAAATATGGTGCAAAGCAAAGGGCTTTATTCATGAAGATATGCAAAATAAAAAAATGCCATTACATGCAATGGTAAAAGCGATAATTAATGCTTTGTCTATAGCTATTATTTTAAGTGGATGATCATATTTACTGTGAATCTCAACACTTGAACAAAATTTAATTTTTGCTGTAATAATTGGTATAATTGTATCAACAAATGAAGTTTCTAAATATATTTGGGAACAAGAAAAATTCGTATTGGTTCTTCTTAATTCTATTTATTCTATTTTAGCTTATGCTTGAATGCTAAGTATTATGTTTTATGTATAAATTATAATTATAAAAAGCACCAATTAAGGTGCTTTTTATTTTGTATTGTTATGGGGAAGTGATAATAATAATCAGCTTGCCCAGGATGTTTTAGAAATAATTTTCCAAATTTTTTGGACTTTGAGAATATTATCATTTACCTGATTTTTAAATTCCTTATTCTGCATATTGAGTATATTTAAAAATATAAAACGGTAGAGTGTCTGGGCGATTTAATATAATGATTCTACCTTAAAGAAAACTTAATTTAAACTTAATTCAGGATTTTTTGTAGTTTTGTTAAATATATGTTATTATTTAGTATAAAATATTTAATTTTTATTCGTGTGTATAGATGGAAAAAAAACATATTTCTTTTGATGATTCAAATAACTTTATAGAGAAACTTATACAATGAGGAGTTTCATATAAAGCTTCAGACATACATATCTCTCCATGAAAAAATGAAGTAAATGTGAAATTTAGAATATCATGAGAGCTCCATACATTATATTCTTTTTCTCCAGAACTCCACGATAAGTTTATTAACTCGATTAAGGTCTTGTCAGGGATGGATATTAGTGAGCATAATCATATCCAAGATGGAAAGATCTTCATGAATCTTGCTGTAAATACAAAACAGGTTTGAGTAAATGGAAGAGTTTCAAGTCTTCCAACAATCTATGGAGAAAATATTGTTATAAGGCTTTTATTAACTGAAAGTAACTATTTACAAATTAGTTGATTATGATTTTCTGAAAACAATGCAAAATTATTAAAAAGAGTCACGAGTATTCAAGAATGATTAGTACTTGTGTGTTGAGGGACATGAAGTTGAAAAACAACAACTTTATATGCCCTTTTAAATGAATTTGACCCAGATGTGTCATGAATTTTTACTCTTGAAGATCCAATTGAGTATCAAATAGATTGATATGTTCAGTCACAAATTAAAACTGTAAAATGAAGTTCAAGTAATAAAAATTCTTATACATTTTCTGAAGGTTTAGTCTGAATACTCAGGCAAGATCCAGATGTAATTATGATTTGAGAAATAAGAAGAAAAGAAGAGGCTCAGACTTGTTTGGAAGCTGCCAATACCTGACATATTGTCATGTGAACCATTCATTCGAATAACTCTATTTCAGTAGTAACGAGAATTCGTCAATTATGAATTGATTCATATTTGTTAGCAAGCGGGATTAAATATATAATTTCACAAAAAATGATAAAAGGACTTTGTGAAAGTTGCAAAGTTGAGACTAAGATTAATAAAAATACACTTCCAGAAATTTTTCAAAAATATATTAATGATGATATTATTGCAGTTTTCAAGAATAACCCATGAGGATGTGAAAAATGTAATAAAGGTTATAACTGATCGGTAGTATTATCAGAAATAGCTGAAATAGATGATGATATATATGATTTACTATTATCAAATGCATGAGAGACAGAATTAAAAGAAGCCCTTTTAAAAAAATGATTTATTCCTTTTTATATTGATGCTCTATATAAAGCTTTGGAATGATCAGTAAATATTACTGATATTATTGATTTAGAATATTAAAATAACACTAAAATGTCTTTGTCAGCTCAAGAATATAATCAGAGATACACTGATGATTTGGAAGAATCTTTCCAATGACTTATTTCTGATATTGAAAATATTGAAGATTTATTAGGCAATTTTCATAATAAGCAAAAAATTTCTGATGATTTAATAGACTTAAAACAGGCAGTTTTAGAAATCTACGATAACAAAGAGACCGTTGATTGGAAGCTTATTCAACCTTTAAAAAAGAAATTACAAGCTTTAGAAAATATAATTAAGTGATATGATTCTATAACAAAAAAAAGTCTATCAGCTAGATTTAAACTTTCTCAAGAAATTGTAATTGAAATATGAAACTTACAAACAAGAAGTGACAATAAAACACTTTGACAGCTGGTTGAATCTGATTCATTATTTAATACAGTAGTGTTAAATAAACTAGATGATCTCAGTGACTCTATGTTAGACTTTTTTTCTACTGGAATTGATAACTTAAAGCGTTCAGAATGATCTCAGGCAACATTATCAGATAGGTTTCAAAGTAGTTATGACGAGTTTACATCTCAGTCATGAGATGTAATTAGTAAATTTTTAGTCTGACTCGAAGGTGAGTTTGATACACTTTCAAAAAAAGAGCAATTATTTCTTATTGTTGAATCGATTTTTCTAGCAATAAAAGAGTGAGCAATTGAATTTGTTGGTCCAAAGAAAGTAATGGTACTTATTCCTGATTCTGTTTTGCTTTCATTTAAAAAATACTTTAAAACGAGTAATAATAATTGATTAGATATCGACGATATTTATGATTTTTGTAAAGAATTATATAGCAATAGTGATGATTTCAAAGAAATGTTAATGGAGCTGTGATTAAATGAAATTTCAGAAAATGATGAGTTATTTGCATCAAATTAAAAAAAGAACAATTTATTGTTCTTTTTTTTGGTCGGATTCTTTATCTGAATTAAATATTAAAAATATCTAAGCTATTTTGAAAAATTTGTTTTTTAATCAGTTCAGGATCTTCATCTCTGAGTTCAATTATTTTTTCAAGGACATATTGTACATATTTTGGTTCATTTTCTTCTTTTCCTCTATAGGGTGTTGGTGTGAGGTATGGGCTATCAGTTTCTATAATCAAATTTTCAAGTGGAATTTTTTGAGCAGCTTCTTGTATATCATATGTATTTTTAAATGTAACGATTCATCAAAATGCAAGTTTACATTTTGGAGATATTTCGATACATTTTTTTGCAAATTCAAGGTTCTCAGAAAAGCAGTGAATAATAAAATTTTCATATTTTGCTTGAGATAAGATATCAAGTATATCATTTCAAGCATCTCTGTTATGAATAATAAGTGGAAGCTTGTATTTTTTTGCGAGTTTAATTTGTGCGAGAAAGAATTCTTTTTGTATTTTTTTTTCATGTTCTGTGTTTTCTTTACTGAGCCAATGATAATCAAGTCAACACTCTCATACTCAAACTACTTTATCCTTATCTGCTAGGTATATGTCTTCTAAAAAGTCTATAGATTCATCAAGTTTTCATTCTAGTTCTATAGTATCAGTTGGATGTATTCATATTGTGGAATAGATACAGTCATATCTATTTGCTAATTCAAGACTTTGTTTACTTGAATTTAAATTTGTTCAAATAGAAACCAAGTATTTTCAGCCTGACTTCTGAAAATTTTCAATAATAAATTCTTCAGTTTTCTCTTTTGATAAGAGTGGGTGACAGTGAGTATCTATAAACATAATTAATATTAAAAAGTGAGTCAAGATGTTGATAATAGGTATGTTTCTCAAGTATTATCAGTGAAATTAGCATTCATGATGTTTATATTCTCTGATTTATTATTCTTTCTGTGAAAATCAAATTGTAAGATATTTCATTTTACATCGATATTAGTTGCTTCTTTGAAGTTAATAATAATTGAATTTATTCAAGGTGTATTATCAAGGTTCACAATTTCAGCATTTTCAGTTTTAAAGTTATCAATTGATATATTTTCAGAGTTATATGCAAAGCTAAGAGTAAGGGTTTGTATATTACCAATATTTTTAGAGGTAACTACTTGAAATCCATCATCATTTTTTTCAAGAAAAATATCAGAGTCTATTTTAACTCATTGAGAGTTGAGGACACTTGTTTTTAAACTTTGTCAGATATTTGTACCATCAATGACAATAAAATTTATACCTAACGCTATGACCAAGCTTGCTGCAATAACTCAGGCATTAGAAATAAGTCTATTTTGTTTGTATTTTTTTAGTATATCTGGCATAAAAATTATATTGAAAATAAGTCTAGATTTAGTGTACAAAATATGAGGCTTTTGTAAAGGTTAATTTATATTAAATAATTCAATGATCTTCAAGGGTTTGAATTTGATTCTTGTTTAAGATTTTCTCAAGCTCTTGCTTTTTTATTCCTGATAGCTTATTAACACTTCAATACGTTTTCAGTATTTTTTTTCTTGTAATAGGTCAAAATCATGGAAGAGATTCAAGTAAGTTTGTTTTCATTGCTTTGATTCTTTTGTCTCTGTTAAAGGTAATAGCAAACCTATGAGCTTCATCTCTTATTTTTTGAATAAGTCTGAGTTCTAAGCTTTCTTTATCGAGTAAAATTGGTTCACTTTCTCATGGAAGGAATAATTCTTCTTCTCTTTTTGCGATTGAAACAACTTGTAGATTATTTATAAGTTCTAGAGTTTCTTTATTTGAGTGTTCACTTTTAAACCTATGAATTATCTTTATAACACTATTGAGTTGTCATTTTCCTCAGTCAATAATTATTAAATCAGGAATTATTCCTGATTTTTCTATTTCTTTGAGCCTTCTTTCCATTATTTCTTTCATACTTCAAAAATCATCAATTTTTCATGACTCAAGAGTTTTAATCTTAAATTTTTTGTATTTTGATGTATTACTTTTTCAATTTTCTATAATGCTTCTACTTGCAACAGTATGACTTCAGGCTAAATGAGATATGTCATTACATTCAAAAATGAGAGATTTATTTATTTGATTATATCAAAGTGTTTTTAGTAAATTTTTCATGGTAGCTTTTGTAAAGCCTTTTGTAGAAAGGGAGTTGAGATATTTTTTATAAGCATATTCATATATATTTTTGTATGTCAGTTGTAATAACTCAAGTTTTGCTCATTTTTTGGGGAGCTCAATTTTTATATCTTCTAGAATATCATCTAATTTTATAGGAAGTATATAACTACATTTTATTTTTTCTTCTCTATCTGAGATATACCTATTTTCTATAAAAATCTTTAATAATTCTTCTTTTGTTTCTCAAAGTTTTGCTGAGATTTCAAAATTATTGAATCATGTTATTTTTGAGTCACGAATTTCTATGAGTCATATATAGAAACTATCAAATTTTTCTAAATAATGAATTACGTTATAATCTCATTGTACTGCATCACGAACATTTTGATTTATCTCTAGACTTTTGATGGATTCAATTTGCTCTTTTGCTTTTTGAGCCTCTTCAAAGTTAAGCTCTTTTGCATGAGATTTCATTTTTTCCTCAATACTTGAAATAACATCTTGAAAATTTCATTTCAAAAATTTTTTTATATTTTTTATCTGCTGATTATATTCGTTAATAACTGTATCTTCTATTTTTTCACCCCCGTCATTATTAAATGGGGTACTAGAAGTATGAGGACGAGAGATGATCCCGTTATTTTTAAATAAATATTTATCTAAATTATATCATCATCATTCTTTAAAAAAATGAATATCATGACAACCATATCAAAAGTGTTTCTTAATTATCTTTAATATATTATTAACATGAAAAGTACTTATATATGGTCAAAAATATACTCAGGATTTTGTTTTGATCCTTGTTTTGAGTATTTTTGGAAAGGTTGTATCTGTAATTTTGATATAAAGATGATTTTTGTCATCTTTCATTAAAATATTATATTTTGGTTTGTGTTGTTTTATAAGAGTTGTCTCTAATATCAAGCTTTCAGTTTCATTTGTTGTTATAATAGTTTCAATCCTCACTATTTGTTCTACCATTTTTTTCTTTGCAAAGTTGAGCTTTGATTTTCCATTGAAGTAACTATTTACACGTGAAAAAAGATTTACAGATTTTCATATGTAAATTATGGTTCATTCCTTATTAAAGTATTTATATATTCAAGGAGACTTAGGGATATGTTGTAAATCTAAATTTGGCATATAAATCATTATCTTAAATCAATAGTGTCTTCATTATCTTGATATTGTTCTATGAGTTCATCTTCATCATCTATTTTTTTATTTGTCATTCATTTATTATCAAGATAATTTTCTACTACTCATCAAAGAGCATCCATAATAACATCAAATTTATCTTGTCACATGAGACCTTCTTCATCTATTTCATGTTTTACTCTTTCAATTAAATTGAGAGCTTTATATGGTTGTACTGCATCATATATTACAAAAGCATCAGCTCAAATCTTGTGAATAATCAGGTCTCATTTTTTAAGCACTTTATCAATAATTCAGTTTTCTTCTACTTCTAATCACTCGATATTATCATATGAAATTGTCTGCATTTTTGCTTTGAATATTGACCGATCGAGATCAATGACTCAATCATTTGTAATAATCCATACATCATTATACCAATCAAATATATCGTAAATAATTTTTATGTATATAATAATTAGGAATCACTCAAGTAGGTAAAAGGGGATTAAGTCTTTGATTGATATGGAGTAATAATAGAGAAAACTTGGTAAAAGTGCTCCAAGTCAGAGCCATAAAAATACTCTTCATAGTACATCAATCGGATGTTGATGTACTATTCCTCGGATATCTTGTCATTCGGGAGTATATTTTTGAAAGAATCTTTTATCAAAGGTATTCATTATTTTATTGTAATTCTAATAGAATAGGACAATGGTCACTTCACATTACATCGGTTAAGTATTTCATATTTTTTACTTTTTCTATGAAGCTTTCGTTTACTACAAAATAATCTATCCTCCAGCCTACATTTCTCGGCCTTGCTCCAGCTCTATATGACCACCATGAATAGGTGTCAGTTTGTTTTGGATATAAATGCCTAAATGTATCAATATATCAGTTTTTTAATAATTCTGTTACTTTTTCTCTTTCAATTGGCAAGAATCAAATTGAATTTTTATTTTCTTTTGGTCTTGCTATATCGGCTTCTTTATGGCAAACATTAAAGTCTCATGTGAGTACTATATTTCTTCATGCTTCAATCAGCTTATTTGAATATGAAATAATATGATCATAAAAATCGAGTTTATAACTTACCATTTCGGTTCCATCTGCTCTTGTTCAACCATTAGGATAATAACCGTTTATAAGGATGAAATCTCAAAAATCTACTTCTGTAATTCTTCCATCTTCATAGAAATGTGTAATTTCTCAGAAATTATTTTTTGATGATGTAGGCAGAAGATTTTTTTTATAAAAAATTGCTGTACCTGCATATCATGCTCTTGTTCAAGAATGCCATATATAATCATATCATTCCAATTCTCATACTTCTTTTAAAAATTGATCTTCAAACGCTTTTGTTTCTTGTATAGCTAATATGTCAGGATTTTCTGACTTTACAAAATCTTTAAATCATTTTTTTGCAACAGCTCTTATTCAATTTACATTCCAAGAGATAATTTTCATTCTTTATTGTATTAGTTTGTAATTAAATATGATTTTAGTCTTTCATATGAAAATGTAAAGTTTTTCCCCTTGAAAATAATAGATATTGAATATAATGGGCCTAATAATTTAATTGTTTAGATATAATAGAATGACAAACCACGATAAACAAGATATAGAAGAACAAGATATAGTAGAAGAAATGGAACAAGAAATTGATGAAATTGAAAATGAAGAAGGGGGAATAGATGAAGAAAAGCTTCAAGATGCACAAAATGGGTGAGAACCTGAGTCAGGAAGCTTACAAGATATATTAGCAAGAACTCAAGCAGATTTTGATAATTTTAAAAAAAGAACTCAGAGAGATAAAAATGACATGATCTTTTTTTTAAAATCAGATATTCTTAAAAAGATTTTGCCAAGGTTAGATGATATGGATAGAATGATTCATAATACTCCAGATGAGATGAAGACTGGAGCACTGTATGAATGAGTAGCATCAATGCAAACAAAGCTTATAAAAGATCTTGAATCTATGTGAGTAACTTCATTTACTTCAAAATGAGAAAATGTAAATCCCGAAAAACATGATGTTATGACTACTGTCCCATGACAAACAGAGGGAATTGTTTTTGATGAATTTGAAAAATGATACTTATTAAATGATAAAGTTTTAAGACATGCAAAAGTAGTTGTTTGAGCGTGAAATTAATAAACTTGCTTTATTCAATATTTTCATATAATTGTTTCGCAATCATTATTCGTAAATAATATTATGAAACCATTCCAGAGTATAGTTCTTATACTCGTATCAATCATATTTTTCTTTTTTGGAGTTCTAGGTGTCTCGGCATCTAGTTCTTTTTCTGGTATAGAATCAAATATATCTGCGGAGTCTAATATCGTAAAAATAACAAAACTTCAAATATTCTTTAAAAGTTTAGATTTATATAATTGAAATATTGATGGAAAATATTCAAGTATAGAAAAATCTCTCATTGATTATCAAATGACAGCATGAATAGTAAAATATAGCGATGATTGGTGAGCATGATTTTTTTGAAAGAAAACCCTTACTGCTCTTGAAAAAGAATTTTGAGATAGATTTAAGGATAATTTGAACACCTTGAAAGTTGATGAGCCTGAAAGTAATGAGAGATACTTTTATGTAACTGCATATTATTCACCGCTTCCATGACAAAAAAGATATACTACTTGAACATACGCCTGAGATAAAAGGTTGAATTGAAATTGAAAAATTACTGCTTCATGAAAACCTGTTTTCGTGGGACTTTTCGCAGCCCCAAGAAATTATAAGTATGGGACTAAAATTGAACTAGAATGAATTTGAATATGAAGTGTTGAAGATAGAGGGTGAGCAATTGTAAATGCTTGAGAGAGATGATTTGAGCATGATAGAATCGATATATGGATGTGATATTGAGATGAATGACTCAGAAGAGCTTTGAAATGGTGAAAAAGAAAAGTGAAATGAAGAATAGTTGAAGATGAGCAATTACCTACTGTAGGATTTGATGAGTCACCAGTTACAAAATATAATAAATTGAGAGTAAATGCTGAGAGTAAAAAGGATGATATTAAAAAATTACAATCCTTATTTACTGAAATTAAACTGTATAATAAAGATATTGATGGAGATTATAACAGTATAAAAGATGAACTCATAGATTTTCAGATAAAAAACCATATCATAGAAAGTAGGATAAGTGAAGAAGCATGATATTTTTGAGTGAAAACATTAGATACTTTGCATACTCAGTTTTGATCTTGAATATTTGCAGAGGTTGAATATTTAAAGGATTATACAAAACTTACAAGAAGGGAAATACTCAAGTTAAAAAAAGTGAAATATAAAATACTTTCATATATTGATACTCTATCAGGATGAAATAATTTAAAGAAATATAAAATCAAATCTTCTTTCAGGAAAAAATTGGAAAAAGTCATTGATAAATCTGGATCTAAAAAGAAAAAACAACAACTAAAATTTTTAAAATTAATACTTTAAAATACTAATTTTAAAGTCGTCAATTAAAAATAATATAAAAAGCTTATCGATATTTGTCAGATAAGCTTTTTATATGCTAAAATTACTCATATATTAATACCTTTAAGAAAATATTTATGAGGAAAATCTTAGCCTTTATATTATCCGTTTCAATGGTATCTTTTTTGTACCCATATACAGCTTTTTCTAATAGTAATGCTGGATATTTTGTTGTAACTGCATATTATTCTCCTCTTCCAGATCAAAACTATTACCTGACTTGAGATTATAAAAGTGAGATGAGGCTTAATTGAAAATGAATTGCATGAGCATCATGAAAAAAAGTTTTTTCATGAATGCTTGCTTGACCAAAAAATTATAAATTTTGAACGAAGATTCATTTAGAGTGATTATGAGTATGAGTAATAGAGGATAGGTGATGAGCGATTGTAAATGCTTGAAATAGAGGCTATAGTTATGATAGGATAGATGTTTGGGTAGGGTATGGAGATGAAGGATTAAGAAGAGCATTATATTGGGGAAAAAGGACTGTGAAATGAAATATAGTAAAACAAAATACACAAACAACGCTTGATTATAATAATATATCTGCTCCTACATGGGTAACTAAAAATTTTAAAAAAATCCCAAATATATTTAATACATGAATAGGGAAAGATAGTGATCAAAAACTGGTAAATAATTTGAAAAAATTCCTTATATCTATTTGAGTATATACTGGTGAAATGAACGGAATATATAGTTCGGATTTAATTGATTTTATTTATGATTTTCAAATAGAAAACAAACTCATTAAAAAATGAACCTACAATTGAGCTGGTTATTGGGGAGGGAACACAAGAGCATTATTTCTAAAAAAGTATTTAAATTGAGAATATGACATAGTAGAGTGAGATAAATTTGTAGAAAATAAGAATCATGATAAATGAACAGTATTAGAAAATACTGATAAATATAAAAATATATTACAGTGAAACGTTACAAAAAAAGAAGATATTAAACTTTTACAAGAAGTTTTAATAAAATTATGAATATATGAATGAAAACTTACATGAAATTATAAAGATCTTGTAAGTACGATATATGATTTCCAAATTTCAGAAGGGATTGTAGTAAGTGAGTATACTCCAGGAGCATGAAGTTACGGACCAAAAACGAGAGCTGTTTTACAGAAGAAATATGGTAATTATTTAGAAATTGAAAAAAAGAAATTTGAGGAAGAGGAAAGAAAACAAGAATTGGAAAAGAAATTTAAAGAACTAGAGGATCTCTCAGAGAAAAAAGCAAAAGATAAATTAGTATCTCTTTGATCTCCAAAATTTGGAGAAGTATCACCTGGAGTAAGAGAGTTACAAAAAACATTAAAAGAATTATGATATTTTGATAATAAAGATACAGCAATATTTTGAGACATTACAAAAACAAGTCTAATTGACTATCAATTAGATAAAGAAATTATACAACACACTGATGATATGGGAGCCTGAGTTTTTGGACCTAAAACAATGAAATCAATTGAAGCTGATTTATCAAAAAAATATTTAAATCAACTCATCTCAGTTTTAGATGATAAAAAAGCCTGATAATGTTTTACATATAAATTAATCTGTGTTAATATAGTGAATATTATTTTTTAAAGTTATGTTATGAAAATAGTGAATATTCCAGGAGCTCCAACGAGAGAAAATAGTCAATGAAAAAATGTAGATCCTGCTAGTAAAATATTATCACCTGATGATCAATCAAATAACAATCAAGATTGAATCGATCTTGAATTGACTAATTGAGAAAGAGAACAAATACCAGAGGTGTTTACTGAAATAACATCAGATTTTGCAGCACATATTCATCACTTACAAACTGAGTGAGAGATTCCTGCCTGATTGTATGAAAATAGGGTTACAGATACTACTGAAAATAATGAATAATTAAAAAAGATATATTTTAAAATATATCTTTTTTAATATCTGATAATGAGATTATCTTTTTCCATTTTTAATCACTGTATTTCTTTGATAGTTTTATTATTTTTTCAGTTTATAAATCTAATTACCTCAGCTATATTTGCTTCACTGAGTCAAATAGTAGATTTATTATTCGAAATATAATAAATATATCTAATCACTTCTTTTTGCATAAAAGAGGGGAGAGAGTTGAATTCTTTTATACTAAATATATTTCATTTTGACAATAGCAAAAATTTTTTAACTTCTTCATCTATACTATTTTTTAACTCTTCAAAATAACTGAGAGTTTTAGAAATGTTATTTTTATAATTCGAATTAACTTCTGAGAATTTAGGGATTATTTCATGTCTAATATAATTTCTAGTATATTCAATTTCAGCATTACTACTATCAACTTTGTATTCTAAATTATTTGAATCTAAATAATCTAGAATCTCTTTTTTTGTAATTCATAAAAGAGGCCTTAATATAGATCATGAAGACTCAGTCATATTAATGAGACCTGTAAGTTTTGATCACCTTGCAAGGTTAAAGAAAAAAGTTTCTATTTTATCATCTAGGTGATGAGCTGTGAGGACATATCTTGTATTATGTATATGTGAAATAGCATCAAAAAACGCATATCTTTTTTCACGTGCAAGCTCTTCAAAACTTTTACTTGGATAGAGCTTTTTAATTTTTTCAAAATCACATTCAGCAACCTCAACAGTAAATCATTCTTTTTTTCAGAGCTTTGCAATAAATATTTCTTCCTCGTCAGTCTCTGGCCTTGTTTTATGATTAAAGTAACATACTATTAGATTTTTAGCATACTTTGTTTCAAGAATTTTATATAACAAAAACATAGAGTCTGGTCATGCTGAACAGCCAAGTATTATTTTTTCATCTGGTTTGATATATTGAGTAAGAAAAATTTCTATATTTTGCATTTTTTATGCTTTTTAAAAGTTTATTAGTATGACTCTATTGACTTTAACAAGGAAAGCAATAAAATTTTTACGAATGGTTTATTCACTAATCAATTAATAAAATGGGAATTACAATTAATATGAAAGCAGACAATGAGTTATTGGAAAAACTAGTAGAATGTAAAACTGAGGAATATTCTGGAAAAATTCATAAAGATAGTTTTTTGCAAATATGACTCGATTTTTCTGCTGTAAAAGTGATTGCTCCACAAATCTTGAATGGTCCTCATTTCATGGACTGGATCTGATCTAAAGGTTGGCCAGAGGGATATATTCCATTAGCAGTATATTCTACTACTAATGATGAACAGGAAGAAATATTGATGGATGCTTCTCGCTCTGATTCTGAAGAGTTTTTTGCTGTGAAACAAGATGAAGAAAGTTACCCAGTTTATATGTGGAGTCACTCTGCAGGGCTTAGTAAACGGGCTGATTCATTAGAAGAATTTTTAGGTGAACTGAGCTAATTAAATATTATTTTTTAGATGAGGTGAAAAAATGAACGAACTTACAATCAAAGAGTCACAAGAAATCGTTGATAACTGGATTAAGACTATTTGAGTCCGTTATTTTTCTGAGCTTACAAATCTTTGACAGCTCATAGAAGAGGTTGGTGAAGTAGCTCGCATAATTACAAGGACATATTGAGAGCAAAGCTTTAAAAAATCAGATGAAAAAGGTGATCTCTGAGATGAGTTAGCAGATGTATTGTTTGTACTTATCTGTATTGCAAACCAAACATGAGTAGATTTAACAAGTGCTTTACAAAAAAATCTTGAAAAAAAAACAAAGCGAGATAGTCAGAGGCATAAAAATAATGAAAAATTAAAATAAATATTATATTAGATATTAATAAAAATAATGGAAAAATCATACCTACCAAAAGCACCAGAGTGAGAATTTTGTGAATGAATAAACTTTTGCACTGTCAGAAAAACTGATGAATGAATGAGTAAAGCCTGATTTAAGGACCTGACTTGAAATATTTCAGAAATAATGCTTGAAAAAGTTATAAATAAAGAAACTTATAATTGAAAAGAAGTAGTCAGAGTATATTCCTCCGGACATGTTTTCATAGATAATACAAAAAAAGAGGTTTTTTTAGTTACAACTGACAAAAATTGAAAAGTACAGCATCAATTTACATGATGAAGTCCTCTAGAGGATGAAAACAAAGAAGTTATCATACAAGAAAGTTGAGCATTTAAGTTCGATCTTGAAAAAGTAAGAGCTAATGCAAGAATAAGGACAAAAAATAGAACTTGAGTTACAATTATCGAAGAATACAATGAAAAACCCCTTGTAGATTGGGCATTAATAGAAAATAAAGAAGACGGAGAGGTATATTATAAGTTAGTGTGTCTGATGCATTTCATAGTAAAAAAATATGAATGAATTTTGTCAGCTACTTGAGATGAAAACACTATTGCTTGAAACTGGTATGTAATTGATGACTTACCCGATACAAAAAATATTGCTCCAAATGCATATATTGTAAGTAAGAAAGCTCTTGAAATCTTAGATTAAAAAAAGAAACAAAACTATACAGTTTTGTTTCTTTTTTTAACGAATTCTAAGAACTCATCATCAGGAGCAACTTTATTGAGGATTTCTTTTCAGCACTTCATACATCTATGCTTGATCATATTTCATTTGTTTTTTTTGTAATCAATATCAACAGGACTCATTAATCATTCACAATCAGATTTCCTATCTCCTGGAAAATCTTTATCAAGATGCTTTGAATATAAACAATAAGGACAATGATTTCTAGCTGATCATTCTGGATGTATTTCTATTTCCTTTCCACAGTTTCCACAGCAAAAAGTTTCATTTATCATTTTAAATCACATATTTCATTCATTAAGTAAGAGTAAAAAATCCAGTTATCAATTCCTTGCTGAGTTATTATCGGGTTAGGTTGATTATCTAATTGTATTTCTTTGGCTCAATATTTTTTGTAAAGGTTGAGTTGTTCTTGTGTTTCACATCATCAGATGAGAGATTTGATAGAGGTATGCTCTGTTTTTAAGAAAGTTTTCTGGGCTGTTTTCACTGTTTCAGCATGACCCTTATTTTGAAAGTCGTTATGAGTAAATAAAAACATTCCTACCATAGCATCTTCAACTTGCGAGTTTGTTGATGTAATTATTGCTTCTGCTAATTCTCAGTTATTTCCAAATGATCAACATGAGATTAAGTTAGATTTTTGGTCAGTCATAATACTAACAAAATTCTCATTAAAAAAACGAGTCCATATATTAGGAGCATCAGAGTCAAGTATTTTTCATTCTTGTAAACAAGACCATGGAGACATTTCTTCAATTTGAGATACTAGGTTTGTATCTAGCTCAGAACTATTTCATATCCAAATATCCATATACTATCCTTGAATTATATAAAATATTATTCAGATAACTGAAAAGAGCATTCCAATTAACCAAAGTCTAAAAACTACATTTTCTTCAGACCATCAAATTGCTTCTAAATGGTGATGATATGGAGCAATTCTGAATATTTTTTTTCAGTTTCTGAATTTTTTACTGATGAGTTGTATGATAACTGAAAGAGTTTCAAGTATGAATATAGCTCATATTATGATTAATATAAATACTGTATTTGTAATCATTGCCATAATTCAAAGGTTTGCTCATAGGGCGAGACTTCAAACATCTCACATATAAAATTTGGCAGGTTTTACATTGAACCATAAGAATGCTGCTAAAGCTCAGATGATACTTATACAGAGTGTTGAGAGAAGAAATAATCATTGATCATACGTGATATACGCATACACAGAGTAACTAAAGAGAAGTAATCATCATGCAAGTCCATCAAGGCCATCTGTGAGATTTACACTATTAGATGTTGCAATAATTATAAATATAAAAAGAGGAATAAAATATAACCCGATTGATATATTATCTCAAAATGGATTATTTAAAGTTCTTACATAGTTTCACATTCAATCTACAACATTCCATCAAAGTTTATAATAAAACCAAAATGCTCATAGTGTAGCAAAGAGTATGAGTCAGAACATTTTTACTCTTGCGGAGAGTCACTTGGTTTTTCAGACTCACTTTATATTTAAATAATCATCAATAAGCCCTAAACCTCATACTGATAATAGAGTAAACAGAGAAAGGTATGTTTCTCTTTGATTGAGGAGAGAATTACGTATGAAGCCAAGCTCTTGTAATATTATACTTGCTATTACCATTAAGAACACAATGAATATGATAATGAATCAACCCATAGTAGGAGTTCATTTCTTTTTCTTATGAAGTTTTTCAAATTCAGTAGCTTTTCCTATTGTTGCTTCGCTACGGATCTGTTTTCACATCTTAAACTTTATAAGTAAATCTATAAAGAATGGGATCATGATAAATCATACTACAAATGTTGCAATTCAAAATGAAAATAAAGGGATAATATTGTTGTCCACAGTTGATTTTATTACAAAATATTTTATATAGTTTTAATGTATATATTATTTATTTTTTGTAAAGTATTTTCTTGCTTTTTAAGAGAAAAATTATAGTATCCTCAAAAGGATAATTATTAAAGTAATAAAAAGAAATCATGAAAATAAATAAACTCATCATAACAACGCAAAAAACCATTTTTACACAAGTACTAACAAGGTTTCAATTATCAAAAGTAGACTGAGAGTCTGGTGGTTTTGAAATTTATACCTGAACAAATATAATCACTGATGAATCAGAGGATATTGTTTTACTCTATTGTGATAATAAAAGTATTGAATTATGAATCACTGACGTTTTAGATAACTATGATGTAGAGAAAGTTCTTGCCCTATGATATGCAGAAGCTGTTATAGATTTTGAATTAAATATTTGAGATGTTATTTTACCAAATACTTTTATTGATAGTATTGAAAATGGAAAATCAATCTTTTTAGAATACGCTATATGAGAAAGTTACGACTTACATAAATTTGGACTTGTTTTAAATGGACTTTGTTTGAGCACAAATGATAAGAAAAATGTTGAAGATATTTTAGAAGAAGAAGGAATAGATATTGTTGATACAGAATCACATGAGGTTTTATCTATATTATGAAAAAATAATTTAATTGAAAAAACAGTTGTATTAAAAGGCATAATCTGAAAAGATACTGATAATTTATGAATAAATGATAATATTGTACAAGTTTTAGAATTAGTATTATAGAGTAGATAATTAATACTTCTCTGTAAATATATTCTCTTCCTCAATGTTTTTATCTTTTAATATAGCCACTGAGGCATCAATCATTCATGGTGCTCAGCATATATAAAACTCTTCGTATTCCTCTATATTATCAAGAGTGAGAAATTCAGTGATATATCAATGATTGTATTTCGTGAGATGATCTCTACTCACGTATACATCAAAATGAAAATTCTTATGAAGTTTTTCAAGTTGTTTTAATTGATTAATGTAGAAGAGATCTTCAGTATTTCTCACTCAAAAAATAAGTCTGAGAGTACACTTTTGTTGCAGTTCGAGTGCTCATATTATTTGATTGTAAAGAGGAACAAATCAAGTTCATGTTCAAAGGAATAGTTTATTTTTATTATTTTGTTGAAGCACAAATCTTCATGCAGGTCATACTCACATAAGTGTCTCTCAGATCGTTTTATCACATATGTATATGCTTCATCACCTTCCTCAATTATTGGTATCCCGTCTTTTTATTATCAGTGTGATTTCTTTTCAATGAATATTTAATATTGAATACGCTCTTCATCAAATACTACTTAATATAAAAGTAATAAATTGCCCTGATACAAAATTGAAATCTTTTTCGGACGTAAAAATAAGTTCATAAACATCATTTGTGAGCTTTTTTTTCTGAGAGAGAGTGTACGTTTCTAGTGCCATAATTTTAGTATAAGAAATATCTTTCATTTATACTTTATTTTTGATTTTTCACAATAGCTTTTTGAGGAAAAAGTTGCATTTAGCCATATTTTCATATTATATTTGGGCTTAATATTTAATTATAGTTAGATAAATATGTCAGGAATACTTGTGAGTTGATCAATTGCGTATGATTTTATAATGGATCATGGAGATGATTTTAGTAATTCTATCAACAAAGATAATTTAGATAATCTTAGTGTCTCTTTTTTTATACATAAATTAAAAAAAGAAATGTGATGAACATGATTAAATATAGCTTATAACTTTGCTATGTTATGAGAAAAATCAATACTTTTAGGAGCTGCTTGAGATGATTTTATTTTTGATTGATTCATGAAAGAAAAAATTAATTTAAACTATCTTCATATAAGTACAGAGCTTCTTTCAGCTTCATGTTACATTATTTCTGATCCAAAATCAAAACAAATAAATGCTTTCTATCCATGAGCAATGGATATGGCAGATACTGTTTCAGTAAATGATGTAAGTGAAGAACTTCACTACTGAATTGTTTCACCGAATAAAAAAGAAGCAATGCTACAACATATACAAGAACTTTCTGAATTGGGAGTGAAATCATTTTTTGACCCAGGACAAATAATTTTTCTTTTTGGGAAGGAAGAATTAGAACAAGCATCGAAATATGCAGATTATTTGATTGTGAATGAATATGAATTTGAAGAATTCAAACAAAAAATTTGAAAAAATGAATGAGAATTATTAAAAGATTATGAAAAAATAATCGTAACTCTCTGATGAAAAGGTGCTAAGATAATCGATTCTGACTGAGAAACACTCATTGAAGCTGTAAAAATTGAAAAAGTTGTTGACCCAACAGGTGCATGAGATGCTTTTAGAGCAGGATTAATTATATGATTGAAGTGATGATATGACTTTGAAACATCAGCAAAAATTTGATCAATCTGTTGAGCTGAGTGTGTACAATCCCATGGAGGTCAAAACCATTCAATCCATCTTGAAATGATTGAAAAAACAATGAAAGAAAATTACCAAATAGATATAAAATTTTAATTACATTATTATAATAAATATGGATTACAAAGAAAATCAATACAAAGTAGCAGATTTATCTCTTGCTGAATGGGGAAGAAAGGAAATAGAAGTATCTGAGCATGAAATGCCAGGACTTATGTCAGCTATTGAAAAATATGGGAAAACAAAACCACTTGCATGAGCAAGAATCTTAGGATCTCTCCATATGACAATTCAAACGGCTATACTTATTGAAACTCTTGTAGCACTTGGAGCTGAAGTAAGATGGGCAAGTTGTAATATATTCTCTACTCAAGATCATGCTGCAGCTGCTATTGCTGTGACTGGAGTGCCAGTATTTGCATGGAAATGAGAAACACTTGTGGAATATTGGGATTGTTTAAGAGAAACATTCAATTTTAAAGGTGGTCCAAATATGATCTTGGATGATGGTTGAGATGCTACTATGCTGGTACACAGAGGTGTTGAAATTGAAGCTGATCCTTCATTGTTAGAAAAAACATATGATAACGAAGAAGAAAATATCATGATGAATGTTCTCAGAGCAGATTATAAAAAAGATACAGGATACTGGACAAAAATGTCAAAACAAATCAAATGAGTTTCAGAAGAAACAACGACATGAGTACATAGGTTATATCAAATACATAATGACTGAAAACTTCTTTTTCCAGCTATTAATGTAAATGATTCAGTTACAAAGTCAAAGTTTGATAATCTCTATGGTTGTAGAGAATCTCTTATCGATGGGATAAAAAGAGCAACTGACGTGATGGTAGCTTGAAAAACTGCAGTTGTGTGTGGATACTGAGATGTAGGGAAAGGATGTGCTCAAGCATTAAAAGCTTTTGGTGCAAAAGTTATTGTTACTGAAATTGATCCAATTTGTGCACTTCAAGCAGCTATGGAAGGTTTTGAAGTGAAACCAATTGAAGATGCGCTTTCAGATGCTCTTATTTATGTTACTACAACATGAAATAAAGATATTATCACATATGAACATATGAAAGGGATGAGAGATCAAGCAATTGTTTCAAATATTGGTCACTTTGATAATGAGATTCAAATGAATAACTTAGATACGGCTGATGGTGTAACAAAGATGAATATTAAACCTCAAGTTGATAAATATAAATTTGCTGATGGAAAAGAAATATATGTATTAGCTGAAGGAAGGCTTGTAAATCTTGGTTGTGCAACTGGTCACTCAAGTTTTGTAATGAGTAATTCATTTACAAACCAAGTTCTTGCTCAAATTGATCTCTTTAATAATGATCGTGATCTTGGAGTACACGTATTATCAAAAAAACTTGATGAAGAAGTTGCAAGACTTCACTTAGATAAACTTGGTGTGAAACTTACTCAACTCTCTCAAGAACAAGCAGACTATATTGGTGTACCAGTTGATGGACCATATAAACCAGAACATTATAGATATTAAAAAGAACTCAAAATAGCAAAAAGCCGAAAATTACTTTCCGGCTTTTTTTGTATAAATAACTTACTACTGAGATGATTTATTCTATTTCTTCATAGTTAGCTTCATCTCGAGTTAGTTTTCGAGATGCTTCAATCATTTCTAGTCTTCTATTTCCAATTTTAACACTTTTTTCTGCTAATATTACCCATTCTTTATAAAATTTTTCTTGCACATTAGCTTTTAGATATTTAAAACGTGCATTTTTCCAGAATAAGATTCCAGTAATTCTGTCTTTTACTTCTTCTAATTCTATCAATTCTGGTGTTTTTTCTTGAATTTTTTTTATCGTTTTATCAATCATTATCCATAAACTCCTTTTTGATTTTGCATGTTGTTTTGTAAAACGTAACTGTATTCTAACTAAAAAAATAAAAAGTCAAGTTTTTATTTTCTTGCGTTTTATTTTAAAACATTAAGATAAGAGAAATACTTAATTTAATCAGAATATATGTCAAAAAAAATCTATTTAGTGGATGGGAATAATTTTATTTATAGGATGTTTTTTGCTTTACCCGAGTTTGCAACAAAAGACTGAAAAATAGTAAATGCTATTTTTGGTATGGCAAAATTCTTTGTAGGCCAACTGGTAAAAGAAAACCCTGATTATCTAATCTTTGTAAAAGATGCGAAGTGAAAGAACTTTCGTCATGACTTATATGATGACTATAAAGCAACTCGTGATAGAATGCCAGATAATCTCAGAGATCAAATATCTGATATTGAAAAAATGATAAAAATGATGGGAGTTGATATCATTGAAATTGATTGATACGAAGCAGATGATGTAATTTGAACGCTAGCTGATAGTCTTTGAAAGGATAAAACAAATGACATATATATTCTTACATGAGATAAGGATTTATATTCTCTGGTTTCGGAGAATGTCAAAATCTATGATACAATGAAGAAAAAAATATTTTGAATTAATGAAACAAAAGAAAAATTTGAAATTGAACCAAAGATGATTATTGATTATCTTGCTATTGTAGGTGATAAAGCTGATAATATTCCATGAATAGAGGGGTTTTGACCAAAAAAAGCAGTGAGTCTCATTAATGGAATTTGAGGAGTAGAGGAAATATATGAAATATTAGAAAAATGAGACTTTGAGAGTTTAGATGATGATGTAAAAAAAGTATTCAAAGGAAAAAATATTGAAAAACTAGAGTTGTCTAAAGAAAATGCTTTTTTATCAAAAAAACTTGCGACCATAGCATTAGATGTAAGCTTAGAAGATTTTTCTTTAGAAAACTTTGCCTTTGATCCTGTAGAATTACAAAATGAAAAAGTGATAGAATATTTTAAATCGTTAGAATTTCATTCCTTAGTTCCTAAAGATCAACTTGATGAAACAAAAAAATGGGCTGACTTATGATTGAAAGTACAAATTGTTTGAGATAAACAAGGACTTGATGATCTGAAAAAAAGCATAAAGAGCTATGAGAATATTATTTTAGATACTGAAACTACTTCGCTAAATGTTATAGAAGCAGAGCTTGTATGAATAAGTATTTATTTAGATGATTCTCATATTTATTATATAAATAGATGACATAACTGACCACAAGTGACGGATGATGATTTACATAGCTTTTTAGATTTCTTATTTTGATCGGATAAATTTATAGTATGACATAACTTAAAGTATGACTTAGAAATACTTGAGTTATATAGAAAAAATACAAAGATATTACACAAAACTGAACCTGAAGGATTGCAAATGACTATTGGGATATAAAAAAACTGAGCGAAGCTCAGTTTTTTTAGTATTTGATCTGTTTATTTATGATTAAATATTTTATGAGAGTTTTTGCTTGAAATTCTTTTGTCATAGTTCTTTCAGTTTCAGCACCTTCTGATAATGCAAACTTTAATAATTTTTGTAAATCTATTCTATTACTTTTTTCCATTCAAAATAATTTCTTTGCACGTTCTGCAGATTTCCATAACCCTTCTGATGGTTGGATATCATCTAAAAGCATTTGATATTTATTTTTTGGAGTAATTTCTGGTACTTCACCCACATTTTCTGATACTTCTATAAGGCTTTTGAGAACTGGGACAGGTTCCCTATTAAGAGTTTTAACTGGAGTCTGTATTTCAGGAAGAGCAGTATAATCTGCTGGTTGTTCTTGTAAATTAAGAGTTGTTTTCACTGTACTATGAGAAGTATCTTCTTGTAATACAGATTGATTACTTTGATCTCCCGAAGTCGCTGCAACAGTCGTTAGAAGGAGAGCTCATCAAAGAATAGAACTGAGAGCTGTCTTCGTATTTGAAATAATTTTTTTTGCTTTGCTTGCTATGTTTTTGAGAGGACTTTTGAATTTTAGTAACTGTGAAATTCTTGATTTTGTAGCTTTTTGCTGTGATAAAATAATAGCTTCTTTTTTTTGCTTTTCTTTTTCTGTTATTATATATGAAATAATAAATTGAGTAGTATTTTCATCAAAATTACAGTTTTTTACATCATTTAAAAGTTTTTGATCAGGTTCAGTCTCGAATTTTTTATACTGTCTATACTGAGATTTATGTTTGGCTTCTGACATTTTTTGAAACATTGTAGAAGAGAGAGTAAGCATATGATTATCAAAATCATCATTTTTATACACTCCATAGTTCAAAAATAAATCATCAATTTTACTATCATATGAAACATGGTTTTTTATGTATGATTTGTTAACAGTTGTTTTTAAATCTGACTTTACTTTATTACTTGCAGTTCTAGACTTATTAGGAGCTTTTAGTGTCATGTTTATATATATTATTATATGTCATTTAAATTTCGAAAAATATAATAGAGATATAGTTTAGATTGTCAAAAAAATAATATTTTTTTGACAATCTATGCCTTCTCGGTAAAATCTATTCCTTATATATCTTAATATATTATAGATGGCATTAGTTGATAGGGAGGGGAACAACCAAGGTAATCAGGAAATAAATGAGAATACAATTATCCAGAAACCTAAAATGTGATTATTTTCAAAATTGAAATATATTTTTATTGCTTGTATTGCTATATTTGTAGTATGAACTATTTCAGTTTGATTTTACACAGCAACACATACTCAATTTATAGATAATCCAACAGGTTCTTGAATTACTGTACAAATAGATGATATGGAAGTGATCACAATCGCAGCATACTCTAATGAAGTAATAAGACTTTGATCATGACAATATACTGTAAAAATGAATTGAGAAATAGTATGAAACTTTGAAAAGAAATCACTTGATACGAAATCTCTCTTAAATCCGACATGAGGAATATATATATCTGAATATATGCTGTACTGAGAAGAAGAATATATAGACAAACTTCCAAATAATACAATTGAGGCATATTGAAATGTCGCAGAATGACCATTCGAACAATATGAATGATTATACATAACATGAAATTGGAACTATGGAACTGATGAATCATTTCCAGAAGAAGTAGAGTTAAGAAAATCTAAAGCATATAAAATAAAATCAAAATTGTATAGGTTCGATGATTTTGTTGATATGTACAATGAATATTATGTTGATAATTCAGCAGAAATTACAGAAGAAAATGTAGAAAAATAATATATAAAAAATAATTTTTAATATAAAAAAATATGTTTAAAAGAGTAGGATTATTCCTGTTAACAAATATCGCCGTAATGGTACTGTTAAGTATCGTTGTATTTATTCTAGAGAGATTCTTTTGAATATCTCTCAGTTGAAATGGGTATATATTTGTAGTTGCAATTGTGATTTGATTTGGTTGAGCTTTTATAAGTCTCGCATTATCAAAATGGATGGCAAAAAGAGCTTATAATATAGTACTTATTACATCTGATAATATATCTAGTCTCGATAAAAAAGAAAGAATTGTTTGGGATGTAGTAAGTGATTTAGCAGATAGAAATCATATCAAAATGCCGGAAGTTGGTATTTATAAAGATATGGATCCAAATGCATTTGCTACCTGAGCAACAAAAAATAGTTCTTTAGTTGCTGTATCTACTTGATTATTAGAATCAATGGATGAAGCTGCAATTGAATGAGTAGTAGCACACGAAATGGCACATATATTAAATGGGGATATGGTAACTATGACACTTTTACAATGAGTACTCAATACTTTTGTAATATTTTTTGCCAGAGTAGTTGCTAATATCATTTCTAATTTCTTAGATGAAGAATTATCTTGGTTAGCATATTATGGAGTAGTTATTTTGCTTGAAATAATATTTGGAATATTTGCTTCAATTATCGTTATGGCTTTTTCAAGACATAGGGAATTCAAAGCTGATGAATGAAGTGCAAAGTTTGTATGAAAAGAAAAAATGATTGCTGGATTACAAGCTTTAAAGAAAATGCAACATTTAGCATGATGAGAGAAGTCTAAACTTGCATCTATGAAAATTTCAACAAAGAAAAAATGATGAATTATGGCTTTATTTTCTTCTCATCCAGATTTAGATGATAGAATAAAAAAATTAGAAGAATTATCAATATAGTATTATGAACTACAAAAGAAAACTCCAAGTATTTTACTTGGAGTTTTCTTTTGATTTTACTGTGTAAATATTTATAATAAGAGGACATTATATATTAATAAAATTGACTATGTATAAAAAAATAATTTCACTTGTTGTAGTTTCTCTATCCGTTGCTGCTGTATCAGCATCATATAATGATATGATAGAAGCTGCAAATAATTTAGCATCTGATGGAATCATTAATGATCATTCTGATAACACAAGTCTTTATAATTTAGATGACAATGTACTCAGACAAGAAATTGCTGCGGTTGCAAGATGAGTAGCATGATTATCAAAAAAATCATCATGTGATAATATTTTTACTGATTTGTCTGCTACAAATCCAAACTCATGGGCTTGTGTAAACGTTGAAGTGCTTGTAGATAATAACTTAATATCAAAAAATACTACATTTAGACCAGAGGATAAGATCACAAAAGCTGAGACCATTGGTATGCTTATTAAGGCAATTGGATTCGATTATTCATATAATACTGCTTCATCTAAATGATGGCAAGAACAAATTGTTGATTTTGCAGTTGCAAAATGAGTAATAGATAGATTTTATGATTATAATTCAGATGCAACAAGAGGTTGGGTTTTCGAAGTAGCTGATACTACAATAAAGAAAGATAAAGAAATTAAAAAAATGAAGGAAGAAGGAACTTACTCAGATGAAACTTTATAATAAAATATCATGGAACACCACGAACTATTACAGCATTATAGAGATCAAGTCGATACTATCGACCTAGAAATAGTATATTTATTATCAAGAAGATTTTGAATATCAAAAGAAATTTGAAAGATTAAGAAAGAAACTGATATGCCTATTTTACAAGAAGAGAGATGGGATAGTCTGCTAACAATGTTATTTGAAGAAGCTGATGAAAGATGATTAGAAAGAGACTTCATTCTTGATTTATGGGAAAAGATACATAAAGAAAGTATGAGAATACAAAAATAATCTTGATAGTAGTATTGACATAATTATTGAAAATTATAGAATGTAGTTAATAAAAATATATTGTTTTAACATTAGTTTGGAAACTAATAAGATATATTTAAGTTATAAAAGTGCTTTTTATGAAAATAAAGAGAATTTGGGTGGAACCGTCCTATACTTATCAAAGGACCCCAAAGGCAATACAATAGTAAGCCTTTGGGGTTTTTCTTTTGTAGAAAAATTATTTTTTAAAATCAAAGTATGACACAAGTAACTATGAAAAATATTGTGAATCTTGCTCAAAATAGATGATTTGTATATGCATGATCTGAAATTTATGGATGATTAGCAAACTCTTGGGACTATGGACCATATGGTTCATTGCTAAAAGAAAATGTGAAGTTTTTATGGATGAAAGAATTTATTCAAAAAAGACCAGATGTGATGTTGATTGATTGCGCTCTTATAATGAATCCGAAAGTTTGGGAAGCATCAGGACATGTATGAGGTTTTTCTGACCCACTTATGGATTGTAAATCATGTAAAGCAAGATGGAGAGCAGACAAGATTATCGACAATCATATTTTAGACACATGAGCAAATGAGCCAGAGTGATATGCTGGTGATAAAACTCCTTGAGAAGTCTTAGAAAAATATATTCAAGATGAGAAAATCAAGTGTCCTGATTGTAAAGAGACAAATTTTACTGAAATTCGTCGCTTTAATCTGATGTTAAAAACTCATCTATGAGTAACTGATGATAGTTCATCAGCAGCATATTTAAGACCAGAAACTGCCCAAGGACAATTTGTAGATTTCCCAAATGTACTCAGAAGCTCAAGAAGGAAACTCCCATTTGGGATTGCTCAAGCAGGGAAATCATTCAGAAATGAAATCACACCAGGTAATTTTATTTTTAGAACGAGAGAATTTGAACAAATGGAAATAGAATTTTTCGTGACTCCATGAGAAGATGATGAATATTTTCAAGTTTGGAAAGATAATTCACAAAGGTATTTCACAGATATCATTTGATTAAAAAAAGAAAATGTTCGTTTTGTTCCTATTAAAAAAGATGAGCTTCCACATTATTCAAAAGAAGCATGAGATTTCGAATATCAATATCCTTTTGGTTGGTGAGAAATAGAAACTCTAGCAAATAGAACTGATTATGATTTAAAGGCTCATATGACTCATTCTAAACAAGATATGAGTTACTTTGACCCTATTAATAATAAGAAATTCATACCTTATGTAATCGAACCAGCTATGGGGTTATGAAGAATTGTACTTGCTGCATTATGTGATGCATATACTGTTGATGAAGAAAATAATAGAACATACCTAAAGTTTGCTCCAAAAGTTGCTCCAATCAAAGTATGAGTACTACCTGTTGTGAAAAAAATAGGACATTTGGCAAAAGAAGTTTTTGCTCAACTCTCAGAAGATTTCATATGTGAATATGATGAAGTTGCTTCAATTGGGAAAAGATACGCAAGAATGGATGAAATTTGAACTCCATTTTGTGTTACTGTTGATACTGAAAATTATGAAAACTGAAAAGTTACTATTAGATTTAGAGATAGTATGCAACAAGAATTAGTAGATATAAAAGATTTAAATAATTTTGTAAGAGAAAGATTAAAATAAAGATGTTAATACTGGTAGATAATAAAGATAATCAGATAGGAATAGCAGAAAAAGTGGAAACTCATAGGAAATGATTATTACATAGAGCTTTTTCACTCTTGGTATATAATGATAGTTGAGAATTATTACTTCAAAAAAGAGCAGAGTCTAAATATCACTCTGCTCTGAAATGGACGAATACTTGTTGTTCACATCCTGAAGATTGAGAGTGATTAGATCATGCTATTCATAGAAGGATACAAGAAGAAATGTGATTTGATACTGAATTTATAAAAAAAACTGAATTTATTTATAACTCCAAGATTGATAGAGAGTTAACTGAACATGAATATCTACATATATATGAATGAATATATAATTGAGAAATTAATCTTAATCCAGAAGAAGCATGTGATTATAAATGGATGAAAATAGAAAATATACAGAAAGATATAAAAAATAATCCAGGTATTTATGCAAATCGGTTTCAGATTATGTTTGAAGAGTATTCAGATAAATTATTTGAATAAAAAAAGAACTTACAAATTGTAAGTTCTTTTTTTATTATAACTCTTCTTCTTTTTTTATTTCTTTTTTAGTATTATTTTCTATATTTTTCTTCTCTTCTAATTTATAACCAATAATTGGAAGCATAATTGCAGGGATGAAAAATATTCAGAGAGTTGACCATGCTCACCTTCATGTTCTTTTTGATATTTCATGACAGAGAATAACTGTTATAACTATTCATGGGATAATTAATGCAATAAATCAAAGAATAAGCCATAAAATCCATATTGCATCTTTTCATGCAGCTTTTACAAATGAGTATATTTGAAAAACAGGAATCCAAGCTAACCATGGATATGGTTCCCCCAGATTTTTATTAATATTGTATAGTCACCAAGCTTTGAGGAGAAAAGCAGATAAGAATAGAATATTTAAGATAAGCCATACAGTTCCTAATCTTGACATAATCTCAATCATTTCTGGATTTGACATCATGTCTATGATTTCATTATTTGAGCTACCAAGTGAGTCTATTTCTATTATTTCTTCATTCATAAACAGTAATTTGTAAAATAAATTTTGTTATTTAGAGACTTTTTCATATTATTGATATTGGCTAAATTATCAAATAATTTAACATTTATTATATAATTACTCTTGTATGTTTACAGCTAAAGAAAAAGTACTTGATAGAATTGAACAGAGTTTCGTTCTTTTTAAAAATAATTTTTTAGAATTATTTCTCCCAATTTTTTTATATAACTTATTTTCTGTACTTGTATTTTGAACTTTAGGTTTATTTTATGTTTTAAATAAATTATCAAATATATCTACTGATGTATCACCTGATTTTTTTACGGTGTTAAATAATCCAATAGTTGTAATCATGATAACATTTGGAATGATTATTTTTATAGCATATTTGTTAATAAATATTACATTTATTCTTGGACTTATAAAATCAATACAACAAGCAAGTAAATCTGAACAAGTGACTCCAAAAGAAAATATACTTTATGGTTTCAAAAATTTATTCAATTCATTCAAAACATACTGGTATATTTTTGCTTACGTTGCTCTTATACCAGCATTGATTTTTATTGTTTGAGGTATATTATTTAATCTATGATTCTACTATGATAACAGTAGTCTATTACTCAAAATTTGATGAGCATTAATGGTAATAGCTTGAATATTGTTTTTCTTTTTTGCAATTGTAAGGTGAATTAAGGCAACTTTTCCTTTATATAATGCTGTAGAGAAAGGTGACTTTTCGAAAGAAAATTTTAGTTGAGCATTGAAGTTAACTAAGAATAATTGGTGGAGAGTATTATGAAATTTTGCCCTTGTCGGCTTGATCATTTGATTAGTTACTTGAATGATTTCAGGAGTTATCTGAATTATTACACCTCCAATGAATCTAGATAACATAAAATGATTGGAGGATATTAAAAGTATAGTAGATAATTTTTCAATTATTTGAAATATCATATCAAACACATTAAAGGCAATTATTAATAATATTGGTACCGTTTTTATGATTATATTTACATATGTTTTCTTTAAAAGATTAGAAGATGAAAATTCTAATCTATCAGAAAATATAATGAACAAAGAAACAAAATCAGAATATTAAAAATAATAAATTTTTAATATTCTAAATATTGTATATACTTCGTGTATATACAATATTTTTTTAAATATATTTATGGAGGAAAAATTATATTTAGCATGATTACATAGTATTTGAATTTCCCAGAAAAAAATGCATGCAATTTTTTCTAACGGATCTCATTATAAAGATTTTTACGAGAAATTATCTCCTTTAGCTTTGAAATTATATCATTTTTCAGATATACAGATTCAGTGAATCTTAGAAAGAAAACAAAAATTAAATCTAAAAAAAATAGATGAAAAAATAAAGGAAAGATGAGCGAGTATTATTACTTATAATGATCAAGAATATCCGGAATTTTTAAAAGAAATTCCCAATAAACCATATATTTTTTATCTCAGATGAGAGATTGATAATACTCCAAAAATATCTGTTGTTTGAACGAGAAAAATTACTCAATATGGAATGAAAGTTATTGAAAATATAGTACCTGGATTATCAAAATATTTCGTTATCGTATCATGATGAGCAGCTGGATGTGATACTGAAGCACACAAATGTTGCCTGAGCTTAAATCATAAGACGATATCTGTTATTTGAACTTGAATAGATGTTGATTATCCAACAGGAAATAAAATTTTGTATGATAATATAGTCTCATCTGGAGGAGCTGTTCTATCAATTTTTCCTGTATGAGAAGTAGGGAATCCATATAACTTTCCAGTGCGTAATGAAATTGTTGCATGATTATCTATTGGCACACTGGTTATTGAGGCTCAGAAAAAGTCATGAACTCTTATTACAGCAAATTTATCTTTGGATTTATGAAAAGATTTGTTTGTAATTCCGGGGGATATTTTTAAATGAAATAGTGAATGATGTAATAATCTTATTAAATCTTGATCTGCAAAGTTAGTTACTTCCGTTACGGATATTTTAGAAGAATATAATTTTTGAATTCCAGATAATAAAGCTGAATATAAATGCATTGATATCTCAGATCCTACAGAAAAAAATATTTACGATTTACTATTATTAGAAAGTTTATCTGTTGATGAAATTGCTCGTAAAATTCTATTAGATGTATCTACTGTTACTTTTAAACTGAGTATGATGGAGGTGCAAGGATTTATAAAAAAATGCTTCTGATGAAAATATGAAATATATTAATAATTTCTCTTTACAAACAGGGGAATCTTTATAAACTAGATGCAATATTTAATTTGAAAAGATTACTCAATGGAAAACACTATTTTTTTTAGAATGGAAGTGTTATTGCTTCTTAGCTCTTTTGCTTATATTTTGTATTATACTGTTGAGAGAGTTTGAAATGTTTACTTTAAAGTAAAAAATATTGTTACTCCTCAAGAAAAAATGCAAAAGGCATTTCAGGTAAATAAAATAAAAATAGAAAAGAAAAGTATTATTGATAAAGAATGATTAAATAAAAAAAGATTATCAGATAATGAGAAGCAACAATTAATAGAAATCATAAAAAGAGCAAAATTAAATGCAACAAAATGATATTTTGATACAGCAAAAAACCTTATTGTTGAGGGACTTACCATTGATAAGTATAATAGAGATTTAAATCTTATACTTGCTTGAATTTACGAAAAAGAAAAAAATTATAGTAATGCAGTTTATATCTATAAAGACTTAGTTGAGTGTTTAGAGGACAATTCTGAGATTATGAAAAAATTATGATTTGTATACGCTTTACAAAACGAGTTTACTCATGCATTAAAAATATACGAAAAAATCCATAAGAAAAAACCTTGAGATATAGAGGTTATTAATATGATTGCAGACTTAACATATGATCTAAAAGATTACAAGAAATCATTAAAATTTATAAAATTATTTTTGCATGATACACCAAGAAATGTAGAAAAAATGTTTATGTCAGCCTGTTGTCTAGAAAACACTTGAGAGCTTGATGAAGCATCTAAAATATATAAAAAAATATTAGAACTTCAACCTTATAATACTGATGCACGTGATAAGGTTATAGCCTTAACAAGGAAAAAATAAGACTGTTTTTAACATGTTTTTAACTATTTAACAAATCAATGACTTATTAACATAAAAGTGTATAAAATTATTTACTTTTATGTTTTTTTTTATACTCTATATTTGAATTATTTCTTTTTATCTCCTCCTTATAATATGTTAAAAGTCCCACCAAATACTATTGAAGCTGAACAATCTGTTTTATGAAGTTTATTGCTTGATAAAGATTGATTTATTACTATCTGAGATATATTATCTCCAGAGGATTTTTATAATGAATCAAATGCGAAAGTATTTGAGGTTATGTCTGATTTATACAAGCATAACAAACCGATTGATCTCATAACGGTAAAGGAAAAATTAGACGATAAAAAGCTATTAGATAAAGTCTGAGGAATCACATATTTAACAGAGTTAACTGAAATTGTCCCAACTACTGCAAATATTTTTGAATATGCCCAAATTGTTAAAAATAAGTCAGTTTTAAGAAAATTAATAAAAAGTTGAAATGAAATTATATCATGTTGATATAGTGAAGACGCTCAAATAAATGAATTACTAGAAAAAGCAGAAAAGTCACTCTTTGAGGTCACTCAAACATTTATCAAAACAAAGCTTGTTCATATAAATGAAATACTGAGTCAAAGATTTGAAGAGTTTGCGCAAATCCATGAAAATCCAGATCTTATAACAAAACATAGAACACAAATATGATTCAATGATTTTGATAATAAGTGTGGTGGTCTAAAATGAGGTGATATGGTTATTGTTGCAGCGAGGCCTTCAATGTGAAAAACTGCTTTTGCTTTGAATATAGCACAAAATGTAGGTTTTTCATGAAAAAATGTAGCTATATTCTCTCTTGAGATGAGTAAAGAACAGATGACAGATAGAATGATAGCATCAGCAATGGAAATTGATGCTTGGAAGCTAGCAAAATGAGAATTAGCAGATGAAGAGTTTTCAAAAATTGGTGAAGCAATGGAAAAGCTCTGAGAAGCAAATATCTATATTGATGACTCAGCTGGTTGAAATCTTACAGATCTAAAGTCTAAGTGTAGAAGACTTAAAATCGAGTCAGGTTTAGATATGATTATTATTGATTACTTACAATTAATGAGTAGTGGAAATTCTATAAATAGAGTTCAAGAAATATCTGAAATATCAAGGTGAATTAAATCACTTGCAAGAGAACTAGATGTTCCTATTATCGCTTTATCTCAATTATCAAGAGCTGTAGAACAAAGACCGGATAAACGTCCTATAATGTCAGATTTGAGAGAATCAGGATCTATCGAACAAGATGCGGATATCATAATGATGATATATAGAGAAGAGTATTATGATGAGTTCACGGATAAAAAATGAGTTACAGATATATTTATGAGAAAAAATAGAAATGGGCCAATAGGGAATATGGAGCTTATGTTTAACAAGAATAACCAAAAATTTGTTGAAATTGAAAGAAACATGAATCAACCTGCTGATTTTTAAGAGACAAATCTTGCCTGAAATATTATAAAAACTAAATCATTTTGACATATGATTTAGTTTTTATATAATCCATTTTCGTAAATCATAGATATGTTTTACGAAAATGGATTTAACCTGATAATTTGGGTTAGGTAAAAATTAAAAAAAGGAGATTTGTACATGTTAAAGTTTTGCAAATTAAGCTTGTTAGTTGTTTTGTTGGGAATTCTTTCTGGTTGTAACCTGAGTGGTACAATAACTGGATTGAAAGGGGATATTGAAATATCAGATGGAAATGAGACATTAACATTGTCATCTGCTACAGATTTTTCTTTCAGCAAGAATTACCTACCAGGCAAGCCGTATGAGGTTTCAATTAAATCAGCTCCAGAAAATTATAGTTGTTTAATTGAGAATAATACAGGGGTCTTTCCAACTGCTAATGTAACTGATGTTACAATTAGTTGTGAGATTATAGCATTCCATATTCCTATGGATGATCCTGCTGGAGATATGCTTTATGATAAAAAACGTTCAATAATATATGCTACTGATAAGAAGAGTAGTAAGTTATTATTTATGGATGCATTTACAGGTCAAAAAATAAATACTATAACTTTTGACACACTTATGCCAGAAAGTATGGCTATTTCAGATGATGGAAATGAGTTATATGTTTCCTTATTAACGCAAGAACATAATAATCAATGGTCTGAGCTTCAACAGGAAGGCTTTATTGCAGTTATTGATCGTGATACTCAAGAGCTTATAGATACTTTGCATGTAGATATTGACCCATATGATATTGTTGTGAACGGGAATGGTAATTTAATAATATCATCGGGTTCAGGTCAATGGACAAAAATATCTATGTATGATTCAGAGTGGGGTGGGCTTCTAAGCGAAGGTTTTATTCGTCAGAGATCACGTTTAACTGTACATCCATTTAAGGATACTGTATTTGCTGCTAATAGTGATGTTTCGCCATCAGCTTTTGAAAAATTTTCTATTATAGGAAATGATATTCAAAGTTTAGGAAAACTACCTTATCATGGCACATACCCAATAAATGGTAAAGTTTGGGTAACTCCAAATGGTGAAAATGTTATTGTTAGAGGTGGAGATATGTTCCTCTCATCTGACATGACTCATGTTTCTCAATTATCTGAGGTAGGAATTAGCGACCTCACATTTGATATAACAAATAATGTTATGCATGTAGGAAGGTATGATAATTCTATTAACACGTATAATCTATTAGATTATACATTAATTAGTTCTATTATCCTTGATGATAAGATTCAGAGATTGTTTACTCTAAATGATAAGATTTATGTGATTTCACCCCATCAAGGTTTTTCACACAATGTTACTATCATTGATAACCCTTGTTTGACTCAAGTTGGTTGTGGAGCTAACTAAAAACCATAAAAACCCTAGCAATATATTGCTAGGGTTTTCTTTTGATATTTTATATTGTATTGTTTTAAAAAAACCTTATAATACTCTATAAGGATATTTTCCTTTTGTTATATATCTTTTGGAGGCTTTATGATCAAAGCAAGCAATAAAACAGATTTATGCGGGAAAATGGAGGGAATAATAACAGGAGAAACATTTTTTTCTATCTATATTGAGGAATGCCCCGATTGTTCTACAACACATTTATCACATGATATTCCATGTAATGAAAAATTGTTAAAAATGATGATAGGTGCAGCATTTCAGGTTCATTATATAAAAAGATGTTATCATTCAGAGAACTTGTACTTTGTGAATGGTGTGAATCATGAAGAAAAACGTAGAGATATTATGAGATCAAGCGATTTACTTAGTGCCTATAAAGGAGATAGTGAATTGATTGAAGACATCTTTAATCAACTTCTAACACTAGTAAAAGTTGAACCTCTTAAAGTAAGTAATTAAGTGAATCAAAAAATGAGGGAATTAAGAAGAGATATCGTTTTGATATCTTTTTTTAATTCCTTCTTGCATTATCTTTTAAATTACTTATAGTACTCCGCAAGTTTATTCCCTTTATTGAGTATTCTATTCTAGGAGTTTTATATGAACGCTAAAGTCAATGATGACCTTATCACATGTCAAATACCTGTTCTAATCGAAAAAAGGAGAGAAACATTAGAAAAAATTGCTTTTTACACCGGATACACACATCGGTGCCCATCTTGTGAAAATGTTACGTTGAGATATCCTGCCTCCAAAGGCTTATATACTCGTAATCTTATACTGTCGATGGATATGGATGAGTTAACTAATCTATTAGGTAATGGGCAACTTAGCGATAGCAAAGAAGCAATAAGTGCATTAATAAGAGAATTTTATACTGATTTTAATGGTAATGAATTAGAGGTATTATCTGAATTAGAAAAATATGATCGATCTATGTTACAGAACATAGATCATTATGAATGTCAAAAATGAGGTATAAAAAAGTCTTATGGATAAAACCATAAGACTTTTTTAATTCTCTTCTTTTTTGTCTATTTCTCATAATCCTGGTTTTTTATCCAAGTCATTTTTGAAAGTTTCTCGTATTTCATTGATAACCTGTTGTGAATTCTCAAAGCTTTCAGTAGTAACGAGCCTTTTTCTATATACTTTCACTCATGGAAAGCTTTTAATATACTGAACCAGATGTTTTCTTATTTCTAAAGACCCTTTTCTTTCTCATTTAGTTTTTACAAGCTCTTCAGCATGAAACTCCATTGCACTTAACATTTCTCAAAGTGTAGGGTGATACTCTCCAGGCAGGAAACACCAGGGGTTTCAGAAGCTCGCTCTTCAAATCATGAATCAATCTAAATTTTGTATTTTACTCATTCAATCATCATAATTTTTTATATCCCCGTTACATATCACAGGAATATTAACATTTCTTTTTAATTCATATATGTCCGTAAAGTCTGCATCTCCTGTATAGGCTTGTTTAGCTGTTCTTCCATGTATAGTAATAAGCTTTGCTCAGGCATTTTCAAGACCTTTCACAAATTGTACTAAATTTTGATTTCCATCAAAACTACGTCTTGTTTTCACACTTATAGGGAGTTTAGTAGCTTTATTTAGCTTATCTATTATTTCAAATGCTATATCTTGGTTTATAAGTAAGCTGGAACCATGTCAGCTACGAACTACTTTTTTAGCTGGACATCACATATTGACATCGATTCAAGCGATATTATACTTACTTTGTTCAATTATTTTTGCAGCTTTTGCAAAATTTTCAGGATCTTTTCAAAATATTTGTATAATAAGTGGATCCTCCATTTTTTGATGAGGAAGAACAGAATCAGCTAAAAATTTAGAATGGACAAGTCCATCAGCACTATAAAATTCACTAATACAGATTACATGAGGAGCTATCCTTTTCATTGCTTGCCTGTAAGCGCTATCACCATATCCATCCATAGGAGCAAGAAAACAAAGTTTTCACTGCTTTATGATTTGTTTTTCCCAAAAATCTTTCATATATGTTATTAAAATTCTTTAAATTTTCTTAAACTTTATAAACTTCATCTAAATTGTCAAACGATAATATTTGTATTTTATATGATTTATATGATAAAATTATTTTAGATTTAATTATATAACTGATTTCTATGCATATATCTGCCCTTATGACAGAAAAAAAGAGGAATAATATAAATATAAAAAATAAATTTTGATTATTACAAAAATATAAACCACTCTGACTTATCTGTATTACAAATAAAGAGTTGAGAGATAGCTTGATTGATTGATTAAAATTTTTAAATGCTGGATTTGTTGTTATTTCAGACTGCTCAAAGAATGAGCTTATTTCAAATAATATTGTAATGACGGATAAAGTAGATGAATCTATCATATCAGGTTTTGATTTTGTAGTCTCTGATGATAATATAGAAAAAGTGTCTGATTTCTTATGAGCTTGAGTTGCCCCAATCATTATTAGAGAAAATCACCTATCAAATGTGCTAAAAGAGTTTAATCCAATGAAAAATGAATGAAATGCATATTTTTATGATGATAGTAATCATTGGAGCATTTGTTATTCAGTTGTCAGGTATATGGAAAACTATAAATTTCCATTTGATAATAAAAACTTAGTAAAAAATATAGTTTCAGCATAAAATAAATAAAAATCAGAACAAAAAATCTGATTTTTTTTTTGACTAAATTTTAAATAAATATATAAGTGTTAATAATATATCATTATTTTTAAGATAAACATATGGCAAAAAATTTGGTAATAGTCGAATCACCAGCAAAATGAAAAACAATAGAGAAGTTTTTATGACCCGATTATAAAGTAGTTGCTTCTATGTGACATATAAGAGATTTACCTGTAAAATCCCTTTGAATTGATATCGATAATAACTTTGCTCCAGAGTATGAAATTAATGATGATAAGAAAAAAACAGTAACCAGTTTAAAAAAACTAGCAAAATCTGCAAACCAGGTTTTAATAGCAACCGATGAGGATCGTGAATGAGAAGCAATTGGTTGGCATTTATGTAATATATTAGATCTTGATCCTATAAATACAAAAAGAATTGTATTTCATGAAATTACTAAAAAAGCTATAATAACAGCTGTGGAAAGTCCAAGAACTATTGATATGTGATTAGTTGATGCGCAACAAGCGAGAAGACTTCTTGATAGACTCGTTTGATATAAAGTGAGCCCAGTTTTATGGAAAAAAATAAGAAAATGACTCTCAGCGTGAAGAGTACAATCAGTAGCTGTAAAACTTATAGTTGAAAAAGAAAGAGAAATTCAAGACTTTAAACCAGTTGAAAGCTGGAAAATAAGTATTGAACTTACACATGGGTGAAAGTCAAAATTCAAAACTCAATTATCAAAAATAAACTGAAAAGTAAAGAAAATAACATCAAAAGAAGAAGTAGAAAAAATACTTGCTACTCTCTTTGATAATATTTCAACAGATCTAAAAACATCAAAAAATAAGAAATGATATACCGTTCTGAGTTCAGATCAAATTCTTGATTTTAAGCTGGTTGATAGTATTAAAAAAGATAGTAAAAGATCACCATGAGCTCCTTTTACAACTTCCACTCTCCAACAAGAAGGGGCAAGAAAATTTGGTTTTTGAGTAAAGCAAACAATGATGATTGCTCAAAAGCTTTATGAATGAATGGATGTTTGAAATGGGGAAAGAGAGGGGCTGATTACATATATGAGAACTGATAGTGTAAATCTTTCTGATTTAGCAAAATCTGATGCAAAAAAAGTGATAGAATCTAATTTTTGAAAAGAATACCATAATGGGAGAGATTTTAAAACCAAATCAGCATGAGCTCAAGAGGCACATGAAGCTATCAGGCCAACAGATCTTACAAGAACACCAGAAAGTCTGGCAGGAGTGCTTGATCCTACTCAACTAAAGCTTTATACACTTATTTGGAAAAGAACTCTCGCATCACAAATGAAAGATGCTATTGTAGAAGTGACTACTTTTACCTTTTCACCTGAGAAAGCAGATAATCAAACATGGATCACTAAATGAGAAGTTATCAAATTTGATGGTTTTATGACACTCTATATTGAATGAACAGATGACGAAGCTGAAGAAGGGGATGATGAAAATGCAACACTTCCTCATATTGAAATTTGAGAAATTCTCCCAGGAAAGAATTTGGAAGCGAATCAATGATTTTCAAGACCACCAGCAAGATTTACTGAAGCATCACTCGTAAAAAAATTAGAATGAGAGGGGATAGGGAGACCTTCTACATATGCTCCAACTATATCTACTATTATTGATAGGGGGTATGTAGAAAAGTTTGATAGAAAGTATTTAAAACCTACTGATATAGCATTTACTGTGACTGACTTCTTGGAGCAATACTTCTCAAAAATGATGGAGTATAAGTTTACAAAAGATGTAGAAGAAGATTTTGATAAAGTAGCGGCTGGAGATCAACCATATCCAATTATGTTAAAAAACTTTTGGGAATGATCACTTAAAAAAGATTTAGAAAATGCATGAGAAAATGCAGAAAAAGTAATAGAAAAAGTCTGAAAAGAGTGTCCTACCTGTGGACAAGACCTGATTTATAGACATTCAAAAGCAGGGAAATTTATTTGATGTAGTTGATATCCAGACTGTAATTTTATAGATCAACCAAAAGAAGAAAAAGATGCAATGGATGCATTAAAAGAAAAATATGAATGAAAACCTTGTCCAGAAGGAGGGACTATTATCGTAAAAACTGGGAGATATTGACCATTTTTAACATCAAGTGAATATCCAAAGGTAAAATGGATTTGAAAAATTAAAGATGAAAAAGAAGAATTACTCGAAGAGATATTAAAAGAAAAATGATTGCTCATTGATCAAGAATCATGAGAAGAGTTAGTTGTAAAAAACTCGAGAAGATGACAATTTCTTGCGGCAAAAAATTATCCAGCTGTAAAAATAGCAAAAAATATACCAAAAGATATTTGGGAGGAGTTAAATAGAAGAATAGACGAAAAAGCTGCAGAAGAATCAGTAGGAGAAGATGAATAAGAAAGTATATTCTATATTTTCAAGATAAAAAATAGAAAAATAGAGAATTATTTCTCTATTTTTTTGACAGGTATTTTAAAATATGATTTAATAAGAGTATAGTTTATTTACTTACTATAACCTTATGAACTTTAATGGAATAAAAAAATACGAAGTAAGAATTACTCAATGCCTTCGTTGGTCTATTTTTATACTCGCTTCATTAGCTTTTATCTTTAAATTTGCGGAAGCATCTGCATATGAAACTACAAAAATTTTAATGAAAAACCCAGAAGTTGCTGAACATTCATACTTAGTTACGAATGGTTACTTAATATTTAGATAAAAATATTAGAACAAAACTTTGATTTTTTAACCTTGTTTACTATAATAGTGAGCAAGGTTATTTTTTAATATAAAGAAAGTACATGTCAGAGTTTCCAAAAAAATATTCACCATCGAGTTTTGAAGAATCATTATATCAAAAATGGGAACAGGAAGGAAAGTTTAAACCGAGAAAAAGTCTTACAGGGGAACAATTTTATATTCCTATTCCACCACCAAATGTAACATGAGTATTACATTTGTGACATGCATTAACTTGTACTCTTGAGGATATCATGACTAGGTATCATAGAATGAAGTGAGATGCTACTTTATGGGTGCCTTGAACTGATCATGCATGAATTGCAACTCAAGCAAAGGTAGAAGAAAAACTTGCGAAAGAGTGAAAAACAAAATTTGATCTTTGAAGAAAAGACTTTTTAAAAGAATGCTGGGATTGGAAAGAAACTCATGCTAATATCATCACTGATCAATTTAAAAAAATGGGGGCATCGTGTGATTGGTCTAAAGAAAGATTTACACTTGATGCGGATTTAAATAAAAGAGTAAATAAAGCCTTTGTTGATTTATATCACAAAGACCTTATCTATAAATGAGAATATATGGTAAATTATTCTCCAGCACTCAATACCGTATTATCTGATCAAGAGGTAGTATACAAAGAAGAAAAAGGGAAATTATACCATATTACTTATTTCGTTGCAGGGAGTGATAATGAAGTAGTAGTTGCAACTACGAGACCAGAGACTCTTCTCTGAGATGTAGCAGTTGCAGTTCATCCTAAAGATAAGAGATATAAAAAGTTACTAAAAAATTGAAAAAAATTAATACTTCCTATAGTAAACAAAGAAATTCCAATTATTGCTGATGAAATGGTAGATATGGATTTTTGAACAGGGGCAGTCAAAATTACTCCTGCACATGACCCAAGTGATTTCGAAGTTGGGAAAAGGCATGATCTTCCACTTGATATTGTAGTACTGTGAAAAGATGGAAAAATGACAAATATAGCTTGAATTTTTGAATGACAAGATTATATAACAGCAAGATCTAATATTGTAGAACTTTTAAAGGCAAAATGAAATTTGATCAAAGTTGAGGATCATGTTTCTAAAGTATGATATTGTGAAAGATCAGGTGCAAAAGTTGAAACTATCATATCTTCTCAATGGTTTGTAAAAGTTGATCCCCTTGTTAAAAAAGTAGTGAAATGATACAAAGCAAAAGAATTTGAAATTATTCCAAAAAGATTTAATAAAGTTTTTGAAGATTGGATTTTTAATCTCAGAGATTGGTGTATATCAAGACAGTTATGGTGGGGACATCAAATCCCAGTTTGGTATGGAGAAGATGGACATCCATTTTGTACTGAAACCGAAGAGGAAGCTTATGAACTTGCAAAGTCTCATTATTGAAAAGAAGTAGTTCTTACAAGAGATACTGATGTTCTTGATACGTGGTTTTCTTCATGATTATGGCCATTTTCAGTGCTTGATTATAATATGTGGGGGGAAGAGCAGCCAGATCTTGTAAAAGAGTTTTACCCAGCTCAGATACTTGAAACAGGACATGATATTATTTTCTTCTGGGTTATTAGAATGTTATTGTTCTGATATGAGTTCACAGGTCAAACTCCATTTGAAAAAATATATCTTCACTGAATGGTAAGAGATAAACATGGTGCAAAAATGAGTAAATCTGCTGGGAATGGAATAAACCCACTTGATATGATTGAAAAATATGGTACAGATGCTTTAAGACTAGCTTTAAGTATTTGAAATACACCTTGAAATGATTTGAAATTTGATGAGGTGAATGTTGAAAATAACATGATCTTTATTAATAAGCTTTGGAATGCTTCTAGATTTGTATCTGTAAATTTAGATGATAGTTTAAAAGAGAGTAGTATATCCGATATAGAGAATAATTTATTAGAAAATTATGAATCTCTTATGTTCCATGAAAAATGGATATTAAGCAGAGTGAGATATGTTTCCGATCTGGTTACAAAATCTATGGAAGAAAATAATTTTTCTGAATGAGGTCTTGAATTACAGGCATTTACAAAACATGAATTCTGTGATTATTACATTGAAGAATTTAAACTTACAAAAGAAACATCAAAATTTTGACAAGAAGTTATTACATATGTGATAAATACTCTTCTAAAATTATGGCATCCATATATTCCTTTTGTTTCTACAGAGATCTACAACAAATTATGATTTGAGTGAGATTTAATAGAAGTAATATTATGAGAAGTTAAACTTCCAAGATCAGAAGAAATAGAAAAAGAAAAGAAACTTATTATGGATATAATAAGAGAGATTAGAAGTCTGAGAGCTGATAATAAGATTATGCCAAATAAGACTATAGGATTACAAATATATGCAAAAAATAAAAATGCAGATATTATATCAGAAGTTTTAGAACTTATTTGATGAATTGTAAAAGCTGAAGATATTAGTCTTGTGAGTGTGAAGCCAACTGATGATAATCTAGTATATTGAGTTATTAAAGCATGAGTGGAAGTATTTATAGATACTGCAAATGCACTTGATATTGGAAAAGAAACTGAAAGACTCAAAGAGCAAATAACTGATACAAAAGAATATATAGCTATTTTAGATAAGAAATTATTAAATGAGGCTTTTGTGAATAAAGCTCCCGAAAAACTCGTAAGAGCAGAAATGGAGAAAAAAGAACAAGCAAAAGATAAGTTATCAAAATTAATTGATAAATTAGGGAAGTTAAGTTAGATTATAAAAAATAAAAAAGACAAGTAAAACTTGTCTTTTTTATTTTTTATTCAGGAAAAGTTATATATAGTAATTCTTATTAATCATTAATTTAACTATATGAGGAGAATTGTTTTTTTAGGGATTATATTGCTTATAATGTTATGACTTTTTACTTCTGATGTAGTTTTTTCTACTGAGCAAGAATCAAAAATATCAAATATTGTTTACTCAGATAATTTATCTGATACTACCATTATTAGTATTCAAGGATCAAACTTAGACTTGTGTACCAATATTAAAGTAAATACAAAAAAAATTAAAATATTAACAAGAGATACTGAAAAAATCACTTATAAGTTTGCTCATTCAAATGAAACGACGGGGGTTATATATCTTACTTGTGATGGAGATACACTGATGCAAAGTTTTTCTTTTCCATATATAGATAGTATAGACGGTTTGGATCCTATCAATTCTAATAGAGATATTACAATAAGATGAAGTAGCTTTTGAGATAATCCATGAATATCTATTGAAGAAGGCTGATTTAGTAAGAATACAGCAAATAGTAGAATTATAATTTGAAATATATCTGAATCTACAACATGAAATGAATTATATGTTACAGCTGATGGATTAAAATCTAATATATATTCTTTAGGTATCCCTTTTCCTAAAATTGATTTTATAGTGCCTGAAGATAATTTTTCTCAAAATACTCAAGCAACAATTTATTGAAAAAACCTAGATTTCAAGTCGATAATTAACTATGACTGAGAAAAAATAGCAAATTTTAAGTATAATAAGAATAATGGAAGTCTTACTTTTAATTTATGATATAAACTAGGAGAAAAAACAATAAAAATTTTATCAAATTGATTTTTATCAAATACTTTGAATATAAATGTATATTGAAATAGAAGTCATATTGTAAATGCCTATCAAGCAAATTATACTGAAAATGAGGGGGTAAATCAAACAGCATTATATATTATTGCAGAGAATTTACCTATTCATGATGATGATCTAGATGTGTATGTAAATGATTCAAAGAGATCTATTTACAAAAAAAAATGAAACAAAATTATTATTTTAAATCCTTCTTTAAACCAATGAGATAATTTTATTCATTTATGAGTCAGTGACTTAAATTCAAATACAGTTAACGTTAATATAAATACATATAAAAAATTACCATATATATCTAGCATTAATACAGATACAGTAAAAGAATGAAAGAGGCTTGTATCCGTTTATATTCAAAATTTTGAAGTATCAACAGATAAGATTTATTTTAATAGTGGTTTGATAAATCCTATTGGTTGTTCATGAAATAAGTGTTTTGTAGAATTACCATTATCAACAATAACGGGGGATTTTAGAGTATGAAGGGATTCATATATTGAGACAAATAAAATGTTCTTTGATCTCTCTTTTTATAATACCCCTTATATAAAAGAAGTAATTTTTGCTTGAGATTTAAAGTGATCAACAAAATTTTCAATTCGTTGATCCCATTTTAAATCAGCAAATATTTCTGGATCAAACCTATTTGAGAGTATTGATGATTTAATTATTACTGATACATTGATAACAGGAAGATTACCATTTAACTATAATAGGGATCAAAGCTCATCAATAAGTATATCTCATTTTTGATTAACAACATGAATCAGCTTCATTGGATCTGAATTAAGTACCAAAAATATCAGATGATGAGCTATAGTTAAAGACCTTATCTGATTAGAAAAAAATTGATTATTCAAAGCTTGAACTGAAGTAAGGGTATCATGAAAGTGACTGTACTCATGAGATCAAGTTGAAATAGGAGGACTTATAACTCCGTTAAACTTTTCTAATAACACGAGCTGAATTTGAACATTTTATATTCCGGATAGTATAAAACAAGGGAACAACTCAGTTATTATTAGAAATATTGATGGAATTAAATCAAACAGTACTAATATATACATTGTTTCTGATGATTATAAAAATGGTATTACACTTAACTCTGAAAAACTAGACTCCCATGTTTTTTATATGAATTCTGATACAAGTACAAAAGAGTTATATAAATTAAGTATTCAAAATAAGTTACAAGACTTCATTGTTGATAAAATAACATTTAAAGTTTTAGATTATAAAAAAACAGATTATCTCGGAACCTTTCATTTACTGCTATGATGAGCAAAAGTATGATCTGCAATTGTTGATAAAAATTGAATGATATATTTTGATAAAGTATTCGAGTTAAATAAATGAGATGCTGATTCTATGTTAACCCTTATAAAAGGATCAGATTTTATAAAAACTTGAGACTTTAAAATTATATTTAGTCCTGACTCATTAAAAATGAGAGATTATTACGATAAATCAAAGTTTGATTCTTTCCATTATTGAGACCTATGAGCAAATTATATTGAAGTGAAGAAGTCTACTGAAAAGTCTTGTGTAGATGCTGAATTAGATAATGGATGATGTAATGCATTTTTCTCAGATAAGAAATATACGGAAAAAAAAGAGATGAAAAGTACTCAGGTAACGAATAAAGTAACCACTCCAGTACCGTCTAACTGAGCTGACTTAAAAGTACCTCCTATGAAAACAGAAGGTTATAAATATGATACAATTGATATTAAACTTGATAAAGCCTTTGAAAAGATTTCAAAGAAATCTTATAAACAGCAATTAGTAATTTATAAGAAATTGAAATCAAATTTAAAAAAACTTCTTCCAAAAATAAAATGAAAAACCAAAAAGGAATTAGTCATTCATATATCAGGTAAAGTAAACTTACAATTTAAAGTAATATTTAAAAAATATATTTCAGAAAAAAAGAAGAATTAACAATTCTTCTTTTTTTATTTTACAATTAGATGCTTTTAGATATATTCAGTATATAGCTTAGTCGTTAATAGTCTTTGGGTATGAAAAATATAATCAGATTATTTATTCTCTCTCTTCTTATTTTTGCAAATACATCTCTATGAAATGTATGAGCATATTATGATGAAGATTTTTCTACTGATTATATTATGGAAAACGTGGATGCATTTATTCAGTCACCAGATAGGGAAGACTTAGATACTTTATCAGAAGATGATAACATACAACACTGCGAATCAATATATATTCAGGCATATATGAGAAGGGATTTTACAGAAAGTGAATTAAGTATATGTTGAAATTATTTTGAAATGAAATTTGAACAGGAAATCAGTTATAAAAATTATATGTATAACAATAGAGAGCTTTTTTACTAAAAGCTTCTTTTTTTTGCTAAAAGTAAAAGTTTCACTATACTACCCAAAATTATATTTTAAACTAAATTTGTATGAAAATAGGTATTGTATGACTTCCAAATGTATGAAAATCAACACTTTTTAATGCATTAACAAAGAATTATTCAGCTGATGCACAAAATTTCCCATTTTGTACTATTGAACCAAACACTTGAATAGTAAATGTAGCTGATAAAAGATTAGAAAAAATCAGAGCAGCAGTAGATGGACAAAAAGTAATTCCAGCTACTTGTGAATTTATTGATATTGCATGAATAGTAAAGTGAGCAAGTGCTTGAGAAGGGTTATGAAATAAATTTCTAGCAAATATTAGAGAAGCAGATGCAATATTACAAGTCGTAAGAGTATTTGAAAATTCAGACATTATTCATGTTCATGGAACAGTTGATCCAAAAGAAGATATTGAAGTAATTAATTCTGAGCTTATTCTAGCTGATATGGATTCAGTTGAAAAGAGAATTGCAAAAGATTCGAAAAAAGCAAAATCAGATAAAGATATTGCAAGAGCAATGGAAGTATATTCAAAAGTCTTAGAATGACTTAATGCATGAAGTATTGTTACTGATATGTGATTAACAGAAGAAGAATCTGATGACATATATGATTTACACCTCCTGACAAACAAGAAATTTGTATATGCGTGTAATGTATCAGAAGATATGATGGATACGTCTGAAGAGGATTTAAAGAAGCTTTTAGGTCTTACTTCAACTGATACTATTGTAGTTCCAATTTGTGCAACTCTTGAATCAGATATGATAGAAATGTCAGATGATGAAAGAGATGAATTTCTGAATGAAATGGGTCTTATTACTACTGGTTTAGATAATCTTATCAAAGCTTCATATGATGCTCTTGGTTTAGAGTATTATTTTACTGCTTGAGAAATGGAAGTAAGAGCTTGGACAGTACATAAATGATCTACAGCACCTCAAGCCGCTTGAGTTATCCATACAGACTTTGAAAAATGATTTATCAAAGCTGATGTTGTAAAATGGAATGATTTAGTTGAAGCATGAGGTTGGTCTCAAGCAAGAGTAGCAGGGAAGGTATGACTTGAATGAAAAGAGTATATCGTTCAAGATTGAGATGTAATTCTTTTTAAATTCAATAACTAGTTCTCTATAATATTAAGGTCATTTTAAGGTAAAAAAGATATAATTCACTTGTAATTATATCTTTTTTGGAAATAAAAAATTGACAAATTATTTTATTTAGATATAAAACTGTCGACTAAAAAAGGAGAAATATTTTAGTTAATAATTTTATAGTATGTGAGATAATAATTGAAATAATCCTAGTGGATCTGTTGATAATAAATTAAATAATGGAAGTAATACTTTATCAGAAGATGTATCTATTTGTGTTGATGTAACATCTCTTCAATCTAAGAATTTGTTATGAGATAAATTATCATATGCAGTGAGATTTGGATTGTTTTTACAACAACCCTATATTAGGCTAAAAGCAGTTATAGATGATCCTATTAAGTCTATCATTCAATCAAATTTATTTGATACCGATGAACTTGAAAAAGTAGTACAAGATTTTCAAAAAAAAATTGATATATATAGAGAAGAACAAAAAAAAATAGAAAATACTGAAAGTACTAAACAAAAAAAGAAAAAGTAATTATTACTTTTTCTTTTTTTTTATATATTTTTCTTAAACTTTGCTATAAAAAATCATTCTGTTTCTTCTGAGGGTAAACATCTGATAGATTTTATAACGTCATTTCTAAATATTTGTTTTCCAAATGATTTAATTCATGGTCTTATATTCTTATTTTCAAGTGAAATCTCTTCTATACTTATTTCTGGGTAGTTCGAAAGTACAAAGTGAACTATTGCTTCATTTTCTTCTGGTGCAAGTGTACAAGTAGAAAACATGAGAGTCCCTCATTTCTTGAGCATTGGGATAACTTCTTCTAATATGGATTTTGAGAGTCTATAATTTCTTTTAAAGATATTGTCAGCCCAGAATCAATAAGTTTTTTCTTTATTGAGATTCATTCTTCACTCAGCGCTACAAGGTGCATCAAGAAGTATATTATCAAAGTATTCATTTGAATCGGTTGTTTTTCCTCATTCTTTTTTAAGGAGTTCTCAGAGCGGTTCTGAAAGCTTTCTTGCATCAGTTTTAATAACTTCTACATTCTTTGACCCCTGTCTCTTTAGAGTAAAGTTTAGTTTATCTATTCTTATTTGATTATTATCAACAGCAATAATTTTTCATGTATTTTTCATAAGACTTGCCATTTGGCTTGTCTTACTTCCTGGAGCAGCAGTACAGTCCAAAATAGTATTCCCGTCTCTTATATCCATAAAAGGTACTGGTATTTGGCTTGCTATTTGTTGAAGGTATATTTTTCATTGCTTAAATATATCTAAATCCCATAAATCTTTTTCTATTCCATTTTCAAGAGTATAGCAGTTTTCAAGAAAATCTACTTTTTTCATATCAAGTGAGTATTCTTTTAATACATGCGCGATCTCTTCTTCATCCGATTTAATAGTATTTATTCTAAAACTTGTTTTTCTAGTTTCAAGGTTGAGTCATTTTTCTATTGTTTTTATATCTTCAGGAGAATAAATAAGTTTTAATCTCTCCCAAAATGTATCAGGTAATTTATTTGCCATTCTGTAATTTAAGGTTATAATATTATGAGATTATTATACAATTTTTAATTAATATTACAATATATTCTTATGCAAAGATTCGAAAGGCTTACTAATATTATTATTTTTTTAGAGCGCTTTATTTTAGTAAACGAAATATGTATCTAGTAGTAGAGGCTTATTTTATATCTTTTCAATACTAAAATTAATTTTAAATTCTCAGATATTAAATTCTACTTTAAACATCTCAAGTGTTTCAACAATATTGATGACAATTCATGCAAAGTCAAAGGTAGTTGTTTTTCATCATGTTACTTCTATTTTTGTAGTAAAATTTATTAGTATACTACAAGCTTCTCATGCATCATTTACTGCACATATTTTTCTTTGATATGACGTATTTGGAGTTAATCATGATTCTATAATATTTGTAGCATTTGCTCAAATTTCATCAACTATAATATTATTATCTTGATCTTTAATGACATGTTTATACTCTCTATTGTCACCTTCTGAATTATCAGTCCAACTATATGTTGCTCAGTTTAATGATATATTATTTGTATTCACAGCTGAAGGTGCAGTTGGGACTAATAATGTAGCACTTTTATTTAAAGCTAAACTTACCGTGTTTGAATTTTCATATCAATCATTTGTTTTTACATATATGTTGACTAATCCATCATCTTGTCATGAGAGATTTAAATCAAAATTATAATTTCCATCTGAAATTGGTGAGATTCAAGTATCCGTTAAATCAGTAAAATCGATATTATCAAAAGAGTAACTATAGCTTAGAGTGTTTGATGTATCAGGATCATTGATTCAATTCACTTTTAAATCTAGACTTAAAACATTATCTAAGTTTATATCTGTTTGAGTTGAAGTTAATGAATCAAGAATAGGGGTATTATTTTTTACAAGAGTTATACTTACTACATTAGAATTTTCGCTTCCATCATTTGCTCTTATATATACCGTAATATCTCAAGATGGTCTACTTGATAAATCTAAATTAAAATTATAAGTCCCATTTGATATTGGACTTGTATTTGTAACAGGTAGATTTGTAAAAGTGGAATTATTAAAAGAATAGCTATAAGTGATTGTATTTCCACTATCTGTATCCTTAATTCAGCTAATTGAAAAATCTACTGAATTTTCATTATTAGAATTAATAACTGTTTGAGTAGATGTTATTGATCATAGTTCAGTGACAAAAGGCATCTCAATTTTATACATTTTATATCCATCACTGATATTCGTATAAACTAAGTATTTTCAATCAGGAGAAAATGCAGGGTAGAATGAAGATACACTATTTATTGCCGTCCCATTAGACAAGGTGTTTGGATCTTTTTTGTAAAGTTTATATCAATCACTTTCATTTGTATAAATTAGGTATTTTCAATCTGGAGAATATGTGAATGTTGCTCAACCAACACTTGTAATTAGTTTAGTTGTGTTATTTACTAAATCTCTATTGTATAAAAGATTATTAGCTCAGTCTTTATATATTAAATTATTTCAATCTGGAGAAAGTGATATCCAGTATACTTCTTTATCAATTATTAGATCTCAGTCATTTATTGGTGCATTTATTGCTTTTTTATAGACTTTATAAGTATTAGATCATTTTATTACAAAATATAAATCATTTCAATCAGGTGAAACTTGAGGGTAATATCAATAATAATTTGTAATTCAGTTTCAGTTAGCAAGATCATTAGCACTTTTCTTATATATAGCATATCAATCATTATAATTTGTATATATAAGATTATTACCATCAGGAGTATAAACAAGAGCTCGACTTATTTTTGTTCCTAACTGGATACCAGTTGAATTATCAGAACTATTTTTTTTATATATATAGTGTGAACCATCTTTATTAGAATAAACAATATAGTTCCCATCAGGAGAGTATGTAGGATAGTTTGCTCCATGTGTAGTAATTGGTATTCAGTTATCTCCTGCTTGTAAATTAAATCAGTTATTTTTGATTATATTGTTTAGAAAATTTTCTTTAAAAAGAGGATCTTCAAATTGAGGCATATATAATCCATCAATATCTACAGTTGTTTCTTCTACTGCATAAGCAGTACCTGTAACAAATAAACTTTGAAGTAATAATCAGAAAATCAAAAGTATTGAAAGTATTTTTTTCATTGTATATGAAATTATAAAAGTAATAAATATTATATATATTAAAGTAAATTTAGCCAGAAACTAAATCTGTATCAGAGGAATATGAATGTAACTCTAAATTCATTGAGATTCATTGTTACGTCAATGTCAAATTCAGGAAAACTAAATTCAGATGATTTTGGAGTAAAATCTCATGTGACATATTGTAATTTAGTTACTCATCAGATAGTTGAAACATATCATAGTTTTAACACATCATTTAATTTGCTAGTAAACAAGTAATTAGATCCTGAAATTATATTTGTAGCAGGAGAGAGAACTAAATAGTTTGTATTTAAATTATCTCCATATTCTGAATAATTTATACTAATTTTATCCCCGTTTTCAGTAAGAGAAAGTTTTGTATAAACAAGGTGATATGTAGTACCATCTTTATTTTCAATCGTATATTTTTGAAGGCTTTCTAAATCTGAAGCTGCTGTTATATTTTTCTCTAATAATATATTTGCAGTTCATCAAGTGAGATCTACTTTCTTGTGAATGAGATGATATTTCTCTAAACCTGTTGTGTTAGGTGTAATTTTTTTCAGAAATAGATCATATATTTCTGTACCATTTCTGTGAAATATTTTGTTTTCTTTTATTCCGGTTTCTGCTCCTATGAGAATTTCATTATTCCAAGTGCTTGTAGAGTAATTATATTCTTTTAGTTTCAGATTATCTTCAAATACATATGAAATAAATAATCTATTATTTTGATATTCTAAATCATAGTATGAAACTGAATCTTCACTCAGTATAATTTCATTATTCCATATTCAGTTTATATCTGCCTTTCGTAATTTTAATTTCCTATTTCATGTTTCTGTAGTAATACTATATCATTCTTTCCATATTACATATAAACCATTGTCATCAAATTCTAATTCAGGATTATATGAAAGAGTTGTATCATTACTTATTTGTGTCAGATTTCCAAGAATACTATTCTCAATAGTTATCGCATATATTTCAGACTCATCATATCCAAATCATGAAGCAGTGAGGTCTTTGTAAAAATCACTGTAAGTAATTCAAATTTTATTTCCTAGTTTCACACTCTTTATTGAATTAAATGAATGAGAAGGTCAACTACTTGGATTATTATATTGTTTTACTACTTGTTCATCTCACCAAACTCAGTTTTCATATTTTCTATATACGAGTCTATAGTCTCTTCAAGTATATTTATCAAATTCAGAAAATATAACTTCTATAGTTTCATTTTCTCAGAAAAATACTTTTTCTATATATCTATTGTAATTTCAGTTTGAGAGACTTATTCATATATCACTTGGTTGATTCCATGGTCATTTTGACTGGAACTCTTCTTCATATATTTCAAATCTTGGTGACTCAAGTGTACTACAGTTATTTTGTACATCACAAGCCAGTAAGCTTATATATCAGACATTTGCCAAATACTTTGAATCAATAGGGATAGTATATGATTCAGATGTTTTTATTACATCAATAGAATTCGCAATATATGTGAACGCATTTTCATAATGGAGTTTTACATTTACTATTTGCTGTAGATCATAAACAAGATCTACGTTCCAAGTAAACTCTTTTGTATCTCAAAGTTTCCATTTGCTTCATGCCTCTAATCATGTGATTTCAATGGTTCATTCTGGAGCTGTTCAATCTATTATCTCAAATGGACCATATTCAAGTGGGAGAGACTCATTTCATTTGTAATCTATAGCAACAGTTTTGAGTTTATATCAAGTTCAGAGAAGAGTTTCTGGAATACTCCAAGTATAAGTGGATTGTCCATAATCAGGAGTCATACTATTTTCAAATATCCAAGAAGCATATTCTGGATCATAATAATATAAATGAAACTCTCTAATGCCTATATTATCAGTTCATGATATAATAATATTTTTTGTTTTCCTATTTTTTATAGCAAAATTATCATTAAATTTTAAATCTGACATTACTGGTTTTTCTGCATCAACTTTGAGTCTTGTATGATATTCATATCAAGTTATGTCAGTTACTCCATCAGCAGTAATACTATTTTCAAAGCTCTCGTATCCTGAGCCTTTATCAATAGATATAATAGTTTTTCAAGCAGGAACTGAGATATCAAAATCTCAACCTGGTTCAGAAGTTGTACTGTATCAATTTCACTTTAAGAGTTCATTATATACTCAGAGTTTATTTGAGTATAGTTTTCAATTTACATTAGAAGTGAGCTTATTGGCTGTCGGAGTAATAGTAAACTCAGAAAAATTTGAAAAATATGAGAGTGTGCTATCAGCTAATCTTACTCACATTGTTACCTCCACTTTATCTCATTCATTAAATCATGAGATAAAGGCACCTTCAGGGTAGAGAGTTTTATTCAATACAATTTCTTTCCAATCAGACTCTCCTTTATTTCTTACAAGTACTACATATTCTTGTAGATCTATATCACCAGTATCATTCCAAATAGCCGCAATTCCAAGTCATGCACTACTTTCGTGTGAGAAAGCTGAATAATTCATCGGAAGTACTGGGGAATTATCAGAAGTATTTACAAAATTAAATGCTGAGTTGAACCAATTATCTTCATAATTTATATCTCCTTGATTATCAAGGAAAAAATCAAACTCTACATCTCACTTAAATCTAGGGGTTGAACTGAAATCAAGTTCGAATATGACAGTACTATTTGAATCTATACTATCACTAATAGCTGTTGCTTTTCATGCATGATAATATTTATTTGTATATGTATGGATTCATACAGGGAGAGATTTCTTATATCCATTATTTTTAATTGTTACCGTAAGTTTTGCAGCATCTTTATGTTTGAGTGTTCAAACTGGAGTAACGGATTCAATGACTAAATCAGCTTCAGCAAGAAAGAGGGAAGTGTATATAGTAGTCAGATCATCAGTAAAACTTCAGTCATAAGATTGAAGTTTTTTTAAGTCATTTTTCATGAATTGAACTTCATCGAGTACATTTCCATCTTTTTCAAGTAAAAGACCGTATAGAGATGACTCTAGTGTACTTCTCTCACTATTTATAGCTAAGTTATCACGTATTTTTGTGATATAAGTATCTTTATCAGCAAATGTAAGTTTTTCCAGTGTTTGTAATACTTTGTATGAAAGGAGAGAACTATTTTTTCATCAATCAAGGTAATATTTAATTTCTCCAGTAGATCAAATATTTCAAAGTATATAATTCATAGGATCAATGTATGCTGAGTCATTGAGATCAGTGAGGAGATTGAGAGTTTCAATACTAGTATAAATATCAGAATCATATCCTTCTAAAAGAGGGTATCCTTTATCTGAGTTCATCGAGTTTTTGAGGCTTGTTACAAGAGAAGAATAATCTTGTCATTCATCTTTCATAACTTGTATTTTGTATACGAGTTCTAGGTTATTTCTTGGTACGAGATTGAGAAAGTAATTCTTTGCTTTGTAATATGCTGAGTTATCTGTTTTCTTAAATGATTTTAAAAGTTGTAAAAACTCATAGGTATTTCTGCTAGAGTTTCATATCAGACCATTTTCAGATTGAAGAGAGGTAAGGGAGTATAATGCATAATCAACATTATTATTACTGATTCCGTCATAGTATTCTATAAGTGGAGTATTAACTCCTTGAAGAGAAATACTTCTATCTTTTTCAACTTGCTCCTCTAATTGTAGATTTCAAATGTTCGCTTTCCCAAGAGAGATTGCTTGGAGTGATTTTTTCTTCACTGTTTTCAATTTATTTTTTGAAATTTCAGGGAGTTCTTTTTCTATTGTAAGATCTTCAGACCTCACATCAAGCTCCTTTCCTTTGTAAGGAGAAGGGAGTTTTTGTAATTTTTCTTTTAATGTAAGGGGTTTTCAGACTCCTTGTACAGAAATTCAACCACTATTTTCATAATGATCTTTTACTACTTCTTGCACCTCTTTTGGTACATCATAGATTTCAAGTGAGGCATCATCAGACAGAGAAGTCTTTTTCATCTCCAGATTTTTTACAGCTTCAAAATCACCTGCATTTAGAAGCTCTTCAAGTTTCTTTTCATAAGCAAATTTATCTGCAGGGAGGATAGTCTCTGAATCCCAATCTGTCTCCGACCAATCAGTAGGAGCTGTATCAATATCCTCAGGAAATGCAGGGATATTTATTTCATTTGCATTACTCACATCAAAACCTATATCTACGTTTGCGTTTACGTGTTGTAAGTTCGTTGTAGATATGAGGAGTGTTGAGATGGTTAGTAGGGATAGTAGTTTTTTAAATTTCATTTAGAAGTTTTTATAGTTTTAAGGGTTTTTATTTTTTTTATATTTCAATAATTCAAATACTATTTAATTTTTTAGAAATCCTTTTTGCTTCTGATATGAATTTTTCATTGGCTAAACTCTTATGTAAATCAATGTATTTATTAAAATTTATCATGTATTTGTAATTATTATAAAGTTTTAAATCAATATTTTAGTATCAGATTTTTGTAGGAAGTGCTATATATACATATAATAAAAATAATCATATAATAACTAACATTCAAATCATATATCATACCATTGTTCAGATAATCATTTTTAGAAAACTTTTAAAGAAATCTTTATATTTCATAATCAGTAGGGTTATATTTTTGGGCTTCTTTATAGATTTTTTCGTAATATTCAGAGTTATAAATTTCTAGTACATCTTTATAAAACCATTTTTCAACATAAGGTTTATCTTTAATTTTGATTCCAGTAAGTAATTTCCAATTAGGGTTTCTAATATATCAATCAAATTCTTTCATACCATTTAGAAATCCTAATTTTTCTTGTGAATTCACTAAATTATCAATGTTTGCTCATCATGTTGAATAAGGATAAAATTTATCATTAGCTGAATCTTGCCACTTACAAACTTTACAAATACCCTCGGAGTCAAAAGGGTTTTTTAAAGTATAAAATCAACAACATATACACATAAAATATTCTGTTTTCATATATAAAGTTAAAATTTATTTTTTTCAAGAAATAATTATTCATCTACTAACTATTCACTCAATTTTACTAATTTGCTTTTCTAATGATTCAAATTAATAAAACGTTCATATTTCTCAAAATTCTTCAATCATTTTTTTACTTTAATAATCAGTAGGGTTATATTCTTGAGCTTCTTCAAATAAATGATTGTAATCATCTCAATAAATAGATTTTATATAATCTTCATAATACCATTTTTCAATGAAAGGCTTATCTTTATATTTTATATCTCCTATATCTATTGGCTTCCAACTACTTGATCGCATTATCATAAAATTTTTATTCTCATACTTATCAAAAAAAATAGTTTTTTTGATCGATAATGGATATTTTTTTATAATTTTTTGTTGTTCATCATACAAGCTATTATTAGGTCAAGTTGCTATAAGGGGATATATTTTTCAATCTAAATCTTCCTCCCACATACATACCCTACATACACTATATGTTCATGCTAAATCATTAAATCAACAATTTGGGCAAACGTAAGTTCTATTTTCCATATTAGTAAAGTTAAAAATTAATAGTTTCAAGAAATTTTACTTGTATTTATATTATTTAGTATTTGTTTTATTTTAGAATTCATATTATCTATATTGTCAAACTCAAAGAAAGTTGTAATTTCTTTTGTTTCTAAACGGTAGATTCAAATTATTTCATCACTATAATTAATTCTAATATAATCATGTGCGTTTCATGATTTTTGTAAAAATTCAAGTACATTATTTCAGCCCCCTTTAATTATAAATTTTTCTGCTATTTCTTGATATTTGTATTTTAAATTTAAATTATCTACGTTTAATCAAAAATTTTCACCATGTTTTCAGAAATGATAATTCAATTCATAAAATCAATTTATATTAAATTTACCATCTGCAAATTTTTTGGCTTTTACAATATCATCAAATTTTCATGCATTAATTAATTTCGCTAATCTTTTTGCTTCGTTAATCTTTTCAATTTTTGTTGCAGTTCATACTCATCATAATCATGCCGTTACAAATGTTCACCATATTTTTCAAATCACATAGCTTTCTCTGAGAGGACAAGTAGTATCACTACTATTCATTTCATCATATAAAGCACTTCAAATACCATTTCAGGTAGCTAGAAAAAAGTTTTTTATTGAACTAAGCCTTATCTTACTTACTTCAATTAATAAATCTTTTATGTCATCAAGATAAAATTCTGTTTTTCTAATTTCTAAATCAGATCTTATAATTCATTTTGATATTCCAAAAATCAATTCGGGGACTAATCATATTACGTCTTGAATTTCTGAAAAAAATCAGTGAATTAATGCAAGTCTTAATTTTGTTTTACTTGTAATTTCAGAATTATTAGCTAAATAACAAGCGTATCTTTTATCTGACACTAAGTTTGTTTCTCAATCTTGATTTAACTTTATTAACACTCAACTATCATACTCTTGAATAATATCATTTTTACCAGAGAAATCTGGATCATCTGCGGGGAGTCATAGAGCTGTCACAGATCAATTATTAGTAAGGGTTTCTTCTAGGGCTCAGTATGTATAAACGGTATTAGGAAATATATTATAAAAATTTTCATATCTGTATAAATTTCCATTTATAAATGGTTGAGATTTATACTTGTAACCAACATTGCTTTCTATTGTTGTTCATCATAATTCATCTCAAGTTGGGAATCAAAGTAATTCTTGAACTGTATTTACCTCTCATTTACGATACGTTTTCTTAAGCTTTTTTAAAAAAGCTCACTTTACAGAATAGACATTTCCAGCATTAGGATTTGGAGAATAATATATATACTCACTTGATGTTATATCTGAGAAAAAAGTTCATACATCTAAAGAAAGGTGCATTTTTTCTAGGTCAGAAAAATGATTTTTGAGTTTTGTAGAGATATCAGAATATGAGATAAAATATTTATAATCTCAGTTTTTTATTTCCTTTCATGAGTTATCAAAAATAACTCAATTTTTAGTAAATAGAAGATTATGGTATCCATAATTTAAATAACTCGTTGTTATCAATTGTCCATTACTTTCTTCCCACGAAAATAAGTCTTTTACAGATTGTTCATCATTACTTTTTACTATTCATCTATAACTAAAGTTAACTGTTTCATAATTTTTAAATGCACTACAGGTATTTGCGAGTAATTCTGTTGCTCAATTTTCTATACAAGCAATAAGAGCTCCATTTACTCCTTCTCACATATCAAGCATTTCATCAACACTAAACCCACCATTCTGCGCAACCCCTTCACCAATCGCATACACTCATTCTCCATCACTATCAATTGCAGTATAAAACAAACCTTCCCAAGTTTGATTTTTCACCAACTTATTTGGTGTTGTAATAGTTCTTCACTCATCTACATAAGCTCCCATAAGAGTCTTAGTATTCTCAGAAAGTATAAGACTATCAATAACTGATTTATTTGAACTATCAATTTTATGAATGGTATAGTCTGCAGGATTTGCATATGCATATTGAAGACCTTTTACTGTTGAGATACCAGTTAACCCTGTAATATCATCAAAGATTTGTCCTTCTTGCTCTGAAGCATAGAGTCCATAGATTTTTCAAAATTCACTTGAATACTTTTTATATGAATTCGTTAAATCAGTTCATCTATAGTAATCACCAATATAACTATGAGCATCAAGAGTAAGTCATTTAAATTCAAAAGTAGTAGGATCTCCATTTATTTCATTGAGTATTCTATTTTGTGTAACTACAGCTCTTGAATAGTTGAGAGTATTTTCTCTATTAAAGATTTGCTCTAGTTCATTACTTGCTATTTCAAGTCTTTCAAGATATTTTTTCGCAATAGCCCAGTTTCATGCTAAGAGTACTTTTGAATCAGTATCCATAGTATCAGAAACAATTTTTGAGAAGTTTAAGTAGATACCTTCTCTATTTCATGCAGTCGAAAATTTTGAACTTACATTTGTTTCTACTCCATTTACAAAATATCTAAAAGTAAGAATCAATTGATCTCAAATTTTCACAGGAATATTATCTGTGATTGTTTCTCATTCAACAGTGTTAAACTCCGCTCATACAAACGCTGGTTGTATATTTACAAGATTACTCGGAGTTAAATGAAGACTTCCATAACTCTCTATAATATCTATATCAGCTTGAGTTGCTCATTGATAATGAAGATCGAGAGGAATATTATTTATTTCAGTAACTTTATATGATTTTTTTAGAACTACGCTTCAAGTAGTTGAGTCTTTCAATTCTATTTCTATTTTTTGTTTTTCAGTATCTGAGATAGTAGAAAAAGCACTATCTTCTATTATTACTCCACTGCTTGTTGTTCATGTAATACGAGAATAAGGAAAAGTAACTGGAAGCATTTCAAAGTGAGTATTTTGATTATTTTTATTGAAATTGTATAAAGCTAATTCTGTATCATCAGTTGCAGGAGAAGTTTCTATAAGTTTCTTTTTATAAGCTTCTAATGCTCAATCAGTATCTCAGGTTTGTAAATATGATTCAAAGAATGTGTGAGTATCAATGGTAGAGTCTTCTATTACATGAGAATCAGAAACCTCATTTCAAACGAGAGTAAACTTGAAAGTTGGATCTATCTTTAACCATTCTCTATTAGAGTAATCAACAAGCCTTGTATCTAATTCAGCCTGAGTAGTAATATCAGAAAAATATACATCATTACTATGATTTGCTCACCTATGATCATAGTCATAATACATTTCTGCAAAGGTCCATTTTACAACGAGTTGAGTGACTCCTGAGAAATCAGCAGTTTCAAAATTGCTATCAATAGGACTCCCATTGCTCATTATATATACAGGAATTTTTCCTTGAGATAATGCGTAATATGCTGATTTAATATCAGATACTCAGAGGAGTTTATTTACATTGTCTTTTCATACGAGAATATGACTTTGTTTATATCTTGCTGGGATTCCAGAAGCTCTGAGGAGTGATATAAGAAGGGAAGAGCTATCATAATCATTACATGATCTATCTCTCAGACACTGAGTAGATGTTTTCTTTACTCCTGAGTATGGTTCATACTCTATATTATTTTTAACATAATTAAATATAGAAACAGGATTATTATGTAACTCTGTTGCTAGGTCTTGTATGTCTGAAGAAATGATAACTTCTTCATTCTCTTGTAAGTCTTCTAATTGAACAGGGACAAAAGACTCTGTAGCTAAAAATGATATTTCTTCTGATGAGGTTGGAACTCTACTTTCTAAAATCATTTTATAATCTGAAAGCCTTCCTATATTCTCCACGCTATCTCAGAAACTAAAAGAACTCATATCAGAAAGAGTTTGAATATCTTTTGAAGCTTCTTTTTGTTCTATTCCTAGATTTGAGAGGGTTTCTATTGAAAATGCTTGAAAATCTTGGACTGAGCTACTTTGTACTGTTGTTTGGTTGGATTCATTATTAATAGTAGTATTATAGTTTTTTACGAGATCAAGTTGATCGTTGAGTAATGATATATAACGAGATATTTTCAGTTCATCAACTCCATTAATAGAAAGAAGCCTGACTCTTTCAGAAGTTATAAAAGTCTGAAGCTCTGCTTCCAGTTCACTTACTTCTTGAAGACTTATCGTATCCTTTGTACTTTCTTGAGAAATCTTTCACTTTCTTAACTTTGAAATTTGTTTCATAAACTTCACATATCTCTCATCAATTTCTATTCAACTAACATCACCTCAAGTCCCCTCTCCTGGAAGGGGAGGGTTAGGGAGGGGTATATCAAACTCTTCCTCCACAACAACCTCTCCACTCTCAACCAAAGCCTTCTCAATACTACTCGCATCAAGCTTTAACTGCATTCCATTATTTACTTTTCAACTCAAAGCTGGATTTTGAATAGAAGCAATAAATAATTTATTTTTTAAATCAACAACTCATAAGCTGGCATCTTGAGATTTATATCTCGCAACAACACTGGTAACAAAAGGAGTTGAAAAACTTGTCCCATCCAGTGTTCTATATGTATTATTGAAATCTACTGTATATACAGTAGAGCCTGGAGCTGCAATATCTACAGAATTTCAGTAGTTTGAAAAATATGAACTATTTTCAGTACTATCTATAGATCCTACACTCAGCACATTAGCATAATTTGCTGGATACATTGGATTTGTATCATTATTCGAAGCATAGTTTCATGCAGCAACTACAATGGTTACTCATGCATTATTTGCATATTCTATAGCTTCTTTGATTTCAGGAGCATCCGTAGGCCCACCAAAGCTGGCATTAATAATATCAGCACCATTATTCACCGCAAATTTTATTGCTTTACTAATATCATTCGCTCAGAAGAAGTTTCATTGACCACAACAGGCTCTCAAACTCATGATCTCAACGTTATCATTTGCGATACTTGATATTCAAACACTATTATTTGTATTTGCTCAGATGATTCATGATACATTGGTTCCGTGAGTATAGTTATCACTTGGGTAGGGATTGGTATCATCATCTACAAAATCATATCATCATTCCATACATCAACCTGGAATTGCTATTCATTCACTATCTACACAAGTTTCACTTTTCCACTGCTTTCAGTTTAAATCTTCTACAGAGAAATCTACTCACGTATCTATTACAGCAACGGTTACTTTTTCTCAAGTATAGAGGAGTTTATTTCATACTTCTCAATTTACTATGTTTTGTAACCCCCATTGGTTTGAAAAATTCGTATCTACAGGAACTATATCAGTCCCTACTAATTCTTGCAGCTCAAAGAGGTAGTTTGGCTGGATTTCTTGCTTGAGATCTCATGCTTCCTTTGAAGTGATCACTCATAAGTCTAATTCTTCATCAACATCTTTTTCAAGATTATCTTTTAAAAGTTCATTTGCTCTTTCAATCAATTTTAGCTTTGTTTTCTTTGCTTTTTTAACAACAGCCTCTATTTTTTCTTTATTTCTTTTATTATATCCAGTTCATTTTTTTTTGACTTTTTCCTGATAGTTTTTGATAATTGTATCTGCCTTTCAAACTACTTTAGCAAATTTCTTCTCTTTTTTCTTCTGCTTTTCTTTGATAGTTTTAACTTTTTCAGTTAATTTTTTACTTATTTTCTTATCATTTTCAGCAAAAACAAGGTTACTACTTAAAAATGCAATAATTAAAAACAATGATATGGTTTTCTTTAGATAAGTCTTCATACAACAAAAAAATAGGTTACATAATAATGGCCCACAAATTCCCTCCTTTGTTTCATATAATCATTATATTACTATACAATATTATCTATTTTTCATCGAAACGATGATATAAATAAACTTATTAAGAACAAAAAATATTTTTTTTCTTTGTTAAAAACTTGATAATAGATCAAGTATAAAACTATTTATAATGAATATTACAATATATTACTCTACAATCCTTCGCTATGCCTGTATTTTCACCTCTCATCTGAATCTTCTCTCCTTATCAGGAGAAAAGGGCTGCATCTTATAAAACTATATTTAAACTTAGTTTTATTTAATTGGGTATATTTATCTTAAAATAAAGAACTTCGAAGTGAGAACTCAATATTTTTTCAATATAATATGAACATGTAGCCTCTTTCCCCTGTTAAGGGGAGAGAATTCAAGTGAGAGGTTTTACCTGACTTAAGACAAAATATATTAATTTTGACCTCACGTTTACAAAAAAAAAGAAGTAATATCTATTACTTCTTTTTTGATATTTCTTCAAATTCTTTATTTTTTTCATCCATATATTTTTTAAACTCAACTCTTTTAAACTTATATATATAGAATCAAACAAGTGCCATAACTCAGATCATTACAGTTCCTAAGTGTTCTAGGATTATTTTATAATACGCTACAAATATAACTCATAAAACTATTATAACCGTTGCCCGGATAATTGATCAAATTATATTATAGAGCATAAATTTAGCAGAATGCATTCACATGCTTCATGCTATAAATGGAAGAAATGATCTTGTCATTGGGTGAAACTTTCAAAGAATGATTCACAGAGGTCCCCATTTATCAATTCATTTTTTTAAGTACTTTACTTCTGTAAGTCAGATACCAAACCAGAGTCAGTATTTTTTAAAGAACGAATCTCAAAAGTATTTTCAAAGGAGATATCAAATATAGTTTCATATTATTGCTCAGATAGAAGCGATAATAACAACATATATGAGGTTAGTAGTACTGATATTTCCAAAAAATCATCAGACAATCAGAAGAATATTTTGTCAGGGTACTACGATTCCTAAGACAGGAAAAGATTCAATGAGACTACTCAGTCATGCTATTAAATAATTCCACATTCAAAGTCAATCAATCAGAACTTTCATCCATTCAATAAATTGTTCAATCCATTCCTTCTTAAACAGAGCAATAAGAGCGAGTGAAAAACTCAGTCAAATAAGTATGATATTTAAAATATGTATTATTTTTTTGAATATATTTTTCAACATGTTATTTTTTGTTTTATTTTTAATTTTTTTCGCTCAAACTCTATCAGATTTTTGTTTTTTTACAAGTTATTTCTTGCTTTTTTGAGTTTTTGTTTAAAATGATTGCAACTTTTATATTTTAATGTATCTCTAATGCAAATTGTAAAAAATAGTAAGATCTACGTTGCTATTTCAGCTGTTTTTCTCATTATATCTATTTTTCTTATTTTCGCTTGAAAATTAAATCTATGAATTGATATGACTTGATGAATCCAAATGGATTATAACTATTCAAAAAATATCGATATCACAGCTATTCAAAAAGATTTAAAAACCGAGTCTGAAAGTTTTTTAAACGATGGGAAACAAGTGATTAATAACACTTCAGCATATAAAATTACATGAGAAAATACTCTCTCAGCTGTAGTATGATTTTATAATGATATTGATGATAAAACCCTTGATACTTTAAAGGAAGATTTCAGAGCAAAAACTCTTGCCATAATTAAAGCACAAGATGATTCTGCCATTGAAGCAAAATATGTAAATATTTGAAAAAGTTTTTGAGATTATATAAAAGATACAGCAATCCTCACTCTTGCTATTGCCATTGTAGCAATTGCAATCTATGTAACATATGCTTTTTCATGAGTTATATGAGGTATAAGTATCTGGTCTTTTGCAGTTATTACTATTATTACACTTTTCCATGACGTATTAATATCAACCTGATTATATGTAGGTATATCTTCATTCTTCCCAGAATTTAAAATAGATACATTTTTTGTTACAGCTCTTCTTACTATACTTTGATACTCTATTAATGATACTATTGTAGTATTTGATAGAATTAGATGAAACTTAAAACAATTCTGAGGGAAAACGTGAAAAGATGCAAAAAACTTAGAAGAGATTGTAGATCTTTCTATCACTGAAACTGTGACGAGGAGTATATATACGAGTCTTACTCTTGCATTTGTATTGATTACTATTTTCTTTTTTGGTCCAGAGACTATTAAAGGATTTGTGCTGGTTATGATATTCTGAACGATTGTATGAACATATTCATCTATTTTCATAGCTTCACCAATATTATATATGGTGAATAAAAATAAAAAACTTTCAGTATATAAAAAAGTAGTTATTGATCCAGAAGATAAAATAGTTGTTTAAATAAAATAATGCAACAGACAATAAAAAAAATATTTGAAAGTTTTATCAAAACAGTATGAATGAGAAAATTTATTTTCATACTGTTTTTTTGAGTATTCGTATCTTTTATTACTGTATTGGAACCTTTAATATTTATTCAAATTATTAAAAAAGTTGAAATATTTTACTCAGCATGAACATTTGATTTTGAAGAATTAATTTGGTATATATGATTCTGGGCTCTATTTATATTATTTAGTATAATTATTCAATATTTTTATAGATATTCTCTGATGTCAAAATCGATTATGAAAAACTATGTTGATTTGAATAAAAAATATGCGAATGTAATTATAAATATGCCTTATTGAGAATACTTATGAAAAAAACAATGAAGTTTATATAAAATATTTGATAGATGATGCATGTGACAAGAAAGATTATTGTACCTATTCTTTTGAGAAATTATAAAAGACTTAACATGAATAATTCTTATTATTATTCTGCTTATGTATTTTGATGTTAGGATGGCTGTTTTAGTTTTATCTATGCTACCATTTATGGTAATAATTAATTTATTATTTTTCAAAAGATTAATCCCAGATCAGAGAAAATTAACTAATAAATGGGAGTCTATATTTTGAGATATATGAAATATTCTTAGTAACTTTGCACTTACAAAAAATTTAGTTTTAGAAAAAAATTTTTTAAAATCTATCTCATCAAAACTTGATTATTTATATTGAAAACAGACCCATTTAATGAAACTTTGGAGTTTCTCATATATATATACTTGAACTTTAGTCATGATATCAAGAATGTTAGTATTATGATTTTGAGTGTACTTTTTGATTCATTGAACACTTACATTAGCCATGTTATTTTTGTTTTTTTCATATATTTGATGGATTTATTTTCCCTTGTGAAATATATTTATGAGATTAAGAGATGTATCTGAATATCTTACTTCAATTGAGAAACTTCATAGTGAATTTGATAATGTATCTCTGGATGAGGATACGAAAAAGTCAAAAAAAATTAAATTTATAGAGTGATATATTACATTTAATAATGTAAGCTTTTGATATCTAGAATCAAAAATAGTTTTAAAAAAAATAAACTTTAAAATTACTCCAGGAGAAAAAATAGGATTTGTTTGAAGTACTGGCGCATGAAAATCAACAATAATTAACTTATTATTAAGATTTTGGAATATAAATGATTGAGAGATTATGATTGATAATCATAATATTAAAGAGATTAATAAAAAATCTCTTAGGTCGCATATCTGAGTTGTCTCTCAAGACAATAGTTTATTCAATCTCAGTATTAGAGAAAACTTACTCTTTGCAAACCCTAAATCTACAAAGAAAGAATTAGAAAGTGCACTTAACAAGGCAAATGCAAACTTTGTTTTTGATTTAGAGAATTGACTTGATACTGTAATTTGAGAAAGGGGATTAAAACTGAGTTGATGAGAAAAACAAAGGCTCTCTATTGCAAGATTATTCCTCCAAAATCCAAAAATACTCATCCTTGATGAAGCGACCTCAGCACTTGATAATAAAACTGAAAAACTTATACAAAAGGCTCTTGATACACTCATGAAGTGAAGAACTTCTATAATCATAGCTCATAGACTCAGTACTATAAAACACGTAGATAGAATATTCGTCCTTGAGAAATGAGAAATAGTAGAGTCATGAAGTTATGATGACTTAATGGAAAAAGAATGAAAATTTTACGATCTTGCAAGCGTTGACCATTTGATATTAAATTAATTATATACTGATAAATGATAAAACATCTCTGAATTATAATGGACTGAAATCGTAGATGGGCAAAAGAGAGATTCTTGCCATCTGTCATGTGACACAAGGCTTGAGCAGAAAATATTGAAAAAGTGGTTGAATCTGCTATAGAGCAGTGAATAGAATATATTACTTTTTGGTGATTAAGTACAGAAAATTTAATAAAAAGAAGTGATACCGAGGTAAAAGATATTATAAAAATAATAAACTGAGCAAAAAAATATTTGAAAAATTTGATGAAAAACTGAGCAAAAATTGAATTAATCTGAGATATAAATAAACTACCTAACGAATCTCAACTTGTTTTAAATGAACTCGTAGAAGAAACAAAAGAAAATCATAAAATTACAGTTGTACTGGCTCTGGTATATGGTTGAAAAAATGAGATTATTAGATGAATAAAGAAGTTTATCTCTGAGGGATGAGATATAGATAACTTGGATGAAAGCTCATTTACAAATTATTTAGATACTTGAAAGTACCCACCAGCAGATGTTATAGTAAGAACTGGGTGAGACATTAGGCATAGTTGATTTTTGTTATACTCTTCTGATTATTCTGAATACTATTTTACTGAAAAGAAGTGGCCAGAATTTAATAGAGAAGAATTACAAAATGTATGTGATAGATTCTCCTCATCAAAAAGAAATTTTTGAAAATAATTTTTAAACTCAATTTTAATATATGCTTCCTTCTTGGTATTCTGATTATAAAAGCTTCATTGATAAATCAATAGAATCTTATTTGAAAACTTATTTTAATAATAAGGTTTGTATTTGATCTGAAAAATTCAAAGATATTATTTTGTATGCTACGAAATGATGAAAAAGAATCCGTTCTATTTTTGCTTTAGAGATTTATTTAATATTTTCAAATAAACCTCTATCGACTCTTGATAGAGATGATGATATAGTAAAATTTATTATATCTCTTGAGTGTATGCATGCATATTCTCTTATACATGATGATCTCCCTTGTATGGACGATGATGAGTATAGAAGGTGAGAGCTTACTACTTGGAAAAAGTTTGGTGAATATCAAGCTGTTCTTGCATGAGACCTATTAAATACACTTTCTTTTGAAATACTTTCTCAAATATCAGATCCAAAAATAGCAATAAGCTTAGTGCAACTCCTATCTTCTCATACAGGCTTTTATTGAATGGTATGATGACAGGTTGATGATATGTATTTTGAATGTAATAAAGAAGCATTAACACATGATAATCTTGTGGGTTTACATAATAAAAAAACAGGAGCTTTAATTAAAAGTTCAATTATTTGAGCTCTTATAGTAGCAAATAGTAATTCAGATATAGAAAAATATTCTATTTTTTGAGAAAAGATATGACTTGCCTTTCAAATCAAAGACGATATTTTAGATATTGAAGGGTCACTCAAAGATACAGGGAAAAGTGTATGATGAGAAAAAAAAGGATTTGTACATTTTATGTGACTTGAAAAAACAAAAAAAGAGCTTGAGGCTCTTATTGAGTATTGTCTTAATTCTGCAAAAGAACTTAATTCTGAGAAGTTAGAATTTATCGTGAGATATATTGGAGAGAGAAAGAGGTAGGAAAACTTTTTAGAATCCCTCATTATTCTACTACCCTAATATCTTATTATCCCAAATATTTTCATAGTCCTTTGCTATCAATAAAGTCAGATTCATATCTGATTTTATTATTGTTATATGTGTTTCATGCTCCGTTTTTACTATTTCTCTTCAGTCAGCGTATATTTCAATTGAGTGACACCTTCATGAGTTATTCAGTTGTATAACTTCATTATCATTTATAATGATAGATTGCTGTGATTTTGGCAACCAAATTGCTTTTGGTGTAATAGATAAGTTCTGAGTACTATGCGCCATTATTGGTCATCATAGTGATGTGTTGTATCCAGTAGATCACAGAGGCGTAACTACTAATAAACCATCACCTTTTACATGAAAATGATTTCTTTTTCCAAGCTCTACTCAGAGTTCAAGCATTTTTCATCATCCAGCAGATATATTAGCTTCATTTATAAATATATCTGAATATTTTTTATCCTGAGTGACTATATCACATTCCATGATTGGAAAGACTTCTTTTTTATATGTAGAATTTCTTGTTACATATCCTTTATCGTTTAATAAAAATCACTTATTTCATAGGTTGATTCATAAAAATGGTAGATTCTTTGTATAATTTTCTTTTATTGCTCTGAGCATAGTACCGTCTCAACCAAGAACAACTACACTTTGCTCTGTAAGGTTTTTACATATAGCTTCTAACTCTTGAGATACTAAAAATTCTTTTAAAGTTTCAGTATGAGCATATTTAAAAGCGCTATAACAAATAATATGTGAATGTATTTTTGAATATTGCATAAAATATATTTTTGAAATAAAAATAAGTAGGGAAAACCTACTTATTTTGAATGATTTTATCAATTAATCAGTATTTTAATGCTTCCTCAGCTGTCATAAAATTATCTCTATCACAGTCTTTTTCAACTTGTTCTATACTTTTTCAAGTATGTTTTGCTATGATTGCATAGAGTCTTTCTCCTGTTTTGATTATATGTTCAGCAGCAAGTCTGATATCTGTAGCCTGTCATTCAGCTCAACCAAGTGGCTGATGAATCATTATTTCACTATGAGGAAGGGAATATCTTTTTCATTTTGCACCACCACATAGGATAATTGATCCCATTGAAGCAGAAAGCCCTATTGAAACTGTATGAACTGGACAACTAATATATTGCATAGTATCATAAATGGCTAGACCAGCTGTTACATGTCATCCTGGTGAGTTTACATACATAGTAATTGGAGCTTTTGGATCTTGTTTTTCAAGAAAGAGTAATTGTGCAATAACAGTGTTCGCTACATGACTATCAATTCATTCTCCAAGGAATACAACTCTGTCTTCTAATAATCTTGAGTAAATATCATATGCTCTATCTCATGATGGAGTTTTATCGATTACAGTTGGGATTAACATACTTTTTATTTGTTTTCTAGATCTTTTTTCTCAGAAGATTTTCATATTACTCTATTTATTAATATATATTATATCCATATTATAAAAGTTATTTTTAAAATACAATTTTTTTGTGAAAAATAATAATTTTATAGCTATTCCTCTTTACAAAATATCAATAGTTATTATTATAAAAACAGACCTAAAATAATTCCCTAAAAGAGAGAGAAAATGACAGTAATTACAAGATTTGCACCAAGTCCAACATGATATTTACATATTTGAAGTTTGAGAACTGTTTTATATAACTATTTATATGCAAAAAAACATAATGGGAAGTTTATGCTTCGTGTGGAAGATACGGATAGAACAAGACTTGTGGAAGGGAGTATTGAAAATATGATTCATGTACTTGCTTCAGTTTGACTTATTCCAGATGAAGGACCAAATAATCCATGAGAAAAATGACCATATTATCAATCTGAAAGACTGGAGATATATAGAAAATATATAGATGAACTGATTGAAAAAGATAAAGCATATTATTGTTTTTGCAGTAGTGAAAGACTAGATAATCTTAGAACAGAACAAAAAGAACTTTGATTGGCAACAAAATATGATAAATTATGTAGATATTTATCCGATGATGAAATTCAGGCAAAATTAGAGAGTTGAATTCCCTATACAGTAAGGCTCAAAGTTCCTGAAGCGAGAAAAGTTATCTTCTATGATACCGTAAAATGAAAAATTGAGGTTGATTCTAAAGATATAGATGAACAAGTATTGTTAAAATCTGATGGGTTTCCTACCTATCATCTTGCAAATGTAGTAGATGATCATTTAATGTGAATTACTGACGTAATAAGATGAGATGAATGGACACCATCAACTCCAAAACATGTACTTATGTATGAAGCTTTTTGATGGGAAGCTCCAGTTTTTTCACATATTCCACTTTTACTTTGAAGTGATAAGAAAAAACTCTCGAAAAGAACTTGAGATGTAGCCGTTGAACAATATTTAGAAAAAGGATATTTAACCGAGGCTCTTATTAACTACATTGCACTTCTTGGTTGGAACCCAAAAACTACAGATGAATTTTTTACCATTAATGAATTAATTGAGAAATTTAATTTGAAACAAGTTCATAAATCAGGTGCTATCTTTGATGTAGAAAGACTAGATTTCTTTAATTCAAATTATTTAAAAAAATCTGATATTTCAGATATTTATAATAAACTATTAACCTACTTAAAAAGATATAATTCAGATTTTTATGATCTGCTTCAAAGTTTTCCAGAAGAATATAATAAAAAAATATTATCAGAGCTTAAATGAAGAATAAAGAAGTTTGATGAACTACAAAATTTAACAACTTTCTTCTACGGGGATGCTAAAAATCCATCATCAGATTTATTGATGAATGAAAAAATGAAAATCACAGACTTAGATATTGTAAAAAAATGATTAGAACTTACTCTAAATGTATTACAATCTCAATCATCTGATTTTGAATCTGTGGATGATGTAAAAAATGTATTTGTTGAAAAAATCAAAGAAGCAGAAATGAAAAACGGACAAGTTTTATGGCCAACAAGAGTAGCTTTATCGTGAGAAGAATTTTCACCTGGAGCTTTAGAAATGATGTATATATTGGGGCTTGATACATCAATTAAGAGACTAGAAAATACTTTAAAAACTTTGTGACAGTAAAATAGGATTCGTCAACATAAATATTGTAAAAAAGCTTGAAAGGGAGAATAGATTATGATATAATATTCGCAGATTATGTTTAATAAATAATTTTCAGACTATGAATTTTAAAGCATTAAAGTGAATGATAGATTCTTTAGTTCAGACATATAAATGTCCTGAATGTTCTCATGATGTACAAGATAATAATGTTGATGTTATTGGTGCTGCTTGAAGCACGATCAATATAGATATTGAATGTCCAAATTGTAAAAAACATTCAATGATTAAGTCAGAAATTTTATCTATGGATCTCACAAATATGAATTTTAGTTCAGATAAGATTGGGCAAATTAAAAATGTCTTAGAGGGGTTAAAGTGAAATATCTCTGGAACGATTATTCAGAATTGATCAATTGAGAGTATAAAAGATGAAGAAATTATTAATCTCAATACTGACTTAAAAAAGAGAAACTTAGATGTTTCAGATCTCCTTTGATGAAGCGAAAAATAAACTTGATAATTCATGAAATAAAACTATATTTAATCGGAAATATAGTTTTATTTTTTCATATTTTTTTATGATTCAAAAAATATTTTGGTTTTTTGTTATAGTTTTGGTTTTGTATGTATTACTCATATTCAAAGTTCCTACTGTTGCGGATAGTATTGAAGATGCATTTTGATTCGGTTGATTTAATCAAGCAGTTTTGGAATTTAAAGATCTTTTTGATAATACGGTCACTGATATTCCTACAAAAAATGAAATTGAAAATAAATATACAGAAACTCTGAGTGGAGCTCATGATTTTAAAAATAACGTAGTTGATACTCTTGATTTTACAAGAGACAAAATAAATGATGTGAGAGGAACTCTTTCAGGTGCAGAGGATACTTACAATTCAACTATAAAATTTTTAAGTGGAGCTGTCCAAACAATTGAAGAAACCGAAGATTTTATAAATAGATTTAAAGATGTAGTGAACTCAGCTTCATGAGTGATTAATACTGCTTCTGGAATAATAAAATAATTTAATTTTTTGATATAATATTATGATACTATCAGATACAGAAATAAGAAGAAGGCTGGAATCTTGAGATATGGAAGTTCTCTCTCTATGAGATTACAAAGTCCTTGATCAAATTTGACCAGCAAGTTTAGATTTTAGGCTTGGGAATTCTTTTAAGATTTTTAGAAAATCAAGGCAAACAGTAATAGATTCAAGAAATGGAGTGGATCCAGATCATGTAGAGACAATTACACTTCAAGATTGAGATAAGTTTGTACTCCATCCGGGTGATTTTGTATTATGAGTGACTCTTGAAAAAATAAAAATTCCATACGATCTTGTAGCAAGATGTGAATGAAGAAGTTCTATTTGAAGGCTCGGAGTTATTATTCATTCAACAGCAGGGTTTATAGATCCTTGATTTGAGGGGACTATCACTTTGGAAATGACAAATATAAATGAAGTTCCTATTGCTCTATATACAGGTATGAGGATTGGGCAGTTCGCTTTTGAAACTATTGTATGAGAAGTTGAAAATACTTATGACAAAAGAAAAGGAAGCAAGTATATGAACCAAGTGCTTCCTGAAGAGAGTAGAATTTCTAACGATCTCTATTAAGAGTTTTATTTGCATTTTTATTGATATCTTCAACTACTCATTCAATTTTTTTATTCAGCATTGTACCTGTTATTATTAGGGTTGGAGAGCTCAGTTCTAGTCCTATTTTAGTATTACCCGGTTGATGTAGTATTTTATTAAATTGACCTAGTGTAACAGCAAGCTCTTTTGCTCGTAGAGCAGGGTGTGCATTTACTCAATATCGTATCATAAATCACCTAGCATGCACTATTCTTTTTATTGAGATTATTCAAAATGGTTCTCATTTAATTTTAATCTTATCAAACCTATTGAAGTCACTATCAAGAAGCGTAGTTAAAACTCACTGATTTTTACTAAATGTATTAGTAGTCCCTGAATTCTCCATTGGTACTTAATCTTAGTAGTAAAATTATTATATTTTCATTATATATAAACTATATTAACAGAACATTATTCTTTTGTCAAGAATCAGGAAATTATATTTATGAGATATATTTGGTATGTCTCATGAAGCCCTTTACAAAAATTATTTTTAGATACAATACTACAAATATTTACACATAATAATAGCAATGAAAAAATACTATATAAAGACATTTGGTTGTGAGATGAACAAAGCTGATAGCGAGAAGATCAATATGATCTTGTTACAATCAGGTCTTATAAAAACATCAGAATGGAGAGATGCGGATTTAGTGATATATAATACCTGTTCTGTAAGGCAAAAATGAGAAGATAGAGTTTTTGGTATGTCGGAAGAAATCAGAAAAGAAAATGCTCAGAGAGAAATCGATGGAAATCCTAAAAGAATTATTACTGGGATTACAGGTTGTATGGTCAGAAAGACATGACTCCATAAAATGTACCTTGCTGAGGATATAAATAGAAAAAGAGCAAGAAAAATTCAATATATTACAGATAAAAATGGAATATTTAATAATGATGATAAATTATTTCCAAGACTAGAGAGCTTAGATTTTACTTTGAGAATAGAAGAGGTTAAATATTTATCATTTATTCTGACTCATATTCATTGAGAAGCCATATGATCAGATGATAAGTTCGATGATTATCTTAAATCTAAGCAACTTAGAGAAAATCCATACTCAGCTTCAGTCATAGTTCAAACATGATGTGATAATTATTGTACCTTTTGTATTGTCCCATATACAAGAGGGAAAGAAATTAGTAGATCACATGATGAAATCATATCAGAGGCTCGCGAACTTGTTGCAAATGGGACCAAAGAAATTAGTCTTGTATGACAAAATGTAAATTCATATTGAAAACAATCGAATATAAAACTTTGGAATGAAGAAAAGTCCATGTGGAATGATGGATTATGAAAATCACCATTTAGAAAACTTCTTGATGACTTAAATGAACTAGAAGGATTAGATAGAATCCGTTTTACTTCAAGTAATCCTCATGATATGACTCAGGATATCTTAGATGCTCATCATAAGTTAGATTCTTCATGTAATTATCTTCATTTTGCTCTTCAATCTGGAAGTAATACTCTACTAAAGAAAATGAATAGAAGACATACATATGAGGACTTCAAAAAACAAGTAGAGTATCTCAGATCAAAGGACCCTTTTTTCTCAATATCAACAGATATTATTGTTTGATATTCATGAGAAACAGAAGAGATGTTTCAAGATACTATAAAAGCATTCCGTGAATGTGAGTTTGATTTTGCATATACTGCGAGATATTCAGTAAGAAAGGGGACTATAGCAAGTAAGATATATCCTGACGATGTTCCTGATTCTGTAAAAGCAGAGAGATGGCATATACTGAATGATGTATTATTGGAAAATGTTATAAAGAGAAATGGGAGAATGCTTGATTCAGTTCAAGAAATACTTGTGAATTGATTTAAGGATTGATATTATTTCTGAAGGACAAGAAATTTTAAAGAGGTCTTTTTTAAAGCAGAAGAGGGAAGCGTAAAAGTATGAGATTTAGTAAATGTTAAATTAGTAGAGTTAGATAGATATGTTATCAAGGGTGAATTAGTATAAATTAAAAAAGCGTATCAATGATACGCTTTTTTTGGTACGAATGACTTTTAATTTTGAGTCATTATTATTTCAGTTTACTACCCTATTTTTATTAACATTTTTATTTACGAGAAAGAGTTCTCTATTTGTATTTAATACAAATCCAATATTTGCCATACTAGCAATAGAAATCAGAAAAATTATACTATAATAATCTTGGCGAGTTAAGCCAGAATCTAGATGATAATCTATTAACCCTATCGTCATACAGCAGACTATAAATGCGAAATTAAGAATAGAACTAATAATACCTGTTAATACTTTCTTTCGTGATGGATTTAAATCACTTGCAAAGAATCTTGAACGAAATACCCATAGTATTAGTATTGTAAATATCATCGCTCTTGCAGTAGAAAATGTATCAGGTGTCATTATCATACATTCAGTTCCTATATTTGAAAAAATATCAAATATATAAATAAATGAAGTAAGAATTATGGGTAGGCAGTGTACTATTAATGAAGTTACTTGTTTCTTCAATTTTTTAAATAGGTCTAACCATTCACGAAAATTAATACTTCTCGTATTTTTGAGAGCTGTTTCTTGCTTTATTTCAAGTACCATTGTTTTTCTCCTAATCTGTTTATTTCATAATAGACTAATGCTAAAAAAATGTACTAAAAATATAGGATATTTTTCTATAAAGTCAAGTTAAAAATTATTCTACCTGGTTGATGATTCAAGGACTTATATTGTTTTTGAAAGAACGAGATACTTTAAAGAGGTGTTTTTAAAGTAGATGAAGATTGAGTGAAAATATGAGACTTAGTAAATGTTGAGTTAGTGGAGTTGGTTAGATATATGATTAAGGGTGAGTTAATATAAAAAATAAAGACTAGAGTAATCCAGTCTTTATTTTAGTTAAGTCAATTATTATGCAGCAATAGCAGATTCTTTATTCATTTTCCGATTGCTTTTTTCTAGTTCTGCCCTCAGATCTGTATTGTCATCTTCTAAATCAGTTATTGTATTTTCTAATGCAATGATTTGTTTATTTTCAACCGCTTCATTTTTTATGGAGTATTCTTGTTTTTTTCGTATATTTTTATAAAAATTTATAAAAATACCAATCAAAATTGAATCGATGAATGAACCAAATAATTGAGTATAGATAGTTAAATCTCTATTATAATCAATAACTGAGCCAATAGTTCCCAAAGCTAATATATCCATATCATAGAAATGGAATACTAAAGTACACCCAGCTCCAAAAGAAAGTATAGAAGATGCTATGTCAATCGTATTTAAGGTATCTTGATTTCTTAAATACTCTGCCATTACGAATGTTGCAATTATCCACGCAAACATTATTAATCCAATAACATGAGGCATCAAGCCTTCGTTAAGGTAATTAGTAACTACAATTCCTATTGTAGGTAGTGCATTAAGAATTACTATAAAAATTGCAAGAAAAAATATTTTTGTTTTAGACATTAACTTTCCCCTTTTTCCCAAATATAAATAACAAAATGATTTATAGTCATTTAGCTACTCGATTTTTTTATACTAAAATGTATAGCGGGGAAAGTATAAAATGTTTATTTGTTAAGTCAAATAAAAAACACCAATTTTGGTGTTTTATTTTTTCATTCTTAATTTAAATATTTCTCTTCAAACTAATTGACTTGGTCTCTTATATAATAGACTTCATGACTTTGAAGCTTGGACTTGATAGTCAGTAGGGAAGTAGGGAAGTACTTCACAATATTTTCATAGTATTTTATATACCTCGTCAAAATAATAATATTTTCATCTGATTTCCCAAAATGGAAAAGATATTACAATAGCTCATGAATAGTTAATTTTTTGTAGTCAGGCAAAGAATGCTTGATATATTTTCTCAAGAGGATCCCTTTGTTTTTGTACTCTATCAGGAGCAATGTTTTTCTTTGTCATTATCTCACCAAGATATCACTCTGTAACAATAGCATCAACTCATTCATTAAAATACTCAGATTCTTCTATAAATTTAGCATTGAGCTTAAATATATCCAAGTCAGCATTCAGTGATTTTTCAGAAATAAGTTTCTTGATATTTGCAGTAGACGTTTCTACCATTTTTTCACTGAGATCACTTCAGAATACTTTTTTATTTCACATAAGAAGAGATTCTATGAGGATAGTACCCAGTCATACAAATGGGTCATATACCGTAGTTCATTCTGATAAATTCACCATCATTTGTGATAACTTTGGTGGAAGCATACCAACCTGCATATCTCTTTCTTTTGAATAATCCCTAGATGAATATGAATCAATATCCTGTACCCAAATAGATTTTCAGAAATAATTTACTTTTGAAGTTATAATATAAGTAAAGTCAGTTTCTTTTCTTATAAGATTTTCTCACTTAATTTGAGCTGAACTGAGGTTGTTAAAATCTTTGTTTACGAAACGTGATGAAATTCACCCTTCTTTTAGAAGTTTCTTTGTCTTATTAAGAATTTCTTTGAGTGATTTTTTTTCTCCATAGAGACTCAGACCATATTTAAATTTTGTATCTGTATTTACGCAATCAAGTATGAGGTTTTCTATTGTCTCTTCAGATTCAACTATTTCAATAATTTTAATCGTTCATCATAAAAAAGATGCTGTATTTAGAATATCATCTTTTTTTAATCAATCTAAGATCAAAATCTCTTTACTTTGATATACAATACTATTACTTGAAAATACAGTGAGTAATTCAGCTTGAGATAATTTAAACTCTCTTCATAGAAGAAATCAATACATTGTTTTATTATTATATTATAATCCTAGTTTTTCTTCAATTTCTTTTGCTACTTCTTCTACCGACTGATCAGCATTAATTTCAAGGACCCTTCATTCTTTTTTTTGTAACTCTAGAATAGGAAGAGTTTTTGTTGTATATTCTTCTATTCTTTTAAGGATAGATTCCTCATTATCATCACTTCTATGAATGAGTTTTTCTCCTGTTTTTGGATCTATTTTTGTTCCATAAGGAAAAGTCTCACCTGTTGTGGAATTAAACATTCTTCCGAGAAGCCTTTGTTTTGCTTTTTCTTCTGATAAATTAAAGAAAATTACTTGGTATTCCGGTAATTCTCTGTCAAAAATTACTTTATTCCAATCATTTCTTACAAATGCATCAAATATTATTTTCTCATTTGTTTGTCTTGCAATAGCTTCTTCCATGACTGCGATTCACATTTCAGCATTTACCTGTGCTCATGAGTCTAATATTTCTTTAAGTTGTAATCATAAGTTACTTCAACTTGCTATAATTTTTCTAAATTCTCACCCCATTTCAACGAGAGTAAAACCATGGTTTTCAACGAGAAATCTCGCTTGAGTTCATTTCCCACAACCTTGTATTCATGTAAACACTAATTTCATATTTATATTCTTTAATAAATAAATCCCCTTTGCGTTTTTACAAAAGGGAATATACCAAAAATTTTTAATTTAGCAAGAGTAATAAGCCGGATTCTGTATCTAGGTACCAATCTATCTAGGCATATGGTCACCCATATGCTCGAGCTGAGTATATCTTTATATTGCAGTAGAGGATGTATCAAAATAAAAATACCATTCCCATTGCATCACGTACAGTTTACCAACGCTATAACTCACATCATAGCATCATTTGTAGCAATTGCTTACATCAAATGACTTTTCACCTTTCATTCTAACGAGTTAGAATTAGTATAGTCTCTGTGGCACTAGTGGTACTTACATTTTATGAATTATATATGTAAGCCGAAGTAGTTATCTTCTACGATTATCCTCATGATGTCCAGACTTTCCTCCTAATTTTCAAAGAAAAATAGGTAGGTACCTGCCCTTGCTGTGAGCAGTATATCTATGAGTTATAAAATTAAAAATTTATTTTATTTTTTTCAAAAATATAGTATACTATTTCCATCTTAGATAAAGAAAAATGTTTTCATTAAAATAATGACTATTCTTTAGTCTAAAGCGAAAGATAAGATAGACGTTCAACAAACTTAAACACCGAAACAATGTCAAGGAAAAATATAACTTTGACGCATATGTTTTTTTTTATAAACTGTTTGCAGCTCAAAACAGGCTAATGACAAAATAGAGGATGCATTTTTAATATAGAACAGAATTATAAAAAATGGAAAAACACTATAAATTAAAAAATATAATAACGTTCTTAATAGATGATCTAAAAAAACAAGACTTCTTAGTCTATTTTAGAAAAATGTCTCTTTTGGATGCTACAGACACAAAAGTAACTTTTTGAGTTGTATCAGCATTTATGAAAGATAATCTTGAAGCAAAATTTTACGACCAAATTTTACAGAATACAAAAAAAGAAATTCCTACAGTTGAAAGAATTGAATTCAAAGTAGATCAAAATATTGACAACCCATCAAGTACAAATGTAGTTGATTGTGCAAGTTTTTATAAAACAAATGCAAAAGCTAAAAAAGCTAAAAAAATTTCATGAAATGATATAATGAACATTTCATGAAAAACTGCTAAATGTATTAATGATAGATATAGTTTGAACAATTTTATTGTTTGAGGTGATAATCAACTTGCATTTTCTGCAGCAGAAGCTGTCTGTAAAAATCCATGACATTCATATAATCCACTCTACATTTATGGAGACGTATGACTTGGAAAAACACATTTATTACAAGCTGCCTGAAATGCAGTTATGAAAAAATTCAAAGATAAAAATGTGATGTATACTACAGCAGATAAGTTTATTACTGAATATGTAACATCTGTTAAAAAAAGAAGTATAGAAAGGTTAAGACTAAAGTATAGAGAAATAGATGTACTTATTATTGATGATGTACAATTCTTAGCAAAAAAGGAACAAACACAAAATGAATTATATAATATTTTCAATCTTCTCTACGATTCAAATAAACAAATTATTATTAGTTGAGATAGGGCACCAAAAGAGCTTACAGAACTAGAACCAAGACTCAGAAGTAGATTTGAGTGGGGAATTACTGTTGATATTTGAAAACCAGATTTTGAAACGAGACTTGCTATCTTACAAGAAAAAGCAAGGGAAAGAGAATTTATGATCCCTCAAGATGTAGCGGAGTTTATTGCAGCAAATGTTGTTGAAAATGTAAGGGAATTAGAGTGAGTATTAAATCAAATGATCGCTGAATATGAACTTACTTGAAATGGACCAACTCTCCTAAGGATTTCTGCTCAACTTAAAAAACTAAGTTTTACAACTGACTTACTCGGAAGTTGAAAATCAAAAGAAAGAACAACTATAAAAAGTTATGAAGATATCATTGATGCAGTAAGTAATCATTTTTGAATTGAAAGAGAATGAATTCTTTGAGGAAATAGAAGAAAAGAATTTATGATACCAAGACAAATCACTATGTATTTGTTAAAAACAAAAATGAATTATACTTATGAAAGAATTTGAAATATCTTTTCTGGAAGAAATCATGCATCTGTTCTTTACTCATGTAATAAACTTCAGAAGATAATCAAAAAAGATCAAGTGTTACTTCAAGAAGTAAATAGAATTAGAGATAGTATTTGATTATAATATATTACAAATAAGAAAAACTGGAAAATACCAGTTTTTTTTATTTGTGAAAATACCTTTTTTCTTTACTATAAAGCTAAATATTCTTAGCGTTTTTACGAATGAAAATAAATGACATAGAGACAAATTTAGAAAAAGACATTGATATGAGGCGAGAAGATGATATCACAGATATTACAGTGAATCAATTGAAATGAAACTCTACAAATGATATAACTCTGAATAAAAAAGAAATTAATTTATCTCAATCAAAATATGTTCAAATACATAAAAATAATACACAAAATTTTGATTGATTTACAAAATCTAAATTTAATAAAGATATTAATATACAAGAAAATAATGATAATACTCATTTTCTAAATATAAAATCTTCCCGCTTATGGATAGGGGTCTTTATTTGAATATTTATATTTATTATTTCATTTAAATTTATAGTTCAATGATTTATTTATTCATGATATAATAAACTCCAAGCTATCAAAGAGGAATCAATGAATTTGGAAGAAGTAAAAAAAGCTTTTAACAATGCTAGATTTGATTTTATTCTGGCAGATATACTTCTAAAACCTCTTCTGATCATTCAGAATGAAAATATAACAAATGGTTATAATATTGTTAAATGATGAAAAGAGATTACAAAGCTATGAGATTCACTCATTCAATTTTATTCTGAATTGTATACATTTATAAATACAAAATGAATAGAAAACGTATACGTATCAAACCTTATTTATAATAATAAAGAAGATCTTATTCGCTTTGAAAAGCTTTTGATAAATTCGTTATGATATTATAACAAAATAGGGGGTTTATGAAACTGAGAGCTAGAAAGCAGGCTTGAATCAAATATATCAAAAATTAAAACTCTACAGAGTTATCTGAAATATATTAATTGAAATTTTGATACTTTTGTAAACCTATTTTGACACGATAGAGAAAAAAAATATCTCATCGTTTTTCAAAATAACGATGAGATTAGACCTACCTGAGGTTTTATGTGAAGTTTATGACTTGTAACTGTGTATAGATGAAATATTAAAAGTATAGAAAAGTCTGATATCTATGCATATGAATGGAATATTAATAAGGTATACACAAAAAAAATCCAAGCTCCTAAATGATTGAATAAAATCACATGAACATTTTGATTAAGGGATGCAAATTATGCACCTCTGGTTGAAGATTCTTCGAATGATATTAAATTTTTTCTTGATAAGATAAATATCAATGTTGATGGGATAATTTATATTAATCAAAATACCATCATTGAGTTGTTGGCACTATTAGGGCCATTACAAATAAAAGGGATTGACGAAGAAATAAGTTCTGAAAATTTTTCACTACTGATCTCTACTTTAGTAGAAGCGAAAACTTTCAAAGTATGATCATTGGGAACACCGAAACAAATACTTTTTGATTTTTCAAATGTATTTATTGAGAAACTAAAAGAAAAAAAAGATTATGTAAGCTATGTAAAAGTACTCTTGACTCATCTAAAGAACAGGGAAATTATGATATATTCATTTATTCCAGAAGAAAATAACATGCTCTGGAAGCTTAATTTAAATTGAAAATTAAACTTTAATAAAACTCTAGATTTCTCATATCCAGTTTTCACCTCTCTATCAGGAAATAAATCTGATAGGTATATGAAAAGAAAATTTAAAAAAATAGTAACTTTACATAATGATTGTTCCATTGATACAAGTATCGATATTTTTTCATCTCATCATTTCACAAAAGATAATGAAGCGGAACTCAATATATTATTTGATTCATATAATATAAAAAATAGAGATCATATTTTAAACATCCAATGAAAGTGAGAAAATCATCAATTTATGAGAGTATTGCTCCCCGAAAATGCCATTATTACTCCTAAAAAATGATTAAAAATTGTTCAGTATGATAACTATAAAATTGCTGAATTCTTCATAAAAACAAGAAGACTAGAAACAACACAATACTGACTTAAATATAGCTTAGAGAACTCTGAATGTAAGAATTATGATTTTAAGTTTTATAAACAACCTTGATTACAGTCATATGATATGGAGCTTGAGATGAATAATAGTCTCATTGAATCTCATTGACTCAAAAAAGATTTTTATTATAAAAAATAAGATAAATATCTGAGATTTTTCCTAAGTTGACTTTCTATCTTATTTCGTTACATTTTATGTATCTTATTACACAAAAATTCAAAAAATGAAAATGTTGAAACAACTCATCTCACTTGATAATCCATTTAGATTACTCTACCACAAATCAAGAGCTATCATAGCAAATATATACTATGGTTTTCCATCAAAAAAAATGATAATAATTTGAGTTACCTGAACAAATGGGAAGACAACAACTTCTAATATTATTGCAAAGTGACTCAGAGACGCATGAAAAAAAGTATTTATGTTTTCAACGGTTAATATCATTATAAATGATAGTGAATATACAAATAATACAAAAATGACATCTCCGGATGCTTTTGAACTTCAAAGATTACTCAAGCTTGCAAAAAATGAATGATGTGAAATTGCTGTCATTGAAACAGCATCTCATGGTATAAAAATGCATAGAGTTCGGGGAATTGATTATGACGTTTCAGTTTTAACAAATATTACTCAAGATCATCTTGATTTACATAAGACAATGAAAGATTATGTGAATACAAAGCTACAAATATTTAAACATCTTATTGGTTATAAGAGAAAACCATGAATAAAAAAGACAGCAGTTATAAACTCAGAGAGTGATTATAAAGAATTATTTTTAGCTGAGACCTATGATTCTATGTTTGTTTATTGAAATGGAGATAAATCAAATCTGAAAGCAATCAATGTTGTGAATGATATTAATGGTATGAGCTTTGATATTGAAGTTGCTTGACCAAATATTCATATTGATACTCACTTTATAGGAAGCTTTAATATTTCTAATATTCTTGCTGCTGTGGGAGTATTCATATCTTTTTGAATTGAATCGGATATGATCCCTAAAATGATCAAAAATATTACATGAGTTCCTTGAAGGTTAGATGAAGTATTGAACAATAAGGAAAACTTTAAAGTATTTATTGATTATGCTCATACCCCTGATGCATTGGAAAAAGTTTTAGAAACTCTCTCTGATATCAATGGTCGCAAAAGGATTATCACTGTTTTTTGAGCTACTTGAGATAGAGATAAGACAAAAAGACCAATAATGTGAGAAATTGTATCAAGATTATCAGATATTGTGATATTAACTCAGGATGATGATTATACTGAAAAAACAGAGGATATAATAAAAGATGTTCTTCCTTGAATTGAGAGAAAAGAATCAGAAGACTTTTGGATCATTACTAATAGAAAAGAAGCAATTACAACAGCTTTACTTATGGCTGAAGAGAATGATATTGTACTTATTGCTTGAAAGTGAGATGAGCATATGTTAATTACAAATAAGTGACCAGTTGAATGGCATGATAAAGCAGTGGTAAATGAAATTCTTAAATGAATAGATGATAATAAAATTTTAAAATAGAAAAAAGCGATACTCGTGAGTATCGCTTTTTTTAGTTGTATTAATCAGAAGCCTCCTTTTATGCAACTGATTGTTTTTGTATTTCTTTTACTGGAATTTGGATGAGTTGATCTTTTTCATTTTCATCAGCTATATATAGCTTTATGGACTCTATAATTATATTTATTGATCCCTCGTTTTTAACGCTAGCCGTGCTTATTAAATGGCTTATTCTTTTTTCAAGAAGTTCTAGATATGATTCTTTAATAAGTGTATTTTTTAGTGCTATTACTAGTATAAGAGCACTTTTATAGCTAACTAATTGATCCATATATTTTTCATCCAACCTGAGTACTTCATTATTTTTTGTAGTTAATTCTTCATTAACTCTGCTCAGTTGTTCTTTTATTTCTTCAATTGACGACTCATATTTAAATTTTTGTGCTTCATATCCTTCCGCTATAAGAGCTGCAATATTATTAATGTTTGCTACCTTAGAATGTTCAGGACAGATTTCACTAAATGTTTTTGTTATTTTTTCAAGGAGTTGACCTACTTTTTTGTTAGCAGTATCCCTTTGCTCTTCTAAGTTATTACTTGATTTTTCAAGCTTTTCATTTTTCTCTTCTAATTTTTGTTTTTGTATTCGTAAGCCTAGTAGTGTTTCTATTAGTTCACTTATTGAGTCAAACTCAGAAGTTTTATGATCGTCAGGATCAAGACTTAGGTCTTGATAATTGTTAAGAGCTAGTTCAAGATCCTGATTAAACTTTTCACTTGTTTTTTTTAATTTTATATTCTTGATAGCTATTGCTATAATAGTAATAATTGAAAATACTAAAGCTATTTGCATAGCATACCATACATATGGTGCTGTTTCAGTTGAGAATTCCATCTTTTTTCTCCAAAAAAGTTACATTTGAGGGTTAAGAAATAAATACTAAAGTACTGTAAACTATACGTATTAAGTACTTATAGTCAAATATATATTTTGATTTTATATTATGAAGTTTTTCTATATAATAATTCCATAAATTATTTCATAAATTGTTTGAGAAAAAGTGAGCTTATATTTAAAATATCGTCCATCTGATTTTGATAATCTTGTAGGACAAGATTTCATTAATAAAACATTAAAAAAAGCAATTGCTGATGATAAAACAGTAGGGGCATATTTATTGTGTGGACCAAGAGGAACAGGGAAGACTACCACTGCTAGAATTCTGGCAAAAACAGTCAATTGTGAAAATATCAAGGAATGAAATCCCTGTTTAGAATGTGGTATTTGTAAAGACTTTCAAGAGGAAAAACTCATTGATATTATAGAAATAGATGCAGCAAGTCACACTTGAGTAGATAATATTAGAGAGATTATTGAAAAAGCTCAATTTAGACCAACAAGAACGAAATATAAAATCTATATTATTGATGAAGTACATATGCTTAGTAAGTGAGCATTTAACGCTTTACTAAAAATCTTAGAAGAACCACCAGAACATGTTAAGTTTATACTTGCAACTACAGAAACTCATAAAGTCCCTGATACTATCATATCAAGATGCCAAAGATATGATTTTAAACGAATTAATGACCTTGATGTAAAAAATAGGTTATCATATATTGCAAAACAAGAAGATATCACTGTAGATGATAAATCATATGATTATATAGTTAAAAATAGCTGATGATGACTGAGGGACGCTATCTCATTATTTGAACAACTTGTTGAAGATAAAATTATAGAGTATGATGTTATTATTTCGAAGCTTTGAATAGTAGGAGATGAAATACTAGATATATTTTTAAAGAAATTACTGAATAATGATTCTAGTATCACTGATGACCTCGATGAACTTATTCAAAATGGGAAAAATGTGAAACTCTTTTTTAAAGAACTTATTTTTTATATTAAAGATAAATCAATAATTGAATTAAAAACATGAAATAATATTTCAGAGTACATAAAAATTCTTGATACGCTTGATGATACATATGTAAAAACTAAATATTCACTCGATGAGAATACTACATTTTTAATTGGTATTCTCAAAATTATCACTTGATTTTCAGGTATTGATACCCCAGTAAAACAAGAACAAAATACTAAAAAACAAAATATAAATATAGTTAAAAAATCAGAAACGCAACCAGTACAAAAATTAGAACAAAAAGATGAGCTTTCTCATAGTGATATAGATGATGTTTTCTGAACTCCAACTCCTGAGTCAACTGCTATAAAAACGGATACTACAAACCCTGGAAATACTTCTTCGTTTGATAGTAAATGATTTATTGATACTTTAAAAGCTGGATGAGCGAAAGGAGGGTTAACTATGGCTTTGAGAGGATCAGATTTATGATTAGAGCTCAGTACACTAAAGATTACTACAAAAACGAAAATTGCTTATTCACAAATAGGGAGCACTGATAATATAGCACTTATGACTAAAACGTTATCTGACATGTGAGTCCAAAACCCGGAAATTAATATAAGCTAAAACCTAATTATTTATTATGTACTGTATCGTATCTCCATTTTCAAAAACATTCGATGAAATCTGACTCATATATTTTGTACCAGATTTTTTATCAAATCATCTTGTTGTTTGAAATATAGTAGAAATACCATTAAAGAGTCAGATAGAGGTTGCAGTAGTCCTGAATACAGAAGTAGAATTATGAGATATTGAAACCTCAAAAATTAAATCACTTATATCTATTAAAAATTCAGATATATTCTTTCAAAAATATCATAAAGAGCTTATTCTTTGGATAGCAAAGTATTATTTTACACCAATACATAATAGTCTGTCTATCTTTTTCCCAAGAAATCTTAGAGAAAAAATTATAAAAGATAAAATAGAGATTAATAAGCCATGAAACAATTACAGTTATACATATAACCACAATTTAGTTTTATCTGAACCCCAAAATAAAGCTTTTACTGAAGTAAAGACAGTCAGTAATAAGAAGGTTTTACTATATTGACTTACTGGAAGTTGAAAAACAGAAATATATATTAAATTAATAAAAGAGACCATTGATTGATGAGCTCAAGCATTACTTTTGATTCCTGAAATAATTTTAACGAATCAAATATCTGAGAAAATCTCAAAAGTATTTTGAGACCAAGTATTGATTATAAATTCAACAGTTACAGATGCTACAAAAACGAAATACTGGATTGATATATACAATGGGAATGCTAAAATAATTATATGAACACGTTCTGCATTATTTTATCCATATAAAAACCTAGACCTTATTATTATTGATGAAGAACATGATAATAGTTATGTATCAGATTCTTCTCCTAGATATAATGCTATTGAAGTTGCAAATAAAATATCTGACCTCACATGAGCAAAGCTTTTGCTTGCAAGCTGAACACCAAGCATAAAGAATATGTATCAAGCCCTAAAAGGGAAATACAAACTAGTATCCTTATTGGAGAGATATGGCGAAAAATAAAAGAACTATTTATATAGTTCTTTTATTTTTCCATAAAATTTTTATCTCTTTCTTCTTCTATAAGTTTCTTTTCTTTTATTACTCATGAGATTCAACTAGATATGGATGTTAATATTTTTTTATCATTCTCATCAAAGTCTTTCTTTTTTCTAAAATAGACAAGATATCAGAGTCCATCTTCTCAAATTGCAAGTTCTTGAATATAATAATTAGTATCTGTTAATTTTAATTCTAATAATTCAAGTTTGTTATCAGTGATTTCAATGATTTCACTTTGCATCTTTCACTGTTTTCTTGAATCATATTTCATTATAAGGTAATTTTCCATTACGGTATTTTTTTCAAGAAAAAGTATGTAATCTACATTAATTATATCTTTTATTCTATCGATTAATTCAAAAATTGATTTGTTGTTTATTTGGTTAAGAGAAAGAATATCATGACTTATTTGGTAATTAGCAGTAATAAGTAAGTTTGCCTCAAGGAGTCTCTTATTTGATATATATATTATATATTTTAATAAATCTAATCATTCTTTTGGTTGAGATTTTGAAAATTCCTCAAGTCATTCCTGAGCATTTATATATAAAAGATGTGTTTCTCTTTTTGCAATTAATTTTAACCCTTTTGTTTGGTTAGAATTTAGTGCTCATTCTCAAAAAATATCATTTTTTATAAGGTGACCTAATACTTTTGTTTCTGTTTTTTTTCTTGTAGTATATTTTTCTACTGATAACTCTCATGCTAATAAAATATAGATATTATTATCTATATCGCCTTCATCAAATAACACTTCATTTTTTTTGAGTGTTCTTTGATTGAAAAACTTCGAGTTTTTTAAAAAATTTATATCCAACATATTTTTTATATTAATTAATCATCATTTCAATACTATCTTTATCTCTTGCATACGATAGTAGGCTTTCTTTTGTAATAAGTCATTTACTATAGAGCTCTAGAAGATATTTATCCATAAGAATCATTCCAGAATTTGCTCAAACTTCTAATACAGAGTACAGTTGATGCGTTTTTCAAGTGATTATTAGGTTTCTTACTGCATCTGTGGACATGAGAATTTCCCTGGCTGCAATTTTACCATTTTTATCAGCTTTTGTAATGAGCCTTTGAGAAAGTACTCAGACTAAACTCATTGCAAGTTGCATTCTAATTTGAGCTTGTTGATCACTCGGGAATACATCTACAATTCTATCAATAGTTTGAACACTATCATTTGTATGAAGAGTAGAGAGAACTAAATGGCCAGTTTCTGCTAAAGTAATAGCTGCTTTTATTGTTTCAGGATCTCTCATTTCTCAAACCATTATTACATCTGGATCTTCTCTCAGAGCAGCTCTAATTGCTTCTGGAAAGCCTTTTGTATGGTTTGAAATTTCTCTTTGATTGATAAGTGAATTTTGATTATCAAAAGCAAATTCTACAGGGTCTTCAATTGTAATGATATGCTTTTTATATTTTTTATTGATATAATCTATCATTGCGGCTAGATTTGTTGATTTTCAACTTCAAGTTGGTCATGTAACCAATATGAGTCATTTTGATTTTTCACACATTCCCTTTACGGTATCAGAAAGTTCTAAGCTTTCCATTGTTGGTATTTCTGAGGGAATAAGCCTGAGAGCAATTGAATATCATTTCGTATCCATATAACAATTCACTCTATATCTACTTCATCATGCAATAGTATATGAGCTATCGAGTTCCATATTTTCTTGAAATTTATTGAGTCATGACTTTCATACCATACATTCAATAATACCCCCAATTATATCTTTTGTAAAGATGGGGAGTTCTTTTTTATTATCCATTATTTCTATACTATCAAGATTAACTATCTCTCAATTTTTATCTCTAGCTTTTGGCTGTAGTCATGTATTGAAGTGAATATCTGAATGTCATTGTAGAGCTGAATATTCTAGTATATGATCAAGGATTTCTTTTGATGTCATAGCTTATAATTAAAAATAATATATGCACTTAAGAATATATTATCATATTATCTCCCATAATACAAAAAATTAATTTGATAATTCTTTGTCTCAAGATAATGTTTCATGTACTTTTTCTACAGTTGCTTCTATATCTTCTTTTTTTATTTTATTCTCTAATAGCTCTAATATATATATTTGTGCTGCTGAGTGTTTACTCAGTATATTCATATGGTCTTTTATTCTAGGGCCTGCATGATTATTACTATATGCAGATTCACTATTATTTACAAGATATACAGATGTATCTAATACAGACTCATACAGATTTTTGAATTCCACTAATGAGCATTCTAAATTTTTTGAAATACAATTTCAGGATTCAATTGATGGATTTTCATTACAAAAATATTTTAATAATTTATTTTTTAAAAATACCATACTGACTCATAATTGCACCGATAGTTTTTCAAAAAATATATCAGGCATGTCATTAATAATATTTTGTCCAATATTAAGTTCTCGATTTTGAAGGTTTAGACCCATATTTAATCTCATCAGTATTATAATATATTATATCAGTATACTGATGAGACATTAACAGGACCTTAATATTTTAAAAAAAGTCAAAAAAACTATTTTTTAATAGCAAAATTATATTAAATTATGAATATAATTTTGCTATTTGTATTACTATTGAAAATATATTTAATTGTTCATTATTGAGTTGATTTTTTGACGAGTCAGTTTTGTACTACCATTATCTTCGATTGTAATTATTTCATTCATAAGATTTAAAATGGATAATTGAAAGGTTGAACTAAGTTCATAAATTTCTTCTCAATGATTTCTTTCATGATACATTCATACTGTATATACATATGCTTGTCTAAAATCTGATAAGCTCACTCAGAAATGTTCATATGTTTTTGATGGACTATGTCTATTGTATAGGAGTTCTTTAATAAAATATGTTACAAGAGATTTATCTAATTCTTCACCTTTGTCTATTCACAAAGCTATAGAAAAATCATAGAAGAACTCTTCTGGCATTTTTTCGAGATTTGAAAAAAAATCTGTATTCTCAGTTTTAGCTTCTATTGATAATACATTCTCAGTTCCCATAATATGATTATTACAAGATAAATAATATCAAAATTATAGAGTATATATGTTTAAATAACCTTAATATAATCTTAATAATCTTATTTTATAAGACTGACGATTGTTTCTATATGATTTGTATGGGGAAACATATCCATTGCTTGAATTTTTTCAATTTTATAATCACTATTATCGAGAATATACTCTAGATCCCTTGCCAGAGTAGATGGATTACAACTTACATAGATTATTTGTTTTGTCCCAAAATTTATTATATTTGGAAGTGCATCCGGATGCATTCAAGCTCTTGGAGGATCTATAATTAGTAAATCAGCTGTATTTCAATCTGCTAGATATTTTCATAGGAAGTTTTCAACTTTTTTATTTACAAAAGTCATATTAGTAATTCCATTAAATTGTGCATTTTTTTCTCAGTCTTTTGATGCTGAAGCTACGAGTTCAACAGAGTGTACATACTTTGCTCAGTGTTTTGCAAAAATCATTCAGATAGTTCATGTTCAACCATATAGGTCTAGAACTGTAAAATCTTTTAAATTTTCTTTATGCGCAAAATCTAAAACCATTGAATAGAGTTTTTCTGCTCCAGTACTGTTTGTTTGGAAAAAACTTGTAGGGGAAATATTGAAACTAAGACCAAGTAATTCTTCTTTGATAGTTGTTTCACCGTAAATGAGTTCCAAATCTCATATACAGACATCTGCTTTATTTGGATTATGAGAGAAGTATATTGAAGTAATAAAACTATATTTTTCTGTAAGTCAGATAAGAAAGTCTTTAATAAGACCTAACTTTTCATTTTTGTTTAATTTTGTATTCTTTTCAAAATATTCAGGATTAAAACTAAGTAAAAGCATCATTTCATTACAAAAATGAGTTTTTCTGATCAGTATATGCCTAAAAAATCATTCTTGTCTCATTTGGTCGTAAACTGGAAGACCAAGAGTTTTAGTAAATTCTTTTACATCTCTGTATACTTCATTTTGGATTTCATCTATAAGAGGACATCATTCCATATCTTCTATTTTTGAAAACTCACCTTGTTTATGGAATCATACATTAAAGTGCTGTTCTATATCATATTTATTTGATAAATATTTCCCATATGAAAACTCTACTTTATTTCTGTAACCATCAATGGTTGGGGAAGCCTCAATAGGAAGAAAAGTTATGTCTTCTTGCCTCTTCTTTAGATTATGTAATGCTTCTTGTACTTGTCCTTCTTTGATTTTGAGTTGTTCTTCATAAGGGATATTGATCCATTTCCACCCACCTGACATACCATATTTATTTGTAGGATGATCTATTTCAATAGGAGATTTTTTAATAGTTTCTACGATTTGAGTTTCAAAGTAAGTTTTTCTCTTTTTGAGTAATCTCAAGTTTACAACAGCACCAGGAACTGGTCCTCAAGTGATCATCAAAACTCTTCCATCTATGTCTTCATTTTCACTCTTAAGTCTTGCAAACCCTTTCCCTCAAAATACGAGTTTTTCAACAAGGATATTTTCTATTATGTCTCACTTTTTCATAGCCAAAATTATTTATAAATATATTTGGCCGGATTTTACTTATAAAACTATTTTTTTCAATTTTTTAAAGTAAAATAATATTATATTGACTATGTACTATTTTATATATAATACATCCACAATCATTTTGATTGGGGTTAAATATAGATTATCATCAAAACTAGTGATAGTTTCAACTTTAAAAATAATAAGGAGATCTGAAAATGACCTTACTAAAAGGGATTTTCATTACAATATGTATGTTTAGTCTAGGAGCCTGTGGTGGTACGAGTCTCACTCTTACTCAATTAGATGATAAATCTGTACCTCGAGGAGCTGATAATATTCTTACTTTGGGATTTAAAGTAGATGAAGCATCTTTAGTAAATGCCGTACAAGTGCATATTTATACTGAATCAGAAGATGCTACAGGTAACCAAATCAATGAAGTAAGGCTATATAGAGGTTCTAGGTCTCCCGATAATTTACTTGGAAGTGTTTTAGGTATATCTTTACAAAATGGTATCGCTACATTTGAAAATATTACTAAAACTGGAACCGATTATCTTGTACATGTGTCGTTTATGAATACTGATCCTGAATCTGGGTTTAATCCAGTTGAAACTTCACTTGTTTCAGTATCTGCATTAAATGAAAAAGGTGAAGTAATATACTATTCCGGTGATAAAAATAAGGATGGTATCCTTGATAAGGAAATATTTTCTTCTAGAATTGTTACTATAACCGATAGTGGAGTTGCAAGTCTCACTGAAGATATTCATAGTCCTGTCAATAAAAATATAAAAAATATTCTTGCTGGAACTTCAGGAAAAGTATTTTCTAATAATATAGAGATTGTTAATGAAGATATTCTTAGTTCAGGATTAATTTATACCTTTGAGGGGGAAAATCTTGACTTAAGGGCTTCTATCTCAAGCGCTACACTCTATTTAGGAGATACACCTATTGCTATAACTGATTTTTCCAATATTGGTCCCAATACTATTACATTTAATTTTTTGACAATACCTGAAGGAATTAATAACCTAACAATAGGGCTTAATACAGAAACTATTGGTTATCAAAAGATTGGCCATACTCTTAGAAATGCAAAAGTAACAGGAATGGCTTTTACTGGAATTATTGGGGCAGTTTCAAGAGAACCTATTGCAGATATCGAACTGAACAATATAATAAGCTCAAAAGCTTTTTCTGTTGTTCCAGCAACAATAAATGTATGGGCAAACGCAACATTGGATTCTAGTGATACAGCTGAAATTAATATATCATTAAATGTAGGGAATAATACATCATCAAGCTCGAATGCAAGTGTAGAAGTTCAAATTTCAACTTTGCTTTTCAATACAACTGGCTCAAGTTACGATGGAAAATATGAATTATTCAATGCTTTTGATACTAGTAATATACTGGAAAATTGGCCTATCGTTGGAGTTTTAAATTTTGATGTAACGAGCCTAAATAGTACATTACAATCAGCTGACTTTGAAACCTTTGGCATTAGACCTACTAACCCTTTGGTAGATGATACCGTGAATCTTGCATTATATTCAGATGGGATTAAATATGATGTATTAAATGTGGATAATTCATTTGGTTTATCTTCGCATATCGCTGCTGATTTACCCTTGGATAAATAACCATAATAAACCTTAAAAGCTCTCAGGGATGAGAGCTTTTTTCTTTTCTCCAAATTCTCTTTTACATTTCATTATTAATCCATAAAATCATAGCAATATTTATGAACTAATACATATAATTTGCAATTAAATCCAAAACAAGAAGAGGCAAAAAATAAAATAGAGTGACCACTGCTTATTATAGCATGAGCATGAAGTTGAAAAACAGCAACACTCTCTCAAAGGGTAAATTATATGATCAAAGAAAAGGGGATAGTACCACCAAGTGTTATGATGGTTACCTTTACAAATAAAGCTGCGAGTGAGATGAGAGAAAGAGTAGCAAAAACTCTCTGAGTTGAAACTCCTAGAAGTATTTATTCAAGATGAAACTTTCCACTTATTGGAACCTTTCACTCGATTTGAATATTTATACTCAAAGAAGTCTTAAACAATTTTGATAGCGAAGAATTAGCTATTTGACTAAAGAAAGACTTTGTTATCTATGATGAATCTGATAAATTATCAGTATTAAAATGAATTATTAAAAATGAACTTCATTTAAATGAAAAAGAATACCCAGCAAGACAGATAGCATTTTATATATCAAATGCCAAAAATGCACTGATTTCAGCAAAAGCCTACGAAGCAGAAATTGATAGTTCAATAAAAGAAGTTGTATTTAAAACATACTTAAAATATGAAGAAAACCTCAGGCAAAACAATGCCCTTGATTTTGATGATATATTGGTAAAAACGCTTTGATTGCTCAGAATTCCAAAAATTTTAGACATTTATCAAGAAAGATATAAATATCTCATGGTAGATGAGTATCAAGATACCAATGCTCCACAGTATGAAATAGTAAAACTATTAGCAGCAAAATATAGAAATTTAGCTGTCGTTTGAGATGATTCTCAATCAATCTATTCGTGGAGATGAGCTGATATGAGAAATATAATCAATTTCAGAAAAGATTATACGGATGCACTTATTATAAAATTAGAACAAAATTATAGGTCTACTAAAACCATTATTTCAGGAGCAAATTCAGTTATTAAAAATAATAACTCATGAATCAAAAAAGAACTTTGGACTGATAATAATACATGAGATAAAATTAACTATATTGAAGCACCAGATGATAAAACTGAAGCAAGTATAATAGCTTGAATAATAAGAGATTGAACTGAAGATGGATGACAATATGCGGATAATCTCCTCCTCTACCGTACAAATGCACAATCAAGACAACTTGAAGAAGCTCTAATGATAAAAAATATACCATATAGAGTTATTTGAGGTCAAAAGTTTTACGATAGAAAAGAAATCAAAGACTTACTTGGATATTTAAGAGTGATTCATAACTCTAATGATGCAGTGAGTATGAAGAGAATAATTAATGTCCCTACAAGAAAAATAGGAGCAAAGAGTATAGAAATACTTGATAATTATAAATTAAATTTTGAACTCCCGTACCTACAAATCATAGAGAATATAGATGAAGTAGAAGAACTCAGACCAGCAGCAAGACTCTCGATCAAAGTATTCTGAGAAATATATAATACACTGAGAGAACAATCAAATAAAATAGTAGTTTCAGAATTAATCTCACACCTTGTTAAAGCTGTTCAATATGAAGAATATATTACTGATGGATTATCTACAGATGAAGCGCAATCAAAAAAAGAAAATATAGAAGAATTAATAACCGTAGCCTCACAATATAATTGAATGGATCCAAGAGAATCACTCGCACAATTTTTAGAAGAAGTAGCACTTATTACAGATATGGATACAAAAGATGAAAGGGAAGACTATGTCACCCTTATGACAATCCATACTTCGAAATGACTTGAACAAACAAGAGTATTTTTAACATGACTTGAGGATGGGATATTTCCAAGTTTTAGAAGTGTATGAGATGTTAATGCATTGGAAGAAGAAAGAAGACTCATGTATGTGGGAATGACCAGAGCCAGAGAAGAACTCTATATCAGTAGAGCAAAAGAAAGATTTCATTTTTGAGATTATGTAAGAAATCCAGAATCAAGGTTTATGAAAGAAATAGATACTCAACTTATAGAAAACTATGCTATAACAGAAAAAAGTCTTGGTTGAACCTCAATATTCTCATCCGTATCATCACTTTGATGAACTTCGGATTGATTTAGTTTTTGATGAGCCAGTACAGCAAAAAAAGTTGTAAAACCTCTTGCAAATAACGACGTTTCAATTTTTTCTATGTGAGATAAAGTAGCACATCCAAAATTTTGAAACTGAATCATTACAAGCCTGACTTGAGAGCTTGCTGAAATAGCATTTTCAAGTAATGGAATTAAAAAGATGAATATTAGAATTGCTCCGGTTAGGAAGCTGTAAGCTCATCCGAAATGCAGTTGACATTATATATATAATGATTATTATCATGCTAGTCATTTTTTTGGCTTAAAAATCAAAATAAAATTTATCAATAGAGGGTTACGACCCAGGGAGCTATCATGAGTAAGATATTATCTTATTTTATTCTTTGTACCATTTTCTTTATTTCTGCTTGTGGATCAGATGGAGGTACTGATCCTGAGCCTGAACCGAGGTCAATGGAAGAAGAGCCAGCTAGTACCGCAGAAAGGTATGAAGTTAAATTTTCATATAATTCTGAAGATGCATTAGCGAAAGGTGATCTGTCTATATTAGATATTATGAAATCAGCTTCACTTCTGATTGCAGTAGTGAGAAACACTGATGATCATAGTTATTATGAAGAAAAAAGAGCTCTTATAGAAGGAAAGTATGAAGATGAAATTATTTTTCAGCTTCCTGCAGGAAACTATGAGGTAACTCAAAATCTTTATAGAGATGGATATAGTCGTGCCTATGGAGTAGCTCAAGAGTTTGACGTTAGTTCTGATTCTTTTGTTCGACTTCCCAGGCCAATATCTGTACCTAATAGTTCGGTTTATTCAGATTTGTATTTATCTGAATTAAACCTTGATTTTATCCCAACCAAAGTGGTTGAAAAATATATAAGTAATTATTCGGATAATCCATACGTTTATGTACATGAAGGAGATGATTTATATGTATATGAGTCAGGCAATTTACGTCTGAATTCGATATATTTATCAACTACTAAATCTATACAGAGCTTATGTTTCTTAGATGACGAACATCAAGTTTGTCGTAAAATTCCACATGATTTTGTCCCACGATTTATAAATGGGAAAAATTGGTTTAATATTTCTGACTGGGAAACACCAGAATTATTTAGTGTTTTACCTGCTGAGAATGAAGCATTTGTAATCTTAGATACTTTTAACTTTACAAATGACGAGGGCTATACTGTATGTCTTAACTTTGTAATAGGAAATGATGTTGATTTACATCAAATCACTATTAATGAAGTCGAGTATTCTACTGATGATGCTTCTTTTAGCAGATGCTATTGGGATCTAAGTGGAAATCAGGAATTTGATATTAAAATTGAGAATTCTGTAACAGATAATCTCTTAACTTTGGTTTCTTCAGGATATACTGATGATCTAAATTTGATTTTACAGGTAAAGGATCCAGATTATGAACCAAGTAACATGGAAATTGATGCGGTAAATGGCTTGGTGGAATTGGAATTTATTGCAAACTTAACAACTATTGAGGAATATCACTTAGATGATTATATTTTTAGACAGGAGTTTGCGAAGATTGCAACACTCGTTGCTGACTTAGATCCAAAAACTATATGTGATAACATTTTTGCTGACGTTTCTGCTATAACCCCAAACACATGGGCTTGTAAATATATTGAAGCTCTAGCAGATGCGGGTAAAATTAGTACTTCTAATACTAACTTTCATCCTGAAGGTTATATTACAAAAGCTGAAACCTTAGCAGCTATTCTAAGTGCTGTTGATTTGGGCTATAGTTTTAATTCAACTATAGATGACACATGGCAAAAACAAGTTGTAGATTTTGCTGTAGAACGAGGTATTGTAGAAAATTTCACAAACTATGATAGTTTAACAACTCGTGGATTTTTATTTTCTGTAGCTTATGCTGCTTATGTAAATGAAGATGATGATGATTTATTAAGTGATTTATTAGGGGATTTAATAGATTGTTAACTAAAAAAGGAGAATAATATAGCCCCCTGGTAATACAGGGGGTTTTATGTGCTTACAATAAATATATATCTAGAATTTAAAGTTAAATTCAATTTTTAGATTTGTTATTACAAATTTTATTAGGAGTCAAATAGCTTAGTCTTTCTCTTGGTCCATTATTAATAAGAGTAACTATTTTTTAGTTCTTTTTCTTCTAAAAGTAACATTTAGTGCTAGGTTTTATTAAGTTTTTTTGACTTCATGTACTTTTCGAGTATAAATAATGTACTAAAAAAAAGGAGAAAGGTATGTTTATTGATTTTATAGTGACAATCTTTGTAATTGTGTCAGTTATAGGGTTATTCTTATTTGTCGGATTGATCCTTTTTATAGTAATCTTCTTTATTACTCGAGGTAGGTCTTTAGGAATAGATAAAGAAAAACATTGTAAGGTTTTAACCAACACAAGAAGTGTTTACACTGAGGCTCAATACATGAGTCAAGGAGAGTTGTCATATGTTAATAAAAAATGTGATGAAACTAATACTTCCATCAAAAAGTATGATACAAAAATAATCTTGAATAAGATTCTTGGATTTACTTCTGTCACAATTCCAATTTTACTGATGTGTGGAGGAATAACTTTCACTAGTATAAATTGAGTGATTAAAGAAATTATTAATAACCAATTGCCTAAACAGGTAATTGGTTTTTTTATGGTTTTAAGTTCGTACTCAGATACTCTATAAGTGACCTAATTTTTATTTTTAATCACTTATATAAATTCTTTTGCTTAATAATAAAAATCACTAAAATAAGAACTAATTTATTACTCCATATTTTCGTTTCAATACATGCAAGAAAAACAAATCAAAATCTGAACATATAATATAAACTACAAAGAGTATTGACCTGAACATGATCAAGCTATTGTAATTCTTCATGGGTGGTGATGAGAGAGTGATAGTTGGATGCAGTTAGGAGAGCTATTATCAAATAATAACTTCAAAGTAATTATTCCTGACCTTCCATGATTCTGAAAAACAGAAATTAAATCAGTATTTACACTTGATGACTATGCTCTCCTGATAGAAAATTTTATCAAAGAATTAAAAATTGATGAACTTATACTCTGGTGACATAGTAATTGATGAGCAATATCGATTAAAATAGCAAACAGATGAAAATTAGACATCACAAGACTTGTTTTAAATAATTCTGCTTGAATAAGAAATGATAATAAAAGAAGTGTAAAGAGGAAAATATTTAATAGCATTACAAAACTAATTAAAAAGGGAATACCCAAAGAATGAGGGGGCAGAATTCTAAAATCACTCAGAAACTTATTTTACAGATTCATCTGATCACAAGACTATTTAAAAGCAGAAAGGAATCCTTACCTCAAACAAACATATTTAAATATGATATCCTCTGATCTCACAAAAGATATAGCTCAGATACAAATTAATACACTTCTTCTTTGGGGAGAAAAAGACACATACACTCCACTCTCAGATTGATTGTTCATGAGAAAATTAATACCACACTCAAAGATAGTTACTATTCCTGATGAAAAACATGGAATACATTTACAGAATCCAAAGCTCCTTATTTCTACATTTTTAAAGAATATTTAAACAATGATATCAAGTTATATAATACTCCTCATATTAGCAATCCTTCCACTGGTATATAAGTACTCTTTTTGGCTTTATGTGATTCAATTAAAAGAATATAGATGGGATAGATTCAATGAATATTTACATACTCCTCAAGGAAAAAATGCTGTATTTAATTTCTGGTTTCTATTAGAAGTACCATTCTTTCTCATGACTATTATTTTATATTTCAACCCAGTATTTGAATATATTTTATACAATCTTGTTTTCTACTTCTTAGTACTTTGGAATATATTTGTATTATGAAAAATATTTAGAAAAAAACTGACTCTCCCTAAAAAAACAGGAAGATTACTTACTATAGCTTTTGTACTATTGGTAGGTATAAGTTTCGATTTTGCTTTTATTCTTAACAATGAATTATTCAAATTCTTCTACTCATATTTATTTATATTATTTTTAATCCCAGTATGAATAATATTTGCGATTATTTTTGTGTTACATCCAGTTGTATCATACAAAAAAAATAAATTAATAAATAGAGCATCAAATAAATCAAAAAACAATGATCATACCATAAAAATTTGAATCACAGGAAGCTATGGAAAATCAAGTGTGAAAGAGTTTTTATGCAGTATATTAGAAAATGAATGAAACCTATTAAAAACGCCTGAAAATATAAATACTGAGCTATGAGTATCGTCTATTATTTTAAATGAACTATCAGAAGATAATGATTATTTTGTAGCTGAAATGTGAGCATATAGAATAGGGGAGATTGAAACTCTTTGAGATATAGTAAATCATAAATATTGATTTCTTACAGCGATCTGAACACAGCATTTATGATTATTCTGATGAATTAAGAATACTATTCAAGCAAAATGTGAAATTGCTAATAAAGTGAGTGAAAATAAGGGAATTTTATATGTAAATTACGATAATCAGGACATTAGAAATATAAAATTTGATGAGAATTTATCTGTAGTTTCTTATTGATTTTATAAGCACACAGACGCACATGCTTCAAATATAAATATCGTGAAAGCAGTGAGCTCTTTTGATTTTCATTATAAATGAGAAAAGTATACTTTCGAAACCAATCTAGTATGAATTCATAATATTACAAACCTTTCAGGGGTAATTGCTTGTTGTATAGATTTATGAATTTCAATAGAAAATATGAAAAAATATCTTTTGAATATAAAGTCTCCAAAATCAACACTTGATATAACTCATAATAAGAATTGATCTATATATATTGATGATTCGTACAATCTTTCTGAAGACTCGCTTTTTTCCTGATTAAATGTTCTCAGCAGCTTTGAATGAGATACAATACTTATTTTAGATGATATCTTAGAGCTTTGAAAAGAATCAGCATATATTCATAATAGTATTTGAAAGAGAATTGCTCAAACACATAGCCTTGCATGAATTTATTATGTATGAGTAAACTATAAAAAAGACTTTATTAATGGACTTATTGACTGAGGATATTCAGAAGAAAAAATATTAAAGAATCTTAAGAATATAAATGAAAAGTCAGTTATGTTATTTGAATGAAGAAGGTCAGCAAAATATATATCTAAATAATACACATGTTCAGAAAAACACTTATAGCACATTTTTTTACTACTATTAATTCTCAAATATTTTTAAATACATTAAAGATCTTATGGAATTCTCTATTTTGGTTCCATTTAAAAGATTGAAAATATATTTATAATACTGAAAAAAAATTATGAGATATTTTAGGTCTTAAAGAATCTAAAGTCATTTCTTTTTATAATGCGAGGTCTGCTATATATAATCTTTTGCAGTGACTAAATATTAAAAAAGATGACGAGATAATTATTCAGGCTTATACCTGTGTATCTGTTCCAAATGCTATTATTCAATCTGGAGCAATTCCTATTTATGCGGATATAGATATAAAAACTCTAAATTTTGATTTAGAATCACTTGAAAATAAGATTACAAAAAAGACAAAAGCTATAATGGTACAACATACATTTTGAAACCCTATCGATATTCATGTTGTAAAAAAACTTTGTGTTAAAAATGATCTACTATTAATAGAAGATTGTGCCCATGCCCTTTGATCTGAAATTGACGGTAAAAAGGTATGAAGTTTCTGAGATTTTAGTATTTTCTCAACAGGGAGAGATAAAGTTATTTCTTCTGTTACAGGGGGGTATCTTATTATAAATAATAAAGAATATTTTAAGATATCTGATAAAATTGAAACTCAATTAACACACGTATCAATTATTACAATTTTAAGAAATTTGAATTATAATATACTATGATATATGGCATACAAGCTCTATGATATTCTATGGATAGGAAAAATATTGATTTTTCTTTCGAGTAAACTGAAATTGATTACAAAAATATTAACCCCAGAAGAAAAAAACTGTAATTTTACTCAACTTCACTATAAACTGCCAAATGCTTTAGCATATCTTTGATGAAAAGAATTAGATCTATTAGATAAGTATAATCAGCATAGGATTTTTCTGGCAGAATATTATCAAAAAAAAATCTCAGATATAAAAGAAATTAGATTTATAAAAACTTGAAAAAAATCTTTGAATAATCATTATGGATGTGTTATTATAGTTGTAGACGCAGTATGACTTCAAAAATACTGTAAAAAAAATAAGATTTTACTTTGAGATTATTGGAACGGCTGAGCTATAATTCCAAATGGAACGAATATCCAAGCTGCTTGATATAGAGCTTGATCATGTTTAAATGCTGAAAAAATAAGTAAAAAAGTATTTACTCTCCCAAACCATGCAGAAATAAGTCTGAATGATGCAAAAAGAATAGTGAAAACTATAAAAAAGTATTATATTTAATGAATGAATAAAAGATGTATAAGTTAAAAATAATTGATTCAAAAAATAAATGGAATGATTTTATTATAAATTGAGGTTTTGAATTCTATAGTTTTGTCGATTCATGGGAATGGTGAGAGTTTCAGATTTTAGAAGGGAATTATATATTTAGACTCTGAATATATAACAAAAAAGAACTTATTTGAGTGATTCAGCTCATAAAAGTAGTTGCAAAAAGATGAACCTACTTTTTTACTCCTCATGGACCACTTATTCAGTGAAATTACTTTAAAGTTTTAGACGATATTCAAGAACACCTTGTTCGTCTTGCAGAATCAGAAAACTGTAGCTTTATACGTTTAAACTGAGTTCAAAGTAATACTGAGAAAAATAAATCAAAATATAAAAATCTTTGATTTATAGATGCTCCAATGCATATTCATGCTGAGGATACTCACTTATTAAGCTTAGAGGCCTCTGAAGATGAACTTTTAAGTAATATAGCAAAAAAGGATAGATATTATATTAATAGAGCAAAAAAGGAGGGTGTTGTTATCCGTATAGACAATAAGAAGGATCATATTGATACATTGATCAATTATCATCAAACTCATGCTGTGAGAGATAACGGAAAGCATAAATATACAGCATTTTCAAAGAAATATATCAAAAATCTCTATAAGGTTTTTTCAAAAGAAGATATTTCTACTATATCTGCATCATATGAATGATATATTGAATCTATAATGATGACTATTAAGTTTTGAAATACTTGTGTATATTATGTTGCGGCATCTGATATTAGAAGTAATAAATTTTCTCCAAATTATTTATGTCAATGGGAGGCTATATTGAAAGCAAAACAAGATGGATGTACTCTTTATAACTTTTGGTGAGTTTCTCCAGATGGTAACCCAAATCATCCAATCGCTTGAGTCTCAAAGTTCAAAAGAAAATTTGCTTGATATGATTATTCACTGCTCCATGCACAAGATTTAGTTATTAGTTCATGATATTGGTTTAATTGGGCAATTGAGACTTTTAGAAGAAAGAAAAGATGATATTATTATAAAAAACCAGAGTAGAATTACTCTGGTTTTTTATTTTATGCTAGTAAGTGATCACGGTCAATTATTTGCTGTATAAGAGGAAAATGTGCATACATAGATTTAAGTATAGATTGGTTACACTTTTCTGATTTGCAATAATCACTTAAAACTTGTAATTGAATAGGATTATAAGGAAATGTAGAATATATAAGCATTTGTTTTAATACAAAACTATTAATAAAAAAGTTTAAAATTTCAGCATCTTTTAATTTGCTAATAAATTGTAAAAAAGTGTACACATCGATATTTTCCAGATCTTTCTCTGTATATTCAAATTCAGAATTTGATATTTGTGCACTTATCAATGAAAAAAGATAATCTCTTATAATGTCTTTTGTGATTCATAAATTCTCTTTTAATTTTGAAAATTGTTCTTTTTCCTCAATATCATTAAGAATTATCTCTATCGTTAATCAGTTAAGCTTTAAAGTATTTGATTTTTGCTGATATTTAATCTCAAAAAACACATTTGTTTCAACGCACCTTTTTATTAAGTTTCCATTTGTTAAGATTTCATGTACTCTTTCTTTTGTGCTATGTTGCTCATTTAAAATTTTTGATAACTCATTTTCTAGTTTTGCAAGAGCATCATTTCTCAATCAATCCAAGAAATTATCGGAATTGGTAGACATATTTTGATAAATTATAGTATAGGTTAGAGTATAATATATATTTATTTAAGTATGTCAATTTAGTTTATCTTGCAATAAAAGACTAATTAATATTAGTCTTTTATTACATCAATATAATCATTGAATAATTTTGAATACTTATACTTCCTGGTTCTTTTGGGTAATTCTATGTATTGTTTTATATTAGACTCTAATATATTAAGTCTATCATTAGATAATAGGCTTATTAAAATAAATAACTTTACCTTTCCAATATTTGTTGAATTTATATCCCACTGATTTGAGCTTGATTTCGATTCTTCATTTGAACCTGTGTTATAAATAAACCAATTATAAGCTTTATCTTTTTTATTTATAAAGTCATTCAATATTTTAGATAAATCTATATTTTTAGCATTCATACTATATTTACTTATGAGTCATTTATTAATATTAAGTCAGAGCTTATTTCAGTTTTCAATTATTAGATCCTCATTTATGAGGTTTATTTCATTATTTTCTTCATCCAAATTTTTTACTTTTGTTTTTTGTATATTCCATACTATATCATAATCATTTGCATATTTTCAACCGTCATAATCATAGTTGCTATCCGGCTGTTTACAGGTTATTGATCTTCAAAAATCAATTAAGTATACTCATTTTGGTCAAAAAATTATATTTCTAAAATTTTTTCATATATCTCTATGATATAATCCTGACTCATGCAAGTCATCTAAAAATATCCTTAAATTTTTTATGTTATTTTTATAGTCTTCATTTTTGAATAAAGAAATCTCAGACATAAATCTTTCAAGTAATCACGTTTCTATCACATAATTCTTTTCGCTTGGGTTATTCGGATTTACTTCAGCTTTATTAAAAGTTCATTTTAAATATCATAGTTCGTATAATATATCACAAATTACTCTCATTCAATTAATACTTTCAAAATCATCTTTAAACTCAATTTTGCTTTTTGAACCATCTCAATAGTGTGAGATAAACATATCTAACTCATTCATATGCGCATCAAATAATTGATTATCTGATGCATATTTATCAATAATATATTTTTTTGCAATTGATATTAAATGAGAGTTTACTATCTCTTGCCATACCATTGTATAGAATGTTTTTCATTCAATAAATTCCATAATTAAATATCAATTGTCAGAATCATGGAATTCTTGCATAGGTTTAGGAACCTTTACTCATGATAATGAGTCCAATGATATTTGATAAGCATCTTTTTGTAATCTATACTCTCTTTCTGAATCATTATCATATCTTTTTTTTGCAACGATATAATTATTCTCTCAATACATAATTTTATATATTTCTCATTCTTGTCATCCTGTGAGTGGTTGATGAGTATCAATAAAATCTAGCACGTATGATTTAAATCTTGGATCATTTTCTATATCTGATATCAATTGATCATGCATATTATGATTTTCTCATAATATTCTTGATGTTAAATCTATAACATTATTTGTTGTATCAGATATATCTAAAGTATCTCAATTATTAGCTCGAGGAATGATAGGAGTTTTACTTATGCTATTATTCACAATAAAAATAGTATTATACGTTAATATAATACTATTTTATCATATATAATTCTATTATACAAAAATCTTAGTCTTTATATAATATACATAATTCATTTTTTGATTTATCTATGAAAACTCTTTCAGCTTTATCTTTATCAATTTGAAATATAGAAAAAAATTCACTCGTTTCTAATATATCTCAAATTGATTTTTGAACTTCTAATTGATACATATTTCAACTTAAGTTAAGATTATATAACCTTCAAGATGATATAATCTTAACTGGTTTCATATTTTTTACTAATTCCAGTATAAAACTTATCTTATCTTTCATTTCAGCAGAAGTAGTACTTACTTTGTTACTCAGTGTGTTATCTCATTGCTTATTAACAATATTAAGCTCACTCTTATCTACAGTCATTCTATATATTTTTAATTAAAAATTGGAGTAGGATTATATATGTTTATATATATAAGTCAATATTTACTTCATTATATCACTCCCTGCAACCAACTTACTTGCTCTTCATTCTAAGTCTTCATTCAGATAGATAAGTTTAGAATTATCTTGTGCTCAGATACTTCCAAGTGTTTCAATTCTAGATGAATCTAGTAAGAATTGTAATACTTTTTCTGCATTTAAGCTATTATCAGTCATTTTGATTAAATCAACTGACTCTTTGAATCATTCTGCAATTTTCATTCTTTGACCTGCCATACCTTCTCAAAGGAGTATTTTAGATTCTTTTTCTGCCTCAGCTTCTTTTATTTGCATTATTTTTTTAGCTTCTGCTTCATTTAATGCAGCTTCTTTGAATTTTTCTGTTTCTATAATCTTATTCATCGCAGCCATTACTGTATTTTCAAGCTTAACATCTCTTACTTGGATAGAATCAAGAGTATAACCAAACGTAGATAATTTTTCTCTTAACCTTGCTTCAATAGCTTCTCCAATTTCTTCTCTTTTTGCAAAAATATTTTTATGAGTAAATGAAACCATCATAGCTCTTAACTGTTCATCAATAGTAGCTCTCATCATCGTTTTTGGATCATCTATATTATAGATAGATTTAAATATATTTCACTCTTTCGTGTTGTTATTATCATCGTCTACGTAGTAGATAACATTCAAGCCTATATATGCAGTAACATTATCTTGTGTAATCCCTTCTACTTCAACTGGGAAGTTTCTTCTGTAAAGAACTTGGTTTTTTGTCCACTCTAAAAATGGAATAATGAAATGAAAACCAGGTCTTAAAATTCTATTAAATTTACCTAAAAACTCTACAGTTCTTACCGTGTTTGGAGATACAATTCTAATTGAAAAAGCAATCAAAATTACATCAAATATTATAGCTGGGATTATTCAAACCCCTTCACCCATTAATAATCAAAGTACAGGTACAACAAGTAATAATAATGGAACAATATAACGTATCATAGTTTATAAATTAGTAAGTAAAATTTTAAACGACCTTTATTATAACCTAATTATTAGCGAATACTAATTTTTTTATATTTCTACCTTGTCTTATATAAAAAAATATGTTAAAATTCTTATTGATATATAATTATATTAATCAATACATGTTTACAGCAATCTTTTCTACAATAATGGAATCATTTGCAATGATTTTTTGGAAAAAATCATTGCGTTTTTGAGTCTGAACGAAACTCCATGATTTATTAGGTTACCCAATATGATGAGTACTTGTTTTATATTTTTTATGTGTATGAATTGATTTTTGACAAATAGACTTAACAATATTTTTCTGAACCTTTTTGATCATAATATTACATACAATTATTTCACAACTAAATCAAAAAATTTACAAAGAAGAGAAACTATCTCTTCTGCTACCATATAAAAATATAAGCAAAATTATTGTTATAATAATCTGATACTTTATTTTTTCTGATGTATCATTTACTTCACTTGTTATAACTCTTATTGCAATAGTGGTTATGATTCTTTTTTCTATCGACTATAAAACATTAAAATTACCTAGAAACATGGCTTTAGTGGTTTTATCTGAATCTCTGCTAGCATGTTGTGTCATATTAACATGATGGCTCTTATTTTGATACTCAGAAATGTTACATTTTATACTTTATTTTGTAACTTGACTGGTATTATTACTCACTATCACATTCCTGACATGACAATTACAAACAGTAGGATCCATTCCAAAACAATTCTATTTTAATAGAGAGTTATGATGAATGTGATGGGTGTCATGGTTCTTGAGTCTTATGGTAATAAAAAATCTTTGACTTTCAATTACTATTTTACTTTCATTTATATGAATATGAATTACATTATTGTTATCATTTATCATATTAAATGATAAACCTAGTAAAAAAGACCTGATGCTTACTTTTATTATTACAAGTTTAATATGACTTTGATTTTACTTTAAATAGTGTATACTCACTCACAATATATATTAATTCTTCCTAACTTATGTGAATTGAAACTGGAGCTTACAATGAGCAAGAAAAGAAAAAGAAAAAAATAGACGAAAAAGAGTTAAAAGAACAACAAAAAAAAATAATTGATCAACAGAAAACAAAAGAATATATTAAAACTGAAATTGATACTGAAGATCAACTTCACAGCTTACATGAATTAGTAGATAAATGAATATTATCTCAAGAACATGTCGAACAAATTATTGCATGAGAAGATTTAGACGAAGATACTATCAAAGATATCTTTGATAAAATTGATCAAATGGAGGAGCTTAAAGATGTCGATAAGTACCTTCCATCTGATTTAAGGATTACCAAAGATGATTATCATACAGCACTACATGATGATATTTTTAGAACCAAAACTATAACAAAACTAGATACAGCTTTGACTCTATTATCACAACAAATTAATCCTGATACAGCTTGATGAATCAATTTATTTTCGGGTTTTTTGACAGTACTGGATAAAAATCTTGTCACAGTTCAAGAAAACACCATCGATATAAAGGATAGTTTGGTAGAGATCGAAGATAAAAAATATCCGAAGCCAAAAATAAGTTTTTTAGAAAAAATAATTATTTTTCTAAAAAATGCTTTAAAATAACACTATGTGAATCTTATTATGAATAGTTCAAGCACTATTTGGAGCTCTGTGAATGACACTTTCTAAACTTGTACTTGAGAATAAAGTTGTATGAAATAATTTACAAACATTTTTTAGTAGGGGAGTTGCCCTGCTTATTTTGTGAATCTTATTTATATTTGGAATATTTAATTTTAATTTCACAACTCAAAGTTTATCAATAATCGAATGGTGTTTATTTCTTCTTTCCGCGTGCGCTCTTTATTATACCTATTACCTCAGACGTACAGCATATGCTAATGAAAAAGTATCAGTATTACAACCGTTCGCTATGTTATTTCAAATATTTCCAATCATTTTTTGATTTGCATTTATAGCATCAGAAAGAGTAAATATTGTTACATTTGTAATGGCACTTATTGCTTCATTTATTGTAATTGGGACTTCAGTTGATTTCAAACGCTTTAAGATAAATAAATACTCAGCTATGGTATTACTCTCATCTGTTATAAAATCTGTACAAGTTTTTTTTATACTCCACTTACTTACAAAACTAAATCCTGCAACGCTATACTTTGTTGAAACTATTGTAATTCTTATATTTGCATGACTACTACTAGTAACTAAATCAGAGTTTCATCAATTCAAATTATTAACAAAAAAATATTCTAAACTTCTTGTTCTTACAAACATAATAGGCCTCACAAGTATTATCCTAATTTTTACATTGTACACATGATTATGATTAGTTGCTACGAGTTTACTCAGCCTGCTATATCTATGATTTGTTTATCTTTTTTGATTCTTTATTTTATGAGATAAACCTGGTAATAGAGATATTATAGTGACTCTTTTAGTATCTATTTGTATAATTGTTTGAATGATATTTAAAACTTAATTATTTTTATTTTTTACATATTTTCTTTTTCAGTTAAAATATTTCAAATTAATTTATAATTACTGATATGGAAGATAATAAAGTATTCGTTAGAGAAAATTTTTGGCAAGATATTGAAAAATCAGAAAAAAAATATGCCCATATTATAATGATAGCAACAAAACCTGATATTATTAAACAAGCACCACTTTATCAAGAGTTAAAAAAGAGGGGAGAGTTAGTAATTCTTATTCATACAGGACAACACTATGATTACAACTTAAGCAAATGAGTCTTAACAGAATTTTGAATGGATGTTGATATGAATTTAAATATATATTGAAAAATTCATAAAAAATTCTCTCTAGTAATAGAGAGGTTATGAGATATTCTTATAGATTTAGCTGAGAATTATAAAAAAATTCCTGTTCCATATGTTCATGGTGATACTATGACAGCGACAACAGCCGATAAAGCTGCTTTTTTGAATAAGTTTGCAGTGGTACATGTAGAAGCATGAATTAGGACATTTACTCCAACAAAAATTTTTTATGAAAAGCTTTTTAATGATTATGAATCTTGAAAATTTAATTGGGACTCATATTACAAAAAATTACAAGATTTTAATATATATGAAAGGGGGAGTATAGAGCCATATCCTGAACAGTTTGATACGAGATGAATTGAATGATCTACATGATTGTTTGCAGCACCAGTAGACTTATATAAAAAGACTTTGATTGATGAATGATTCCCTATTGATCATATAAAAGTAGTAGGGAATACAGTTGCTGATGCTATTGAGATTTCAAAATTGAAAGTAAAAGATTCAAAAGCATTTGAAAAATACCCAAATATGAAGTGAAAAGACTTCTTATTCATTACTATCCATAGAAGAGAGAATACAGAAAAGAAAGAAAGATTTCTTGTAATATACAATGCGATAAAAAAATTAATTGAAGATTGAGTTTATGTATGTTTTTTAGGGTTATATGCTTCGGAATTTGCAATTGATAAGTACTGACTCAGAGAAGATATTGATTCACTCAAAGAGAAGTATGCTGAGAATTTTGCTTATGGTCCAGCATTAGCTCATCATGCAGAAGTGATTGATATGATATCTCAAGCTTGAGCTGTTGTAACCGACAGTGGGAGTATGCAAGAAGAAGCAAATATAGTATGAGTACCATGTGTTACTGTTAGATTTGGTTCTGATAGAACTGAGACAATTCTAGCTTGAAATAACGTCATTGCACCACCTATAAACTCAAATCTTATAGTAGATATTGTTAAATGAGCAATTTGAAATAAAAAAATGATTTGAAAAAGTCTATACTGAGAGAATGTCTCTGAAAAAATTGTAGATGAAGTATTGAAAATGCTCAAGAGAGATTGAAAGTTATTCAAATTTGATGACGAAAGATTATGACTTGAAAAATACTTTAACTGGAAAATAAATTAAATAAAAAAACTCTGAGATGGTATATTCAGAGTTTTTTTATTGTGTTAACCTTTCTTTAAATGCTTCTAGTTCAGTAAGAAGCAAGTTATATATTTCTAACTTTTTAATAATAATATCTGACTTATCAGTGTCATTTTCTAAATTTGAGCTTAAAATTCTTACTTTTACTATAGTTTTTTCAATAACTTTTAATTTTAATTCATTTCTTAATGCCTTAAATTTTTCATTATTTTCAAGATTGTTGATTTTTTGTTCTATTTTTTGTTTTACAATTATTTTTAATGCTCCGTTTAATATATTTCTATGTTCTTCAATCCTTTTTTCTATAATAGATACTTTTGTGGAGAGTATTTCATTATTAACTATAATCTCAGTTCTGATATCTTTACTTTCTTTTAATATTTTTGCATCATTCTTAATATATTCTAGATATCGAGACATTTCAGATGTCTTAATATATGGGGTCATCCTAATATATAGTTCTTTTTTTTGATCTAATAAGCTTTTTTTTTCATTTGTTACATCTTCTAAATTTGCAGCTTTTTCTAGTAAGACTTTATTCGTTGTATTTTTTTTATATGTATAATTATTAATAATGAATTCAATACTCTTTATTTCAGAGCGTCTTAAATTGTCTCTAAAAAATGTCCTAAGACGCTGATCTTGATAGAGTGATTTAGATTCTATTTTTAGATCTCTTTGATTGTTTTGAAGGTCGTATAGTTTTTCTTTTATCTCTTTTATAGTTCAGCTAGAGCTAGATATTACTCACGAAAAAGAATACACTCATACTGAGTATGGTATATTAATTAAGAATAAGAAGATTATAGAGATTATGATTTTTTTCATAATATGAGTTTATACGTAAAAAACTAGAGAATACATGTTAAGTTTTTTTGGCTTTAACCTAATTATGATTCCCTAATTCGTATACTGAGTATACTTGAGTATTTAATATATAAAAATTTTTAATGTGAATATTGTGTGAAGATGAAATTATATGTATATTTTAAAGCTAAACCCTTTATTTAAATCTGATTTTATTTCAAACCTCCATCAATGCGATTCAATAATTCTTCTGGTAATACTTAATCAAACTCAGATTCATCTGGTATCAATATCTCAAGTTTTTTCAATATTACCTTGATAAAATTTTTCTGTTAAAAATGGAATCTCACTCATTTTTATTCAAACTCAATCATCAGTAAAATCTATATAGTTTTTTGTTATATTAATTTTTAATATCTTCTTTCTTCAAGCGTATTTCAGGAAATTTCAAATAAGATTATGTGTAAGTTGCTTAATTAAATCTTTATCGATCTCTAACATAAGGTTCTCATCTCATGTAACTTTGATACGTTGTTTATTCTCTTTTAATTTTTTCTTATGTGTTTCAACTACCAGTTTGATAAGTTCACTGAGATTTTCAGGTATAAATTCTAACTTTAGTTGTACACGTTCGGATTTTTCATAATCCATAATCCTATTTACGAGTAATATGAGTCGCTTCATTTCATCCGTAATGGCATTTAAGTTTTTTTGATCAAGTTTAATAACTCAATCTGATATTCACTCTAGATAACATTGAATAGATGTAATTGGAGTTTTTAACTCATGAGATATATCGGCTAAGAGTCGATTTTTGATTGTTTCTTGTAGGTTTAATTTTTTATTAAGAGAGTTGATGGCAGTTATTAGGAGTCAAATTTCATCTTTTTTATTATGGTAGTCAATTTCTTTATATTCTTTTCATGGCTTACTCTTTTTGATAGTGGCTGTAGCTTGTTTTATAGGTAATATAGCCTTATTAATAAAAATCAACATAGAAGTGATAGTAATCCCAATTGCAAGAATATTAGTTATTATAATTGATATAGTAAGTTTATTTACAAAACGATATTCAGGAGATTCTTTATCTTTTATCGCTTCAATTACTTTTCAAAAGTTATCTGTAGGAACTAATTCTTCAATATATTTAGGTGTTATTCAGCTTTTTATTAAATAATTAATAACTATATTAATATTTTTGTCCTGACTCAAGGAAATTTTTCAATTTTCTTTTTCTAAGAGTTCAAAAAATTCTATTTCAGTATCAGTAAAAATACTATCAATTTCATCAATAGTTTGCTTCTGAATAACTTTGTTTATATATTCTATAGTAATGGTATCTCTAGATTTAATTTTTTCTACTAAGTACACTTTTAAGTATGAACTATAAAAGACATAAAAAGCAATTATATTTATAAAAGCTATAAAAAATATGCTTATAACAAGGGAAATAATGAATTTTTTTGATAGTGACACTGGTATGGTTTAAAGAATATTATTTATTTAATCTATATCATTCTCATCTTACCGTAAGTATAAGGTCTTTATTTCAAAGTTTTTTTCTGAGATTTTTTATATGTGTATCTATCGTTCTATCGTAAATATATTTATCGTATCAAATTGCTTCAGTCATCAGAGTTTCTCTTTTCACTAATTTTCAGTTTTCTTCTACAATTTTTTTTAAGATATCAAACTCATTTCAAGTAAGCGAAATGAGTATATTATTTAATTTTACTATTTTTTTATCTATATCAATAAATACATTTCAATAGCTAATAGTGTTTCAATCTGAATTATGATCAACTTTTATTCTTCTCAGTATAGTGTTGATTCTTGCAAGCAATTCTCGTGGAGAGAATGGTTTTGCTATATAGTCATCAGCTCAGATTTCAAGTCATGTAATCCTATCTAATTCACTTCATCTGGCTGTAAGGATAACAATAGGTAAACTGGAGTTTATACGTATTTCTTTTGCAATCTCAATACCATTTTTTCCAGGTAAATTAATATCTAGTATTAGTAAATCTGGCTTAATTTTCGCTATTTCTTCCAATGCACCAAGTCATTCATAATAAAGATGGACTTCAAAATTTGAATTTTCTAAATAGAGTTTTAATGAATGAGAGATTCATTTATCATCTTCTACAATTAAAATTTTTTGCATTTATAATTGTTATTATATATTCTATATATAAATCATAGTAACTTTATATATCTTTTTTTCAAATTAAATTTGCTTTTTATGGAAAAGCTCATAAAATCCTCACATAAAATTCAAACTTTTATTAATTAAGAATTATATTATGGCTTTCGGACCAAAAAAGAAACACTCAAAAACGAGATCAAAAAGAAGAACAAGTAACTGGATTAAACTTACAGCTAGAAAGCTTTTTAATAGAGTTTCTTTAAATAAAGAAGGGAACTGACTTGCTCATTATATTGCTGAAGATGGTACATATAACGGAGAACAAGTTATAAAAGCAAAATCAAAAAAAGTTACTAGAGTGTAGTATATTATAAAAAATAACATAGATATCATCTATGTTATTTTTTATGTCATATTTTTAATAGAATGATATAAAAATAAATGCAAGTAAATCGTAAAAAAACCAGGAAATTTCTTTTTCAAAAACTCTATGCAATGACATTTGCTGAATATAATGAGGAATTATTTACAAAATCTTTTTATGAGAATACATTTCGTTTTGATATAGATACAGAATATAGTATTGAAATGATTGATGTTATCAAAAAACATGAAGGTTTTTTTATAGAAGTCTTAAAAAAATACTCTCCAAGATTTGATATCAAAACTATGAATCCTATGTATATTTTACCAGTATTTCTTTGTCTTGCAGAAATGTTTTTTTTGAAAGAAGAAATACCAGCTAAAATATCTGTGAATGAAGCAATTGAAGTAGCAAAAAACTACTGAGATGACTCAGCAAAAAAAATAGTTAATTGAGTATTAAACAAGGTCTTAACAGACGTAGAAGAGCTCACAGAATTAGCAAAAACTGATTTTTCAAATACAACACTTTCTGTTTTCAAAAAAATCTCTTAAAACAAGAGATTTTTTCTTTACTTTTTTCTTAAAAACGGTATTTTATTATAGATTTATTCGTTAATTTTAAGTTCCTTTGGTGATTATGAAAAAGGCAGTTGAAAATGAAATTTTAATTGCAAAAATATCAAAATTATTAGATTCATTAAATATAAAATATAATAATATATCCCCTTATATTCAAGCATTTATCCATAGATCGATTGTAAACGAAAGACCTGATTATGCACCGGTACATAATGAAAGATTAGAGTTTTTATGAGATGCTGTTCTTGAATTAATTATTACAAAAAATTTATTCAATGACTTCCCTGATAAACCCGAGTGAGACCTCACTGATATTCGTAGTGCTCTTGTAAGGTGAACAAATCTAGCAAAAATAGCAAAGACTCTCTGATTACATGATTTTTTAATTTTATGAAAATGAGAAGAATTATGAGGTTGAAGAGAAAATAATTATCTGCTTGCAAATGTAGTAGAAGCTCTATTATGAGCGATATACTTGGATGGGTGAATCGAAATCTCTACAAGCTTCGTGGACAAACATATTTATATTACCCTAGAGGATATACTTCATAATAATCTTACAAAAGATTATAAAACTTTGATTCAAGAGTTAGCGCAGTGAAAATTTGATGTTACACCAACTTATAAAATTATCTCTGAGTCATGACCAGATCATGATAAAGATTTTGAAGTTTGAGTATATTTATGAGAAAAAATCATTGGACAAGGAAATGGTTCAAGTAAGAAAAAAGCTCAAGAACATGCAGCATTGAACTGATTTAATAAAATTAATATATAAATATGACCATATTACTTACAATAATAATTTTTTTAGAAATAATACAATATATTGTATTTGCTGATGTTATTCTATCTTGGCTTACAGTATTTTGACTTAAATTAAGACCAAAGTTTCTCGCATACATTATTGATCCTCTTTACGAAAATATAAAAAAAATAATACCTACTACCATTTGACCAATAGACTTTACTCCGATTGTAGTAATCTTAATTTTAGCATTTGTTCGTTGAATTCTATTCTTATTGTTTCCAGAGCTAAAAATAGAAGTTATCCAATTACTTAATTAAACCTCATCTATATGAAAAAAAATGTTGATTATAGGCTTTTTTTTACAGTCCTGTTTTTAATAATATTCTGAATGATAATGATATCTTCTGTATCAGTATACTCATCTTTTAGGGTAACAAGTCTTATGGTAAAAGCATGATTTATTGCTGAATGATATAATCATTTTTACGTTATTAGAAATATCATCCATGTAATTGTCGCTCTATTATGACTCTGAGTAATAGTCAAAATTCATTATTCTTTTTTTGAAAAATACGCAAAGTATTTTTTCATATTTAGTCTTATATTATTGCTTGTAGTACTTCTGATTTGACCAAGTTGGAATGGTGCTAGGTGATGGATTAATCTCCCATTTTTACCATTTGCTATCCAACCAACAGAATTTTTAAAAATTACTTTGATTCTTTATTTAGCAGCATTTTTAAAGAAGTATAAGAATCATCTTCATTCTTTTTCTGATGGCTTCATCCCTTTTATGCTCATATTATGATCAGCATTATTTCTTGTATGATTACAGCCTGATTTCTGAACTATAATGGTAATTGTCCCTATTTCTGTTATTATGTTTTTTTATGCATGAGCAAACATAAAGTACTTATGAATATTATTCATTTTGTGAGTAGTTTTATCTACTTCTGTTTATATGTGAGGTAAGTATGATAAGTCTAATCCTGAGACAGCAAACAAGCTGAGTTATATAACAAATAGAATTGATAACTTCTTAAGTGATAATAAAGAGGCTATTAAAAATAAAACTATTAATTATCAAACAGAGCAAGCTCTAATAGCTATAGGAAGTTGATGATTCAATGGTTTATGATTTGGTAAGTCAATTCAAAAATACTGATATTTACCAGAAGTACAGTGAGATTTTATTTTTTCAGTAATTATAGAAGAATTATGATTTTTAGGTTGATTTATTCTGTTATCTTTTTATCTTCATATTTGATATAGGTGACTCTATATTGCATCAAAAGTATCAGATTTATTTGGAAAATATGTCGCAGTTTGAATTTCTTCATGGATAATGATTCAAGCATTCATAAATATTTGAGTGAATTTAAATATTGTTCCTCTGACTTGAATTACTCTCCCATTTATTAGTTATTGATGAAGTTCACTTTTATCACTTATTATAGCATTATGAATTCTTCTCAATATATCTAGGTATATTGAAAAAGATAAGAAATATTCAAGAATATGTAAAAATAAATTTATGTTTTAATATTTGCCATGACTATCACACCAGCAATGCAACAATACTATGACCTAAAAGAAGAATGCCCTGATGCAATCTTGTTTTTTAGAATGGGGGATTTCTATGAAATGTTTGATGATGATGCTCATATAGCTCATAAAGTACTATGAATATCTGTAACAACCAGGAATAAAAATGCAGAGATTCCAACTCCTCTGGCATGAATTCCATATCATGCAAAACAGAAGTATCTCCCAATTTTGGTGAACGCATGATATAAAGTAGCAATAGCTGAACAAGTTTCAGATCCAAAATTAAAATGAATAGTAAAAAGAGAGATTATTAGAGTGGTAACTCCTGCTACTCTAGACTTAGAATGAGAAGAATTTGCAGGAACAAATTCTTCTAATATTATTCTCACAATTGTAGAAAATAAAGAAATATTTGCTTTGAGTTACCTAGATATTGATTCACATATATGGAAAACATGAGAATTTCATGACTTTGAATGATTAAAAAATGAAATATATAAAATTTCTCCAAAAGAAGTTATATTAGAAAAAAGACTTTTTTCTCATGATGCTATAAAAAATATATTAGAAAAAAAATATTCATTGAATATTTTTTACCATCAAACTCCATCAAAACCAAAAGAAAAATTATTAAAACATTTTTGAGTAAAAAGCCTTGAATGATATTGAATCGATTCGTTAATATTATGAATATCAGCAGCAGCGTTGCTTCTTGACTACCTTGAAATGAATCAAAAATCGTCACTTACATTCCTGAATAGCATTTGAGCTCTCAATTACTGAGAATATATGAACATTGATGAATCTACAATGAGAAACCTAGATTTACTTTATAATGTTTCAACAAAATCTTGAACACAATGAACATTATTTTGAGTTTTAAATAAAACTAAATCATCTGGGTGAACGAGGATTTTAAAAGAAAATATAATAAAGCCTCTTCAATCCATTGAAGAAATAGAAAAAAGACAAGAATTTATTCAGGAGTTTTATAATAATAAAATACTATTAGATACAGTAAGAATTAAGCTTTGATTTGTATCTGATATTGATTCTATATTAAATAGGCTTGCTTTAAATAGAGCAAATCCAAGAGATCTCTTAAACTTAAAAAAATCACTTCTTTCTATTCAGGAAGTATATGAAGAGATTAATAAAGAGGGAAGTGATATACTCAAAGCAATTATCAATAATTAAAACCTTATGATCTATCATTTTACATGAAATTCTGATTATCTGATAAAAAATCAACTCTCAGTATGGAAAAACCACTTTATAGAAAAGCACTGAGAATTTAATTTTTTACACATTAAATCACTCCTAGATTGTGATAATAATTTCTTAAATTCTACTCTCACTTCATGAGGTTTTTTAGCAGCAAAGAAACTGATAGTTATAGACTTAGACTTCGCAACAAAAGACTCTAAGATACAAGATAAACATGAATTTATATTAACTCTCACTGAGAATGTACCAGAAGAAAATATTCTTGTTTTTATTTCACTAAATCCTGATAAAAGATCTAAAATTTATAAATGAATTAACAAAATATCAGAAATAAAAGAATTTAATACAAATGATGATAATGATATCAAAATTATTATTCAAAAGAAGTATTGAAATAGTATTGAAACTGATGCTATATATGAAATTATTAAATATAAATCATGAAACCTTTCAAAAATTATATCTGAATTAGATAAGATTTTTATCACTAGAACTTCTATTATAAAAAATGACATTACTGAAATTGTAATACCAGAGCTCGAAGAAAGTATTTTTCAACTTATTGATAATCTTTTAAACCTAAACATTCCAGCAGCATTAAAAACTATTGATATTATCCTAAATAATACTAATAGTTATGCCTTTTATAATAATCTGCTTGCGAACTTAAGGACCAGTATTTATATATTTACACTCAAGAGCTTAAAACTCTCAACTCAAGAAATTAACTCAACTCTTAGTTTATGAAATAGAGGTTTTCTCATTACTAAGAATTATAAGATTTCTCACAAAAAACTCTCTAATTTTTATCTAGATCTTATAAGTCTCGATAAAAAAATGAAATCTTGAAAACTAATCTGATCAGAGGATAGTGATTTGAAGTTGGAGATAGAGAAGTGTATATTGAAGTTAATATAAAAAAAAGACATCCGATTGATGTCTTTTTTAGTATTTTTAAGTTTTAGTCTTGTAACGCTTCATACACCTTACCTGTAAGTTTAATTGATGGAGTAAGTGTTTTAGCTCATGGAGCCCATTTAGCAGGACAAGCTGCTGTTGGATTTTCTCTCATAAATTGAAGAGCTTGGAGTTTTCTGATAAGTTCATCACTATTTCTTCCAAGTGGACCTGAAGCAACTTCAATAGTTCTTACAACTCCATCTGGATCAATGATAAACGTTCCTCTTCCTGCAATACCAGATTCATCATCAAGGATATTATAGATATCAGATGTCTCTAGACCATGATCAGCAAGCATTTTATATGGGAAATCTTCCATTAGTTTTTCACTTTTTACCCATGCTCTATGAGAAAAAATAGTATCTGTAGACACAGCAAGTATTTCTACTCACATTTTATCAAAATGAGGCTTAGCATCTGCCATATCTTTTAATTCAGTAGGACATACAAATGTAAAGTCTGCTGGATAAAAGAATAATACTGACCATTTTCATTGTAAGTCAGATAAAGCTAATTTACCATCTGTATCAGTTTTTGGATCGTAATAAGGAAGGTCAAAACTAGGAGCTTCATTATCAATTTTTACTATTGTAGGTATGTTAAAATCTTCCATGTATATATCTTTTAAAAAATAATATGAGATATACTCTCAGAAGTTAGATTAATTATATTTACAACGAAGTCAAATTAAAATGAGAATTATTCTCATTTTAATTTGACAGATGAATCAAAATCCATATTCTTATAAAGTATTATTAATATGAACACTTATGAAAACTCATTATTACTCAGATAAAATTATAGAAATATGTAGCCATAAACACTTAGTTGTTGATGATATATATAATGAGCTTATAAAAGATTATCCTGAAGCAGGGAAGTCTTCTATATATAGAAATGTTGAAGAATTATCAAAAAAATGATTATTAAAAAAACTTATCTGAGTCTGAAAAAAAACATATTTTGAAACAAATATATGAGATCATATTCATATAATTGATGAAAAAACTTGAGAAATATTTGATCTTGATTTAAAAGATATTAATATTCCAAATTTGCCAAAAAATTTTAAAATTAATTCAATGGATATAAAACTTATATGAGAATTCGGGTAAAATAAAAAAGCAGCTAAGCTGCTTTTTTATTTTATATTTATTATTTCCATAATAGGGATTTCTGTTCATTTTTTTTGGATATCATTGATAGCAACTACTTTGTCACCATTTTTGATTATTCATTTTTCTTTTAACTCATCAATTGCTTCATCTAATGTATGTGAAAAGTCCTCTCTATCCCATTTTTCTAATTTGCTCGTGTTAATTCAGAATAAGAGATTTGTATTACGCACAGACGTTTCAAATGGAGTAAAACTATGCACTGGTATACTTGGTCTAAAAGCACCTGTTAAACGCGCTAATAATCATGTCTTTGTAAGGATAATAAGTGATTGAGCTCATAATTCTTTTCCTATAAACAATGCGCTTCTAATAAGTAACTTTTTTTCTATGTCTCTGAGAGATAAGTTATCATTTGAAAAATCTTCAAACCTATAATCAACTATACTTTCTGCTTCTTCTATTATACTGGTCATCATTTCAACACATTTAATAGGAAATTTTCAAATGGCAGTTTCACCTGAAAGCATTAAACAATCTGCTTTCTGAAGAACAGAGTTAAACACATCAGAGCTTTCAGCACGAGTAGGAACTGGATTATCAATCATAGTTTCCAATAGATGAGTAGCTGTAATAACAAACTTTCATTTTTTATTGCATTTTTCTACAATTTCTTTTTGGTAGATAGCGAGCTTTTGAATTGGAACTTCGATTCATAAATCGCCTCTCGCGACCATTACTCAATCAGAAATATCAATTATTTCATCAAGATTTTCGACTCATTCTTGATTTTCAATTTTTGAGATAATTTTAAGAGTGTTACAATCAGCTCTTTTAAATAGATCTTTAATTTCTTGTACGTTTGATGCACTTCTAATAAATGAAGCAGCAATAAATGCAAAGTCATGTTTGATAGCAAATTGAATATCAGAAATATCTTTTTCCGTAATTCCTGGAAAGTTTAGACTGACTCAAGGAAGATTAACATGTCTTCTTGATCAGATAGTTGCAGAATTTAAGGCTTTTACTACAACATGTTTTTTTTGTTTTTCAATTACTTCAACAAGAAATAATCATGAATCAATAACAATTTGACTTCAAATATTAACTCATTCAAGTAGGAATTGGTAGTCACAAAATAATCCATTATTTCAAAGCTCAATATTTGGATCAGTATACATATTAAAAATATCTCACTCTATATATTCTATTTTTTTATCAAGGTCACCTGTTCTAATTTCAGGTCATTTTGTATCAAGAAGAAGGCTGAGATTTGTAATACCTTTCTTGTTTAGATCTTTAATTACATGAACCGTTTTTTCAACATCATTATAATTTGCATGAGAAAAATTAAAACGAATCACATTTACTCATGCAGTATATAAATCAATAATAGATTGTTTATTATTTGTAGCAGGTCATATTGTTGCTATTATTTTAGTTTTTTTCATATTTTCTTGAATTATTTTTCTAAAACTTCTAATTGTATCTCTTTTGTTCACTTATTAAAATAATTATCAATGGCATCAATTTTAATTATATGCGTACCAATCGATAGTTTTGATCATGTTATTGGATATACAAAATTTCTATCAGTTATTCAAATCTTTTCTACGACTCAATCTATATAAATATTTATAGTCCTAATTGATGTTTTATCAGTTACTTTTCATCTGAGATTAAAGAAGCTGTCATTATAGAGCTTGATTTTTAAATCTGAAGGGTTTGTTATTTTTATATTTGGTGCTTCTATATCTTTTTTAAGAATAACAATATTTTTTTCTTCAGTATTAGAATAAAATTGATTATCAACTGCACGGATAGTAAGAGTGGTTTTTTTATCTACAAAACTTGAGGGGATATGAAATTTACCTGAATAAGTTCCTGTTTTTTTATTTCTTAATTTAATTTCATCTACAAGACTCCCTCCAATTAAAATATCTATTTTTATGATAGGGTGATTACTCTTATAAGCAAGTTCTATAAAGTTTTCTCATGCGACGAATCAATCTCAGTTATTTGTAGTAGATTTTATAATAATACTTGATTCTCTTTCTTCTCTTTTACATGTTTGATCACTGATGGAGGTAATGAGATTTGGAATATTTCCATATAACTCTCTTGCCTTATCAGAATTAACCCAATCTTGCACTGGGTTTTCCCAGCTTGCATTAGAAGGGGAAAGAGAATGAAACTGGGCTAATGTAACATTTTTTAATGCTGCAACAGGAGTAGCATCTGTGACAAGTCAATTACATAGAGCATCTACTTGTATAGACCTAAAGCTATTATCATACTCTGTAGGAGTATTTAAAAATAGGGACTTTGTAGTAAAACTTGAGCTTGAATTTTCAAGACTAGGGAGAAGTCAAGATATTTCTGAGATACTTATTTCTTTTACTCATGCAGGACGTCTCCAATTTTCAACTTTTTTTCATTTGTGCGCAAGTTCCATGAATTCTTTCCATATAACTCAAGCTCATTCTAGACCATTTCATTTAAAATTCAATTCAGTTCCATCGGGATTTCAAGCCCAAACAACAGTTGTGTATTGCGGGGTGTATCAAATAGTCCATAGATTTCTAGGAGATATAGTCTTCCTCCCATATTTAGTATATTGTTTTGTTGAAGTTCATGTTTTCGCTGCCACCTTCCTTCATCTAAGACTCAAATAATTATTCCAAAATTCTGGACGAGTACTTGTATCACTTAACATATTATTCATTATATATGACTGACTTGAGGAAATAACCTCCTCTCATTGAGCTTCTTTTCTTTCTGTTACTATGTTTCCTTTTGAATCAACAATCTTTAGTATCGGATTAATTTCCTTTTTGATTCACATATTTGCGAAGACTGAGTAAGCTGAAGCAAGCTCTAGTGGAGTCATCTCTCCTGTTCATAAAGCGAGTGGAGCTCAGTAATTTCAGTGATTTTTTAATGAATCAACTCATAGAGTTTTCATGAAGCTTACTATTGATCTCTCTCACCCTGCCATATAAAACATTTTTATAGCTGGAATATTCCTACTATTATTTAATGCCGTTGATAGATTCATTTTTCACATAAATTTTCCATCAAAATTTGATGGCTTATATCATGGAAACTGAGTTTCTACATCATAAATTGGAGTTTTGGATCATATTTCTTCTTTATACATACCAATTGAATATACAAATGGCTTAAAAGTTGATCCAGGCTGTAATTTAGATGTAATAATATTAACATTTCATTTATTATCTGCATCAAAATAATCTTTTCATCAAACCATCGTGATTATATCTCAGGTTTTATTATCAAGTGAAACAAGAGCTGCACTTGATGCATCATATCTTTTTTCATTTAATTCAGCATGTTTTTTTACAATTTCTTCAGCTTTTTCTTGTAACTCATAATCTAGAGTAGTAAAAATTTTTAACCCTCACATACTCACTACATCTTTTCCGTATAGATTCTCTAAATATTCCTTTACGTAGAAAACAAAGTGTGGAGCTTTAATATTTTCACTATAGATATTAAATTTATATCAAATTCATTCAATAATTGCTTCTTTGTATTGAGAAAAGTCTATATATTCATCTTCTAACATTCTTCCTAATATAAAATCTTTTCTTCATGTCTGATATTCTATAAAGTTACTATCTACTTTAATTTGAATAGCATTTAAAAAATTAAGCAATTTCGAATGAGCCATCACACTACAGCCATCATTATCTATTAATAAATTATTTTTGAAATATTCGTTATTTAATCCACATAAAAGAATCTTATCGGTTCAAGATAATTTTGTTGCCTTTATATTATTGATAAATGATATAAAATTTTGGAGCATTTCTTGATGGATAAGTGCGTCTTTTGAAGATAATATTTGAATTATATTATCCGTATCATCTTCAGTAAATATATAGGGGTATCATACTATTCTATCCGGATGATTATATGGAGAATAAAAAGTAGGTCATTTTGGGAGGGATGCTAATATTGACGATTCATAAATATTTAATTCTTTTGCTTTTTTTGCAAAAAAAGTTTGAGATGCTTGCTCTATTCAAAAAGCGTTACTTCAAAATGATATTTTATTGAGATATAGCTCAATAATTTTCTCTTTTGATACTCAGTTTGTTAGTTTGTATGCAAGATATATTTCTTTAATTTTTCTTTCAATTGTTTTCTCATTTTTGATAATTGTATTTCTGATAAGTTGTTGTGTAATCGTTGAAGTTCATTCTACTTTAACATTCTTTCATATCACTTTATTTATAACAGCTCTTATTAATCAGATAACATCAAATCATGGGTTATCCCAATATCTTTTATCTTCTCCTGCAACAAGAGCATTAATCATATTGGAATTAATTTCATCAAAAGGAATATAGGTTCTTTTTTCCTTAAATATTTTATAGAGTTCAATTCCATTTTTATCATATATTGTAGATGATTCTGCAATTTCTAAGTTTTCTAGCTCTGAAATAGAAGGAAGGTTTACTATATACTTTTTATAGAGAACGAGTCAAAGTATAAAAGATATAGTAACAAAAAATATAACTGTATAAGTAATAAACTTCAAAATACTTCATGCTGTTTTTTTCTTTTTAGCTGGAGTTTTTTTCTTTGTGTAGGTGGTTTTTAACTTTCTTTTTTGTAAACTTTTCTTTTTAAACATTCTTTTAATTTATTGTATAAATATGTCTCTATTAGAAATGAAAGGTATTATCTTTATTTAAATAATCTTCTCATATAATTATTTCAATTTTTGTATCTATATCTGAGGAATAAAGGGGTTTATCTACTTGTTGAAATTCTCAACTGAAGAATCCACGCATTTTTTTCAAAGTTACAGAGTCTTTAATATCTTTATTATATAAAATAACTGATTTTTCGTATATCTTTTTTGTATTTCATATAGATCATTTTTCTGGTATATTAAAACCGAACCTTTTCACATTATTACTTAATGATCAAGCTAAATGATTTACTTTTAGTGAATTAAATATATTTACTTTATGATTTTCTAAAAAGAGCTCTTGATCATTAAAAATCATCTGAGTATAGCTATGTAATTGCTCATACTTACTTAAGTTATTCTTATCAGTTCATTCTATAAGAAGTATCGACATTCAAGAAAAATATTCTCTATTCGGGACATATAAGAATCATCATTTATCACATGTAGAACTTCAATAAAAGCATGAATCATTGAGACTGTGAGATAATATTTTAAACTCCTTTACCTTTTTCAAAGTATAAGAGAATTTTATAATATTTTCAAAGTCCACATCTGTTGTTACATATTTTGTAAAAACATCATAAAACTCTTTTATCTTTTTAGGTGATTTCAAGAAATATCATGTAGTCATTTTATCTTTAAATGCTTTAATAACTTGTTGTTGCCTTAAACTTCTATCAAAATCGCTTGTAGAATGCCTACTCCTTGCATACTTTAATGCACTATCTCAGTCAAATAGCCATGTTCATTTCTTAAATACAAGAGTTCTATACCCTCATTTTCCATCAGGGTATTGATTATCTACAAAATTATTAGATACAGTAATTGGGATTCATCAAATAGAATCAATAATTTTTGTAAAACCTTGGAAGTCAATATTTACAAAAAAATCAATTTCTTCTCATGTGATTTGAGTTACCTTTTTTTCAAGTTGTGTCATTCCGTATGTTTTTGATGTTTTTTCTGAGGAATACTTTGCATATATACCATTAATCTTACCACTTGTGATTTTATCATAATTGACATAAAGATCTCTTGGTAGTGAAAATAAAGTTATGACCTCTTTTTTCATATCTATACTTCATAGAATGATAGTGTCTGTTAAATCTGGAGCATCATGATTTCAGCCACCTCTTCATACTATGAGTATATTAATTTTATTTCAATCATTCTTTTTTGTATCTGTTGATTTTTCCTCTGTTTGAATTCAAATAGATTCAGTATCATCATCGTTGTCATTTGTCTTTTGTATTATCTGATTATTATCAATAGAATCAAAATTGAGTATATTGATATTCTGTATCACATATAATCAAATAACAAAGATAATAAGAAGTGAGAGAAGTCACACAAAATTTGAGTAGATTCCTGAAGTTTTTTTAATTTTATTTTTTTTAAATCCCATATGATATTATATTAATTAAGATGATCTATACTGTATAGAAAAAATGTTTTTTTTCAATAAAAAAACAGAGATTATATATCTTCTACAAGATATATAATCTCTTATTCGTCAATGGAAATTAATTTGTTTTTTCTCAAAGAGTTATAATATACTACACATATATAATTATAACATTTATTTATACCGATGAAAGATATCCAAAAAAGTGCTTTTACACTTGTAGAATTAATAGTTGTAGTGATGATATTACTTATACTATCAACTATTTGACTTGCTTCATATATATCATACCTATCTTGAATTAGAGATACTGCAAGAGTATCTCAACTCGCAGGTATACATGATTGATTAGAGCTTTACAAAACATCTAGATCACTTCCTTTACCCGATGATTATGTGAAAGTCCAAGCGAATGGAGTAGTTATTTGATATCAATGATATGCTTGAGAAACAGTTTTGGAGGCAATTGAATATACTCAAGATGGAAAAGATCCCAAAGATAAAGTATATTATTCATATTATGTATCTATAAATAAAAAGCATTTTCAACTCCTTACTCTTCTTGAAAAAAACAAAGCCTTAACAGCAAGTGTAAATACTACTTTTGCTGCCACTGATTATACAGATAGGTATCCATATACGTATTGAAAAAAGCTAGGTATTCTCGTAGACTCAGACAATACCCCAATTCAAGAAGTTTCAACTATACAATCAGCAGGGAATTTAGATATCACGTCAACTACTGATACATACACTGCATATATTGATAATACGGAAAAAGTTACTTGATCAGGAGTAGTTTTAATATGAAGTAATCCAACTTCAACATGTAAGAGAATAAAAGATATTAAGTGATCAAGTGATGATGGAATATACACAATTGATCCAGAAGGGAACTGAACTTGATTTGATGTATATTGTGATATGACCTCTGATGGTGGAGGCTGGACTTATGTAGCAATGTCAACTGATATTACTACTGAAAATTTATTTGAAACATGAAGTTGAGCTAAAATTACAAGTATCAAAAATAACATTTGAACAAAATGAAATATATCAGATATATGGAAAGATAATGAAAACAAGGATCTTATGCTTAAATGTTCAACAACAAATGAATATTTTAAAAGTTATGAAATACCAACATTTATTTATTGATTCAAAAAATCAGATATATCACACTTAACAAAATCTAATAAAGAAAGTTCTACATTTTCATCAACTTCATTAGAAGCAAAGTGGAATGGGGATAAATACTACCTTACAAATACATATTGAAGTTCGACTTGATCATGATCAGTTGAATTAATTGAAGCATCAACCTGAGATTTTAAGTATATTTTTAGATCTTATAAATCAAGAAGTATGAGAGTATATAATAGTTCAAGTGCTCTATGAGCAGCACTATATACTACATATTATAATCAAGATTTTGATATAAATAACTATTGTATGGTTGCAATTAGATAAATAAAAAAAATACTGAAAATTAATTTTCAGTATTTTTTTTATTTGAATATTGAGTTTTGTATGAAGTTATCTAATTCTTTAAATTCAGCAGTATTTTCTAGTTGATAATACTCAATAGTTTCATACTCACTTAAAAATTCTTCCATGAGTTCAATATTCTCAATACTTTCTCATCAAAAGGTCTCAAAAATATCAGACAATAAATCTGTTTCTACAAATGAATCCTGAATATCTATTTCTGATGCATGAACAGAAGAAATACCTATGAGGAATACAATTATTGTACTAATAAATATATTTGTTTTCATATCTCATTATTTAGCTAAATAATATACAAACCTGAAAGAAAAACCTATTTAATTACACTATGTAGTCTCATATTATAAGGAAATAGAAAACAAAAGCAAGCTTTTAAAATTACTTTTTATAATATTGATCACGATCTACTTAAATAAGCCATTTAATGTATACTTATATTAAGAATTTTTAATTCAAAGAAGAATATTTTTAAAGAATGTTTTATTAAAGATATAGAATAGTATTCATCCAATAACTCAAAATAAATGTCAAAAAAGACTAATTCAAGGATGGAGTCAAATAGCTATATTAAGTATTATTGCTGTGATTCATCACTTATAGTCAACATTGTTTTGCGATTTAAGCTCAAGTGTATAATAACTTAATAGAGCCATACAAAATCAACTAATTCATACGGTATTTCCTGCATTTATAAAAGTAAGTCAACTTCATATAAAAAAGATAGCAAATATAAAAAATCCTATATATTTTTTCTTTCATATCAAAAGTTCCACTACATTTCAAAAAATATATAAAAACAGAGCATTTGCAATAAAATGGAAAAATCATGCATGTAAGAAGGTCGACGTAAAAAACTGTATAATATATATATGATAATCTCAACGAGTTAGAAATATATCATTGAATCAAAACAAATATAAAACAGGGAATATTGATGCTCAAAGAGTACATATAAATGATACTCATATAAGTATATTTGATACACTCATTACGAGAGGTCATTTATTATAATGGAACATTATTTTTCTTTCTTAAATATATATAAAGTCATAATCAAAGCATAATCATTGGGAGAGTTAATATTTCTCACACAGTAAAATAATTATATATATATCAGATATGACTATCTGGTTCTCTAAAGAAAATTTCGACCAATAACCTAAATATTCAGTAAACTATTAAAAATAATGAAGCTATCTGTCATCCAAATTGTCTTTTTTTATAAAAATACAACAATATAATATATAGAAATAATCATTCTAATAAAGATTCAAGTAAAGGTGAAGGGAAGTATGAGGTCCCATTTTTCTCTATGGCTAGAAATCAATTATATGGACTATATCATAAGAGCTCTTTATTGAGGTAGTTTCATAACCTTCAAAGTCACAGTCATATTGGTAAAACGGCAGTAACCTCGTCTGATAATAAGTAAAAATTAAGCTTTTTCTTTTTTGAAAAGATATACATTGCTATAACTACTCCTATCACTCATCCATGAAAACTCATTCATCATTCCCAAATTTTTAGTATGTCTCAGAGGTTGCTTAAATAATGACTGAAGTTATAAAAAAGAACATATCACATTCTTCATCATAATATAACTCATAAGAATATATAGAAGAGCAGGTCATCAAGGAGAATACTTTTCACATATCACCTTCTTCTAATAATCAGATATCATATTATAAAACTTAAAGCATACATTAAACCATAGTAACTTGGTGCTATAGTGAATCATAGTACGTTTATTTCAAATATATTCATATTTATACATTAATTATTATAAAAGTAAAATAGAGTATTTATCTATGATATATCGCTTAAAATAAGCAAGTTATAAATATATAATAAAAACTATATTAAAAAACAATTCAATTAATTGACAAGTATGTAATCTTGTGGGATAATAATATTACTAAAATAATTTAAGTATACGAAATTAAATTAGTCAAGTTGAATGTTTTTAGTTCATGCTACAGAACTAAAACAATATATAAGACATTATATAGAAACTTACTTTAAAGAAAAATTATTTTAAAAATAAAGTTATTATGAAAATGAAAAAAAGTTTAACAAAGTTTTGTCAAACAGGATTACTCGGAATTTTTATTGTAACAAATATTATACCGATACCGACTACACTTGCTGCGAGCAATGACAAAATTATATATCCATTAAAGGAAATATCGAAATTAGAATGTAGGTTTAAAGAATTTTCTGAATTAACTTCAGATTGTAAACAAAATTTACCAGTTTTAAAAACAAAAGATTATAAAAAATATGCCAATGAAGATGGTGGTTATAATCAATATACAAGAATTTATACAGAATTATGGGGAGCAAGTTATAAATATTGATGGGATGTATGAAATGGAGGTCATATCTGAACTGATATTGCCACTTCTAAATGAACACCAATTTATAGTATTGCAAACTGAGAAGTAATACTAGCAAAAAATACAGTATGATTATGAAACACTGTATCAGTGAAACATACAATAAAAGGAAAAGTAATTGTTTCAAATTACTCACATATGTCAAAGATTAATGTGAGAAAAGGACAAAAGATCAGTGTCTGAATGAAAGTATGAGAAGTATGATCTACATGAAATTCTACATGAAATCATCTCCATTTTCAAATTGATTTAGATACCCCTTTTCACCCATATTATTATGCTTATTCTAAATGTCCTTATAGTTATTATAAAATAACTGAGACATGAGTTTGTTTTGATGAATTACAAGTAAACACTATCGATCCTCTGTTATTTTTAGAAACAAATGGATGAATATTAGATAGTATAAAAATAGTAAAAACAAGTTCTCAATCATCAACTCAGACTCCTACTAATAACTCAACTGTAGATTTATCAATATTTACGAAAACAGTATATATCTGATATTCTAGTTCAGATATTAAAGAAGTTCAACAAATCTTTAGAGATCTATGAGAATATAACTGATCTATAAATTGAGATTATAAAGATATAGAAAAAAGTATGATAGCATACCAGATTTCTAATAATATTATAAAAAATAAAACTGATTTATGAGCTGGTTGGTTTTGACCTAAAACGAGAAAACAAGTTAAAAATGATTATACAAACTTCTTAGCGAGTGGTTGAAAAACAAAAATATCATCAACTATAGCTACGAGTAGTATAAAAACTGAGAAAATATCAAAAGCGAACTTAATGACAAGAGAAGAAATTGAAGAAAAAGAAGCAAAAGAATTTATAAGAAAATATAATATTGAATTTAAGCTCAATAATATATGATGAAATATAGAGTCATGAAAAACCACAACCGTTAAATTAAAAGTTACTGATAAAAGGTGAAGACCATTTAAGTGAAATATGCCTGCTGGTATGACATTTATAGTTGATACTACAAAAGTAAGCGTCTTTCCACAGAAGCTATATAATTTTACTGATTGAAAAAGAGATATAAAACTTTCAGGGTTAAAAACATGAAATACTACTCTTTTTATAAAAATATGACAATCAACTGTCAAATCTATACCTTTACAAGTTTATGCAGCATGAAATGTTGTGTATCCTAATACCGCAAAAATATATTCAAGTAGAAATATTGTCCTTTGAGATAAAAAAACTGGTATAGCACTTTTTAAAGATAAAAATTGAAGAAAATTAATAAATCTTAAATATTGATCTAGTTTCAAACTTAAAACCACTGATTGAGTAGAAGTTTGTATAAAAAGATGATCATTAAAAAATATTAGACAGATATATAAAAAATCTTGTAATGATTCAGATTATACTGATACAATAGATTTTGATTATACTGATACAGTATGAGGATTACTTATATTTGATTATAAAGCCATCTCTAAAGATGCGAAAATTACTATTATTAATGATTATGGAAATAAAAATATGAGCTCAAAAACGCTCAGCGTAACGAATCCTAAATGATTAAAAAGTAATTACGCTTATAAAAATGACGTAGTGAAAATGTTAGAAAATTGAATTGTAGATTGAATTAATAAATGATATTTTCTAGAAAGCAGGGAACTTGTGGAAGTCGATGCGCTGAATTGGATCGAAAATAGTTTAATTAAAATAAAAGATAGTTCAGTTTCTTGATCTACAGTAAACATTATTAATAAAAAACTAAGTGATTTAAAAGCAGAGAAATTAAGCGCAAGTAGATTTAGATCTATTACAAGACAAGATTTTTTAGATCTGAATTATAAATATCTTGTATTAAATAATAATAAAGTAATTACCAAGAAATATAAAGATTTAGATAGTTTAAATAACAAAAAAGCCAGCTATGTATTAAGTAATACTACGTGGAAAGATAAGTTCTGAGAGAATTATTTCAGACCTAATCTAAAAGTAACCAGATGAGAGTGAGCATTTATGATAGCCAATATATTGGATACTAACACAAATATTTACCTTACATCTAAATAAAAGATAAAAATAAAAACAAATTTATAAATTAACTATAAAATTATGTGAACTGAAAGACAAAATTTCCAAGAACAAGCAAATGAAGGTCCTAGTGAATTACAAAAGATTATAAATACAAATAAAGAAACACTCGCAAAAATGTTATCATGAGAAACTCGTATCGATGAAAGAATGTGAGAACAGATTGATTGATTACAAAAATTATTTGACATGACATCGTATGAAGCACAGATGCAAATATCTGAATTATCAAGTACTATTGATAGTAATGAAATTCAAAAGCCTAGTAATATAGATATTAGTGGTATAGAAATTGCATCTAGAACTTGAAAATTATCACAATTCTTAGAAGCAGAAACAAGAGCATAATAAATATGCCGTAGCAGCATAATTATTATAATAACTTTTCATTTAAAATAATTAAAAAAGTAAGCAGTAAAATGCTTACTTTTTTATGTTGAAAAAATAAAAAATGTGTGTATAATTTGATTAAATAGACTTTAAGAACCCAACAGAAATGCCACCAAGAAAAAAAACAGTTCCAAAACTAAATCCAGATATAAAAAAATATATTTTTGCTACTATATTTTTATTTTTATCGATCCTTGTTTTATTAGCAGATACAAAATCTGTTGTTTGATTTCATATTTTTAATATTCTTACAATATTATTTTGAGAATACTATCAATTTCTATTTTCGCCTGTAACATTACTTCTGAGTATATTTTTATTCAAAGAAAAAGATCTTGATTTTAATATATATAGATGATTTTGACTCCTTTTTTTCTTTTTTAGTATCACAACAATAATTTGATTCTTTATATGAAATTACCAAGCTGCATTTAACTTATACCCAATCCTGGTAGATATAATATGACGAAACTCACTTCTTTTACTATTTATAGGTTTATTTATCCTCTCTCTTATTATATTATTTCGTTTTTCACCAATACATTTTACAAAGAAAATGGTTTCTTTAAGTCCATCAGTTTCTGATATAAAAAATACTATTAAAAAAGAAAAAATAATCAAAAATATACCGAGAACCAAATCAGAAACGAAACTCAATAATAAAAAGAAAGAACTCGATGAAATGATGGAAGAGTTAAAAAGGGAAAAAGAATCCTTACGTAAAGAAAAGAAAACAAAACAATTGAACCTTTCTGATGCACCAAAAAAAATTAAAATTGAAAAGAAAGCTCCTTCAAAAATTTGAGCCCTATTCTCAAAAACAGAGAAAAAATCCGAAGAAAAAATTCAAACTATTTGAAAAAGCACATTTAAAAATTGGATTTTTCCAAAATTAGACCTTTTAACTGAAAGAGGAAAAAATATCAATTATGATAAAAATGAAATAAGGAGAAAAGAAATAGAAATTCAAGAAAAGCTCCTCCAGTTTAAAATAGAAGTTGAAATGTTATGATTTAGGGTCTGACCAACTGTAATACAATATAGACTGAAGCCAAGAGAATGAGTAAAACTTCAAAAAATTGTAAACCTTAAAAAAGATCTAACCCTCGCTCTTCATGCAAAAAACATAAGAATACAAGCTCCAATTCCTGGACTCTGAGCCGTCTGAATAGAAGTTCCAAATGATAATAGACAAGCAGTATGACTGAGGGAAGTACTTTCATCAAAAGAATTTAACTCTCCCAAATTAGAAATACCAATTGCTCTGTGAAAAGACGTAAGCTGAAACATTATGGTATGAGATCTTGCAAAAATGCCACATCTTCTTATAGCATGACAAACAGGTTCTTGAAAATCTGTGTGAATGAATGGTTTTCTTATATCACTTCTCTATAAATTCTCTCCTTCTGACTTAAAAATGATAATGGTGGATCCTAAAAGAGTTGAACTTTCAGTATATAATGGAATTCCTCACTTACTTACACCAGTTATTACAAATCCAGATAAAGCACTCAATGCATTAAAATGGTGTGTAGCTGAAATGCTTAGAAGATATGACCTTGCGACAGCCGTAAATGCTAGAAATTTAAAAGAATACAACGCAAAAGTAGAGAAAGATAAAAGATTACCATATATAGTTTTTGTAATAGATGAGTTGGCTGATCTTATGATGAGCTGAAATAAAAAAGAAGTTGAACAATCTATTTCTAGAATTGCACAAATGGCAAGGGCTGTATGAATTCATTTGATAGTTGCAACACAAAGACCATCAGTTGATGTTATTACATGACTTATTAAAGCAAATATTCCATCGAGAATTGCATTTACCGTTGCATCACACATTGATTCTCAAACCATTATATGACAAAAATGAGCTGAGGACCTTCTAGGGAGGTGAGATATGCTGTCATACCCAACTGGGAATTTAGAACCAGAGAGGGTACAGTGAGTACTTGTGGAGACTGATGAAGTTGAAGCAGTAGTGAATCAATTAAAACTTACTATTGATCCTGATATACTCAATAATCTTCAAGATTCATCTATTGTAAATTGAAAGTCTAAAACAGAATGAAGTATTCTTGAAAATTATAAATGAGATCAAGATGAAGATCCTGAGCTAATAGAAAAAGCTATCCTTGTGGTAAAAGAGTCATGAAAAGGAAGCACATCTCTCATCCAAAGAAAACTGTGACTCTGATATGCTCGTGCTGCGAAAGTACTTGATATATTAGAAGAACTTTGAGTTGTTTGACCAAGCAATGGGAGTAAACCAAGAGAAGTATATGTAGATTAGTCAAAAAAACTCAGATTTTTTACAATTCTGAGTTTTTTTATTTTTAAAATTATTTGCTTTTATTTCAAGTATGTATATACTTTGTATATAGTAAAATATGTAATTTAAAAATTATGACTAAAATAAGAAGATGAGACATTCATATCTTTAAAAAGAAAGATTGAGATGCTGAAATCCAGGTAAAGCTTGAAAATGAAAATATATGGCTTACTCAAGAACATATATCTATGCTATTTTGAGTACAAAGACCAGCGATAACTAAACATATTAAAAATATAATTAAAGATGAAGAATTAACCCTTGAATCAGTGTGTTCCAAAATGGAACATACTGCTAATGATGGAAAAAAATATCAAACAAAATTTTATAACCTCGATATGATTTTATCAGTTTGATATAGAGTAAATTCAAAAGAAGCAACGTCGTTTCGTATATGGGCAAATAAAATTCTCAAAGATCACCTTATTCAATGATACACTATCAATAAAAAAAGAATTCAGGAAAAAGGTCTCAAAGAATTAGAAGGTTCTATCAATATGATTAAAAAAGCCCTGATCTCATGAGATTTATGAAAAGAAGAAGCACTAGGATTTTTAGATATCATAACAAACTATACCAATAGTTGGCTACTTCTACAAAAATATGATGAAGGTAGTTTAAAAGAAACATGAAAAACAAAAAATTTAAATTATAAATTAGAAGCAAAGGAGGCATATAATGCTATTTTAGAGCTAAAACAAAACCTTGTTTCTAAATGAGAGGCAACAGATTTATTTGCAAAAAACAAAGAAAAATATTGAATAGAATCAATATTTTGAAACATATATCAAACATTTTGATGAGCTGATCTCTATACTACCACAGAAGAGAAGGCTGCAAATCTCCTTTATTTTATAGTAAAAGATCATCCATTTATAGATGGAAACAAAAGAAGTTGAGCCTTTACTTTTATTCTCTTCTTAGCAAAAAATAATCTCTTATTTGACGAAAATTGAGAAAGAAAGATTAATGATAGAGCCCTTGTAGCTATAACGCTTCTCATTGCATCTAGTAATCCAAAAGATAAAGAACTCATGGTAAAACTTGTAATGAACCTGATTGCATAAAAAAGAAGATTAAAAATCTTCTTTTTTTATTTTCTGTCTTCCATTCGAATGAAGGGAAGTACCGAGGAACGAGGGGATGGGTTTTTAAAGGTTTTTCTTTTTATCTTCTTTTTTTATTATTAATTCTTGAGTAGGGAATGCCATATCAAGTCAGGCTTTTTCAAATTGTTCTTTTATGCTCAGATTTATATCTTCTTTTTGCTTAATATAATCTTTGTAAACTTTATTATGGAGAGAAAAATAAGTTGCATTAATATTCAATGAGAAGTCTCAGAACATATCAAAGTTCACTCTATATCCAGAGGCCGTTTTATCTTCCACGTACTTTTCTAGTATATCTTCTAAAATTTTAACTCATTTTTTCATTTTTGCTTGAGTTGTACCATATACAAGACCAATACTAAAATCAGTTCTCCTATTCTCCCTTACGGATAGGTTTTCAATACTTGTACTTATAATTGTTTCATTTGGAATCATGATTTGATGTCACATTTTATCCTTTAAGGTAAGGTATGAGAGTCAGATCTCTTTCACAACTCAAAAGTGTCAATTAATAGCAACATAATCTCAAATCTTAAATGGTTTATTAAGGAGTATAGTTATTGCACCAAATACATTTGTTAAACTCTTTTGCGCAGCAAGTGCAACAGCTAATCAACCTATTCACGCTCAAGCTATAAGAGCAGATACATCATATCAGAGGTTTCATATAATAGTGATAGTTCAGATAATCCATATAAAAATAACGGTTACTTTATTAATAAAAGGCAAGAGAGTTCTACTTACAGCTTTTAACTTACTTTTAAGAATAAGTTCTTTTTGAAAAACTAAGTTTACAAATGAAGTAAAGAGAGATAAAAATATTATTATAATTAATACTGAAGTAGCCTTTTCCACTAATATATCGATATAAACAGGAGTCTTTGCTAAATAGAATACTACATAGAGTGCAAATATGTATTTTGCGAGGTTAATAAACTTAATAATAAATTCTCATACAAGATCATCAAGTTCTGTTTCAGTTTTTTTTGAAAGTCGAATAAATAATTTTTCTAATACTTTGTTAACCAAATTCATGGTTCATAATACTGCAAAAAATCATACTAATGCATTAAAATAAGATAATAATACATCTCAATATGCAACATTTTCTCTTATATATAAAAAATAAGAATTCTCTTGATTTAAGAAATAATAGGTAACATATGAGACCCCGAGAATGATATATATATAGTTTTTCATATTCTTATTCTTTAAATAATTACTATTATAATAGTCTCTAATATAACCATAAACAAACATAATAAAATCTTTATTTCTAGATCATATTGACGATTATAAAACTTGATTTATGATTTTTATATGTATAATGTGTTCACTTCGTAAAACTACAATAATATAGGAAGGAGTTACATCTTGAGTAGTAATGATGAAAAAGCTCATAATTTGTTGTTACAGCAATTAATCACTGTACTCAAATCTGGACTTTTAGTATTTCAAAAAAATTTTATTGCAAAGAGGCAATTAGGGTTGGGATTCGAAAATAACTCAACAGATGACAGATATAAGTGCACAGTAAATTATGAGTCTGGTGCATATACATTTGAACTTCCGTTTAAACATAAAAGCAGGATCCTAGATCACAGTTATAATAGAAGCAATTCACGTATCCAAATAATATGTGATCAAAAAAACAAAGAAAATGAAAAAATAAAAATAGAAATAAAAATCAATAATGTTTTGCAATCTAAAAAAATAGCATCTGATTTAAGTGATATACTATCATCTCGTCTTAAGGATTTAATAAACGCTGATAGATTATAGATTTCTCTACAAACATATACAAAGAAAAAAAGAGAGCAAAAGCTCTCTTTTAACTTGCTTGCATTTCTGGTGATATTTTTCTAATCAAACCAAACTCTGTATAGTCTTTATCCATATTAATCCATACTTCATATCATCAACCATATGCTGATTCAACTTTTTCAGAAATATCTTCATTAAAAGCGATTTTATTTATAAAAGTTGTTCATGATTTTTTTACTCCGTGATTAATCTTGGTTCTATAAATCTGAGTTATCTTCGATTTCATAATTCCATCTGGAGTAACGATTTCAAAATTATCTCATATGCTAAAATTATTTTTCACCTCAACTCTACAAAGCATATTCTCAGCATCAAAATCTCTGAGTATTCCTAAAAATACTTTTGTTTGAAATCAACCATTTCTTTCGTAAAATTGTGCGTTGGCATTTGGATTTCAAGCTAAAAATCCTGGTATATAACCTCTATTTGCTATAGAGAATAACTCCTCACTCAGTTTAATAGAATCATATTTTTCTCATACTTCGACTTTTTCAAGAGCTTCTTTATAAGCAAGACCAACTGAAGCTATATAGTTAACAGTTTTATTTCTTCATTCAACTTTAAAACTGATAATTCAAGCATCTTTTAGCTCTCCTATATAATCAATAGCACATAAATCCCTTGAATTCATAAGGTATGTGCCGTATGAATCTTCATCTATTTCCATAATATCACCTGGCCTTTCAGCTTCTTCAAGATAGAAATTTCACGTTAATTCTTGATAATCTTCAGGTCTTCATGTAATCGTTTCTAGTTCTGCTTCAGATCTATCATCTTTAAACACTTTGTATTCCCATCTACATGAATGACTACAGGTACCTTGGTTTGGATCTCTATTTGAGAGATAATTTGAAATTAAACATCTCCCACTATAAGCCATACAAATTGCTCAGTGAACAAAAGCTTCTAATTCTATTTGTGGTACATGCTCATGAATTTCCTTCATTTCTCTCAGGGAAATTTCTCTACTTAAAATAATTCTTTTTATTCCTAAATCACTCCAAAACTCAGCTTGGGCCCAGTTTGTATTATTTGCTTGAACTGAGAGATGAATTTCTACATCTGGAAATTGCTTTCTTACTATACTAATCAATCATGGATCAGCCATAATAAAAGCATCGGGTTTCATTTCAACCATTTTAGAAAACTGAGCCATAAATGGTTTAATTTTTACATTATGTGCATATATATTTGCAGTAAAGTATATTTTTTTTCACAAATTATGAGCATAATCTACGGCTTCTTTGATTGTTTTCATATTAAAAGTATTCGTTCTTGCTCTGAGTGAAAACATTGGCACTCATACATAACATGCATCAGCACCATATGCATAAGCGAATTTTAATTTCTCAAAATCTCATGCAGGCATGAGGAGTTCTAGTTGTTTTGTCATAATATACAGGGTTAGTGAATAAAACTAAGGGTAAGTTAGCCTTACGACATATAAAATAATGTAACAACAAGGTATTCAATATTTCATTAAAATCAAAATATTATTTTATATACTATTATCTATCTTGCAATATGAGAATTATTCTTATAATACACGCACTCTACCACACAAATGGATCAGAGATATTTTTGCAATAACCATGCAAGTTATTATTTAGAAATATATTATATGTTATATAAAGAACAATTTAAACTTATAACTTTTTATAAGTTTGTAGACGTAGTAAATCCAGAGAAAGAAGTAGAAGATCACCTTAAATTCTGTAAAGATATCTGAATGAAATGAAGAATCTATATATGAACAGAAGGAATCTCATCAACTGTTACTTGTAATGAATGACAACTAAAAGCATACAAAATGTATTTAGATCAACACCCATTATTCAATAACCCAGAAGATTTTGATATCAAAACCTCAAAAGTAGACGGACATAAATTCCCAAGAATGGCCGTGAAGTACAAAGAAGAAATTGTAGCACTTGGAAAAAAATATTCAAAATCAGAAATAGATGAAGCAGGGAATAGAATGTCAATCGAGGATTTTAAAGATATTATTGATAACGGAAATACCGATGATTATATAATACTAGATATGAGAAATAATCATGAATACAAAGTGGGACATTTCAAAAATGCAATTCCAGCGAATACACTTAATTTTAGAGAACTAGAAACTGAAATAGAAAACTACAAAAAACAATTCTGAGATAAAAAGGTTATTTCATATTGTACATGAGGTATAAGATGTGAGAAATCAACGGTTATGCTTCAAAAAGCAGGACTCAAAAATACATATCAGCTTGATGGTGGAGTGGTTAAATATATAAATACATTTAACGATGGAAACTGGGAAGGAAACTTATATGTATTTGATGATAGAGTTTCTGACTATGTATGAGATGAAAATACTCATACCATTATTTGAGAATGTATTTTTTCAGATAAAAAAACAGATAATTGTGAAAACTGTAGGTATAGTCATTGTAATGCTAGAATTATCGCTGATGAAAAAGAATACAAAAATCATTACTGATTTTGTAGTCAAGAATGTGTAGATAATGCACTGGAAACAGGGCATATCAAAACATCTGATTTTGATAGAATGAATTATAAATTACTCAGGGCAGATATAAAAGTTCACCCAGAGAAAAAAGATGAAATCATGAATAAAATAAGAACGCATTTATCTGAGAAATTGGAAGGAGTATCATTTAACCATAAAATATCACAAAAAGAAACACTTATTATTGATTAATAAGTGTTTCTTTTTTTTTGAATATTTACATTCTTATTCTGTAGGAGAATAGTAAAAATCCTCCATCTTAAAACCATTTTTTGATAAAATTGGTAAAAATAATGAATAAATAGGTGTTTTACCTGAATAAAGATCCGGAATACCAACAATTATTTCTCTATCATCATATTTTCCCTCTTGATAATCTCATCAAAAAGTATCGAGAAGTCATCTAATATCAGTAGAAATTTTAAATTTAATTAGATCAAGGTTCGCTAAATTTCAATTTTCATAAATATGATTCATCGACTCTAAAAATTTATTTTGTATCTTACATAAATTGCAAGATACAATATTTGATGCACCTCCTAGCCTTATGTCTTGATCTATTTCATAGATAGTTAGTCATGCTTTATTTTTAAAAGTGAAAGTATAAATATTTCATTCATTTTTTAATAATAAACTATACTTATCCTCTGGTAAATCACGACGCAAAAGAATAAAAAACCTATTTAGCAGATCTTGTGATATATTTTCAGGAGTGGTTCTCTTTATAGAAGAATATATCATATCCATAAGTTTTCAATTGATCCACATAGGGAAATACAATTCATCTAATGGAATAACTCTTAATTGCGGTTTTTTATCAACTGAACGATCTTCATAAGTAAAAAATAATTCATAATGCAAGCTTTGATTTTTATATTTAAGGCTCTTTATTTCAACAGATGAAATATACCTATCATATTTTTTTGAATTTAGTCTAAGAAATTTTAATAAATGGTTCTCTAGGTAACTCTCAAAGAGTCTTTCATAAACAACTGTATTTATTGTATTAAATGAAGGAAGATTTTCTATAACCATCTTTTCAAATCAACTGAGCCTTGGATCCATATATTTTTTATAGATATTCTCAACTGGGGGATTCTTTTGATACTCAATAAGAAATTCTGGTCGAACAATACTAGTAATCTTAATATTTATTAATGATTCCTCTTGGTTTTCTACCATATCAACAGATACATCTAGTTTAAAATCAGGACTTAAATCTTTATTATCAATTCCATCAAGAATTTTATTTTTTAAAAGCTCCTCTACTCCGAGGCTATTTAAATTAAAACCTAATTCTTTTACCGCTATTGAAATTGATTCATCTATCAGAAAGTTAAGTCTATTTTTCAAGACTTTATCAGCTCATTCTTGAATGTGTTCTTTTTCATCAGTATTAAAAAGATATTTATAAGTAAAAAATACCTTATTATAACCCTTTTCTGTAAAACTAATTTCAATTCATTCATTATCACTACTTACAACTTCGTATCAATATGAACTTAATGATGAAGGTGAATAAAGTTTACTCTTTGTAAAGTTTTGCTTAAAGTGATATCAAATAGCATGCATAGAGCCTGAATCAGCTATGGAGTCTTTCATAAATTTCTCAACTTGTGCTTTTAAAAAGCTTTGATCTTTATAATCTGCAGTATTATAGGGTATATCTTTTGTATTTGGATCTGAATAAATCATATAATTAGAAGCTATTCATATACAAGAAAATAGTATGATTCTTGCCATCTTCTTATTTTTCTCAATAAAGTCATTAATTTTCTGTGAAATTCATATAGTACGATTATCAATAGAGGAATTAACATCACTATATGTAATTCCAGATACTTTTTCTTGAACTGATAATTCAAATGGTTTTATTAAAGAAACTGTTTTTTTTGAATCAGAGTATGATGTTTGTAGAAATAAATTTAAAATTGAAATATATTTTTGCACATTTTTTTCTTCTATTTTATTTTTTTCTACTTCTTTGTCAGTTATTATTTCCGTATCTTCTTCTAACATTCGTACCGTATTAATACAAGTACTTCCCTCAGAAAAAAGTATATATCATATAAAATTAGATGAAAAAGATTTAAAAAAATCAGTTTTTTTTAAATAATCATTTTTTTTATTTTTTTTATTTTCTAGTGTGTTATTTGTAATTATACAATCATTATTCAGATCTATAAAGTCTTCATTTAATGAATTAATTTCTTCCTGTACTTCGGATTTATCAATTCACTTTCAATCTAATTCCCCAATTAAGGTCTTAATATCATTCAGTTTTTTATTTTTTGCATTTTCACTTATATCAAGTGCTTGTTGAGCTCTTTCTATATGAAAAATCACCTTACTAAGCTTAATATCATCAATTCCTCATTCATTTACAAGCTCCTTCTCAAAAGCTCTATAAGTAAGAAGTTTTATTAATTTCTTTTTTCATGATTCTTTTAGCTCCAATGAAATACCATCTTCACATATATCTATATCTGGATCAAATGTAATTGATGAAAAATCGAAACCTTTCTCAAGTTTTAAATAACCCCTTATATCTTCTAGAAATTCATTTACCTCATTTGGAAACTTCTCAAGTAAAGTCTGAGTCTTTAATATTTCATTTTCTACTGGACTACTATTAATTGCGCTATTCATTCCTCTCTTTTTATTTATAATATATATATTGCAGCTAAATATATGCAATAATCATTAAAAAGCAACCCTTCAAGAATCAAAGTATAGTAAAGAAAAGATTGCTTTTTTCAGAATATATATATAATCTTGACGTATTTTATAATTATAAAAATAGCCGATATGGAAACTACACTTATACTATTAAAACCAGATACAATTGAAAGAAGTTTAATTGGTCAAGTTATCGCTAGATTAGAAGCAAAAGGATTAAAAATTACAGGATTAAAAATGATGCAATTAGATGATGCTATCATCGAAGAACATTATGATTTCTTAATGGATAAACCATTCTTTCCAAATATTAAAAAATATATGACAAGAACTCCAATTGTAGCAATAGCAGCTAAAGGTGCAAATGCAATAGCTACAGTAAGAATGTTAACTGGTGCAACAAATCCAGTTGAAGCATTACCAGGATCAATTAGAGGTGACCTTGCATTATCTATAGATGCAAATATTATCCACGCTTCAGATACTTCAGAAAATGCTGAAATTGAACTAAATAGATTCTTTAAAGGAACTGATATTTTCACTTATAACAAACTTACTGACGAAGTATTATAATAAACTAAATATTTGTATTTATTTAAAACTATATTATGAGTTATTTCTGAATATTTTTCAAAAAAACCTTATTGGTTTCAATTATTATCTTATTAAGTTTCTGAGTATCAAATTGATATTCAGAATCAGATTTTGAAGCAAAAAAATCACAATACAAACTAATAATAGAAAAAAAGTTTTCGAAAGCTTTATCAAAGCTCTCAAAAACTCAAAGAGAAACTCTCAAGTCAAAAATAACAAAATTAATAGAGAAAGTTGAATGAAGTTCAAAAATTTCAGATAAAAGAAAGCTTATTCAAATTTCTTTATTAAGTGCTTTAGATGAAAGCTTAGATATAAAAATATCTCAAGGAAAATATACTCAGAAAATTATACAAAATATTGCAAAAAAGAAATGAACAAAAGTTGATTCATCTATCTATCTTGAAATATTAAAAAATCATTCACTTGTAAAAGCATGAACGGAGATTGAAACACTATTGAAAAAGTTTAACTCATTAAATAAATGAATTAAGCCAGTGTTTAAGGATAATAAATTATTTATTGATTTTAAATTCCCTTCAGAATTAAAAAGTGATTTTGATACAACTTATTCAACGTATATAAATGAACTTTGAAAAGAAATAGAGGTATTACAAAAAGCATGAGAGAAACATAATAAACAAGAGTGTATAGATAAAGCAATTAAATATAAAGATAGTTTAGTAAATCTAAAAACCCTTGCTAACAAGTTCTACGCAATTGATGTGAGTGACTCCGATTGAAGGTTCACAGCATGAACACATGTTTGAGTTTCATCAATATGACTTTGACTGATATGAGTAAAACTTCTCGCTGATGAACTTGATTGTAGATTCAATATCAAAATAATTCAGTAAAATAAATACGAAAAAAGAGCCAGTAATGGCTCTTTTTTTATGTATATTTCCTCCAATTTAAATTATTCAGTACAAAATTGCCCAAAATCGAGTCCGAAACATGGTATTTGACAACCAGATAACATTATAATTGACGATAATATTATAGCATAGAGCATATTTTTTATCATAATATTTTCCATTCCCGTTTCTATTTTTTTATATATTTTTTTGTATTGCAACAGAAATATATAAAAAAATATTCCAATGTCAATATCTGTTTGAATGAGTTAAATCTTATAAAAAAATAAAAAGAGCCAATAATGGCTCCTTTTTTGTTGATTACTCCTCCTTGAGTAATTATTTTATATTAAAAACAAATTGAGTTTTTAGAAGTATTTCTTTTAAACTATATGCCTGTATATGAACGAATGAATCTTCCTCAATATATATTACAGAATTATTTTCATAATTCTGGGCTACAGAATCAATAGTTACAGTAATATCTAAATCACCAAGCTGTCCTTTTGTTTGAAGTTGAATCTCATCACAGTCATCAACATCACTTAAATAATCCACAGAAAAACATAGTTTTGTATTTCCAGATAATTCTAACGTAATATCTAAGGGTATTTCTGCAGTCAGAATATATCCTATATCAAATTGTGATTCCCAATACTTTTCATCATCAATATTTAGATCATAAAAAGATATCGGTGATTTAGATAATTCTTCTAAATCATCACCAACCGTGTCTTGATTCTCATTATTATATTCAGGTTCAGGGAGTGGATCTGGTGGTCCAGGATTTCCTCCTCCACAAGAAGCCAAAATATATATAGCTATAAGTAGAAACATTAAAAGAACACTTTTATGTAGCATGAGATAATCTCCTTTTCTCATATAATTTTGTTTTGATTTCCCCTTTTTAGAATTACAACAATCCTCTGCAAATCTAAAAAGCAACAGAAATATATATAAAACTTATATATTGTCAATATTAATTATTTTTCAAATTATAAATAATCGATTATCTATGTATAATAAAAATTAATAGTTATTAATAATAAAAAGTGGCTAAATATTATGACACTCTCTTATGAGAATATATAAAAAACCCCTGAGTCAGATGATTATCATTAGATAAATTAGCATTAAAAAATGATAATTATGAAATGATTTCATATGATCAGGTTACCAATAAGAAAAAGCTTAATTTTAAAGAAGTTGAACTCGATTCAGCAGCTATATATTCAGCTGAAGATGTATATATTACAAATCAAATCTTCCTACAGCATAAAGAAGAGGGAACAACCGATATAAAAATATTAAATGATATAGAACTTCCTCTATTAGAAGTACTTATGAACATGGAGCTTACTTGAGTTCATATTAATAGAGATACTCTCAAAGGAATAGGGCTTTTGCTTGAAAATGAAATCGACTCTTTAGAAAAAACAATTATTCATGAAGCTGGAGAAGAATTTAATATAAAATCTCCTAAACAAGTTGGAGAAGTATTATTTGAAAAACTCTGACTCCCGAAAGGTAAAAAAACGAAAACTTGATATAGTGTAAGTGCTGATGTACTTTGAGAACTTTCTCATGAATTCCCGATTGCTCAAAATATTGTAGATTATAGACATTATTCAAAACTCCAATCTACATATGTTGAATGATTGTTAGACTTATTGGATGATAATGAATTGGTTCATACATCATATAACTCTGCAGTTACAACAACTTGAAGACTTTCAAGCACGAAACCAAATCTTCAAAATATCCCTTCATCTCATTGAATTGCCTGAGAAATTCGATCAGCATTTGTATCTAGATTTGAAAACTGAATTATAATGGCAGCTGATTATTCACAAGTAGAAGTAAGACTTCTTGCTATCATGTCAGGAGATGAAAACTTACTCTGAGCATTTAAAAATGAAATTGATATTCATCATAAAACAGCAGAATTTATTTTCCCATGATCAACAATCACTAACAATGAGAGAAAAATTGCAAAAGCAGTAAATTTCTGAGTTATATATTGAATTAGCTGATTTTGACTGAGTAAAATGCTAGGGATAAATATGAAGGATGCAAAAATATATATTGATAAGTTCTATGAAAATTACCCAAAAGTAAGAGAATACCTTGATAACACAATTAAAAATTGTGAGGAAAAAGGATATGTAGAAACAATGTTTTGAAGACGAAGGTATCTCCCCTCTATAAACGACAGAAATAGTATTATAAAGAGTGCTGCGAATAGGGAAGCGATAAATATGCCGATTCAATGAACAAATGCAGATATTATAAAAATTGCAATGATAAAAATTGCAGAATTTTTAAAAAGAAATTCACTCAAATCAAAGATGATCATGCAAGTACATGATGAACTTGTCTTTGATGTTATTCCTGAAGAAAAGGAAATATTAAAAACAGAAATAAAAATAATAATGGAAAACATAGTTCAAGACATCCCAATTCCACTCAAAGTGGATATAGAGTCATGATTAAGTTGGAAAGAAGCAAAATAATACAATAACAAATAAATAATGATCATAGTAGAAATACTGTACTGAATTTTCCTTATATTTCTGTGAAGTGGAATATTAAAATACAGAAAAATAATTAAATCCTGGACATGAAACTTTTATTGGGCTGAAAAATATATATGAAGTGGGTGAACCTACCTGGTTATTATTCTCATATGAATGTTATTGATATTCTTCTGAGTCACATACCCATTTTGAGGAAAAGAATTATTTATCTCAAATTAATATAATATAGAAAAACTAAAAATTAAACTTATTTACAATAATTAAAATATGAAAAAAATTACACTGATACTTACTACTATTTTTATTTTATTTTCATCGTTTCAACAAGAATCTTTTGCAGTAAAAATAAAAATGAATTGAATTGAAACAACGAATATCTCAACTTCAAATGAAGTGAGCAGAAGAGATATTTTTAACCACCTTGCATCACTCATAGATAAAGAGGTAACATCAAGCTATAAATATATAGATTTAAAATTTAAAAATCTAGATACAAATAGTGAGCTCTATAAATCACTCCAAAAACTTGTTTTTTTGGACCTTATAAAAAATACTGAAACAAGCATTCATCCAGAAAAAAAGATAGAATTATACTCTTTTTTAAGATTATCTGAAAAAGTATTAGGATTTGATATGATTAACCCAAATGAAATAGAAAAACTAAAGGCAAGGAATACAACAAAAAATGACCTGAAAAAACTTAACTCACGCATAAATATTGAGTTTACAAAATTTAGAAGATATTGACAAACATCACAAATAAAACAAAAAAAATCTATCTTAGTTGATGTATATGATATTCTTATCAAAGAACACTATGAGAAGGGGAATATTAGTGAAGATGAGATACTCAATTCTGCCATAGAGTGAATTACAAAAGGAATAGGAGATAAACATACAGTATATTTTCCACCAACAGAAAGCAAAGACTTTAATGAGTGACTCAATGGTGAATATGAAGGAATAGGTTCATACGTACTTATGGAAACTCCCTGAATTGTAAAAATAATATCTCCAATTTCATGATCTCCATCTCAAAAAGCATGACTACAAAGCTGAGATATTATATCAAAAGTAAATGGAAAAATAGTGACGAAAGAAAATTCTCTCAAAGAAGTTATATCATGGATTAAATGACCAGCTTGAAGCGCTGTAACACTTACTATAATAAGATGATGAAATGAATATAATATAGATGTTACGAGAGAAAAAATTATTATTATAAATGTTGAATCAAAACTATTAACAAAAGATACGTATTACATCCAAATTAAAAGTTTTTGAGATAATGTATCAAAAAACTTTAAAAATGCATTAGAGGGGCTAAAAAAACAAAGAAGGGTAAAAAAAGTAATAATAGATCTTAGAAATAACGGATGAGGTTACCTCTGACAAGTTGCTGATATACTTTCACACTTCGTAGAAGAGTGAAAACCAACAGCAGTAGTAAAATACTTAAAATCAAATCAACAATACACATCACGTTGATATAATATGATAGATTTTAACGACTATAAAATAGTTATTTTACAAAACTCATGAACCGCTTCAGCTTCTGAGATTCTAATTGGAACTATAAAAGACTACTTCCCAAATACAACTATAATTTGAGAAAAATCATATTGAAAATGATCTGTGCAAACAATAAGAGAATACAAAGATGGATCAACACTTAAATATACAATCGCTAAATGGTTCACAGGAAAAACTCAAACAGGAATTGATTGAATAGGTATTCTTCCGACTATTGAATTAGAATTTGATTCAGAGCAATATAAAAAAGATTGAGCTGATAACCAACTAGACAAAGCAAGACTACTTAAATAATTATTACAAAAATGAAAAGAATCATAGCATCAATTATATGTACAAGTTTTTTATTATTTATCCCAATACAAACATATACCTATAATTCTATTGATCCAAAATTAAAACGAGTTTTTTCAAAGTTTATTATCAAATTAGAGAAAAAATACTCTCTTTCAAAAGAAATAGAATTCCTAAATAATCTTAATAAAAAATTAGAACAGATAAAAGAGAAGAAAAAACTTTCAACAAAAAAAGAAGAACTTGTAAATGATATTATAGCACTCTCAAATGAAAAGTTATTTAGTCTAGAATTATCACAAAAAATCGATAAATGAAATCAGCAAATGAAGTTATTTACCTTCAGTAATGATTTTAGAAAAAAAATATATGGGAAAGAAAATATATTCTTAGAAGACTGAGTTTGGTATAGTTATATATTCAAAAGTTACCTATGATTTCCAAAAGGAACAAATATAAGGAGTCAAGACCTGAGCTATAATAATATATCCACTCAAGATCATCTCTTATTCATAAAAGATGATTGAGAACCTGCTTTCGTAAAAGAGTTCAATAAGATTAAACTCATACCTGATGATATCATTTTTTGAGTTCCAGATAAATTTAAGTTGTTATTAGAAATAAAGGATGATAAAATAACTTTATGGAGTGATACAGATGACCTTTTTTCTGACTTAAGGGAAAAGACTATTCAATTAACAAAATGACTTAATAGGGAAGAAAAAATTCAAAAAATTTATAGTTATGTATTGGATAATACTCAATATACAAAAGAGATCGACCTTACTGATAGAAAAATATTTTCATGAATATTAACCTATAAGAATAATGAATGAGTATGTGAATGATACGCAAAATATTTTACTTATATGTTATACTTTGCCTGAATAGGAGATGCAGAAGTTATTAGGTGATATGTAATAGATGCTCAGGACTTTCCAAACATATGACACGCATGGGTAAGAGTTTGAGATACATATTATGATCCAACCTTTGATGACCCAGTTTGATGACTTGAAACAAGGGAAAAAGATGAATATAAATACTTTAATCTTCCAAAAGATTTATTGTACACAAATAGATTCAATTACTCCGATCTTCCTGAACAGATAAAAAACTCTGATCTCAATTATAGAACATCATTTATTAGAAAGAATCTATCAATTCTCAGTAGCAAATATGAAGGGGATGATTATAATATATTAAAACCTATTCAGTTCAGAAAAAATAACTGACTTCTCGCCTATGAAACTCTTAAATTCTCTCATTTAAAAAATATTCTCCCATATTATGAAGTAGATAATTTTAATTTCAAAAAAGATTGAAAAAATCAAAAATTAAAGAAGTTATCTTATTATGTAATTAATGAAGATAAAATAGATAATTTTTTAGAACAAGTACAATATAATTTAGATTGATACTACCTTTTTAAATGGAAACTATCAGACGCAGAATATGAATATAGAATTGCATATAATGTAATATATTAAGTTAATATTGACTTAATATTAAATAACATTATAAATAATATGTTTTTTATACATATTGTTTATAATAAAAAAGGGAGTATTAAATATGAGTAAAGAATTAAGCTATTCCTCTTTCAGTATAGGTTCTTCTTCAAGTAAGAGTATAGAAGATGAAGGAAAAAATATAGAAAGAGATTATGGTATAGTAGTTGAAATAATTAAATCCCTGGAAAAACGAACATTACGTGGATGTTTAGAAAATTATCAGGGTTTTATAGAAAATAACCATCAAAGGAAGAAATATCTCGATGATTACACACTAGATATGACTTGTAAAAGTAAAGATAAGCCTTATTTTGATAATGATAATCGACCTGATTTATCAGCTGATGAAGTAATAAAATTAGTGAATATGATTAAAAGATTTATTGCTCATATAAATAGAGAAAGGGAAAATATATAGAGTTAAGAATTACCAAAATATATTGAATACAATTAAAAGAGCTATTGAATAATAGCTCTTTTAACTTGTATAATACAATACTTTATTTTTATATATTTTCTTGACTTAGTCATATTTATCAATATAACTCCTTCGTCATTGACAATAATCAAAAAAGGAAAAGTGAAAAGTGCCTAAAAAAGCAAGTAAAAAAATAATACTAGGCTTTAAACAAAATTTGCCTTCATCTATAAAAAACAGATATAAAGTTGAAGGGATTGTATTCAGACGAAAATGGCTATTTAATCCTTATAAAAAAACTCTTTGGGAAATGAAATTAGTGAGAAAAAAGGGGCTTCTTGATCGTTTAATTAACCCACCTAAAAAAGATAAAATAACTTTTTTAGTACCAACAGAAACAAAATCATACGACGTAATATGTTATTTAACTGATAACATGTTCTCAAATTCCAGCGAAATTGGAGAAATGCAAGAAATATTAAGCAATATATCTTCATATAACGTTACGGTAATAGATAAGGTTCCATTGAAGCAATATGCATAAATAGACCTATGTCTCATGATTAAAAAAAGGCTCACTTATAAGTGAGCCTTTTAATTTACCTTTCTCACTTATTTTCTAAATAAAAGAAAACTATTTTGACTTATTACAAAGTATTCGTATAAATATTTAGGCCATAATTATTAAAAATTAAAAAGGAGTAATAATAATGGATAATAAAGATGGTGATGAATTATTGAAAGATGCTCTAGAGTTATCATCATATGTAGCTGAAGTAAACGTAGAATCATTATGTAACGATATTAGAAAACTACGTGATGAAAGTAGTTCTGCAGCCTTTGAATACTGGCATGGAATATTGACGCTAGACTCTTCACAGTCGGCTATAATTAGCAATATTGAAGGACCTGATTTTGATAATTCTCAAATATCTCAAGCTCTTATGAGTACAGTTAAATTTTCTAATGAAACTGAAGAGGTATTGAAGAAACTGAACATCAGCCCAATTTTACCATCATTATTTAACAATAAACATGCTTTAGATAAAGTAATTAGTGCATTCGAAGAATTTGCTCCAAATGCATCTCTAGTTTTGAAAGAACCATTGTTATCGTAAATAAAAACCCTCAACTATAAGGTTGAGGGTTTTTAAATTATTTATCCAAAAGCTTCAATTATTAAAAGCTCAAAACCAGGTTTTTCTAAGTACTCATTTATAATTTCTATATCTAAATTACCTCTAACATATATCATTATCAAATAATTAGAATCTTATATTAGCATCGAAGTCTTAAAAGAACCTAATGTAAATTGTTACATGTGCAGTTACTATACAAGTATTATTTAAAATACTTTTTGACAATATACAAAAAATCATACTATATATACGTTGTTTTATAAACTTTTCAAAAACTCATAATGAGGGGATGTGTATGAATACTACAACTGTAGACAATAATAAGTCTATTACAATTAATAATTTTTTTATCATTATTACTGCAATAGTCCTAGCAACACTTACATGTTCTATATATGTATACTTTGCTGGAACAATTACACTATATGATAACACAATTATAAACGCAAGTTATACTCTTGCATTTGGTGCATTAGTTTGTGGCTATATGGCAGTAAATATTGGTGCAAATGACGTAGCAAACAATATTGGTCCTGCATATGGAGCAGGAGCATTTTCATTAACTACTGCACTTATTGTAGCTGCTATTTTTGAGGCTGGTGGTGCATTCATAGCTGGTGGTGATGTTGTTAAAACGATCAAAAAAGGAATTATTGATCCTAGTATGTTTTCATCAAATATACATGAATATATTTTCTTAATGGTTTCATCATTACTTGCTGCAGGAATATGGTTAAATATCGCAACAAAACTAGGAGCACCGGTCTCAACGACTCACTCTATTGTAGGAGCAGTATTGGGAGGAGGAATAGCAGCTGGTGGTCTTGATATTGTGGCTTGGTGGACAGTTTTAAAAATTGTTGGAAGTTGGGTTGCTTCACCAGTACTTGGTGGAATAATAACAGCTATCTTCTTATGGTTTATTAAGAGATTTATTGTTTATCAAAAAGATCAATTAGCTGCAGCACAAAAAGTAATTCCATTAGTTATTGCAATAATGACATGGTCAGCAACTACTTATCTTTTACTTAAAGGATTAAAAAAAGTAATAAGCTTAGATGCCAGTGTTGCAGTACTCATTGGGTTTGGTATAGCAACTGTAGCGTATTTGATAGCAAAACCAATAATTAAGAAAGCTACTTCAAAAATTGATAAGAAGAGTATTACTAATTCTGTTACTAACATCAACTGGATAAATGATCTTTTTATCAAACCATTAATAGGAGCAGCCTGTCTGTTATGTTTTGCGCATGGAGCAAATGATATAGCAAATGCAATTGGTCCATACGCAGCAATTTATGATGCGATTATTAATAATGGCATATCAAAAAAAGCAGCAATACCCCTATGGATAATGGGCATTGGTATTGTAGGACTTGTGATCGGACTTGGATTCTTTGGAAAAAGAATTATCAAAAAAGTCGGAAGCGATATAACAGAACTTACCCCAATAAGATCGTTCTCTATTGCAATGGGATCAACTTGTACTGTAATTCTTGCGTCACAACTAGGAATACCAGTTAGTTCTACTCATATAGCTGTTGGAGGTGTATTTGCAGTTGCTTATTTTCCAACTATAATTGGATGGATAAATAAAATTGTAGTTATCCTAGAACCACAAGGAGATAGCGAAAGATCGAAATTCTGGGAAAATGCAAATCTACTTGAGAATGCACATAAAAAAATTAATAAAAGAAAGAAAAAAGTAAACAGAATAAAAAAAGAAATAAAAGAAACCGAATCAGTCTTAGATGGAAAATCAGCAATCGCTGAACCAGATGAGATAACTAAAGATGAGATAATTAAGTTACAAGATACACTTATACACCTAAATATTTCATTATTAGAAGCTAAAAGGAAAAAAGGAAAAGCACAAGAAAAAGAACATGAAATAGAGCAAAGAAGCTTGAATCTTAAAAAAAATATGATACAAATTGCATCAGCATGGGTACTAACAGTTCCTGGATCAGGAAGTCTCTGCGCAATTATATATTTTATGACAAGAGGTATAGCTTTACCATAAACAAAAACAAAACAATTAAGGAGAAAAAATAAAGACCAGTATCAGAAATGATACTGGTCTTTAAAATATTTATATTTTTTTAGAGTATTAAGCAAGAAAATTTCACAAGTTATCTAAATAAATTCATTCGATTATTCTTGAATCAAGAATAATCTCATTACTCTGAACCTTTTTATAATAAATACTCTTTATCTCATTCAAAGTATGTTTTTTCTTCAAATTATAAATCCCCGCAACATTTCCTCATTCACTTTCTCCAGAGAGAAAAGCAAGAAAATTGCCTCAAAAAACATCCTGCAGACTCTTGTGAATAGTTTTATAATACTTTGATACTGAAATATCTATAAAACTCTCTCAGAGAGGATAAAAGTTAGAATAATTTATTGAAAAAATTCAATCGTTTTCTAGTAAAGACTTTAATTTTAAAAATAGATCATTATTAGTAACTGATTTTGGTATTTCTCAAGTTCATCAATATACATCAAACAAGATAAGATCATAATAAGCCCCCCTATCACTCAATTGATCAATAACATCAGAAATATCTCATACAATCATGTCCTTAGATTTTATATTCAATTCCTTTTGAGCAATCTCAATCATAGCTTCATCTATTTCAATACCAGTAATAGTCACTCCAGGTACATGATCTTCTAAATATTTCACAAAAGCACCTCATCAAACTCAAATCACGAGAATATTTTTAATATCTTGCTGCAAAAAACCTCCAAGTAAACACTTATTAATATAATGACTTTGAGAATTTTTATCTTCTAAATTATACCAGCTATAAATTGATTTTCTTCCAAAACAATCTTTTATGGTCACTGAAACATCTCAATTATCATTAAGGACCTCAATTGGTGAATCATAAAATTTTGATTTGTAATATTTTGGCATAAAAGTATATTTTGTAGTTTTAAATATTTGTATCTGCAGACTATCTATACTCTTTTACCTGAACTATATTCATTCAAAGTAATTTTTCTCATCATTTTTTTAATATCCTCTCAATTTCGATAGATGTTAAATATTCTCTTATTATTTTTATTCTTTCAGGAGTCATAGATTCATGACTAATCCATTTTTCTCAAATTAAGTCTAATTGATTTCCACTCAGCATAATATTTTTGTTTCTCATATTTATAAGCATATAAAATAATAATAAGTATAGACATAAAACTACTGGAGTCAACTGTATACTGATAGATTTTATCTGTATATAGATACAGAAATGACAGCACGTTGAAAAAGATTGTAATTTTGAATTGAGTCAGTATAATAAATAAACTGACGTATACAAAAACTAATGTGAGGCTGTTATGTCTATAGCACAACCTAATGAAAAAACTGATAGAAAAAGTTCTCGAGTCAATGCAAATTTTCAAGCTCAAATTTATATTCCTAGGTTTGGTACTCCAGCAACACATGCACCATTTACTACTGGTATTATTAATATCAATACAAAAGGGGGTTGTGTCTATCTATCAACGTTAGATGATAGTTGTGGATTTAAAACACTAAAACAAGGAGAGATTTGTAATTTTAGTACACTGATTTTACACTCACCATCAGAAAAATTAACATTGAAAAAACTCCAAGCTCGCTTCTTACGTCACGTCAGGGATGATAAAGGTGATGGTACTGCATTTGTATTTACGCATTTATCAGCTGTTCATGAAGATCAATTACACAGTGCAATTGAAATTTTTGACTCCTATAAACCAAAAAAAATAATGCAAAAAAGGGGACTATCACTTATGCCTAAGTGATAGATATGAATGATAAAAAAGGTGTGTTCACACCTTTTTTTTGTTTTTAGAGTTAATCTATTAAAAATTTTATTTTTCTCCAAACTAAAATACAAAGCATTTTATTTGATTAATTTGAAAAATGATGCCTAGTAGTTTTAAGCTAGATAAAGGGATTTTTTACTTGACATACACTCATTTAAAAATATTATTTTTTCATTGATACATTATTGTGTGAATAAGTTATAAGTCTTATTATTACTAATATATATATTATGAATCTAAAAAAACAAGCATTTACTCTGGTAGAATTAATAGTAGTGATTACTATTCTAACAATCCTATGAACTATAGCGTTTATATCATTACAATGATATAGTAAGCATGCACGAAATGGAGCAAGAATAACAGATATAAAAAATACTGAAAATGTATTAGAATTCTTTGCATTAAAAACTGGAAAATATCCACTCCCTTGAAATTCTTCAGACATAACAGCCTCATGATGAACCGTTATATTATGGAAGTCTTGAAATATGGATACTACAGTACAAACACAAGTGGAAAGACTTTCTAAATTACCACTAGATCCAAAAACAGGGGAAACTATGAAATATGCAACGACATTAAGTAGGAAAGAATATGAATTAAAATATGACTTTGAATTAGCACAAAATAACATCACAAATACAAGCTATGCAGAATCAACTTCACCATATGTAAAATGAACATATAACTGATTATATCTATTGGCAGATAATGGAAGTTATTATGGAGTCCCATGACTTCATACATCAGCAGAAGACTTAGACACTGCAGTGGATTTTGAACTCAATGATAAAATTGTAAACTATCAAGTAGTACAACTTACAAATTCATGAGTAATACTTACCAGTAATAATATAAAAGATAACTATGAAAATTTTGCTCTTGCCCTTAAAACAGCATATTCAACAACTTCAGAGTTGAATGATGAAATATATGCAGTGGTAGCAAGTTTAGATAGCTCAACAGCTCGAAATTTTGCAGAAACTATTATTACAGGAAAAGTATCAGATTATGTAGCACCAGAAAATGGGATATGTGGATCAGATAATTCATGAAGTTTCATAACCACACCAACTAACCTCTGTGTCACTTGAACACAAACAAGCGTAACAGATGGATGAGAATGAAGTAATTATACATGGACATGTGATGGTCTGAATTGATGAGAAAATAATGCTTGTAGTGCATTCCATGAATACGCTAATTACCCATGATGTGATACAGATGATATAACAGTTCCAGCAGCAAATTGATATTGACCTTTTACAATATCAGCTTGTAATCTATGAACTAATATAGCATGAACAACTGCAAGTTCATACTGAGGTCATTTCCAATTTGGTAGAAACGTAAGTTATGAAGACGGAACATGGACTAATTCAAACTCTTCATGGAGTTATGATTGGAAGTCACCAGGATGAACCAATGCATGAAGTGCCAATGATTGGTGAGTTGTAAATAGTTCAACAGCTACTTATTCTAGCTCAGATCCTAGTAACCAAACTAAAATGCAATGACCATGTGTTACATGATATCATATACCTGCCTATACGGAATGGAGTGGTGTAGTAATAGCATGATGATGGCAAAATAATGGGGCAGCCATAAGAAGTACTCTTAAATTACCATTAAATGGGTACCGTCAACATTGGAATGCTTACTTAGCATCTACAGAAATCATAGGATTTTATGCAAGTGCTTCACCAGCAAGTTTGAATGGATACGTCTTAAGAGTATCAACTCAATCAGCCGTTTCTGCTATTCATTCTATAGAACGTCCAACGGGTTCTGCTATTCGTTGTTTTAAGAATTAAGAAAAACTAAAAAGCACAGGATTTTATCCTGTGCTTTTTAGTGCAGAAGAGAAAATATAAGTAAAATATAGCTATTTAAGGTTTTTTCATAGAGATCTATTATTTTTTAAGTAAAACTCTTTTATATATATCTACACAGGGGGTAAAATCATAATCAATTTTTTGTATCTCTCAATCATCAAATGATAATATATCACTATCTGATATTGATAATATTATAGGGGAGTGGGTTGCTATGATAAACTGACTTCACATTGATCTCATATATTTTATGATTTCAACTAATTTTAGCTGATTTGTTGCTGATAAGGCAGATTCTATTTCATCAAGTATATAAAATCAAACAGTATCCATTCTCGATTCAATAATTTTCATAAATTGTTCACCATGAGAGAAATTGTGTAAATTATCTCATCAATATGCAGAAAAACCATCGATTTCTTCTAAATAATTATTAAAGTTATATATTCATTCAGCTCTGAAGAAAAAACCATTTTTATATTTTATAGGCTGCCATGATAAGTTAATCCAATCTGATACTCCATTATCAGTATCATTTGTTTGATATAATGAATGTTTCGTTCATCATTCTTTGTTAAATCAAAAACTGGTTGCTATAGCTTCTATTAATGTAGATTTTCAAGCACCATTTTCTCAAACAAAATACGTAATTTTGTTATTTATCTCCAATTCAGTAAGTTTCCTTAAAGAGGGAATATCTCATATATATTTTTGCTTACCATCAAGTTGAGAAAAATCAAATTTTAATGTCTTTAAATGAGCTTGGATCATAAATAAAGTTATAACATATTAGTATATATTGAGTAATAATTAAGATCGAAAACTATAGAATTAATAAAGTTTCTTCTAATAAATATCATTCACCAGTTTATTATTATTTGATAGAGATGCAATCTTTAACAAATAATAATAAATACTTTAATCTAAAATAAAGAATACTTTGACTAGCTATTTTATTATCATAGACTAAAATAAATATATTTAATAAGTATTATTTTTATGAAAGTTTTTGTAGGTTCTAAAAATCAAAATAAAGTAACTGCAGTTGAAGAAAGTATTAGAGATTACGAGTTATTTAGGGAAGCAAAAATATTTGAAAAAGTTGTTCCTTCTCATGTCTCTGAACAACCTAAGTCATTAGAAGAAACAATTGAAGGAGCTAAAAATAGAGCTTATAACTCTTATGAATCTGATTGAATTAGTTTTGGCATAGAAGATGGACTGATGCTTGTAGCTAATACTAAGTCAGGCTTTATGAACGTATGTGCATGTGTAATTTATGATGGAAATCAATATCATATAGGATTATCTTCTGCTTATGAAAGTCCAAAAACTATTATAGACTTAATCTTGGTCGAAAAACTAGATATGAACCAAGCGTATTTAAAAGCTGGTTTTACTGATAATCCATCATTATGACAAGCATGATGAGCAATTGGCATATTATCAAAAAATAGATTACTTAGAAAAGATTTTACTAAACAAGCAATTTTAACTGCTTTGATTCATTTAGAAAATGAGTTATAAAAAAGTAAACACATAATATATAAAAATACTAGTATATTATAAAAACCACCTATTTTTTTCTTGAAAATAAGTGGTTTTTGGCTTAAAATTTATATGGCAAGGACCGCACGAATTGCACGTACGCTTCTCGGGGTCGGAATCCGAGCACTCTTCTAATTAAGCTAGGTCCTTAGAAAGCATTAAAATTATATAGAAAATAGATGTTTTGCAAAAGAAAAAGAGAGTTTTAAAAAAGAGAGAACCATTATAGCAAATCAATGAATTGATTTTATAAAAAAAATTAGTATAAATAAGTATGTATTCTATAACAAAAGAATACATTAAATAAACTACATGGAGGATATTCATGACTAAAAACATAATAGAAACGCAACTCAACGAGAGGAAAATAAAAATAGAAAATACAAAACTAAGTATAAAACATATTGAGCTACTTATAGCTTATTGTTTATCAAATATTGATACATACAATAATGTTACTTGTTCTCTCTGGTGTATTCACGAAGATTTATATATAGAATATGAATACCATTTATCAGAATATGATAAATTATTTATACTTCTCATGTTATAAAAAACTCGGTGTTTCAATATGAAAACTGTTATCTAAAAAACCATTCATTTAAAATGAATGGTTTTTGCAATTTTAATTTTAGTAGACATTAAAAAGTCTATACATTAACCACATCTGCTATATTTATTTTCTGAGAGCAAAGTTAAGTCAACCTATTATTCAAAGCACCCATATACGCAAGACCAATAGCATCAGCAGCATCATCAGGTTTTGGGATTTCATCAAGCTTAAATATCATCTTAATTGCATTCTGAAGTTGGAGTTTATTTGCTTGACCATTTCATGTGATAGCTTTTTTTACCTGAAGGGGAGTATACTCAAGTATCTTTGTATCAGCTCTTATTGACTCATACATAACAACTCATCTTGCTTGTGCTACGTCGATACCTGTTTTTAAATTTGTTTGAAAGAAAAGCTTTTCAATAACTACAACATCAGGCTTAAAAGAAGATATAATTTCTTTTATATCATTTCAGATTTCTAAAAGCTTAATTGCTAAATCTATTTTTGGAGTCGTTTTAAATATACCATAATCAAGTAATGTAAAATTTCAAGATTCCTTTTTAATAAGAGCAAAACCCGTTGTTGTTGTTCATGGATCAATTCAAAGAATAATCATAAAGAAGAAGTCTTTTAAAAAATAGGAAGATATTTGACAATTATTAATATCTATGGTTTAATATAGAGGTATACTTAAATTATTTTAGTGGAGAAGTTAATAATAGATTAAAACTCCAAATAACAATATTATTCATTATAATATAAAAAAATATGTGAAAAAGTAAAGTAATTTTAGAACCAATGGTCTTGGATGCAATATCATGTTCTAAAAAATTAACTATCGCTGAAAAAGTTTCATTTTTACGATATATCTGATATATGACTCTATCTGAAAAAAAGGAATTAGTAAGCATTATATAAAAAAAGACAAGAGAAAGCTACTCGTGTCTTTTTTTTATTTATTTTATTTGTTTATATGTATTTTCAATAACTCATATATTATCATTCGAAATCTGTAAATCCCAGTCGATAAACTCAGATCAAGAACCAGTAATAACTCAAGATAATTCATATTCAATATTATCAAGTTCTACTACATCTATAGATCATGTAAAACATCATGTTTTATCTGATCAAAAATTAAAAGTATAGTTCTGAGTACTTGATCCAGAAAATGAATCAAATCAAATATTATCAAGACATTCGATAAAAGGAATAAATAACATATTTGCCTGGAGATAATTCCCTGAATTATGTAACAATTTATTATTCTCTCATATTAATTTGTATACTCAAAAAACTGAAATTGATAATATCGTTGCAGCAACAATTACCTCGACCAATGAAAAAGCTTTTTTATTGCAAATCATGATAATTATAACAAAATAAGTCTTCCATTCGGATGAAGGGAAGTGCCCAAAGGGCGATGGGTTATTAAAGGTTTTTCAATTATTTTTCTATTACATCATTGGCATTCCACCCATACCTGGCATTCCAGCTCACATTCATCCCATTGGAAGATCTGATTCCGATTTAGGAAGGGAAGTGATAGCAGCTTCTGTAGTTAAAAACATACCAGCAAGTGAAACAGCTTCTTCAAGAGCAACTCTCGCAACTTTTTTAGGATCTAGAATTCAAGCAACAATCATATCAACATATTTATCTCAAGCAGCATCATATCAGAAAAATATATTATCACTCTCTTCAATTTTACTCATAATTACTGATCATTCCTTCCCAGAGTTTTCTGCGATTTGTTTCATTGGGTAAGATAAAGCTTGTTTCACTATAGAAGCTCAAAGAGTTTGGTCTTCATTTCAAAAATCAACTCATTTCAAAATCTTTGAAGCAGTAAGTAAAGCAACTCAACCTCATGCAACAACTCATTCTGAGACAGCAGCTCTGGTAGCATTTAATGCATCTTCAATTCTTAATTTCTTTTCTTTCATTTCAACTTCTGAAGCAGCTCATACTTTAATCATAGCAACTCCTCATGCAAGTTTTGCAATTCTCTCAGCTAATTTGTCTTTATTAAAAGTAGAATCACTGTTTTCTATAGCAAGTTTTAACTCTGAAACCCTGGATTCAATATCTGATTTATGTCAGCTTCATGCAATAATAGTGGTTGCGTCTTTTGATGCCATCACATTCTTCGCACTTCATAAATCATCTAAACTCACTTCTGATACTTTCATACCTAAGTCTGATGCAATGACATTCGCTCAAGTAAGAATAGCTATATCTTTTATCATTTCTTTTTTTGTATCTCCAAATCATGGAGCTTTTATCGCAAGAACATTTAATATACCTTTGAGTTTATTTAAAATAATCGTAGTGAGGACTTCTCATTCAATATCTTCAGCAATGATAACAAGATCTTTTTTTCCTGATTGAACCAAAGATTCTAATAGAGGTAACAAGTCTTGCATATTAGATATTTTCCCATCTGTAATAAGAATTGAAGCATCTTTTATTTCTGAAAGCATTTTTTCAGGATTTGAAACCATATAAGGACTCAAATATCCTTGATCAAATTCCATTCATTCAGTTATTTCGACTTCTAAACCAAAAGTTTGACCTTCTTCAACTGAAATAATCCCATCGTTTCATACTTTATCCATTGCTTCAGCAATAATTTCTCATACCACTGGATCTTGAGCAGAAATACTCGCTACTTGAGCTATTTCTTCTTTTGATGAAATAGCTTTTGAATTCTTAGCAAGTTCATCAGAAACTAGCTGAACAGCTTTTTTCATACCATTTTTTAATTCAACTGCATTTACTCAAGACTTAATATATCTGAGTCATTCTTTTGCAAGTGCATATGTTAATAGAGTAGCAGTAGTTGTACCATCTCCAGCAATAGTATTCGTTTTTTCAGCAGCTTCTTTTACAAGTTCAGCTCATAAACTTTCATATTTATCTTCCAACTCTATTTCTCTTGCAATAGTTACTCCATCATTTGTTACTTGAGGAGCTCAATATGCTTTCTCTAAGATAACATTTCTTCATTTAGGCCCCATAGTAACAGTTACTGTTTTAGCAACTACCTCTATCCCTTTAAATATCATTGATCTTGCATCATCTGAGTACTTGATTTCTTTCGACATTGTTTATTTGATTAATAGGTAATACATGAATGTCTTCCATTCGGATGAAGGGAAGTCCCCGAAGGGGGATGGGTTATTTTTTATTTTCCTCTTTTTACTCAACAATTGCTAATATATAATCCATCGCAACTATCTTGTATTCATTTCCATCAACTTTAACATCATCTCATGAGTATTGACCACTCAGAACCTTATCTCAGATTTTGACTGACATATCAATATCTTTTTTTCCAGCTCAAACAGCTACTACTTCATACATATACGACCTTTCTTTATTTGCAGATTCTGGTAAATATATCCCTGATGCTGTCACATTCTCTTTTGTAACTGCTTTTAATAAAACTCTATCAGCTAATGGCTTGATACCCATAGATTTCAACTTTAAAAAAATAAATATATAAAATAATATTTGTATGTATAAGTAAGTCAATGTTTTTTTGATTGACATTCAATAAATATCACTATAATACAGACGGTTTTTAGACCTCAAGGAGAAAAAAGATGATTCAATCAATCTTATATGGGATCTTCGTATGCGTTGCTATACTTGGCTCATTATATGGAGTGTTTAGGTTTTTTCGGACTCGAATGGAACAAAAAAAATTATTAAATCCATCATTTCCGGCTCCCGTTATTAAAGTATATTAATATACTTTTCATAGCCCTGACTCAATAGTCAGGGCCACTTTTTTTATACATCTAGAATATGAATAAAATAATAACAACATCCATTCGACTCAAAGACTATGCTTTATGGTATTATTTTAGGTATTTTCCATCAAACAAAAAACTTGAAAATAAATTATTAGAAAAAACGCTACAAGATAGGGAACTCGTAGATTGAGTATTGGATCAAATTAAACATCTATTCACTGAGGATGATATTATCAGATCAAACATAAAAAATTATATTTTTAGAAATAAAAATGTGAACTATATCAAACTCAATCTCATGAAAAAACAATTTCCAAAAGATAGAATAAATGAAATATTAACAAATGAATTTTGAAGCGAAGAACATAGTTTGTTAAATGTGCATTCACTTGTCAGAAAAATTGAAAATTTTAAAAATAAAGGGAAGTCTATTCAATATATAAAAATAAAATTAATAGAAAGAAAATTAGATAGAGAATGAGTTGAGAATGCCCTGAGTGTTGTATTTTGAGATAAGTGAGATAATGAAAACCTTGCTCATGAGTACCAAAAACTTGAATGAAAATATGAAAAAAAGAAAATTATAGAAAAGCTTCTCAGAAAATGATTTTTCTATGGTGATATTAAAGAAATAATAAATAAATAAATATATATTATCAGGACATACTTGACTCTTCTAATTTTATATATATTATACAGATGCTGAGTAAAATAATTCAAAAAGGAGCTAGAATGATAAATACTCAAGTAGCAATGATTACATTACAAGAAGGTATTGAAGAAATAAAAGGAAATCTTATCCTTCAGAATGAAGATAATGATTCTATTTCTTATTCCCTATATTTTGAGCTCATTACTCAATATATAGGGAAGACTAAACTTATCTATCTAACTTTTAATAATAAGTCTAAAAAAAATATAAATCTAAGCCAAATTTGGGCTGCAGTTGAAATTAACGGGGTTAATATACAAGATTTTCAGGAAGTAGATAGTAATGGTATGATAGAGTTTCTAACGGACCAAGTAACGCTTATCACCATAAAAGTAAAATTGTAATCAAAAGCTAAGACATGTAAAAGCCGTATATCTTACGGCTTTTTATTTGCATATTAAATAACCGAATACAAAACTTTCAAATTTGACATATGATTAAATTACTATACTATAAAATAGCATGGAACCCAATTTTAAAAGGAGAATGAAATGGGTGTGGCTGAAGTAAATATTACTAATGAAACATCAGAAGATATTTGTTTTGATGAAGACTTAGTAAAGGAGGTTAGTGATCTTATGCACAACCTCAAATTAAAAGACGAAGAAGGTAATTTAGTAGAATTAATTTCAAAAGACGGAGTCTTTTTGAACCTTCTAATAAGTTCATTTATAACAGAAGCGGGGAGAGTAGTTTATATATCTTTTCAAGTACACAAAGAGTATACTAAAAAGGTTCATTTTACTACTACCAATATTCTTGTGACCAGTTTTGGTAACAAGATAAAATGCACAAATCTGGATAAGTATGGTCGATTTTTTTTCGTCTTACCTCATCATATAAATGAATATAGCTTAAACGTTTTTTAATCTAGAAAATGAAAAGTCGTGGATCTTCACGGCTTTTTTCACGCTTAAATGAGTAGATAAAAGTTTATTCTTGACTTACAAAAAAGTCTGGATAGTATGCACGCGCAAATGGAAATCCATATTAAAAGGAGTAGTAGTTATGGAAAGTGCAAAAAGAAGTTATCATAAAGGAAATGATATAACGTGCCTAAATATTACAGAACTAGCTCAACAAAAAGCAAATTCTGTTAAGATAGAAACACCTCAACTAAAAGATCATATACATAATCTATTAAAAGATTATGTATTAAGTGAAAGTAACCTTGATAATTATGAAGATTTTGAGGGTGACTTATCTATTGAAGTACGTAAACGCTTTAATAATGACGGTATCAAGTTAGGGTTTAAATTTCAATTAGGAAGAAACTTTATAGGAAGAAAGTTTCGGGGTGACTTATCTAAAGTAAAGATTGTGCTTTTAAGAAAAGATCATTCATCAAGAATTACAGTAAGTATAAATCATTTTGGTGAAGTTAGTTTTCCAGAAATAGATTCTGAGAATAATTATCATATAATTGTTGCTTACTAAATATAAGCCGTGAATTTCACGGCTTTTTTTTTATGTCTAATTAAAGATAAAACTCAATTGTCTAAACAATAAAAAAAGGGCCATTAGGCCCTTATGAAATTGTAACGAAATATTTATTATCTACGAAAGTTATAAACCTTCTTCATATCAGATGGTCTTATCCTTCTTAGTCTATCACGTTCACATGTACGTTTAGCAATACTTTCAAAATCTACATCAGATACTAATAATTCTACAGCAGCACGAGATTCCTCTTGCTTAGTTAGTTTATTAGATTGAATATTTTGAGTATTCATTTTTCGTCTCCTTAGAACAATTTCAGTATAATTATATATTATTAATTGTATTGTCAACAAAAAGGATTGATTTTTCTGACTATTAAGATAAATAAAAACCTCTAGCATGTCTGCCAAAGGTTTCATATTTACATACTTATCAATCATTATCAATAACGTGGAAAAACAAGTAATGCTTACCATGCTTATAAATAAAATAAGGCAATATTACTGAGACTATAAGACCTCCTATAGGTATAATATAAAGCAATTTATGTTCTAACATTATAGGAAAACCAAAATTAATCAGCAACATAGATAATGAAATCAATGATGTAAATGGTAATATCAAAAACCATAATATAAAAAAAATTGTTATAAATTTTGACCCTGAGGATCTAATAAAAACTATTCTTAACACTCCGGTTATTACATCAGAAATTTTAGAATGTAACATATATCCTCCATATTAGTAAAATTACGCTAACCTAAAACAAAATTATTATATAATATTCTATTATTTTGTAAAAACATAAATAAAAAATTATTATTTAATCATAAATTTATTACCTTGTTAATAATTATACAAACAAAACTATAAAGAATCAGTTAAGTATATTAAAGTTACATTCAGGTTATAAATATAATATTAACCTGATTAGTCTTTACTTCATTTTTGACTCAGTTACCACCAAGCTTGTTTTGAATATCTGAGGAGGGGAGTATAACCCTATGTACAATTATTTTATATGACTATGAGACTACCCCTTCTTTTTGTTCCAAACTCTTATAATTCCTTTGATCATCTTTCTAATAATCCTGAAACAAGAATGACATTTCAAGATTCTATTTAGTGCTCTTATTATGTCTATCTGGTTTTATGCTTCTATCCATAATGTTATGAATATATAAAAGATATAATTAAGTGCAACTTATTATCTTATTGTTGAATACTTCAAGATGATGAAAATAATATATATTTGACAATTAATGATTTATATGTTAATATCAAGTATCTACGTAAATAAATATTATTAATTAAAATAAAACAATGGATAAATTACCTGAGAATTGAGAAGAACTAGAAAATAATTCATTAGAAAATGAATCTAAACAGTGAAAAGGTATTAATGCAGTTGTAGAGACTACTCGTACAAATGCTGAAATCATTAATTCTTCAGATATTTCTAAAGAAAAACTTGAAGCTATAAATAACAATCTAAGCGAACAACAAAAAAATACTATTTGATTAGAAATTCTTTCTTTAGAATCAATGACAGTAGAAAAAATTACTGTAATTGGTTATATGTTATCTGCTGAAGACATAAATGATATATGACTTGAAAAATTAGCAAAAATAGATATGGATGAATTAAATGAGCTTACAAAAAAATATATGTAGTATAATACTTTATACTTCTATATCAGATAGAATAAAATTTACTATAAAAAACTAGCCCCACGCTTTAGGGGGCTAGTTTTTTATTCTTCTATTTGTTTCGTAGCATAGCGAAGAAAGAGGGTAGTCTTCATCTTTAGGTCATAATTTAAATTAAAGGGTAGCCTACACCCACAAAAAAATCAATAAAATAAAACCCCCTATTAAGGGGGGATATTTTAACTCTATTCAGCGACAAATTATCAATTACTTGATACAGCACCTATAGATTCCGAGAGTTTATTCATAATATGAGTAACAGCAGGATAAGATTTTTCCTTTCCAGATAGCTTAGAAAGTGATAACTCCAATACAGTATCTGTAGGAATTTGACATTTTTCATTATAAGCTGAAACAATCGCACTTATTCCATCATTATAATGATCAAAATGAAATCGAACCTGATTCGTCATACTTACTTGGTTGCTAAGTTTTACCCTGATATGATAGTTATCAAAAGAAACAATAGCTAATACTATAATACAAACGATCAACCCAATTTTCATAAAAATACCTCAAGTTATTTATTGAATAAGCGGAATAAAAATATTTTACGTAAATATTATATGTAGTCAAATTTTTATATTGAAATAACAAATATGATTGAACATTCAATTATGACATCATTAGAAACATGTTTTGAGTTAAAATTACAAAAACAGCTTATAAGGATTTTACAGATTGAACAGTCAAGAGATACTGAAAAAGCTAAGTTTGCAGTGTATATACATTGAAAGTACAAAAATGAGCATTTCAGCCAGTAATGGCTTAAAAAATCTTTAAAAACATATTTTTATGTGATTAATGTAATTTGTGAGAGTACAGCTTATCCCTTTAAATGGTTAAGATCTACTTAACATAAGTTATAGCATGTGGGGAGATCCGCATTAAATAGACATTAAACGCATATTAAAGCTATTAACATTTGAAAACCATTTAAAATAGATTCTTATTAACATAACTCCTGTTATGTTTAGTGAGTTCTCAGAAAAAGATAAAAAATGCTTAAAAAAGCATCAAATATCCTGCTCTGAGAGCCCACTTTTTTTTAAAATAGGACTACAATAATGTCCTTACAACTTTACTGGCACATACACCGCCATACTGGCTTTCCATTGCTAACACCGGACGTCTACAGAGCGTAAATCCGGAAGAATGTTATCACTCGAAAAGTCCTTTTAATTGCGTAAAAAATCCAAATGACCCAAATTAATATAAAAGATGATTATATCTTCTTCTGATTAGATCATCTAGAATTTACTATAAAAGATTATCAAGAATCTCCATCTCTCTATGATTATAATACACAAGAATGACCATGCTTTAATATTGATTGGGATAATTCAGACTGATGACATATGAGTTTTGCTTGAATACACTGGACCTATCATCGCTTTTCTCCTCCTTGATACTCTGATTGATTAAGATTTTCAGCCTCCTTTGAATGACGAAGCGTGAGTCTCTTTGCTATATTGAAATGAAAAGAGAATAGGGGAATATGACAACGTTCAAAAGATAAAGTAGTTTTTTATTCTACTTTTTTTGTTTTAGAAAAGAGCGACAAACTAGATTTCTCCATAAAAGAATTCTATGAAGCATTTTTCACAGATGATAAAACAGATTTACACAGGTTAGATATTGCTATAGATTTACCCTATGATATTAAAAAGATTAAATCCCAACTCCTCAAAGACGTAAATTTCTTTTCTGAAATATGAAATGACAAAAAACACCCTGAGTTTAGTCAAACCTACTATATCAATAATCCACAAAGTAATTCAAACCGTAAATTTCTATTTAGAGTTTATGATAAAATACTTGATACCTGGAAAAAACAAAAATGATTCCTCTATCCTCACCTCATACATAATCATGATGTAAGAAGAATTGAACTAGAACTCAGACCCGAAGAATGTAAAAGAATAACAGATTTCTCCATCTCTGATATATTAGAGAATAGAAATAAACCTATTCAAAGAATATTTACAAAATACTTCAATAGATATACAGAACACGAGTTACATTACAAAGATATAGAGCTCAAAAAATATACTAACGTAAAATTTGATCTAAAAAGTTATTATTTACAGCACTGACATATTCCAAAAGATTATCTCTCTAGGTCACACTGATATTTAAAAACTATTCAAAATAATACATGATATGTTTGACTCTTTGATACCGTTCTATGAGTTCAAAAAGAATCAAAAGAGACTATAAGAGATAGAACTAGCTTATATCAATATGAATATGCTAAAAGTAAATGATATAATGTGAAACAATTCAAACTTGTGAATAGAAAACTATTTAATTGATATGATCTACTAGAAAATTTAATCATATATTTACAAGAACAATGACTTGAAGCATCTATAATTAATAGAATCTTAAAGAAATATACTATAAAACCTAAAATTAAATTATGAAAGAAATCCTATGAAAAAAAGTGAAATGTGATAAGTGCTTAAGCGATCCAGACATATGAACTTATTGAGAGTTTCTCATAATACAATTCTGAGAATTCATAAGTGACTTTACGTCTAGTACATTAATGACCTTGATAAATATACTATTCTATACATCAATAGGGTGGTATCTATGAATGAATGGAGTTGATTCAATAGAAAAATTTAAAGTATTATTTAATTTATAACATGTCTTTAAAAACACAAGTACCAAATCTTACATTAGAAAGCTATAAACAATATACCACTCAAGAATTCCTCCCATGAGACGAAAAGTTCGACTCAGTAATATTAACCTATCAAAGAAATTATTACTTTAATCCTCAATATTAATGCCCTGTTAATATCACTTCATTATAATCAATAGTTTATTTGTACTTATAATATCGATATATCACCTACACAAAGCCAAGAAAGTCGAAAAAACTTTTGCTTTTATAAAAACTATTATGCTATACTCCAGTGACGTCATTTATTTTACATTTAAAAACAATTTGCAAATAATTTATTTATAGCTATAACTAATATACCACAATCGTATTTAAATAGATCACCTTATTTAAGGACCTTAGCAGGTGTACGATTGTGGTGATCTTCCTGCTAGGGTCCTTTTACAATTTTTATATTATGTACGAATATGCAATAGAGTCAGTTGATGCCGACTGAACACACTACGATGAGCAAAACTATTGTTCATTTGATTTAACCACAGTGCTAAAGAAATGAGATCTCATAAAATGAGATAATCCAAGAGATATATTTTGAGTGGATAGAATAGTCCACAAGATAACCTTTAAAGGTTAAAAAAAAGGTTAGATGAAAGTCTAGCCTTTTTTTATTTATATAAGTATATTATTTAAGACTCATAAAACTTTTTAAATCTCTTATAAAGTTCATCATAAGTAATTATATCAATCCGATTTGGGTTATCTTCAATAGAATCTTCAAATATTTTTCTCTCAGAATCTAAAACATACCCTATAAGTCATTTTGTTTTTGGTTTGGAAGGAATTTTATATCCTGTGATCTTCGCAAAATTGTTCCTATGTTTTTCTTCATTAAAATATTCTCTATAGTTTTTTAGTTGGATTTTTAATTCATTTACCTCAGATTTTATATCTGCACGAGCTGTATCATTTTTCTTAATTATTCTTTTTGCTCTTTTATAATCAACAATTATCCAACTGTCATTAATATCTTGACATATTAAATCAGGTATCATATCTTGATCAAAGTTTTCTTTCACAAGGTTATTTAATATCTGTTGTGGTAATATTGGAGTAAGAAATAAGCACCTTTCTAAAATAATTGGATTTTCTGTTATAAAGTTATCTATTTCTTGTTCTTTTATTTCTTCATTAAAAAATAATCTTTCCATATCTTCTAAAATTCATTTCTGGTATTTTTTATATTTTTTTTCATCAATTGAAGAACTAAGTTTATGTTTATAGAGTCTATAATAGTCCCAAAAAGAATAAATTAAATTTTCAACATAGTTTTCTGTATTACTTAAAACTTCATCTTTAAAAAGACTATAAGAAAAAATGTACCCAAAAGATATCTTTTTATTATCTCCATTTGGCAAATTAAATTTAAAATCTGAGAATGTAATTTTTACTTTATCACCTTCTATATTGAAAGGTTTCATACCAGATATAGTTATTTCTTGCATAAAACCAGTTCAACCTTTAAAATTAAAACAAACCGGTATATTTGGTCTTTTCCACTGACCTGTTTCATCTAGTTCATCAAAGACATTACCTTTTGTAAGATTAAAATTAAAACTCTTATTTTTCCTTTCTTTAAAAAGAATCATTACATGTTTTCTATTTTCAGAGAAATAAGAATCAACTGCAATATCCTCCAAAGCTATATTAAAAATATCAGGTACGGCTTCTCTAATATTTGGTTGCACTCTTTCAAAAGACATAAGTAATTTTATAAAAGTTTCTACAAAACTACTTGAGAATTCCTGTATTTGAGCTTTAATTTTAATTCTATGTTTTTTTTTCATATAATTTATTAATTTCAATTACGAATATTGCTTCTACCTTTCAAATAAAATCTATAGTGTTATCACTATAAATTTTATTATATACCTGCTACAAAAGCACCTAAAGCCATTATATATGAATTAATTGAAGCACCTGATCACAAAAGATTAATAACCTCTAAAAACTTTTTAGACTTAACTTCTGGCTCTTTTACAGATTTAATTTCTTCTAATAATTTTATAATTTCTGTTTTAAATTCAATATTTTTTTCATTAATTTGATCTATTATATCATCAATACCACTATTTATAAATTCTTGAGTTCAATAATTTTCTCAGGATAAGTTTCAATTAAAATTCTTAATATTAACACTCATTTTTCTTTCTTTTATTGGTGTTTTTTCCATTACACTAGCTCATATATCTAATTCTAGCTCATCAATACAAACTTCTAAAGTATTAATAAATTTCTTCTTTCCTTTATTCCAAGCCTCTATTTTTCTCCCTATTGGAGTTTCTCTTCAAATTGTAAAAGAAATAACTGAAAAATTAGCATTCTTTAAGCCATTTATATGAGCAGATTCATCTCAAAAAACTTTTAATAATACCATATTACTCTTTTTCTTAATTCTATCAAGACTGTCAAAATCTAAATCTTCTAATTTCTCTATATTATTAATTAGACCTCTAATCGCTTCGATTTTTCTATGCATATATTTTTAAAATGAAATAAGTATAAATATTATACGTATAAGACATTAACAAGACCTTAATATTTTGAAATTTTTATAATTTTATCTAGACTTATTTGTAATATGTTTTAGAATCAGGAATAGGATTATCTATTAAAATTATGAAACACTCTTTTTATTTGACATTCATTTAATATTCATATAATATAAACTTACATAACTAAATATTATTTAAATACATATTGTATGACTACTAAATCGCCAACGAAATTTACAACTATCGCTATTGATGCTGAGATAGCAAAAGAATTCTTTGAACTAGACGTTGATTTTCATGGAATGAAAATTGATAATAGATCACAAAAATTAAACGCATTAATCCAATTATACAAACAAAACTACAAAAATAACAGTTAAGTATATTTAAATTACATTTAAAATACATTTGACTTACGAATAAAAATGAATAATATATAGGCATATAAGCGCTATATATTATTTTTTTTTAATTTTAAAACCATATGTTAAATAGAATATGTTTGATTTGAAATATAGTCAAAGACAGTGAAGTAAAAACAACAAGCAACGATAATAAATACTTAAAAAACGTTATTGCTATAAACAAAAAATACAAAAATAGAGATGGGGAAGAGGTAAAAACTACAACTTTCATAAACTTAACTATTTGGGGACAAAGAGCTGACTTCTTTGAGAAATATATACCAAAATGAACAAAGGTATACCTAGAATGAGAACTTGAAAACTCTACTTTTGATAAAGAAGATGGAAATAAAAGCTATTTCACATCTATCAACGTTCAAAATGTAGAATTCGCATGAGCGAGTAAAAAACCGTTACAACAGAAAGCAGAAGAAGAAATCACTATTGAAGACATACCTTTTTAATAAAAAACTAAATGCCTAAGAAAACACAAGAGGACAAAATAGACCTATCTCATATATTTTGAGAAATAGTTAAAACTTTTGTTCATATTAGACTACAAAAAAGAGTTATAAATAAGCTAGATCAACTAGATGATATTTACAACTCTCTAAAGTTTACAAATATAGTACTTATCTTTGTAGTAATACCTCTTTTAATTACTGCAATCATATTTATTTAACTTACTGGGTTTCCGGATAGATCCCAATACATATACATAAAAAATTCGATTAGTTTTTAGTGATTTTCTAAGTAAAAATAATCACTGCCTTAAATAAACTAAATCGCCCTTTACTTTTTACATAGAAGTTTTTGGCGATTCTTTTATGTAAAAAGTAGAGTAATACTCTACTTTTTTTTATTTCTTAAGTTTAAGAGAATGGGACTTATTAGCGGAATGTTTGCTACTATCTCAGCTTTTGTACTAGGACTATATACATCTGCCTTAACATATACAGGTGGTAAAGTAACTTTTGATGCATCTGACAATACAGTTGTTGATACATGAGTAGATAATGCTTTATCAAATCTGTGGGCTGGTTTCTTATTCGTACTTCCTTATTTAGGGGTTGCATTATGAATAATGATCGTAATTGGTGTTATTATGCTCCTTGTAAAAAAAGGTTGAAGATCATAGTCTAACCTAGTTAGAGCATAAGGGATTTAGTAAAATAAATCCCTTACACCTTAATTATGTTAATTACTGAATATGGGACCACTATTTGCAAATATAGCTTTATGATTTGATATATACATATCATTTTTTGTGGTGTTTATTTTTAGCATAATTGCGATTATATGAAGTGCTGCACCCGTATGACTCATACTCGGTTTCTTCTACAAATTATACTATAAAAGATAAATATGACTTGAGATATACACCTCGTTTGAACATGAACATTAACTGAAAATCATCTTGAATTAATAAAAATATATGACGACTCATACTATATTAATCAGGATACTTTTAGCTATATTCTCATCATAACAATCCTAGGAATCTTACTAATGAAAACCTTAATAAAAATATTCATCCTATCTTTTAACTTTGGTTTCAGTCTTACATCTTGAGAAAAAATACTATGAAAAAAATAATACTATCAGTATTTCTATTCTTTGGAGCATTGAGTGTTTTCTGAATATCAAATACCCATTGAGATTATACAAGTGCTACTCAATTATTATCAAGTGATAATTATTCTATAGTAACTTGATATACAGATTCCAATTGTACTAATTCAAAACAAGTTTGTGCTTATGATTCAAGTTGAACTTTTCTCTGGAAAGATTGAAGTCATGTTTATTTTAATGATATTATGGATTCAAATCGTACTTTAAATATGATTCATGATCTGGATAATGAATTTATTTTAAATATTACTTATTCAAATCAATGGCTTAATACTTTTTGGGGAAGTTTAATATTACAGATGACGGATTTTGATTGAAATATTATTAATTCTGAATCAAGATATAATACAAATTCAAATTGAGCTTGATATATGTATTTCGGTTCTGACAATGATTATATTTATCTTAAGTTTACAAATTCTAGTAATTATGATTGGGCAAAAATTAATAGGACTACACATGTGTATAGTTTAATTTGTAGTGGTACTTCATCTTGTAATTGATTTGTTATAACAGATAATATTGTTCCTACATATTATAATAATAATTCTTATGATATTGATACTAATTCATTAGTTCCTCATATAGAGTTATCTTGATGATCTTCAAATCAATCCTGTCAGACAGCATACATCAATACACCATATAACCTGAGTTATTCATATCAACCATCTCACACAACTATAGATGATTATAGTCTCAGTTACTGACAATATTTTCAATATAATAGATGATGATGAGGGAACGAATCTATCTGACTCTATAACGCAGAAGATATAGAGTGATTTACTTGAAGCTTATCAAGTACTTGAACAAGCTTTACCTTCAATTCATTTGATATAATAGGGAACAATGATCCTCAATTAAAATTACACTCTGATTACTGAATTGATTACGTAAATCTCACATGAACTTGAAATGCTTTTAATATCATTAGCTGTGATTGAAGCAGTTCCATAGAAAGGGAACTCCTAGAATATTGAAAAGAGTATCACTTTGAAACTATGGAAGACGTTTGTATAGAATTTATACCTGCATGGTTTACCGAAAATGAAATATTTAATATAGACTTCTGAAGCAAAGAAACACAAATTATAGAAAGGGAAGTATGTTCTAATCTTGATACTGATGAAATCACTGTTGATTGAGAAACCTATACTTGAAGCTTAGATAATATAGGGAATGAAAAAACAAACTTTGAAATAAGAGAGAAATATACATTTGAAGACCTGAATAATGAAATACTAGAATTAGCCTCAAAATTAAAAGGGAGCCCAGTATCATTTTCTTGATCTGATAATTTATTATTACAACCCCTAGCAACATATTGAAGTATTACTTATAAAGACCAAGAATTATGAACATGTGAAATGTTTGATACTGATTGAAGGTTCTTATATACCGTAAATAATATATTTCATGTAGAGTATAAACTTGCTACACTTTTTGATAACCGAGCATTTAAAATAATTCTATTTGTACCAGACTTAATACTCTCATGATTATCAAAACACCTGAACTCATTATTTGATTTCATAGGGAGCTTCTGATCTATTGAGGATAATAAAGAATATTGTTTCCTTTGAATAGTTCATAAAGTAGAGTTTCAAAAATATATACCTTCATGATGAAATGTGATTTGATCTCTTGAATCATATAAAGTAAATCCCTGAAGTAAAACAGTATTAGATTATATGTTTTTGTTAATATATTGAATACTTTATGTCTGAGCTTTAATTTTATTTTTTAAACCATCTGAATAATGACAACTGCAGTTGTTAAGTTTTTTATTCTTTTTTTTAGAATATTTATATTTGTATTACTAGTATGAGTAGTTTCTTATTACTCACTTAGTTTATTAACCTTTGTCGTATACCATGTGAACATAAGCATAGGTTTATTTTTGAGTAATTTTCTTCATCAATCAACAATAACCCTAGTACAAAACTCTCTACTTTCACTTATACTTATATTCTTACTATCTATAATGATTTCATTTATGAAGTCTCAATAATTATTAAATACCAAAAATTGCCACCATTTAAATCATAACTAAATTTATATGTTGGAATTTTTCTTATATTTTCTTTGAATAGCTACTTTTCTATGAGTATTTTCTTATTACGTTTTCAAAAAGACAAAATACGGTTTCTTTATAACCATGTGAGAGTTCTGATCATGAAAAACACAAAATACCACTGCTTATCTCAAAGGTCGTAAACATTGAAAGGAGATCAATATTACGAACTACTATACCTGATATACTGACTATCAATTATCAAGTCATAACGATCTCGTCAACATACTCAATGACATCTATGACTATCACCAATATATAAACCTCTATGATGATGCTGAGAAGCTACATACACATAAACCAAGGAAACAATATGAGGAATATCTATTTAATGCAAAAGAGTTTAGAAATAAATACCCAAACCTAAAAAAGGATCTCAAGTTTAATATCGTACTTGATGAATGTTCTATATATTTTAATCCGAGAAACTTCAAAAAGAACTTCTCATGAGAAAATGAAAGACTCCTAGATTTCATCTATCAACCAAGAAAACTTAATCTTCTTATGTTCTGTGTAGTTCAATCTCCAATGGAATTAGATGTGAAATTCAGAAGACTGGCTACATACTACAGAAAATACTATAAATGAGTCTGATTCTATAGATGGTACAGAGACTTTTACTTCTTAGACCCAGAAGAAATAGACTTAGAAAAAGCTGAGCAAGTATGATGAGGTATTCTTATGTGAATGAATCTCAATCTATATCCAATATTTCCAGTATATGACTACAACACGAAAGAACTTATTCGTCCTTGAACTGATATATACACAAAACGATCTATTTATAAGTATATCACTAAAATATCACAAGATGCAAAACCGAAAAAGAAATTATTTAATAAACTTAAGTTATTAAGCACATGAAAAACAAACTAATATTGATCTGATTAGTCTTTACATCATTTTTAGATTCAGTTACCACCAAGCTTGTTTTAAATATCTGAGGAGGGGAGTATAACCCTATGTACAATTATTTTATTACACTTTGAGACTACCCCTTCTTTTTGTTCCGAACTCTTATAATTCCTTTGATCATCTTTCTAATAATCCTGAAACTAGAATGACATTTCAAGATTCTATTTAGTGTTCTTATTATGACTATCTGGTTTTATGCATCTATTCATAATGTTATGAATTTATAAAAATATCTCTGCGGTTTACCGTCAGAGTTTTTTTTATAAAATAAAATCACCCTAACACTTATGTGTCAGGGTGATACAAGGAACTATGAGATATACTTAATCGTTGACTTTATTCATCTCAGTTTTAAGCAACTCAATAGAAACTTCATCCACAAAGAAAATCAAATCACTTGACTCAATATAGTCAATTAAATCAGCATATTTCTCAAGTTTAAGGAAAGTTCGAATACGGTTTGTTAAAACAACATATTCTTTTACATCATCACTACTTACTCCCTTTTCTTCAAATATAGTAATATTATTATTCTTTGAATTAAGCATCATTCGTGCTTTATTTTTTTCACTAGTATCAGTAGGTTCAATCCAATAAATATTATATATGTTACTCAGATCACCAACAGAAATTGATGCATCTTCATTCAAAGAAAAAGAGATCATTTGAGAACGTAAAATATCAAAAACTTGTGCACTATTCATAATACTGTTTCCCGTAACTTGTGGTTGTGGTAGTTAATCAACTAAGACTAACACCTTAATTATACATTACAAAATATTTAAAGTCAAATAGCATAGATAAATATTCCGAAAAGAATTTATATAAAAAACTAGCCCCACGCTTTACGGGGCTAGTTTTTTATTCTTCAATTTATTTCGTAGCGTAGCGAAGAAAGAGGGAAGTCTTCTTCTTTAGGTCATAATTTAAATTAAAGGGTAGCCCGTAGGGAATATTTGATTTAAATTTGTACCGACCCAAAACTCAATAAAATTCTCTATTGAGGGAGAGAAGGACCATTTTCCTTCCTCTCCCTCTTATTCATTCTTTATTTATTCCACTATTCCTCTCATATCTTTTATCGTATTATTCTTCATTTTTTGATATATCACATAATCATGAACTACCACTTGATCTTTAATATTAAACATAAATTTCCAAAATCTTATAGTAAAGAACACTACTGTTGTCGTAAAAATTAACCATATTCAAAAAAACAAGAAATATGCACCTGCCATAGCAATAATTGCATCTAAAAATACTTTTCAATCCATAATTATCCTCCTTATATATTAAGAATAATATTATATCATTCTATTTTAATGTTGTCAACAAATCCCTTTAAATAGGGAAAATCTCATTTTTATCCTATAATCCATTTAAAAAACATTTGACTTAAATATAATCTGAATATAATTTATATGTATCCTAAATGATTTTTAAATCATAGTAGGTCCGATCCTTAACATAATCCGACTTTATTATATAGCTTTTGTGTATGAAAATATATAAATCCGCAACTATAAATTTGCGTACCACACAAATGTTAAAAGAAAAATTCCATGTGTCAATTTGACCACTTGAAATGACAAGTGTGATTGAATGATTTATGTGGAATTATATTAAAGATTTTGAAAAACAATACTGACAAATTCCGATAAGCCCAAATAACTCAGAAAAATATGATATTATTAGAAACATGTTTTGAGTTAAAATTACAAAAACAGCTTATAAGGATTTTCTGGATTGAAAAGCCAAGAGATACTGAAAAAGCTAAGTTTGCAGTGTATATACATTGAAAGTACAAAAATGAGCATTTCAGCCAGTAATGGCTTAAAAAATCTTAAAACACATATTTTTATGTGATTAATGTAATTTGTGAGAGTACAACTTATCCCTTTAATTGGTTAAGATGTACTTAACATAAGTTATATTATGTTAAGTACTGGGTTTTTCTAACCATATTATAAAATAAGTCCCTATAGTTATCTATAAGGACTTATTTTTCTTCTGTTATTTCAATAACATTTTGTTTTATAAATGATATATAATTATGTTTTCAATTAACAATAAATATTACCCCCAATGTATCCGATATATCTTCGCTACCATTCTTATTGGAAACGATATTTGTTATTTCGTATTTTCAATTAGCAGCAACAATATATCATTCATTATTAATATGAGCATTACTAATTATACTCGATACTTTACTAGACAACGTTTGAATTTGATCGTCAGAGTAAACCTTAATATCAAAAGGTGTAAATTCTTCTAACACCTCTGCTGTTATCTCTGATTTTTCTATCTTTGTATAACCATTTATTACCTCTCAAACCTTAACCATTTCATCTGTTTTATTGTATTTTGAATCCCTAAATACATTTTTTCCAATAATTTTAATTTTATCACCAGGCCAGATAGAATCAGCATTCCCTGGAGTATCCCATTTGATACTATTCCCTTTTAAAGTTAATGCACTAATATATCCCAAACTATCTCATTGTTTTATTTCTAATCCTTCATTACTATTTAGTTTAGATATAATATCTTTACTAATATCTGATTTAAGTTGAGTAGATTTATTTTTAGTTTCGGTTCTAATTTCAGCTAAGGACTTATTTTCATTCCTTGCTTCTGTAAAATCTAATCCTCATTCAATTGACATATTATTAGAATTATTAAATATATGTAATAATTTTAACTTACTTATTAAAAAAATGCAAATTTTAGACATGAAAAAAGACCTAGCGTAATGCTAGGTCTTCCCTATTATGAAAGTAATTAAATACAAATTACAATGTACTTGTATCAATTTCTCTCGTGGTTAATTTACATGCGTCACCAATTTCAAAAGTAAGCGCTCTTAATACTTTTGCTTTTGTTGAGTCCCCTTTTGAACATACTTGTGTAAGTATAGCCGACATTATATCATCAGTCTGGTTAAGGCGAACTTGAGAAAAAGTCGCTTTTTTTAATGCAGTTTCAGCAACATTACCAGCTTTTAAAACAAGTTCAATTACTGGTATTATATTACCATCTTCATCAATTAATTTCTTATAATCTCCTAAAGAGTTTAATAGAGCTTCATCAACTATTCCTGCAACACTTTTTGCTGCTAATTCAGAACTTCCAGCTGAGGCAGTAGCATCTATAGCTGACTGTTTAGCTTCAGACGCTGATGATCCTGCTACAACAGAAAATTCTTTTGCTTCAGTTACTAATGCTGTTAACTCTCCATTAGCTACACTTACAGTCTTAGTAACAGCTTCGTTTAAAGCTGTAGTCTTATCTACTCCTAATTTATTAAAAGCGTTAGTATTTGGAGTCACAACATCAGTTACAAACTTAGTAGCTTCAGCTGTTCCAACTTTCTTCATTTCAGAAATTGCATTATTTTTAGCCTCAGTAATTTCACTTTCAAAGTTAATGTTAGAATTTTCAACAGATTCCATATCTTTATTTAATTTAGATATCTGATTATTTACAATAACTAACCAAAGGATTATTAAACCAAAAATAACTCCAAAACCTATCATACCATACGTAAGGTTAGAAATCCGTTTAGATATATTTTCCTGTGTAGCTTTAAGATCCCCTGTAAGCTTCTGAGTAACTCCTTCAATAGCTTCCTTAAATTCAGAACTAAATTTATAGATAGCTTTGAATGGTGCATTCTCCCTCTTTATTGCAGTTTCTTTTTCTTTAAAAGCACGATCAAGTTCTTCAATAAGAGTTTTACATTTTTCTTCACTTTCTTCATCAGACAGTTTTTCAAGACTACCTTCAGAAGAATTAGAATCAGATGGAAACAAAAAAGCTAAAAATTCTAGTTTTGCAGCATCATAATCTTCATTATAATCTGAAGAAATAGCTACTTTTTCAACTAATTGAGAAAATCTCCTTGTTAAAAGCTTCTTATGCTTATTTACTAAAGTTGCGGCATCATCTAATACTATATAAGCAGCAGTAAATGATTCTATTTTTTCTTCAAAACCTTTCTCATCTTCCGGATCATACTTAAACTCCAATAATTCTCGAGATGAATCATATTCTGACTCCATCTGTTCCGGAACAGAAAACCCATGCGGAAAGCTTGGTTTTTCTTGAGACAAAGCAGTATCTCGCTTAATCTCAAGTTCACTTTTCTCAGGCTCAAGATTAACTTCATTATCAGAATTAATTTTATCTTCTTTATCAAGGCTAATTTGCCCCTGATCAAGCTTTTGTAAATCAACATCTTTTACTTCAGGTAAATCAAGCTTCAATACCTTGTTTTCTTTTCCTTCCAATGTTGCATCACTCATATCAATCTCCAGTATTTTGTAAAACATTTTATGTTAAAGGTGTGCTCGAATTTAGAGCGTGAATATATTATAGATTTTTATATGATAATGTCAATTATAGAGAGGAAATAAAAACACTCCTTTATGACTTAGGAGTGTATTTGATAATCTCAGATTTATATTCTCTTCCCTTTTCTATATAGCCTTTCCATAAACTATAGCTTGGAGCTGCCGAAGACATAAGGCAGGTTTTTCATTTTTCAGTGTTTATATACGCAAAATCTACAGCATCTTTCATACTTTTAGTTTTCAATAAAAGAAGTTCTATGCCCTCTATTGTTACCACTTTTTGCTCTCATAGCTTAATATTTCTTGAAATATCTCAGAAAACATCGTTTCATGTATCAGGAAATAGAACAATATTCCTAATATGATGCTCTATAATGCTATCTTTGAGAAGTCAGTACGAAGCTTTTGTGAATCAATAGTCTGCTCATCCAAGAAAAAGAGTTCATATTTTATATCAAAAAGTCTTAATAGCCTCAATAGTACTCTCAGGAGTTGTAGAAATACCATCATCTATAAAGGTGACATCATGGTATGTTCAAATATTTTCTAATCTATGTGGTAAACCTGAAAACTTTGATAATACTTTTTGTAAAGACTGAATATATACTTCAAATTTTTCGTCTGAATCATCAGTATATTTTTTGATCAATCTTCATACTCAGATTACAGCACAAATATTTTTCTTATTATGCTCTCATTTTAATAACACCCTATTATCAGTGAAAAGTTCCTCTCAAAGATTATAAAACTTATGATCTTCATATGTGTACTTTCCCCCTCATCAAAAAGTATATAATGACTGATCTGGAGCAATTCAACTCATAAGTTCATTAAAATCATACTCTATGAGGATTCTCTCAGAACCCTTCAATAAATTAAGCTTCGCTTCTTTGTAAATATCAAAATCATTATTATGCCAAGTAAGGTGACATGGATATAGATTTGATAAAATACCTATGAAACATTTTGGTTTTAACGTATCAAGCATATAGCTTGATAACTCATATACTATATAATCATGTTTTTCTCATTTGATAAGATCAACTTCGTCTAAGACGGGGTTTCCAATATTACCAACAAGTTTTACATCATATCATGCTTCTATTAATGTTTTATAAATCAAGGTTGCTATTGTAGACTTCCCTTTTGTGCCAGTAACACCAATAACTTTTCAATCATAGTTATCAAAGAATAACTGTGCTCATGAAAGAAGTTTTTTTCTAACAGGGGCTATCTTTTCATGGTAAGGAGATACTCAAGGACTTTTAAATATAGCATCGAAATCACATAAGTTATCAAGGTACGATTTTCCAGTAACCGTATTAATACCTGTAATCCCTCTTTCTTGTAAAATAGGAGCCAATGGTCAAGCTTGGTCTAGTATAGTAATATTACCACTCGGAACTCATACCTTTAAAAGAAAATCAAGTGTAGACTTCCCTTCTTTTCCAAATCCAATAATAGCAATTTTTTGATTTTTTAATTCTGAAATTAACATCTTATTTATAAACGTTAACATATACATCCAATGCTTGTTGTTGGATAATCTCTCAGGTTTCAAGTATATAAGCGGTTAAAGCTTTTCCATATACACATCAAGTATCAAGTCATATGGTATTTTCTCTCAACCTTAATCATTCAACAGCCCAATGGCCATAAATCACCTTTTTTTCTCATTTATAATAGTCATACCAGGCTTTTCCATCTAATTCACGTATACGTGTGATCTCATCTATACTATGATCATCAATATCCTTTCCAGGGATAAGACCTCAGTGAAGAAGTATAAAGTGCTTTTTTTCTATATATAAGGGAAGGGTTCTTAAATAATCTAATACTTCAGGATTTTCTTCTAGTTTTTCTTTTAATTTCTTAAATCAACTTATATCTCAATCATATAACCCCGAATCTAGCCATCTCAAAAAATTTACTTCATGATTTCATAACACAGAGTAAAATTGTTTTCTATTTTTATAGATTAATTTTAGTACTTTCCAACTTTTTGGTCATTTATTAATGAGGTCTCATACGAAATAAACTTTATCAATAGAACTAAGTTCTAACTTAACAAGTAGAAGTTTTAGTTCATCATAACATCATTGTATATCTCATATAAAGATCGATCTTTTTTTATTATCCACTCCTAAATAGTAAAAAAATTAAAATTATTTTTCGTTTTCAGTTTTTTCTTCAAAAGCACAATTGATTTGATAATATATAAATCAAATCATACAAATTAAAATTATAACTCATATAAGTGCTTCCCTAGAATATTCTGCTATGAGTTCTCTGTTTTCTCATGCAATATAACCTATATACATCAATATAAGATTCCAAATTGAAGCTCAAACTCATGTGTAAAAAAGAAATTTAAGATAATTCATTTTAAAAATTCATGCAGGAAGACTAATAAGCTGTCGAACAGCAGGAATAAATCTCGCTAGAAAAGTAGTAATCGATCAATGGTTTTTAAAATATTTTTCTGAAACAAGGTAATGTCTTTCTGATATAAATATATATTTCCCATATTTACGGATAAGTGTTTTAACAATTCTTGCTCATAAATATCTTCAAAGAAAATAATTGATACTTGCTCATATTAGAGCTCAAAAAGTTCAAAAGCAAAATGCAAGAAAGAAGTTCATTTTTCAAATACTTGCAAGATATCATGCTGGAATCATCGCAACCTCGCTTGGGAATGGGAAAAATGATGATTCTATAACCATCATAATAAAAATTCCTCCATATCACATATCAGAAACAAACGTAACAATATAGTTTACTATTTCATGCATAATAATTATATTAAAATTTAAGCAAAGTATGCTTCAAATTCTTCTCTACTTATTTCTTCATTCTTTATAAGGTCACTGGTAATTTTTTCGTGTAATTTCTTATCTTTTTTAATAATATTAATAGCAACTTCATATGCTCAGGTAAGCACTTCTTTTACCTTACTATCAATAAGCTCCATTGTTTTATCAGAGAATGATCATGATTCATTTGAAGTTCAAAGATGATTTCCACTTACTCTTTCTCAAGCAAAATTTTCTCTTCAAATTTCCTTAAACATTCAGAATCTCATAACCATGTTTCTTGCAATTTGAGTTGCTTTTTCTATATCGTTACTTGCTCAAGTTGTGATAAAATCTTCTCCGAAGAATATCTCTTCAGCAGCTCTCCCTCAAAATAGAGTCGCTAATTCATCTAAATATTTTGCTTTTGTAGTAAGAAGTTCATCTCTTTCAGGTAAGAACCATGTAACTCATAATGCTCATCACCTAGAGATAATACTTACTTTGTGAACCGGGTCAGTATTCGGAAGCATTTTACCAACGAGTGCATGACCTACTTCATGATATGCTGTAATACTTTTTTCTTTTTCATTCATTACTTGTGATTTTTTTCTCAGTCACATAACGAGCCTTTCAAATGCCTCTGTAATTCTTTTTTCGGTAACTTCTTTTTCATTATTTCTTGCAGTGATAATAGCTGACTCATTTATAAGGTTTCCAAGATCCGCTCATGAAAATCAAACTGTTTTTGAAGCAAGAGATCTGTAATCTATATCACTTGTAACTTTTCTTGTACTTGCGTGGATCTTTAATATTTCTTCTCTATCTTGAATATTTGGAAGGTTTACAGTAATTTTTCTATCAAATCTTCCTGGTCTAAGTAATGCTTTATCAAGTACATCAGCCCTGTTAGTTGCTCAGATTACTATAATATTTGTTTCATTATCAAAACCATCCATTTCAGTTAATATTTGATTAAGAGTTTGTTCTCTTTCATCATGTCCACCACCAGTCCCTGGTCATCTTTTCTTCCCTATTGCATCAATCTCATCGATAAAAATAATCGCTGGAGCCATTTTCTTTGCATTCGCAAATAAGTCTCTCACTCTTGACGCACCTACTCATACAAACATTTCTACAAATTCAGAACCTGATATACTTAAAAAAGGTACGTTTGATTCTCAAGCAACAGCTCTCGCTAACATTGTCTTCCCTGTTCCAGGAGGACCAACAAGAAGTGTTCATCTTGGTATCTTCGCTCATAAGTCTTTGAATTTTTTAGGATTCTTTAAGAATTGTACCACCTCAGCAAGTTCTTCTTTTTCTTCTTCAGCTCAAGCAACATCTTTGAATAAAACTTTATCTTTATCTTTATCAAACAAACGAGCTCTTGATTTCCCAAATGTCATTGCATTGTTAGACATTCATCCCATTTTTGAGATTAAAAGCATTCAAATAACAAAAAATAAAACAAAAGCTATAATAGTTGGGATCATTCCTGCCCAAAATTGTTCAGATGTTTTGTCTTTGACTATAATCTGAGTAGATATATTTTGATTTTTTAGACCTAAGTCACTTAAAGAATCATTAATAGGTAAAATCACAATGTCTCTACGGATTTTTCCTACTCATCCTTCAGATACAGTTCCTCAACTTAAAGTTGCAATTGCCTTATTTCCATCAATAAGTATTTCTTTATAAGCTCATTTTTCAAATTTTTGTTCTAATATGTTGAGTGCAATATCAGTATCTACAAATTTTTGACCTTCTTTAATATATGGAAGTAGAAGTGCAATTATAAGTGAAATAACTACAAGTGCCAAAAGTGGTTTTACACTATTATTCTTTGTAGGTTTAAATTTTGTATTTTTTATATTTTTTGAAGTTTTTTTCGTTGTCATGTATCTAGTTTGGATATATTAAATTAAGCAGAATAATTGTATAAAAAAGAGTCTTTTTTGCAAAAGAAAATATGAAAAAAACTCTCTTTTTGTATTATAGAGTTTTTATGACTTAGAATTTTTAGATAAAGAATATGATTCTTTTAGATCTTCAAAATATCAAGGCCCCTGTCTATCTAAATCATCAAGAACAAGGCTAGTAAAATATTTAGCTACTATACCAGTGTTATTGTTTACGACTTCTAATGAGTAAACATGATTTAAAACATATTGGTTTTCATTATAATTATATAATCAACAATTTGTTTTATTATCATTTGAAGTAACAATATATACAATACTATTAACCTCAAAAAATTCACAATTAATATGCTCACAATTGGTTCACGCCCTTAATTGTAATATTGATTTGTCGTTTAAATCAAAAATATCTAACCTTCAAGTACTTTTTGAACAAGCTAAATTTTCAACTAAAAAATATTTTTGTCAAACATGTATTAATTCCTCATTTCAAAATCATGTTATAAACTGATTATTATACAATAATTTTCTTCATTCATTTTTACTTGGATCACATCACTCTAAGATCTTATATTCTCAGATTTTTTTTACAACCATATAAAATGAATCATCAATTTTCAGTATTCTATCATTAAAATCTCATACCATAGTATCAATATCACTATCTGATACATCAAGTATTTTTTCTATCCTACAACGAAGGATAGATGCATAAAATATTTGAATAAGTTCTATATAAATATCCTTATAAGTTCATGTAACTTTGAATCAATCATTCTTTATGATAATTTTTTTTAATTCTTTATTATACATTTCTAAAAAACGTGTCGTAAGTATTATATTTTCAAAAATTATTCCTTCGTTTTTTGAAATTCATTGTTTTTTTATCAACTTTTGGAATATTTTTATACAATTACCGATATCTTTTTTTAACTTAGTATCTGCTGATCTATTTATAGTATTTAATAGGGACACAAATAAATCATATCATATACAAGAAGAAATCATATCATTCATAGATTCGATTCTTTCAGATGTATGATATTCAGATATTTCAGTCTCTATCGTTACCATTTCTTCATTCATCATATATTTTTAATGAGTTAAGACATAGCTATTATTATAATCTTTTCAAACTGAAAGTAAAGAAAATATAATTTTGATTTTACTTATAATTTTTATATATTTAAGTTATTAAACGTTAAAACATATAAAATATGAAACAGTACTTAGATCTCTTAAAAGAAATAAAAGAAAACTGAATCTGAAAAGATGATAGGACTGGGACAGGAGTCAGGGGTGTTTTTGGTATGCAAGCTAAGTATAACCTTGATGATGGGTTCCCTCTTGTAACTACAAAAAAGACCTTCATGAGGATTATCATTGTAGAACTTATTTGGCTCCTCAGATGAGAAACAAACATCAAATATCTCGTAGATAGGAACTGTCATATTTGGGACGAGTGGCCCTTTCAAAACTATATAGATTCAAACTGATTATCCGAACAATTTCCAAAATACTCTGATGCTTGGATGGAAGAAAAATCAATTTTTATAGAAAAAATCGCATCTCTTCCATCTGATGATGCATTTGTCGTAAAATGGTGAGATTTATGACCTGTATATGGACATCAATGGAGAAATTTCAACTCTGAATGAGTTGATCAAATTAAAAATATAATAGATCAAATTAAAAATAATCCAACAAGTAGAAGAATAATCGTATCTGCTTGGAACCCAGCTCAACTTGATAAAATGCTTCTCCCACCATGCCATGCTTTCTTTCAATTTAATGTTGATACCACAAATAATAGACTCAATCTCCAACTCTATCAAAGAAGTGCAGATATGTTTCTCTGAGTTCCATTTAATATAGCTTCATATTCGACCCTTCTCATCATGATAGCTAAAATCACATGACTGACTCCGTGAACTTTTACTCATACACTTTGAGATGCTCATATTTATAATAATCATGTTGATCAAGTAAATGAACAACTCTTAAGGGAACCTTTCCCTCTTCCAGAGTTAAAGATTCATACAGATATTCAGACATTGGAAGATATAGAAAATCTTGAATGGGCAGATTTTGAAGTTGTAGGCTATCAATCTCATGGAGTTATTAGAGCTCCAGTAGCTGTTTAAGGAAAAACTTTTAAAAACCCATCGCCCTCTGGGCACTTCCCTTCCTTCGAATGGAAGAGTTATAACGTAAATAAGATAAATGAAATTTAGTATAATACTTGCTGTTGATGATAAGAACTGATTTTGAAAGGATTGATATTTACCTTGGAAGATTAAAAAGGATATGCAATATTTCAAGGAAAAAACAGTACAAACAGAAAATCCAAACAAAATAAATGCTGTTATCATGGGGAGAAAGACTTGGGATTCAATTCCTGAGAAATATCGTCCACTTCCATGAAGACTCAACTTTGTTCTCACAAGAAATCCTGATTATTCAGATGAGTGATGTGTAGTTTTTTCATCATTTGAAAAGTGTATGGAGACTATACAATTAAACCCCTCAGTTGAGAGTGTGTTTATAATGGGATGAGCAACATTATATAACGATGCTCTGCATAATCCTGACTTAGAGAAGATATATATTACTAAGGTTGAGTGAAATTATAATTGTGACGTGTTCTTTGACTGAGTTCCTGAGAGTTTTGTTTTAGAATGAGAGAGTGAACAGCAGGCAGAAAATGAGATACAGTTTACATTTCAAGTATACAAAAAAGCAGACTAATCAGTCTGTTTTTTTATTTTATCAGTTAATATAGCTCACGTAATATTAATTATTCAATAATCTCATTTTTTAAGATGAATAATTAAATATTTTGCATCTTTAATATCACATTCAAGTATAAATTTTTGTTTTTCAATTATATTATTTAATAATTTCAATATTTGTATAGTACTTTTTTCCTTGAAATGCATTGTCACATTCGCTTTATCCTGGTCATCAAAAATAATTTCATATTTTCAGACTCTAATCATCTCAATAACTCTATCATTAATGAGTGCTTTTTGTGTAATTTCTTTTTTTAAATCATGAAAATCACTAGATGTTTCAGGTGATCATATATTTGGTAAATATTCAGAGTTCCTTGTATCAATCATAAAATTATAAAGTATTTAATAAACTATCTTCCTCGGTAAGAAAATTCTTTTTTTCAAGTAGCTCTTCAATCTTATTTTGATTTATAGTGGTTTTATCCCCAGCAGATTTATGATTTTTTGTAAAATTATCATAGTATATTTCAATATCAGAAACAAGTTTGTGAAAATTATCATCATCAAATTCTATAATTTCTTCATAAATACCCTTTCTTTTTTGAGATTCTATATCAAAAATTTCTCATAATCTTTCAACCACCGTTATTGCTTGCTCAATTCTACCCATAATAATTCAATCAAGTTTTAAAATTTTTCTTTTACTTAGTTTGTCTTTTTATCTCAGCTAATAATTCTTCATTTCTATTATTTCAAGGTTTTGGTTTTTTACCGAGAATAAAAGTATTAGCGATATCTCCCAATCAATCAGTAAGTGAATAATTAGTAATATCAATTCAATTATCATTATTTATTCAAGCTGTATTTTGAACTTCTTCTGGGTTAAATTCCCCATTTCAAATAAGCATTTTTTCATCCAATGAAGAAAGAAAGTCATAACTTTCGATTTGATTAGTTATTGATGATGCTAATGTATATTTTGATATCTTTTCCTTTTTACCTAACTCTGCAATATATTGCATTAAATCTGATACCAAGGTATCAATAGCAGTATTTATTTCATTTATATCTACACTCTTTGCTCCTTCAAAAGTCTGACTTTGATCTAGATGATCTGATAACCCTATTCAAAAACGATTTGTTTCTCATACTAATGAATTTTGTTCAACATACTGAGTAAAGTGATTAACCTTATCTGTTACTTTTTGTACAACTTCATCAATGTTAGCATTTGTGAAAGTTCTTAAATGTGAAACTTTATTCTTTATTTCATTTTTTAGTGCTTCTGGATTTACACTCAAAGACTTTTCACCATCTGGTCATATATTAGCGTTAAATGCTTCAACTCACATAGTTTTGATAATTAAATTATAATATACTTTATATTACAACATATTTTCTCATAAGAGTCAAAAAAAGACCTGAAAAATCAGGTCTTTTTAGATATTATTCCTTATGAATCATTCAATTTCAGAGAAATCATCAAAGAATAGAGTGTTATGAGCAATTCAATACGAGAGAAAGTATTCTTCTTTTTGTTTATTATTTACGAGAAATAATATCTTTTTATTCAATCAAAATGCAATTCAAAGTTCAAGTAGTATTCATTCGCTTCTTCAAGTATCGTCAACAAAAGCAAGTACTAAGTCTGATTTTACTATTTCATTTTTTGCATCTGAAATGATTTCTTCAGAAGTTTGATTCTTAAAATCAGTATCAAAAAAATAAATGAAATTATTATGTCATAATCATGATAAAACCTCTCTTACTTTTCAAAGTTTTTCAGTGAGTTCTTGGTCAGAAACTCATGTTTGTTTGTATGATACAAATATATTCATTCTAATATTTTTATTTATGTAACACCTCCTTCCAAAATTTAATATCTCTTATCTTCACCCGAGCTCATTGTAACTCCACCTTAAACTCTTCGTAATCCTCTAGAGTATAATCAACCTCTATATATTTATAATTCCCCTCTTTTCATTCCACAAAATCAATAGCAAGCGATCATACATCAAATTGTGCATCAAATTCTGGGTCAAGATCACAAAGAAGTTTATAAAAAAGAAGTTGTCTAAAGTATTTTCATTCTCATTCTTTTTTATTTCAGTATCTATCCAGTCATTTAATCTGACCTATAGTTTTTGCTTTTCAGGTCTTATAATCAATAAGAGCAACTGAATCTTTAAATAATGCTCATTGTCACTCGGAAATGTTCTCAGTTGTATCCGATTCTCAAACTTTTTCGATTTTATCAATTGTTCAGGTCAGTGGAACTCACTCAAAAATAATATTTTTTCTTCTAAAACTATATTCCAAGACTAATGGTTCAGATTTTTTTGATTTACATATATCATAATATCAATGAAGTCATTCTTTTCACTTCTCTTTTAATTCTTCGTATTCATCTGGAATTAATATCTCTTTCCCCAGTAAAATTGAGAAAGTAGTCAATAAATAGTCTTTTTCTGGAAGTTTCTGATCACTCTTATATTTCAAGTAGAATAATTCTAAAGTTCTATGATATACTTTTCCAAAAATAGTAAATTTATTATCAACAAAGGGATACTTAAAGACTACTCTATGTAAAAATGAAATAGGATCTTCAAGAAATACATTGAGATCACTTGGGGAAAGTTTATAGGTATCTAAAAACTCCTCTATATAACTAAACTCTAGGTCAGAGTATGTAATTAAGTTATTGATAAGCTCATGAGAGATGATTTCGTAAATACCGTTTTGATCAAGAGTTGAAAGATCTGTAAAATCATTATAACATCATTTTATTTCCTCTATAAACACTGATTGTAATAAAGGTTTTGTACCTATTCAAGCAGGAAAACTGAGAAATAAATTTTCTTTTGCCCTAGTTACTGCGACAAAGAAAAGCCTTCTATCTTCTTCAATTTGTTGAAAATTTGAAGTTTGAAGTCAATCTCAAGCAATTCATTCAGGGAGTTTTAATCTATCAATTACTCTTTTTCATTCCCAGTTTCAGGTGAAGAGCCCTGGAACAAAAACTACATCGTATTCGAGTCATTTTGAGCTATGCGCTGTTAAAACTTGTACTCAATTCTTTCATTTTTTTAGTACCTGTCTTGAAATTGAATAGTTATAAGTTTTATGTAAATCAATTTTTGAAAGAAGTTTAGATGTATTAAATTTTTTATCTGAGATATTCCATGATTTAATCTTATTAAAAAATGTGAATATATCTTCAAGATCATCAAAGCTCCCATTCGCTTCAATAGAAAGTAATATTCAAGTTTTTTCAATAAAATCATTGAAAAATGCTATAAAACTCTTTGATGCTAATTCAGATCCAAAAGCGAGAAGATTATCACGGAAATTAATAAGTGAAGCTTTATCAGAAAGGTGTAATTCTTCAAGGTTGCTCTCATCAAGGAGAAAGTCAATCATAGTCATATTAATTTTTCTTGAATAATTTAAGACATAGAGAGCTCTATTTATTCTTAAAATATCAACCTGTTGCAATCAAACGAGATCATTTCTCATCAGATCTATTAATATATTTTCATCTGAATATGGATTATTAATAACTGTTAAGTAATTTAATATAAAAATAATATATTCAGATTTTAGTATATCAGTTTTTAATTTTGATTCTGCTTCAATATTGTTTTGAAGAAGCAGTTGAGTAAATTGTTCAACTTCTCTATTTCATCTTACAATTATAGCAATTTCTTCAGGAAGAGTTCATTGTTCTAGTAATTGTCTTATATTATTGATAACATAAGATTTTTCTTCCATATCACTCTTTGCACGAAATAAAACTGGTTTATTTGTATTAGACTTAAGTATTCAGCTTGAAACAAGCTTTTTATCAATAGTTTCGATTTTATTCGTCAGTCTTTCTTCATTATTTACTATTAACTGAGTTCATAAATCTAATATTCATGAAGTAGATCGATAATTATCTTCTAATACTACAAATTGTGTATCAGAATAATGAGTAGAAAAATCAAGCATATTCTCAATATTCGCTCATTGGAAACGATAAATAGATTGATCATCATCTCAAACAACCATGATATTAGGAGCTCACTCTGATACTGATAAAATCATATCAATGATAGTATTTTGCGCATTATTTGTATCTTGATACTCATCTAGCATAATAAATTGGAATTTTTCTGCATAATGAAACTTTAATTCTTCATCTTCTTTAAATTTCTCAAGTACAAAATTAATCATGTCATTAAAATCATATTGAGATTTAGCTCGTAATTCTTTATTATATTCAGCAAATACAAGACATAATTCCTCAAGTTTTAGAATATGTGTTTCTTGTTTTATCCTTGTTGTTTCATATTTTTTAAGTGTCGGTTTAATTTCTAGTAATTCTTCTTCATACTTTAGTCTTTGCCTTTCTATAAGTATTTTTAATCTTGAAATACTTACTCACTCCCCTTTTAGATTTCAAATACGTGATTTTATATCTCTGAGATAAAAATATTTATCATATGACGTAATAAGTTTATCTAATTGTTTTTCTCATGATAGTTTATCAATTATTTCCTTAATAAGCTCAAAAGCATCAACATCATCAATAGGACTCCCAGCTTTGTATTCTAAAAACTTTTCAGGGAAAGTTTTAATAATGTCCTGAGCAAGAGAATGAATAGTAGAAACATTCACTTTATAAGCCTCATTTCATAAAAACTTAACCAATCTCTTTCTAATCGCTATCACTCATGCTTCCGTAAAAGTAGTAATAAGAATATTACGTGGTTCAACTCATGCTTTTAAAATTATATTAGCAGTTCTCAGTCAAATAATCTGAGTTTTTCATGTTCATGGTCAAGCAACAACCATAACTGGTCAAAATAAAGCCTCTACAGCTTGTTTTTGACCAGTATTTAATCGAGAATATTCTGTTTTAAAAAGAGAATCTGTAGTCATATAAAATAATTATAAATATATAACACCAATATAATCAGATGGATAAAAAAAGCAAAAATTGAGGTCAGTTATCTATCATAATATAACCTAAGAAAGATTAGCTATTGAAAAAAAGGTAATTATCAGTAGAATGATATGAGAGTATATTTTAAAACATCAAATAAATATTATGGAGGGGATAATATTAAAAAATAAATCATACCAAAAAAAATTTGACTCAATATTGCTAAAATATTGAGATGAATTAAGTGTAAATAACTTAACACAATTAAAAATCGTTATTATCCGCTTTAAGAAATATTCAAATAATGAATATTTTATTTTATTTGCCCTCAAGTACATTTTATGTTTCTTTAAAGTTATTGATTATCGTAACCCTATTATCACAAAAAGAGATAGAAAAAAGGTAAAAAAGGTAATTCAAATATATACTTACCCTATGAATTGATATTTTGAAAAATATATTTATACTCTTATGAATATTGATAAAGATTTTTTGTTATTTAATATTATTCTTAAATATTCGGCATTGTTGTGAGAAGATAAATACATGGCATTGCTATGAGAAGATAAAAATATGGGGGCTATATGGAATAAAGAAAAGTATTTCAAATCATGTGGATATATGCTTCCCTATTTAACTCTCACAGAATCAAGACTTCTTCCTTTTTTTCAAGATATATATTTTAAAAAAATATACCCCAAAGAATATAGAGAAACTAAAAAATGTGACTTACAAAAATGAAGTAACTATGAAATACCATGAGGGTATCATATTGAAGTTGTAAATGACCTCAGTCATCTCATGACTGAGGCTCAAGTTTTAGCACAAACTCAAATAAGAAAAAAAACTTATTTCAGTTTATATAATAAAATGCAAAGGAAAAATAGAGATACAGTTTCAGATAGCATTTGAGTCAGAATTATTTTTAAGAAACAAGATGATTTATACAAATTTATTTATGTTTTTGAAAATAAATTTGTACACATAACAAAAAAAGATTATATAATAAACCCCAAACCAAATGGATATCAAAGTATACATTATAAGTATATTAATCCTTATAGAAATGGTGAAGTCCTTGTAGAACTTCAACTCAGAACTCTAGAAATGGATAATAATATTCAAAATAGGAGTGAGGTTTCCCATTTCACTTACACAGTTAAACAGCACAAGTGGGCCCCTTTATTTACAGAAGTCCATGATTGATATAAATATATGTTACAATTCATGGAAAAAAAGCATAAAAATTAACTCCCCTAAAAAATAAAAAGATTGAAAAAAAATATTATTTCACTAAAATACCTAAGATAATATTTTAAGTTAGCAAATATAATGGAGGAGATTATAGTGAAGAATAAATATTATAAAAAAAAATTTGATGCGGTACTGAGTACCTATTCGGACTTTTTAGCTCCCCATTATTTGTCACTGGTAAAGATAGTTATAATTCGTTTTAAAAAATATTCAGATAATGAATATTTTGTTGTTCTTGCTCTGAAGTATGCCTTATACTTTTTTAAGATTGTTGATCTAGATGATCCAATAATGTCAAAGAAGGACAGGAAAAATATTAAAGAAATGACTGAGGTATATGAATATACTCTCTGATGAGAATATGAAAAATATGTGCACAGTACTATGGAGCTGAGTAACGACCTTTTACTCTTTAAAGTTATTATTAAATCTACGATTCTTCAATCTGAAGATCACTACATGAAAATAATATCAAATACAAGTAGATACTATAAATCATGTTGATATATGATTCCATATTTAACATGGACCGAATCTAGACTCCTTCCTTTTTTTCAAGATATATATTTCAAAAAAATATACCCTAAAGAATATAAGGAAACTAAAAAAGCTGATTTGCAAAAATGAAATAGTTATGAAATCCCCTGAGGTTACCATATTGAAGTTGTAAATGATCTCAGTTATCTGATGAAAGAAGCATGGGTTATATGACAAACTCAAATAAGAAAAAAGACGTTTTTTAGTTTATATAATAAAATGCAAAGAAAAAATAGTAACACTATTTCTAATAGTATTTGAGTTCGAATTATTTTTAATGGCCAAGCTGATTTATATAAATTTATTAATATTTTTGAAAGTAAGTTTGTTTATATATCGAAAAAAGACTATATAATCAATCCAAAGCCTAATGGTTATAAAAGTATACATTATAAATACATTAATCCATATAGAAATGGGGAAGTGCTGGTAGAGCTTCAATTAAGAACTCTAGAAATAGATAATAATATTCAAAAGAGGAATGAGGTTTCTCATTTTACATATACAACCAAAGAGCATAAATGGGCCCCTTTATTTACAGAAGTTCATGACTGACATAAATATATGCTCAAGTATATGGAAGAAAAGCAAATACCTCAGAAATAAACTTTGAATAAAAGCTATTTTCTCTTATTATATATAGAATATAGTCTTTTAAAGTATCAATAATGAAAGCGATCATTCTGAAAAATAAAATGTACCGAAATAAATTTAATCGCTTGTTATTAAGTTATGCAAGCAAATTAGATCCCTCTTATTTATCACTTATAAAAATAGTTATTATTAGGTTTAAGAAATATTCTGATAATGAATACTACATATTACTTTCATTGTTATACGCTCTCTACTTCTTTAAAATAATTGATTTAGATAGTAAAATTCTAAAAAAAAGAGACAGGAAAAATATTAAAAGGATGATAGAAGTCTATGAATATACGCTTCTATGAGAATTTGAAAAATATACTTATTCTACCATGAGATTGAGTCCCGATTTGCTTCTATTCAAAGAAATCATTAATTATACAGTTCTCCTATCAGAAGATAATTATTTAAAAATAGTTTCACATACTGAAAATTATTACAAATCATGTTGATATATGATCCCCTGCCTAACTATGTCTGAATCAAGACTATTAGCATTCTTTCAAGATATTTATTTTAAGAAAATATATCCAAAAGAATATAAGATTACTAAGCAATGAACATTATGACAATGAACGAGTTACGAAATACCTTGAGCCTATCATATTGAAGTAATCAATGATCTGAGTTACTTAATAACTGAAGCAAAAGTTATATGAAAAATTCAAATAAGAAAAAAAACTTACTTCAGCTTGTATAACAAAATGAAAAGGAAAAATTCTAATACTCTATCTGATACTATTTGAGTCAGGATAATATTTGATGATTTGCCTGATTTGTATGCATTTATACAAACATTTGAAGAAAAGTGTGTCTATACAAAGAAAAAGGATTATATAACATCTCCCAAGTCAAACGGATATCAAAGCATACATTACAAGTATATTAGTCCGTATAGAAATGAGGAAGTACAAGTAGAACTGCAGCTAAGAACAATAGAAATGGAAAAATGAATCCATAATAGAAAAGAAATCTCTCACTTTAATTATACTATAAAAGAGAATAAATGGGCTCCTTTGTTTACTGAAGTGCATGATTGATATAAATATATGCTAGAATATACAAAAAATAAAAAAGATAGATTATAAATCTATCTTTTTATTATTTTTTATTTTCTAATCTTATCAATTATTTCTCACTTCACGAGACATATAGCACCGATAGAAAAGAATCCTATTAATAAACTCAAACCGTTCGTAACTCAAAAGAGTATAGAAAATCATAATAATGATACGAGCTTAATGGGAGTATTCATTTTTTCTCAAAACTTTTTTTGAATAACTCATGTTAACACCGTAGCATTAATAATATCTAAAAATAATAAAAGTAATATATACCATACAAGTAATATAGCTCATATTGGTATTCCAACAACACTAATAAATAATAAAATTGCAATAATAGGAGTTAATATGATCGTAAGGAGTCAATATAAGAATGCTTTTCATGTCTGTTTATATAATTTATCTGCAGTTTTTAAATAGACCTTTTCTAAAAAGAAGTATAAAAAAGTTGAGAAAACAAAAATTCAAATTATTTTTATAATAATAAATTTTCATAAAAAGCCTTTCGCTTTTTCTTTTACATGTTTTTGAAATTTTGCTTCTGTATAAATAGCTGTTCATTGAGTAGATTCTTCTATTAAAATATTTTTTTCACTTGTTTTATACAAAACGTTTCATAACATGATTCATGATCATGAAGTGTTTTTAAATTTTTCAACAAATAAATCTACATCTCAATGAATTTTTCAATTTAATATAAATTCATCAGCTGATATTTTAGTCTTTCAAAAGACTTCTCAATCAATAATTACTCTTCCAGCTCATACAGCTAAATCTCATCTAATAATAGCTCATTTTTTTATTTTTAGATCCCCCGCACCTACAATCACATCTCACTCAATAACAGAGTCAATAACAACTGATCAGCCTACAACTCTCAGGTCATCTCAAATATTAGCTGATATGAATATATCTCATCATGCCATGATTACATCTTCAGAAACCTCTGAATCAATTTCAATTTCTCCTCAAGCGATAATTAAATCTCCATGTATTATATTTTTAATTTCTACTCTTCATCAAGCAATATACAGATCATCATTTACTTCTTGTTCAATAGAAACATCCTCTCATTTCATTATTTCAAATGCTGATACATTTCAATACGTAAAAAGTGAAGAAATTAATACGGTAAAAATTAAAAAGTATTTTATATTAAAGTTTGTTTTCATAATTATATGGTTAAGATTTATTGTACTGATTAGACCACTTTACTTCATAAAGGTTTCAAAAAAAGTTTTTTTCAAAAAAATGAAACTATTTTTCACTTTTTGTATCTAATATATAAAGTAATAAAAAAATAATAATTATGTCGGATCAAAAATTAATTAAAAAGTATTTAGAAGGAGACGAGGGTGCTCTTGAAGAATTACTGAGAAATAATCTTCAAAATATATTTTGAGCATGTTTTCGAGTCTGTTTAGATGAGAGTGATGCTCATGATATTACTCAAAACGTATGCCTCAAAATCATTAAAAATCTCCCAAAATTTCAATTTAAAAGTGAATTTAAGACCTGGGCATATCGCATATCTTATAATGAGAGCATAACATATATAAAAAAGAAGAGATGATATATAGAGATATCTGAAGTTGAAAATTTTATTCCAGATGATACTGAGTATTATCATTGACTTGATACTAAAAAGAAAACTCAAGACATAACAAATGAAATAAATAAACTACCTCTAATTGATAGAAATATTCTTCTATACTACTACTACGATGAGCTGAAAATCAAGGAAATATCAAAAATAATGAATATAAATGAAAATTCCATAAAAACAAGACTCTCCAGAGCAAAGAAAAAACTAAAACCTAACTTAGAACAATATGAAAACAATAATTAAGAGTTATACTACTCCTGAAGTAAACTATAATATTCTGCAAAGTATTCTGCAAAGAAAAAACTCAAAGAAAAAAATATTCTCTGTTATAAGCTATATTGCATACAGTGCTATATTTTTATTGTTTACTTATAATCTAATGGGACTTAATATAGAATATAGTAGCGCTGTATTATCACTGAGTAATCTAGCTCTCCTATTTCAAATTTTCATCAATATAATAGTATGAATTATTCACTTTGTTACTACGCATCTCTATATGATTCTCTGATTATACATAATCGCATTTATGAGTAATATTTACTCTATCAGTTAAAAATTTAGGCAAGAAAAAGGCGCGTATTATAAAACGCGCCTTTTTTTCATAGACAAGGATTTTTATCGTCTACGTATTCCTATTCGCCTTCTAGCAGCTTTAACTTTCGAAATATTTTTTTTCAAAAGTATTCTAGCTGTTGAAGATCCATTTTGATTTGTATTTTTTGTAAGCTCAACTGTGTCTTTCATAACATCACTCCGAAATTAATAGGAAATATATGACAAGATACTTAAGATTGTGCCGGATAATTTTAAAGATTTTTATCTATTTTACAAGTTTTATTTTCATTTTTTTAGAGTTGTCAGTAAGATATCTCTTAGTAAAAGTATTTATAAATTTAAAATCGTGAAACATCTCAAAGTAAAAATTGATAAACTAGAAATAAGCTGAGTAGAAATACTAAAGAATATCGATATAACTATTAATTCAAACGATAGAATTTGTCTGGTAGGGCCAAATGGAGCATGAAAAACAACTCTTTTAAAGGTTCTTACATGAGAAATGAAAAGCTATGATGGGCATATAGACAATATTTGAAATATAAGTATCGGGTACCTCCATCAAGTCTATTCAGATAATGAAGAAAAAACTGTCAGAGAGGAATTAGCCAGTGGGTTTGATAGCATTCAAGATCTTGAAGATAAAATTATTGCGATTGAATCTCAAATGACAAAAGATCCTACAAATATGGAGCTTATAGATAGTTATACTTCCCTACTTGAACAGTTTAATAATATTGGATGAAATGATTATAATAATAAAATTCATGGTGTTGCAAACGGTATGTGAATACTCAAGCTCCTTGATAAAAAATTGCTCGAAATCAGTTGATGACAAAGAACCAAAGTAGCACTTGCAAAAGTACTATTAGAATCTCCAGACATACTTTTCTTAGATGAACCAACCAACTTCATAGATATGAAAAGTGTTGAGTGGCTCGAATCATTTCTTCAAAACAAATGGAAATGATGATATGTAATCATTTCTCATGACAGAGAATTTTTAGATAAAACATGTAGTAAAACATATGAAGTCCAACCAAATAGACCTCTCACTTTTTATCATTGTAATTACTCAGATTATGTGCAACAAAGAAGTGCAACTGAGAAGAAAAAAGTGGATAATTATAAAAGAGAACAGGAATTCATAGATAAAGAGGAAAAGCTTATTAATAGGTTTAGGGCATGATCAAGAGCCTGATGGGCAAAATCTCGAGGAAAGGCTCTCGAAAAAATGGAAAAAATGGAACAACCATATATTCCTAAAAAGCCAAAATTTTTCTTTGATTTTACATGAGAACACCCCGAAAAAATACTTTCATTTAAAGAATGTTTTATTGGGAGAAAAGAGCCTCTATTCTATATTCAAGAATCAATACTTTATGCCTGACAAAGGATATGAATTGTATGAGAAAACTGAGCTTGAAAATCTACATTTTTAAAATCTATTGTTTGAGAACTTCCTATTCTCGATTGATTTTATAGTAAATGAAAATGAGTAAAAATTAGTTACTACTCACAAATGCATGAAGAACTTGATAAGAATAAAACAATAAAAGAAAATTTTGAAATACACTGACTCCATTACCCTGAACAACATCTCATAGCTATACTTACTCATTATTTATTTGATAGAGCAGATATAGATAAAAAAGTAAGTGATCTCTCGTGAGGACAAACATCAAAATTACTCTTTGCTATTTTATGACAAAAAGATTGTAGTTTATTGATACTCGATGAACCCACAAATCACCTTGATTATGATACGAGAGAATCTCTCGAAGAATCCCTTAGGGATTTTAAATGAACCCTTCTATTTATCTCACATGATAGATATTTCGTAAATAAACTCTCTACAAATATATGGTTTATAAGTGACTGAGAACTTTCTATCAGCTACTGAAATTATGAAGACTATAAGTACAAACAAGATCATAACATAGATATGGATGTAAATATATTTGATGAAGAAGCACAAATGAATCTAGTACTTGAAGAAAAGCTCTGAGAAAAAGAAGTAAAAAGACTCCAGACAAGATTTGGAAAATGAAAAAAAAGACGAAGATAAAACTTTGAAAAAATAGAAAAAATATATACAATCCACTTATTAATATATTGCTAACATAAAAAATATGAATTTATATCACGATATTCCACTTGGGAATGAAGAATTAAGTGAAATCAATGCTGTACTAGAAATTCCAAAGGGGAGCAAAGTAAAGTATGAATTTGATCATAAAACAGGTGCCATGTGGGTAGATAGAGTTGGGAAAACTCCAATTGACTATACATTTAACTACTGAGACCTTCCACAAACATGGAATGAGGGTGATAATGATCCTCTTGATGTAATTATTTTATGTAGTCAACCTCTTGCAGTATGAGTAATTGTACCCTGTAGAGTTGTAGGTGGACTCAAAATGATAGATTCAGGGGAAGATGATTACAAAGTACTTGCTGTTGCAGATGATAAATATTATTCTGATATAAATGATATAGAAAATGTAAATGCAAAAGAGTTAGAAGATATAGAATATTACATGCTTCATTATAAAGATCTCCATGGAAAAAAAGTAGAATTAAACGGTTGGGATAATAAAGCAGAAGCAATAAAAAGACTCCACGAGTGTCATAAAGCGTACAAAATTAAATTTAATAAATAAACAAAAAGTGGGATTAGTTCCCCACTTTTTTTTGTATTATAAAATACAGAAATAAAACTTGCTATTTGTAAATAACAATTATAATATGTTCGAGAAATAATTTTTTATCACTTATAAAAGTCATTTTTAAAGTCATAATACTAAGTGCTTGAGTAAAAACCTTATTATCTCAAATTTTATATATTTATTCATATAGTATTATGGAAACGAACAAGTTATTTATAGGAGGTATATCTTGGAATTTAGAATGGCAAGATATAAAAGACGCTTTCAAAGAATTTGGAGAAGTATCTTACGTTAAAATTATCACAGATAGAGAAACTGGAAAATCAAGAGGGTTTGGTTTCATTGAATTTTCTTCAGTAGAAGAAGCTGTAGCTGCAAAAGAAGCTATGGACGGAGCTGAATTAGATGGAAGAGATATCAAAGTTGATTTTGCTCAAGAAAAAGAAGAAGCATAATAACTTCAAATAACAAAGACCTATTATTCATAATAGGTCTTTGTTATTTACTTTGACTTTTTTGATAAAATTGATAACATGACTCATGTATTAGAACAAAAAATATAAAAAAGGAGAGATACAATGTTTGAACCATTCACGCTTGCTATCGTTGGTATAGTACTTATAATTACAGGACTCATACTGTAATGCAAACAATTTACACATAAAGGCTATCAGAAGAATATCTGATAGCCTTTTGCTTTTCTAAAATAATATTATGTTTGATTTTTATTACAGAACAAGTATAAAGAGAGTACATTTATCAAATGTGGAGAGTATCAAATGAAAATTAGAAGCGTTATGCGGAAAATTGTTGATTATCTTAACCAGAAGTATGTTGATCATTTTACTGATCAACTTGATACATGTGAAAAGTGTTCTCAAAAATGTGATACAAATAATGCACATGAGAGAATAACATTAACCATGAGAAGAAAAATTCTTCAGCTATCAAGAAGGTATGCTGAAGAAAATATTATATCTCAATCTGTATACTGTGTTGAGTGTCTGAGAATTGAAACTCAATTGTTTTTCGATCAACAAGATACGCTAGAACGATCTGTTAAAAAGATTGTAAAGGCTACACAAAAACCAACAGTATGTGCACTTGTCGCATAATGTTAAACAAAATAATAATGTACTACAACAAAAGGAGATTTTTGGTGTTACATGTTAATTAATAAAGGCTTTCAGATACATATCTGTAAGCCTTTTTACTTAAAATAAAAAGTATTAAATAAATTATACATCTGCTTATAATTGGATACAATATAAAGATCCTATATCCTAATTTTGTAATGCATGGAAACAGAAAAAATATATGACCTCATTGTAATTTGATCGTGATGAGCTGGAAAAATTGCACGTCCCGCAGCAGAAAGATGACTCAATGTTGCCATTATTGAAAAAGATAAGCTTTGATGAACTTGCCTCAACAGAGGATGTATTCCTTCAAAAATGCTAATACATCCAGCTGATGTTATGCAAGAAATACGTGAGGCAAAAAAATATCATATCTCTGTAAATGCACCGACAGTTGATTTTGGTAAATTAGTAACTGAAATCAATACATCAACTGATTCAACTTCAAATAAAATAAACGATCTCTATAATTCATCAAAAAATGAAACTCTAGATTATTTTCATGGACAGGCAAGGTTTTTAGATAACAATAGGATCGAAGTGAATAGCCAAGTTATATCAGGAAAAAAAATTATCATAGCGGTAGGAGCAAGACCAACTATTCCACCAATTGAATGATTAGAAGCTACTCCATATATGACTTCAACAGAAGCTCTCAGAAATAAACAACTCCCAAAAAAGCTCCTGGTTATTTGAGGTTGATACATTGCAGTTGAACTTGGTCATGCGTACGGAGCTCTTGGAAGTAATGTAACATTTATTGTAAGATGATGACTGATTTGAAACGTAGATTCTGAAATTAAAGAGGAATTCGGAAGGGTTTTTAAAGAAAAATATAATGTACTAGAGTGAGTTTGAACCCACAAAGTTGAATACGATAAGACAAGGAAAGAATTCACTCTCTATTACACTCAAAATAATGAAGAAAAGGCAATCCAATGAGATGCTCTTTTAATAGCAACTGGTGTACAACCCAATAGTGATACACTCAATCTAGAGAATACAGATATTACAACGAACAAAAGAGGATTTATTGAAGTTGATGATACACTTCAAACATCTCTCCCTCATATATATGCTCTATGAGACTGTATATGAAACTATTTATTCAGACATTCAGTAAACTTTGAAGCTGAATACCTTTATAAAGAACTCATAGAAGATAACAACTTGAAACCAAAAAATCAGATTTCATATCCACCTATGCCATGGGCTATTTTTTCAAACCCTCAAGTAGCTTGAGTATGAAAAACAGAAGATGAATTAATAAATGAATGAGTAAGCTATATTAAGTGAATAAATAAGTATCAAGATTCAGCCATGTGAGATGCACTAAAAAGTGATCATTGAATAGTAAAGCTACTCTTTGATAAAACTTCACTCAAGTTACTCTGAGCACATATAATCTGAGTTGAAGCATCAAATATGATTCATATACTTATTGTATTTATAACTATGTGAGCAAAACTAGATGATATACTCAATATTATATATATCCACCCTGCTCTCCCTGAAAATGTAAGAAATGCAGCGAGAAACGCTAAAAAAGCAATAAAATAAAAATAAAGATACTGAGAAGTATCTTTATTTTTTTACTTATATTTTATAATATGTTATTATGAATATAAATAAAAAAAGTATATAAAAAAACAAATATATGAAACATATAGATTCTATTAATTGAGCTGTTTTATTTACAGATATAAAAGATTTCACATTAAAAACATCTCTGATGACTCAAGTTCAAATAAATACGCTTTTGAGTAAACAAGATGAGATTATTTTCCCAATAATAAAGAAATACTTTTGAAAGATAGTAAAATCTATTGGAGATTCATATATGATAGTCTTCGAAAAACCTGAAAATGCCCTGCAAACATCAATTGAAATACAAAAGAAGCTCGAAAAATATAACTCCCAAATAGAATTAAATTTATATAAAATAGAACTGAGAATAAGTGCTGATTACTGATCATTAGAAAGGGAAGTTACAATAAATTGAGAAGATTATTTTTGAGATTCTGTAAATGTTGCATCTAGATTACAAAATAAAACTCCTGAAAATAAAATTTTTATTTCATGAGGGTTATGGAATGCAATACAAAAGAAAAATGATTATGTACATCTATATTTATGAAAAACGTCATTTAAATGAGTACTCTATGAAGTTGATATATATGAAATAGTACACAACCTTCAGGAAGTAAAAAATATAAAAGAATGAAAAATACAGCATGTAAATATTAATGATTATTTTATTAGTGAGGACTTCAAGACAAAAATAAAAAAGATCGATGACACTATTTTTAAATTCTCATCTGTAGCTGCAATTTTAGGTGTACAACCAATACCATTTTTAGATACATATAGTGTACTTCCTTTTCATTTATACCTCTTACAAGAAATTTCTCATAGTTATTGAATAGAGCTGAATAAAGATGAATCTAAAGAAATATTCACAACCATACTCTCTAGCGTATGAGGGAGTTATGTTTTTTCCCAAACCATAGTATGAATAACAAAACTAGGTTTTGTAGGTTTTTGATGATATCTAATGATTCCGTTAAATTTTTGATTAACATATTCAATTTGAAAAGTACTCAGTTATTATTTTTATAAAAAGAGTCAGTGAGTAAAAGCAACAAATAAAGAATTAAAAACATTATTTAGTTATTCAGTAAAGTCATGAAAAGAGATTGCAAAAAGAGATAAAAATAAGATTATTAATATTTGAAAAAAATATAAAAAAACGTTTATTGAAACTATAAAAAAGTATTCATCTCAAAAAAATAAAACAATTATTAAAGTAAAAAATATTTTTACAAACAAAAAATAAGAAGAGTATTAAAAAATACTCTTCTTATTTTTTATTTTATTAAAATATAACCTCTGGCATAATAATATGGGAATTCCTCTGTTCAATCGAAATCAGGATTATCTATACTGATTTGACTAAATAATACTTTATAAGTTTTATTATTTGAGATTACTTCAAATATAAGGTCCTCTTTAGATAGATCAGTGGTTCATAGACTTTTATATTTACTATAGAGGTTCTCTAATATTTGTGATATTGAAAATGATTCAATAGTAAGTCAGTTCTCTATTATCTCTATAGTCTTATTTTTGAAGTTTATTTTTGAGTAATGATGTGAATTTTTTCCATAAGAGTTATTTGATAATTCTAATATTTTTGAATATTCTCAAATATTTATTGGAAAAAGTGTTTCACTTCAATTTATAGATAATCAAATTGTTTTACTCTGAAACCTATTATCACTGTGATAATTTTTTACTTTAATTTTCTTTGTTATTTCACTTACAATTTCCCATCTATTCAGTTCTGGTTCCCTTGATCCTATATAGATTTCTGGTCTATCATTATATTTTTTATATTGCTCATCAATTTCTTTATATATGATAGGGAAAAGCTCTTTTATAAAATTACAATTATCAAAATCGCATAAGTAATTAATTCATCAATAAATTTCTTTTGAAAGTTCTTTTGAAATATCATCATAGTTTGTTAACGGTATAATCTTACCATTTTGTAGTATATTTGCTTCTATAAGAAATAATTCTAGCCTTTGTGACTGTCTAGACTCTGGTAAAGAATGAACAGACCATGGTCAAATTGAAATAACAAGAGTAAATACAGTTAATAAAAATGGGATAGTAGATAAATACTTTTTTCTAGAAAAGACATAATATAACGATATGAGAAGTAACCATATACCAAATACAACTACTAAATACCTATTAACCGTAATATCGTACTGAGAAATTCTCAAGTAGATAGCATAGAATAACATAAAGATCTGAGGAATTACCACAAAAGGAAAAGCTTTTCTAAATACCTTTATAAATTTATTCTTATCTTCAAAAATATAAGAAAAGATATAGATAATATATCCAAAAATAGAAAACCCTATAACCATCCAACTTACCTCTCATTTTGGCCAATCTCAAAAATTTGCTAATACCTTAATCGTGTATGCATAAAGAATAATAAAATATACATATATAAAAGGAATCGCAATATACTTCACTAAAAAAGAGAAAAATGCATTTTCATTAAAGTGATTCTCTTGTGTACTTTTTTTATTTGGAACTTGTGTAAGCGCAAATAATGGGGTAAATACAGAAAGTGCTAATATAGCCCAATCTTGATAGATATTATATCAAATAATATCTCACAAATCAAAAAGAGCAAATACTGTTCATATTCAAATACTTCATAATCCAAATAGTACTCCTCCCAGAATAAATGAAATTAAGAATAATACACTTATATTATAAAAATAGGTATAAAAAACTGATTGTTTAATATTATTTTTTATAATGTTATTTAAATATGGAGCAAAGAATATATAAAAGAGAATACCAAAGAAGCTCAGAATAATAAATAATATATTTTCAAAATCACCAAGATTCACACTCAATACAACATATAACAGTATTCAGAATCATACCGGGAATAACTGGTATATATGTTGCTTAAATTGAGAAAAAGAAGTATTCTCCGTACTAATATAAACTCAAACACTCAAGAAAAAAGTTATAATAGATGTCATAATCACCTTCATTAAATGATCATTAACACTTTCACTAAAATACACATGTAAATTTAAGAAAAATAATCAACTCACAAGTAAAATAAGACAAATTGAAACAGGAAAACGATACATAATCGTTTTCAGATTTTTTTTCAAAGCCTCAGCGTTAAAAATATTAAAAAGATTTCTCATAAAATAAAAATAAGGGGATAAAAATAGTTTATTTTATTTAAACTGTAGATATAATAAGAATATAATTGAAATCTACTTGAAGTAAACTTTAAAAAAATATTTAAAATTTCAAGTAGATTTCATATAAATAAAGATACTCTACTTCATCTAATAATACTTATGAAAATATTAATCGTAGAAGATAATAACATATTAAGAGAGAATCTCATTTTTTTATTAAAAAAATTTCATTATTTATGAGAATGAGCATCTCATGGAAAAGAGGCACTACAAAAACTAACCAAAACATCTTATGATGCAATTATTTTGGATATAAATATGCCTATTATGGATGGGAAAGAGTTTCTCAAGCAATTCAAAATGTGTTGAAAAGTAATTCCTATTATAGCACTTACTTCTGATTCTATGCTTGCTGACAAACTAGAAATGTTTGATTTATGAGTAGATGATTATATAACTAAACCCTTTGAAATTGAAGAACTTGTCGCAAGGTTAAAATCAATTTTAAAACGATCTGATAAAAAAATTGATGATCAAAAAAAAATCTGAAAATACACTGTTAATTACTCATCAAATAAAGTATTACTGAAAAAAACTGAAATAATTTTCTCATATAAACAATACCTCATTATAGAGTTCTTATCAAAAAACTATTGATACCCTCAAAATAAATTAAAAATAATGGAATATGTATGGTGAGAAGCTGAAGAAAATCTTGATTTTAACAGTACAACTCTTGAATCACATATCTATTCTATTCGAAAAAAACTAGGAAAAGATTTTATAAAAACTATAAAGTGAATCGGTTATATAATAGATTAAATATATATTATGAAAAATGAACAACGCTTAGCTCTCCAGATCACATTCTTTGTATTCTTACTTTTTACAGTGTATTGAAGTATATTTTTATTTATATTTTCGGATTCAGTAAGTATAAAAGATATATATTTAAAGCTCTTTGAGGAAAAAATAATTTTTTGAAAAAATGTATTTTATTTCTATACATACGTTGGAATAAAATGTATCTCGATATTATTTTGAATATATTTTATCTCATATTTTTTTACAAAAAAATTATTTACTTGAATAGAAAGACATAATAAGAAATTGAGAGAATATAATCATAATTTAGCCCATGAGCTTAAAACTCCAATTTCGGTGATTCATTCAAATTTGGATATTCTAAAATTCTGATTTAATAAAGAAAAAATTAGTAGCTCCCAAGATGAATTAAAGAATATGATAAAGATCATTGATTGACTCTTAGATTTTTCAAACTCACTCCATATATCTAGTAAAAAAAATATTAATTTAGAAAACTTTATTCAACAAAGCACCTACTTCGTAAAAGAAAAATCAAATATAAAAATTATAAATAAAGAGTTCAACCTCTCTATTTATACAGATGAGGTCTTATTCTTGAGAGTGATTAAAAATCTCATAGAAAATGCTTTAAAATATTCACTTGATTGAAAATTACTCATATATATAAACACTGACAAGCTCATCTTTCAAAATAAAATAGAAAGAAATATATCGCAAAAAGATCTTAAAAATATGACAAATAAGTTTTACTCTCAATCCCCAGAACAAAGTAAATGATATGGTCTCGGGTTACCAATGATAGAAGAAATTATAAAAACATTATGATATACTATGAATATAAAATCTGAAGATAAAAAATTTACTGTAGAAATACTTTATTAAAATAAAAAGAGAATATTAATCTAATAATATTCTCTTTTTATTTGTTTACTTCCCTTTTAATTGATAAAGTAAAATATCAATTTTATTTATAATTTCTTTATTCTTTTTATTTATATTTGATATACCTTCTTCGTAGCCCTCAAATGATATATTTCCAATATTTTCAAAGAAATAATATGAGAAACTCTTTCACATATAACTATTATCATAATTATCATACAATAAAATGAATCTATTTATAAGTCATACATAAAAATTTCGTAGTTGATTATAAAAATGATTTTTATTCAATCAGATATCAGATCATCTAAACGTACTATCAAAAATGAAATATCAAGCTTGATATGTATATGTTTGAGTGTTTTTCGCAATATCTTTTGAATTGTAATCTGCACTAAAACTCTCTTTTAGTTTTTGCAGTTCATCAGATGAAAAATTATAATTATTCAAAATAAATTCTATATTATTTTGTCACAAATGAATAATAGTAATTCATGATACAATAGGCAAAATACCTCCATCACTTTTTATTAATTTCTCTCAGATTTTATTATAAAGAGATAGTATGCTAATAGCTTTCTTAGGATTCCCTTTTTCAAGATTATAGATAGAGTAGTAGAGATTTACTTTTGCAAGAGATGCAATCCCATTAAAATTAAAGGCTACATTTGATTTTTTATCTTGTTTAAAATATTTATATCTTAAAAGTTTTAAAAAATCTCAATTGAGGTCTTCAATATTCTCAATCTCAACTTGAGTAAGCTTTATACTTCGTGATATTACATTAAGTCTTTCTGTATCACTACATCATAATACACCCCAACTATAGATACACTTACTTCTTTCATGACTTTCATTATATAAATCTTGTAATAAATACTGTTGTTTATTTATATCTAATAATTTTATGAGTTGAACTAGTCAGTTTAAGTCGTTATCGAGATTTACATTCTGAAGCTTCGTTTCAAATATAACTTTAGGAATAAAATTGAGTTCTTTATATTGGATATGGTACAAAGAATATAAAATGCCTAAGAATATAAGATATCAGATATAAAAGTACATGTATTTTTTATATATTCTATCAGCACTACATCAAGTTGCTAAGTAATAAATCAGAAATAACAATAATAATATCGGTCAGATATAGGAAAGATAGAAAATGAAATGTGTATACATTTTTTCCGCAATAAACTTCTCTAGTCAGAGAGTATATCAAACATGAATAATAATGATGCAATAAAATGTTAATAGGAGCAAAAGGAATAATAATCAGATTCTTCAAAGCATAACCTATAATGTTATATTATATTGATTTATATCAATATATAATGATATAAGCGCATAATGCAAAAAGAAACTCCCCTTTTCAAGCAGAAAGTTTTGTAATTTTAATTATTGACATCATATATAATTCATATATCATATTCTTGTGAAATAGTCTTATTTACGGCTTAGGAGTAATTTATGAAAACTGATATTAAAGGTTTCAATAAAATTCGTAATAAAGGAAGTCTTTCTCTAGAAGAGATAGAATTTGCAAAATTTTCGGAAGAAAACTTTTACTCGTATTTTTTAGAAAAAATTTCACAAATAACAAAAACAAATATAGATGAGTATAACCCCGCATACAGTCTAAAACGTATCGCACAAGCTGATAGAGATTTTAAACTTTTTGCGACATGTACTATTCATTATCAAGGACACTACTTAAGTGCTGTATACTTTGATAATTGTAGATTTGAAGTTGAATATATGAATGAAGTCTTTTCAGGTAACTTTTCCTCAACTGATATAGAGGAAAGAAAAAGAGACCTCAGTAAAGCTATAGAATCTTGCCTTGCAGGTAAGATTACTTGATATTATTCTTCCTTCATAAAAAATGGGACTTTCAAGTCCCTTTTATTTTGTCTAAATTTTGAATCTTACTTCTAATCTTTTACTTGTATATTACATAACTCCAAAGTCTTTAGAGTAGCATAGTTTGCGTATATCAACATAAATACAGATAAAAACTTTAACTCCATTCCATAATAAGGAAAGGTTGATATAATTGAAGCAAGTCATATATATGATGCAAGAGTGACACTACAAGCTGGACATCATGAGACCAATACACCAAAAAATCATCAAATAAATCCTGCTCATGTTTTTTTTACTTGGAAATATTTAATTTTATACAGTGTAGATCAAATAAATAATCAAAATAATATACTTATTACAATAGTTAAAACAATCTCCATTATATAAAAGCTATGACCTAAATTTCATATAATAAGATCTTTTTGAATAAAATAAAAACTTGGGAGAAGTATTGTCATTCCACCAAAAAAGACCCCTATTATTCATAGAGGTGATTTTAAAACTTTTATTATATTGTGATATATATACATATTATTGTAATAATGAATCTATTTTTGCTTTAAAACTAGCATATGGATATGCTCATGGGAGTTTATCCCACTTCCCTGTTTTATTATTTATTAACACATTTCATGGTGTTCATGTAATACCAAAAACGCTTCCTCATTCTGCCATTTCATCTTGAGCTCTTTGCTTCATTTTTCCACTCTCGATACAACTAAGAAGTTTACTTTTATCTATTCCAATTGTTGCTCATAATTCAGAAATAGTATTTTTTGTATAACTTCTTCCGTTTGCTTGAGAGCCATCAAATACCTTTGTTATAAATTCATAATATTTATCTTCTCACGCTATTTCTCAGACACAGAGTGTTGCTTCAGCTTCCATTTGCGCTTGGACATGAAAATCAAGTGGAAATTGCTTAAATATAAAATTAACCTTTCCGTCATAATTCTCAAGTAATTCTTCAATAACACCAGATTCATGTAATTTTTTACAAAAAGGACATTCTAAATCTGAATATTCAATGAAACTAATCTCAGCATCTTTATTTCATAATATATATGTTCCCTCAGATGTGATTTTTGTTGCTTGCTCTATAGAAAGAGTTGATCAAGAAGGAGAAGGAACTACGTTATTTGCTTGATTTGTATCTACTGTTCAAGCTGCTCATCCATTATCATACCCTTTTAATCATTCCTCAACTTGCTTCTGTTGTATTTCTATGATTTTATCATAGTTTACTTTTCCACCTACTTTTTTATATTCTACTAATAACATTTGATTTACAACTTCCTCAGAAATATTTTTTGTCTTTATATCAACAATTATATATGTAGCTATTATAGTTATAACAGCAAGTAATAATGATATCCCAACTTGCATGATTGTATTATTATCTTTCATCTCTACCAAACATATTAAATTATAAAATTTTATTCATTTATCTATTATATTCACTCATGTATACTTACTATATATACTATTATAAAAATACAAACTAATCTTAAAATAAGCTTAAATCTATTTTTTTTTAGAAAGTATGTACATGAAAAAACTAGTAATCTATCAAAAAATCATTATAAAATAAAGGTTTATTTACATAATTTAAGGAATATGGAAAAGCAAGCATTATGGAAAAACAAGTGGGTGTTTATTCTAGCTGCTATTGGATCAGCTGCATGATTATGAAATTTGTGGAAATTTCCATATTTAGTATATGATAATGGTGGAGCTGCGTTCATAGTCGCATACCTTGTAATGCTTTTTATAGTATGATTCTGACTCTTGATATGAGAAATTGCTCTCTGACAACAAACAAGAAAATGAGCGGTTTGAGCACTATGATCCATTAATAAAGCATTTAGCTGGGTTGGGTGGAGTGCCATATTTGTTTCTTTTTGAATCCTTTCTTACTATGTAGTTGTTATTGGTTGGTGAATGGACTACCTGTATTACTCTATTCAATCGTTATTCACATGAAGCTTTGCCTGGTGAACTGATACAACATGATTTTTTTATAATAATGTTCTTTGACTCACAGATTGAGTCCAAACACTCTGAAATATATCTAAACCGGTGTTTATATGAACACTCTCAACTATAATACTTCTCTATTTCTTTACATTTAAAAGTGTAAAATCAGTATGAAAAGTAATTATGGTAACAGCAACACTTCCCTTTCTCAGTCTTACAATACTTGCAATAAGGTGAGCTACATTAGATGGGGCAGGAGAAGGCCTCTCATATCTAACAACCATAGATTATGACAAACTCTTCTCTCTCAGTACTTGGTCTGCTGCATGAGGGCAAATATTCTTTACTCTTTCAGTTGCCATGTGAATCATGTACGCTTACTGAGCACTCAAAAAAGAAAAATCAGAAATAGTAAAATCAGTCTTTATAGTAGTACTTTGAAATACCCTCATATCATTTTTATCTGCAATTGCAGTCTTTGGAACTCTTTGATATCTTGCAATGAAAAACTGAGTAGATGTAAGTGAGGTAGTAAAAGGTTGACCATGACTTATATTTGGAATATTTCCTGAAATTATAAACAAGCTTCCCGCATTTAATTCACTCTTTGCTATCATATTTTTCTCTACTATATTTATGCTCGCTATTGATAGTGCTATGTCACTTGTTGAAGCAGTTGCAATGGTCCTAAGAAATAAGTTTAAAAAGCTTAGAATAGAAGTAATAACATTATGAATAGTTACTATAATATGACTATCTAGTATCCTTTATACATTTGGGAATTGATTATATGTATTAGATATTGTAGATCATTATATCACAGCCTTCTGAATGATAATTATCTGATTATCAGAGGCAATTATACTTCTTATAGCATGGAAGTCACTCTGAAAGTATGTGGATAAACATAATAAATCATGTTTAAGGTTTATTATCAATAAATGGTACCTCATGTTTAGTTGGGTAGCAACGATATTTATTCTCACTTGGTTACTTGTACTCAATATTCAATCTTGAATCCTCAACTATGAATGATATGATAAATCTTATCTTATATTTTATTGAATATATACATTAGTGAGCATCTTCTGACTTTGAGTTATATTCAATATAGCTGAAATTATGAAAAAAAAGAAAAAATAATGAGAAAAAAGTACATTATTTTAATAAAATGTACTTTTTTCTCAAATATTAATGTCCTGTTAATGTCTCATCAGTATAATAAAAGTATTTATTATATTAAAAAAACATATGTCAGACCTCCACTTAAACCAATTAGAAAAATCTTATGAATTATTAAATAAAAAATTAGAAAAAATTACAAATAAAAAACAAAAGTCCCAAGTAGAAAGAAAACTTCAAGGTATTCAATCGCAAATCAATAAACTCATGAAAGATGATAAATTAAAATAATTACTTGATATATTATCAAAATATAGTAGTATTATAGATACGAAAACAACAATGGAGTTCTGTTATGCAAAAAATAATATGTTTTGCAATAGATAGGCTTTTACTGAGATCTATAGTTTCGCTTTTTGTATCAGTTGGCATATATGTATGCTTTCCACTTACATTTATTCATTCTATAGGAGTATTCACAGTTATATTTGTTAATTTTTTCGGACCATTAATAGTAAGGAATCACAAAAACTAATATGTTTCCCTATTAATAGTATTTAAAGCTCACATCATCTGAGCTTTTCTTTTTATAAAAAATTGACATATATTATTATTAATTATACTACTTTTGTTTCTAAAAAACGTTCATTAAAAGTTCCATTGGAGGAAAGATGCCAACAGTTCATAACTTGATTGATTCAACAGGTACTCAAGGTAATCGCCTTATTAGCCTGTTAATTATACATACAACTAACCGATTATTGCGCCAAGGCAAGTTCTATCGTAGCAGTGAATTGACAGATAATATTCTTCACGAAATTTGTACATTATTAGAAAATAAAGCAGATATGGTATTAACTTTATTTAAATCAGATAAAAAAATACCTGATTCATCTGTTCAAGTAGCTATACAATACATAACGACGTTTAGTACAAAAGCAAAGTTAGAGCATTCTATAAGATAAAAAAGTTGGAAAAAAAGGAACTGTAAGTATACACTTACAGTTCCTTTTTAGTTTGAAACTAAAACTATCTCTTACATTTTTTTAATTCTTTTAACTATTTAAAAATTATTTTGATCTCATCTGTATCACTTAGAACAAAATTTCTAAAATCAAAATTTTCTTCTCCATTTATCTCTACTCTTAGTTTTCATGGAGTATTAGATCACTCACATACATCACCATTAGTAAATCAAGCAATTTGCAGCTCCGAAAATACAATATTTGCAGAATCAAAGAATCACCCAAGTGTCTCTTGCCTATTTGCAGTATCAATAACTCATTCTATATGAATTTTTGCATCATCATGTCAATGGAGAATTCCATGATTTCAACTGTCTTTTAACTGAGTAGTATTACCACACAAGTCATAAGCAATAGGCATATGCCAATGAACTTGTTTCGCAGTGATTGAACTTTCACCTTTCAATGCCAGTAAAGTCATAAATCACACTATTGGTCATATAATTATCAGTAATAATATCCCATACTCTTTTATAAACTTTATATGTTTGTTATTCTTCATTTTGTTATATTAAGTTATTCGATTATAAGTTTTCCAATCATATCTTGATGCCCCTCTCCACAGTAATTATAACATCTATATAAAAATTCTCAAGTTTGGGAGGTGTCCACTTCGATTTCATCGTCTCACATAATCATCATATCAGGTATAGCAATTCCATGTAATATATCAGTATTATTAACTTTTATTGTTAATTTTTCTCATTTTTTTACTCTGATTTCTTTTGTATCAAATTCCCATTTTTTTGCATTGAGTGTGATTATTGTTCCATCATTATCACCTGAATTTGATAGATTTTCCTCCACTGTAAAGTTCATCATCATTCCAGATTGTAAATGCTCTGCGATATGACAGTGGCTCATCCAAAGTCATACATTTGTCATTTCTATGAGTATTTCTATTTTTTCTCAATTTCTAATCAGTGTAGTATCTTTCCATTGAAGATTATCATTCACAACCCCATCTCTCGTTAAAACAATAAATCTTTGCCCATGAAAATGAATTGGATGTTGCATAGGATGCATAGATTTTGGATCATTAAATATTTCTACTTTTACAAAATCTCATTTTTTAAAATTCCATTGTATATCCATATTTTCATTTCAGGTTTCAGGGTCTAAGAGTTTCCACTCCATAGTTTGATCACTACTCATGAGATTCATCTCTCTCATTTCATCTTCCCATTCTATACCATCATCATTATGTCACTCCTCATCTCACATCATCATTCAATCTTTCATTCAGTTCATTGAGATAGTGAGCTCTAATTTTTTATCAGCTTTTTTATCTAAGTATGCTTGAAACCTATCTCTAATATCTCTATAGTCAGATCAATTATTCCTAAGATCAGAAAGATTACTTGTATTACTTTCATCTCATGTAACTATAATCTCCCCTAGTTTTCTATCTTTTGATTTTATTTCATAAGTACCAGGTTCATTAAAAACAGTTTCTATAATATACCTTTCAGCTGGAGATATTATTTGATGATCTATAATAACTTCTTTTTCTATTCTACCTATATCACCTCAAACAAGTTTAAAATCAATATTTTCTCAATTTTTTGAAATAGTAAAATCAAAAGTTCTTGTATTTGCTACGTTTGTTAGATACAGTCTTGATATTTCTCCTGTATTTAACTTCAGTTTATAATCTTCATCATTATTAATTAACATAATGTTTCCAAATCTTCACATGAGAGTTTTGTTCACTTTTTCTTTATAAAAGACGTCATCTTCTCAAAAATCATCTAGAATAAGAAACTCTTCTCTATCAACTGTAGACCAATATCATTCTTCGACCACAGAAAAATTCCCATACAGTCACATCTCTTGTGTATAGTCTTCCCTAATATGGGGATGATACCAAAATACTCATGTATCTGGGAAATTAAGCTCATAAGTAAAGCTATCTCCTTTTTTCATTGGAACTTGTTCTCATTGCATAGTAGTTGGTAATCCATCAAATTTTGAATCATCAAGTCTTAATCAATGAGAGTGAAGTGTTGTATCAACATCTAAATTATTAGTGAGTTTTAAATTAATTTTCTCTCATTTTTCCACTTGTAAGAGTGGTCATGGAATCATCCCATTATATGCAAGCCTTTTTACTGTTCTATTTCATAGCTCTTGTTTTACTGCACTGGCAATCATCTCATATGTATCTCCATCTTTTAAGATAATTATTTCTGATTTTTTTGCATCTGGAAGTCCATCAATACTTTCATCAAATGTTTCTCAACTCGGCATTCATACCATACTTCACATATGATGATCATTTTTTACCTCATTTATATATTTTTCACAGCCTTTCATCTCAGGCATCATCTGACAATGCGCTCTCATTGCATCATTATTTCAATCCTCCATATCTCACATAGACATATTATGCGTCATACTCATGTACAAATAAAATGCTCAAGCTCATATGAGTAACAATAATATAATTATAATAGCTATAAGTGATTTATTTTTCATCCATTTTATATTAATTTATACATAAGATTTAATATATCCATTTCTCTATGATTGTAAATTTATCTACCAACCTTAAATAAAGCTTAAAAAATCTATTTTATATGCAAGATAGAGATTTCTTATCACAACTTAATTATAAAACGAGTTCATTTATTTTTTTTACTATCAACTTTTATATTCCATTTATAAATCTCTGATATTTTTTTTACAAGAGATAATCAAATGCCAAATCCATCTGATTCTCTAGATCTATCAGATTTAAAAAACCTATCAAATATTTTTCCTACATCTTTTTCATCTATTCAAATTCATGAGTCTGCTATAATTAATTCTCAATTTTTATATGATACCTCAATGTGTCCGTTACTATTATTATACTTAATAGCATTTCAAATAATATTTGAAATGAATATATAAAAGTAATCCTTATTTGCATTAATGTTTATAGATTCAGGTATATCAATCTTAATTTTTAAATTTTTATCTGATATTTTAAATTTAAAATCTTTTATAGTTCATTCAATACTATCCTTTAAATTATTCGTTACCACATCTTTGAATACATCAATGTTACTCAGTTTAATCAGTCATTCTATTATAGAATTTAACCTCAACACTTCTTGTTTTAATTCTTTTGTCATATTTGCATCATATACTTTCATATCATCCATTAACTGAATATTTGAGTCTATTACCGATATAGGTGTTTTTAACTCATGCCCCGCATTATGAATAAAATCTTTCATATCTTTTAAGTTATCCTCTACAGGGATAAATGATTTATTAACAAATTTTAAGCCAATAAAATAAAGAATTAATGAAAATAATAGATTGATAAATAAGAATCCTAGAACATCATTCATATAATCTGATATACTATAGGTTATTTTTTTTACGATCACAAATATTCCATCATTCTTATTTACAATAAATTTTTTCACTAAAAATCATGATTCTTGTTGTAATTTAAAATATGAATCATGTTTATAAATAGAAATTATAAAATCGGAATCAATTTCATCTCTAATATTACTTGAAATAATGATTGAACTACTATCTATATAAAGATAGTTCATAAACCCTCTGGATCTAAAATTCAAACCAGGAGAAGATACTTTAAAATGTTCTTTATTTCTTTTTCAGGCTAAAAAATCATCTCTATACTCTGAACCAAAATTCATAATATCATGAATGCTAAGTTTTCAATTTTCAACTTGCCTTATCAAATGAGAAAATTCATTTTTCTCTGCTCTCACTTCTTTAAAATATTTAACTGAAAAAAAAGTAACTCCTAATATAAAAATTACAATGAAAATTATTACAGAAAAAGCAATGGTTAAATTTCTTTTTGTTTTTCGTATGTTTGAATTCATAATTTACCTTATTAAAAATCAAAAACCTTTTCTCGTTTCTATAAGCTCTTTTCAAAGTTTTTTTCTCAAATATCATATATAAACATCTATTGTTTTAGAAAACATAAAATCAATATCAAACTCTCCCCATACATTTTCATATATTTTTTGTCTTGATAGTGCCACTCATCTATTTTGTGCCAAATATTTAAATAAGTCATACTCTAGTGTAGACATTTTAATAATTTTTCATGCTTTTCTGACTTCAACTTGTTTTAAATCAAGCATAATATCTCATATTTTGATAAGTGTATTACTTCTATTCGCCATTTTTCTTCTTGTAATAGCATTCATTCTTGCAAGCAATTCAGTATATTCAAATGGTTTCACTACGTAATCATCAGCTCACGCGTCTAACCCAGTAACTATATCATCATTTGTTCACATTGAAGTAAGCATAATAATTGAGATATCTTTCTCTTTTTCTCTTATTTGCTTACATATTTCATATCAATTCATTCAAGGAAGATTTATATCCAACACGAGTACATCATAATAATTAGAAATAGCTTTTCTATATCACTCTTCTCAATCCAAAGATACTTCAGTAAATATATCCCTTGCTATCAGGTATTTCACTAAGTTTCTGGATAGTATTTCATTATCTTCTACTACTAATACTCTCATTGTTTTATATTTAAAAACTATTTTTAAAATTTTATATATATTATCATAAGGATGGAAAGTAAGAAGTGTTTAAGAAAAAAGACTAGAAAAATTCTAGTCTTTTAAAATAAATATTATTTTCTATCAAAATGTCTTCATTTTCACTTTTTTCAACCTTTATGCTTAGATTTAAATTCTTCTAATTGTGCAATTTCTCAATCAGTTAAATCTTCTCAAGCTTTCTTTTTATCAAAAAGAGCTTTCATTTCTTCCCTTTGAGTTTCTCTTTCAACTTGTTTTATCTTTCTCTCAGCTCTCTCACTAATAATTTCAGCCCTAAGAGTTTCTTGGTCAGTGCTTAATGCATCTCAAGCAAGTAAAGTATCTATTACAGTCTCTTTAGCATCTCTACTAGCTTTATGTTCTGTTCTTTTAGCTTCAAAGAATTCTCTTTTCTCATCATCAGTCATAGAATCTATAGCCGCTTTTTCATCATCTGTTAAGTTTCCTCATTTATGGTTTCAACCTCTAGATCCATGATCTCAATTAAATTTTTTAAATTCTTTTACTGTATTTGTAGTTGTATCTGCATTCGATTCATCAGCGTTTGATATTCAAGCAAATCAAGTAGCAGTGACTCCGGCTATCAATAAAGCCGATAAAAGTTTATTATTCATAATATGTGTATTTATTTATTTAAAATTATTTTGTTTTTTCTTTGTATACTCTTATTATTCATTTTTTGGTATCTTATTTTTTTCATATTTTTATTTAAGACAAAAAATATATTTAAGTATACAAATAAAGATTTATGTTTCGTAACATTGTAATTCTCGAGGTTACGCTTTGTATTATAACTAGTGATATTAAGAGGTATTTAAGTAAGAAGTAATTAATAAAAAATTAAAGTACTTTTTATCTATGGTCTATATAAAATATAATATTCCATAATAAATACTAACATAGTATTCTTGACTTATTTATAATTAAAAGTATATATATATTTACATGTTAATTTTCTATATACAGGAGGAAAAATATGAAAATCAGGGAATTTACGGAAGTTGATTTTTATGAATGTGAGGGCAATAAAAAAATTTTACCTCAAATTATATTTACTGACCCAGGTTGGTTTTTTGATACACTTGAAAACGGTGGTTTTAAAAAAGGATATGCTCTTCTTAAACAGGCTGAGTATCTAAATGAAAGAGCTAGAAATATTCGTATTCCTAAAGATGACCCATCGCAATGGAGAGTAGAATATATACTAACTGTCAGTGGTGAATATCAGTCCTTTAGTATTGTTGAAAATAATCTTCCCAAACGAACAGGGTTAGAAAATGTAATAGAATCTGATAGAATAAATATGTATTTTCCAATGACCCTACCTGGTTATTGTAAGGAATGGTATATACCATTTATGAGTGACCTAATAAGTAGCCTTTTTGGAAAACAAAAAAAACTAATCAGTGGAGAATTATCCGAAATTTTTTTTTGTGATGATAGTAATTTTAAAAATAATAGTAATTTTAAATTGGACTTACCACCTAGAAGAGGTCTTCTCTAATTAATAAACAAAAAGGATCTAACAATTTAGATTCCTCGACTTTATTACAACATTAAAAACTCGCTAAATACAGCGAGTTTTTATTTTATCCTCATATTTTTTTGACATATTTTACCAATTTATTATAATTCTGTTATTGTAAAAATTAAATATCACTCTTCAGGAAATTAGAATGAATATTACTATAGAAAAGATAATTCTAATGGTAGTGGTAATACTAGGAGGAATCATGACATATTGTTTAGTTAAATGGTTCCAAAAATATCAAAAAGGGGTTACAATAATAATAAATGAAGTAAATAAGGAAGCTGAAGAAGTAAAATTCCAAAGTTTATACATGAAGGTTATGCTTATTTATTCTTCCGAAATAAGAGAATTAGTAGGTATCTCTGAATATCTTGTACCAATAGCATACAAAACAGAAGGTGGAGAAAGTGCTGTTTTACTTAAAATTCCTAATAATGGAAAAGTATGGTTTGAGTGTGATTTTTATATTTCTGGTGAATTTAGCATAACATATGCTAATCAGGTTTCTAAGTTTGAAAACTTCTCTGAAGATAATGATATTATTCGAGAAAGACTTATAGAATCCGGAGTATTAAAAGCTACTCCAGTAGTTAAAGCTGTAGTATAAATAAAACAAAGGCCCAGGATAATTCCTGGAGCCTTTTATTTTTTGTCTTTGATAAGATTTAGTTTTACATATAGTATATATAATTATTCCATAGCTAAAAATCATGGTAACAAAAGTATGAGTATGAGTAATGATTATCAAGGATAACAAAGTACTCCTTTGAAAAAGAAAAAATTCTCATTGAGATGGCTCATGGAGCTTCCCTGGATGACATTTGGAGTTTAAAGAATCATGGGAGGATTGTGCTACAAGAGAAACAATGGAAGAAACATGAATTCATATCAAAAATATTTCTTTCTGCACTGCAACGAATGACATCTTTGACCTTGAGAATAAACATTATGTTACTATTATGATGTCTGCAAAATATGATTATTGAGAGGTAAGGATAATGGAGCCTGAAAAATTTGAAGCATGGAACTGGTTTGAACGGGATAATTTCCCGAAACCATTATTTGTTCCTATTGAAAATTTTATTAAAAAATGACACAATCCATTTAAATAACATTTCATAATTTTAAAAAGAAGCACTCATTTTAATTATATGAGTGCTTCTTTTCTATTATTTAATATCTAGATTTTATAAATAATTTATAAAATCTAGAATCTCTTTCTTCAGACTCTCCCCATATCAAATATCACCTAAGTATTCTTCTACTTTGTCTATTCATTCTTTATTTGCTAATTCTAGCATTTGATCTTTGAAGTCTTTCATGATTATATAGGTACAATAAGAGAATTATATTTTAGAGAAGATGCTTATTAATTACTTATTTTTCTTTTCTGTAAGGTACAAAATTGAAGGAAGGTATACTATAACCATAAATATGTTTAGTAATAATCAACCAATAAAAGCAATAGCTAAACTTCACCATAACGCATCCTTTAATGCAAGAGTTACCAATCAAGCAATAGTCGTAAGACTTGTTAAAAATATAGGTGAAAATCTATGCTGAACCGTCTCAACAAGTAAAGTTTTCAAATCTTGAGAGCTCAGATTCGTATTTTTTCTCATTTCTGAGATATAGGTATCTATAAAAAGAATCGCATTATTTACTCATACTCAAATAACACCAAAGAGTCATAATTGAGCAGGAAAACTCAGTGGTAAACCTAAGAGCCCCAGAGTAAAAATAGCTCAAATAATAGATAGAAAAGTGGAGGTCATTACGATAATCGCATACTTAAAACTATTAAATTGGAATATCAAGATAAGTAACATTAACAGGAATCCAGTTCAAAATGCAGCTCATAAACCTCACATAGATTCGTTTTGATCACTAATATTATCATTATAACGAAAGCTTAATCATTCAGGCAATCCATGTGTCTTAATAATCTGATCTATCGCTTGCGTAATACCTCAAAGAGGTGTAGCTGCTTCTTTATCTGATTCAATAATAACTTGTAGGTTCCCATCTAGATGAGCTATATTTTTTAGTTGAGGTAAAATCTCCTTTTTTTCTGTTATCTTTGATACAAAATTTTCTCAAATCTTTAAATCTTCTACATTTCCTTGATAATTTGTGAATAAGTTCAGATTCACTTGTTCATCAGCAACATCACTAAAGTTTGTTATAGCTAATCCATTTGGTAAGTAATCTGAATTTTTCAATGATGAAAGTAATTGAACTACTGAGCTTGGATCCAAATTATTACGTTGAGCTTTGTTGGTATCTATTAAATACCTGATAGTACCATTTGTATATTCTAAATTTGTTGTGACATTAAAAACTCAAGTTATATTTTCTACTTCCGGACGAATTTTTTTTATGTAAGCAGTTATTTGTTCTAAATCTTTTCAAATAATATAAAATCAAACCGGTTTTCATCATGCTAACCCTACTCATGAAACAGTATAGATATCACTTATAAAATCATATTTTGATTTAATATTTGCATTGAGATACTTCTGTAAAGATTCAACTACTTCAAATGAAAGGTTCTCTCTCTGATCCTCATCTACAAATCTGAGATTCAAGTATGCTTGATTATCTGCAGTTGGATTAGAAGCAGAAGTTGCAGCATCTGTAGAATAGAGGTTTCATATATTTATCTCAATAAATCTTACATGTTCTGGGAAGTTCTCATCTAAATATTGTTTCACTGAGTCAATAACAATATTTGTATACTCTTGATTTTTTGGAAGTGAAGTTCCTGCTGAATACTTAATATTTACCCAAGCATTTTCTTCATCAGTAGCTGGTAGGAAATCATTTTTAATAACTCCACTTCAAACCAAAGAAAATGCAAAAAATAGAAGTGCCCAAAAAGATACAATAACTAAAAGCATCTTCTTTTTTGTTTGAAGAACTTTTTCTGTAAGTTTTGAAATATAAACTGCTGAACGACTCAATGCTTGAGATCATTTAGTTTCCTTACCTACATTCCCCTTTCACAATATTTTAGAAAGTATTACAGGAAGTAATAGCAGAGATACAAATAACGATGCGATAAGAGTACCGGTAATGGTAATACTCAAAGGTGCTATAAATTGTCATACCATTCACTCAACCATAAAATTAATAGGAAGAAATATAGCAATCGTTGTCAGAGTTCAAGCAACAATTGACCATAGGTAAGTATCGAGTGTGTTTTGATACGCAGTCCAAAATCAGATTCATTTCTTTAATTCTTTTGAGATTCATTCACTGACAACAATCAGATTATCTACCATGATTCACAGACTCAACACCAGAGAAAAAGATACTATGGTATTAAATGTATATCAAACAAATGATAAATAAATAAAAGTGAAGAAATATGCAAGTGGGAAAGCAATACCTACTCCCAAAGCTAATCTTGATCCAATAAAAATAATAAGAATAATAAGGATCAACACTCCTGTTTGCCAAAAGTTCGAAAGGAATGTATCAAACATATCATCTATAGACAATAATTTAGAAAAAGTCTCTACTACTTGTAGATCACTATTCTTAGCAGCAAAATCATCGGTATACTCTAATACCTGTTTAATTACAGATTCAACATCTGTTCCTGGAGAAACTTTTATATTGAAGCTGATTGCATTTGTATTATTGTTATTCTGGTCAAAAAATGCTTTTTGACGTAAACTTATTTCTTCATATGTAATATTTGCTATATCTCTCAATTTAATACTTTGAGAGTTTAGATTTACAATATCTTTATTATAGAGCCTTTCTACGATATCAGGGATATTTTTTTCATAACTGACGATCTCATAAGAATACAGACTTCCATCAATTGATTTTTTATCAGATGGTGCACTTACAAAGGTTCATTTTAAAATACCAACAACACTATCCAGTGATATTCAAAACCTATTCATTTTGTTATAATCAACAAAAACATTGATTTTTTTGTCTGGTTCTCATATCACAATTACATCTGATACCCCCTTTATTCATTTAAAATTATCTTCTAAACCTTTAGATCTATCATAGAGGTCCCTAGCAAAGAGGTCACCAGTAACTGCAAAAGAATAGACAGGAGTATCATCTGGATTTATATGAGTTACTACAGAAGTCTGAGTTCATATTGGGAATCATCCGGATACTTTATCAATTTTGTCCTTTAAGTCACTTTTTGCCTCAATTCTTCCTTTATTATCATAAAAATCTACTATTACAGTTGAGACATTAAAACCCGATACAGAACTTATCTTTTTAATTCAAGTAATAGATTTAAATTCATCTTCTAATTTCTCTGTAATTTCTTTTTCTATTGTTTTTGGATCACCTCAAAAATAAAAAGTATTAATAACAAACTTAGGAAGACTAATCGATGGGTTTTCTTCTTTGGGTATAGAGTTCAAGGCATTGAATCATACAATGAAACCAAGCGCAATGAGACTCCAAATGAAAACCGTTTTTGATTGTATAAATTTTATTATCATAAAAAATTTCTTATATAATTATTATTTAGATATAGTATCTCCTAACTCCAATCAAGATATTACTTGAACTTCACCATAATTCATTCTTCATATATCAATACTCCTTTCAGAAATACTTCCATCAGAATCAATAACAGAAACAAAGTATCATTCAAGTCTTGGTTTCACATACGTAATAGGTAACCAGATTTCAAGGTCTTTTTTTGATTCTCATAAAGAATCATTTCAACTTTCTTTATTTGTAACGACTATATCCAAATAATCTCCTTCTTTTAATTGAGAATAATTAATACTTCATTCATATGTATAATTTTGTGTTTGAATATTTTTTACTGGAGATTCAGTCATAATTGACCCAGTTCATAAAAATTCTCATTCTTTATAATACTTAAACTGACTCCCAAGTTGTAACACATTTGGAGAATAGACTTCTAATTTCAGTGAATTATACTCAGGTACAATCACACATATAGGTGTCCCTGTACTTACTACATTCCCCTCTTTTACTTTTTTTTCTTTTACTATTCATGGAAAAGTTGCGTATATTTTTTCTCATTGTAATAGTACTGAAGTTCTTGAAATAGAGTCTTGTATTTGGCTAATTTGAATATCTATTTGATTAATGTTACTTATTTTACTTTCTTTTGTGTTGGTTATTTGTTCAGATGTATTTTTTAAAGATATTTTTAAAGAATCGATCTGATTTTCTAAGTTATTGATATTCGTATCAAATGTTAAATCAGAATTTTGACTCCCGTTATTTTCTATATTTGTTTTTTGGTTATTCAAGGTTGTTAAACTTCATTCAAGAACTTTTAAATCTGAATCAAATTTTAATCAAGTAGTACCAATAGCATTTCTTAATTTATCAAAGTTTGTTTTGTATCATAAAACAGCATCAGAATATCATAAAAACTCATTATATAAACTATCAATGGTAGTTTTAGAAAATGTTCATTCACTTTCAATAGAGTTACTCATTACCTCAGCAGCATCTTTCAGAAGGTCTGAGAGTTTCTTTATTTCATTTGAAAGGTCTTCATCAGAAAGATTCTCCAAACTTGCACCTCCTTTGCTCAGGAAATATGTTATTTGTCTTTCAGTTTCTGCTTTTAAGGCTGAATTTTTTGCTCATAGAAAATCTTCAAATTCATCATTTTCATCTTTATTTTCGCTTGAAACTCAAAATATTTCATCAAGTTTTTCTAAACTTTTATTTCCTGTATTATAGATTTGTTGTTTTAAATTCTCTATGTTTACCACTATATCCTTGAGGGTTTCTTTTTTATTTTGCTCTAAAAGTGCTTTTGATTCTTCTAAGTTACTTATTTGTTCTATAATTGATTCTAATTGTAATCATATATCATTACCCGTAAGATCTTTTTGATTCTTTAGAATTCCTAGATTATTATCTAAATTTATTAATTGAGTATTCAGATCATTCTCTTGAAAAGCGAGTTGTTTAATTTGACTATCAAAGTTTAATAAAGTAGATCTACGAATATTATTTTGATTTAAAATCTGTTCTCTTAAAGAGTTGAGTTGAATGACATTATTTTTATAAAAAGTATCAGCAACATCAGGACTAATTTTTGCTATTAGTGTTTCTGAATCAACTTCAGCTCAAACCTGACATGCAAGATAATCTATTTGACCATTTGTATGAGCCACTAACTCTTTTGAATTATTATTCAAGATGTTCCCATATATGTTTGAAAAATTATTCTTTTTTCATCAAACAACAAATTGTTCCCTTTCTATCTCAGGAGTACTTTCACTTACTTCAATATTCTGTCCTTCTACACTACAACTTGTAATAAATACAAGTAAAAACAAAGGAGCTAAGAAATTTTTCATATTTAGATTATTTAAAAAAGTATGATTTTGTATACAACTTAGTATACTTTTTCATACCCTCTTTGTCAAATATATTCCTTTTTTTTAGACAAAAAAATAAAGATGAGGTATCTTGTCATCTTTATTAAAGCTAAAGTAATGGATTAAACTGAACTTAATTTCTTTTTAATAATTGCAAAAAAATAATCTATATTATCATTTCTTACGAATCAAATTCATTCTCACTCTTTTCATATAACAACTAACGAATCTCAACTCTTTATTCAAAGAGCACTCCTGATCTCACTTGGGATTACAAATTGGTGTTTTGTTCATATTTTAACAGATCAAAAACAATCAATCGATTTCTCATCAAGTTCACCATCCTCGCATATTTCATCTCAATTATCTGGATTAGGTAAACCAAAAGCAATATTATCAATTGTTATAATAGGACGGTCATCTCAAATATTTATTCCAAATTCTGGCCTACAATCACGAGGAATAATTACTTGTCATTTCGGTCAAACAGTTGTTACTCAGTAGATTTTTATGTTTAATTTTTTATCCATTATTTCAGATATTACGTATATTATATTTTCATGTAGTATATATGGAAAAAAGACTTAAGTCAAAAAATAACATAAAAGAGAGGGATTAATTCCTCTCTTTTATTAGCATTTTACAAATGAGCAAAGATTCAAAACATGAATATAGCTATGTTTGATTTTGTTATTTCCTCATTACATTATCACAACTCAACACTCTAAATTCATCAAGGGGGATATCAAATAAATTTACATCTGAAAAATCTTTTATCCAAGTTTTTCCAGATCAATCACTATCCATGTTTTGCATAATAAGATTAAATCATCTTGCATTATCCATTACATATGCTCAATACTCTTGCAATGCTCTTGCTATAATTTTTGCATTCTCAGAAAGGCCTATTTTATCAAGATCTAAATCTGGATTTAATTGAATTTTTTGACCTTCTAAAATGAATTCTGGTCCTATTCCCCATCCATCTGTTCTTGTTGCTACATCAGCACAAAGTTCAGAATTATAAGCTCATCATTTACTCATTTTTTTCCTATTTGCTGGAGTACTCACCGCAAGTACATGCTCAATTTTTCAGGCTTTCATTTCTTCAAACGTAATCATTCATCCAAAGTAAGACGTTCCTGCTCCATTTACTCACTGCCTATACCAAGTTTTTCAATCAAACGCTTTTCATATTCATTTTGAATCTAGATCCCATATCGCAGCTGTACTCGCTTGATATTTTCAGTTTGATAACTGTTGAAACCTTGAAAATTCCCGAACTTTTCTTTTATTCAAATCGATCAAAATTGTATGTCAGTCTACTTCTGGTTCTGCCCAAATTTCTTTTGGTATTGGTATGTTCTTAATAATTCAATCCCTATCAGGATCAATAGAGTCATGGTAACTTCAGTTTTCATTTTGTACGTCAAATAGTTCGCAGTTATCACTATCTATTATATGAACTGGTGACGACCATTTTTGAATGCTTGGATTTAATACTGCTTTTGATTTTTTAAGATCAATGGTAAGGATCTTTTTTAAGTTTGCTATCATAGCATCCGAATTACTATCAAGCGTCTGAGTGCTTAATATTTTTTGTCTCCATGGAGAATCTTTTGAAAATCTCATTAAATCAGATGGTACTTCCATTCATAGATAACATTTTTTAGGAATTGCTTCTATTGTTATATTTTCAGCAACTCATATAAATATCTCTGAATATCTTGGTTTTGTATCCCTATACTTTATAGAATATTTTGTTAATTTATTAATAAATAGATTTCTATATTTTTCTCATTTTTTAGAAATTATTTTTTCTATTTTCAGAGTGATATTGTTGATGAATAATTGGTCTTTATTGTTTAGATTATAAGCATGAGTAGTAAATATAAATATAGATAATATTATCAGTGTTAAAAGTATGTTTTTTTTCATAAAAAGGGTTGTTAATAATATTTTGAAGCTAATTTATAATAATTGTAATTATTCCGACTGATCATATGAAATAACTAAAATAAGTAGAATTAATAATACTTAAATAATGATACTGCAATAGATCAATACCCCTACTCAAAAAAATAAAAGATTAGATTAACCTCTAATCTTTTTTGATGTTGCAATGATACTAATATTTCAGGGTTTTTCAATATTGCTTTGACTAAAAATTACAACCGAGACAAAGAATATAAATGAAAGCTCTTTTCATTAAAAGACATTAGCTTCTAAATATATCACACAAAAATTGACTTTATATTCTATTACTATAATATAATATTACATTAAGCTATGTATATGTGAGAGGTAATTAAAATGCGAGTATCAATTGATAGACTATCATATTCTCAATTCTCTAATCCACAAACTTATACCGTTGCAGAAGTACAAGAAAAAAGAAAACGAATAATTACATATTATACAAAGGTTTTATCTACTCTTTATGATAGATATATATACTTAATTCATTTTCAACCACACGATTATTACGAATCCCAGCAAAATCTTATAGAAGAATTCTGCTTTGATTTAGACTTTTTTTTTACAGATAACGATAATATCTCTCGAAAAAAAATCGAACCAATTATGACCAGATGTTATAAAACTGTTCATGAGCTAGAAGAAAAAGTTAATTCTATGCTCCATGAGTTAAATCAAAAACAATTTAAACTTCAAAAAACATGCTTTGAATTAAGTGATGATTTTTGTTTTTGGACAGATAAGGAGATAATGTCATTACAATTAAGGAGTGAGGTACTGACAGAATGTGAATTACTACAAACTTGTATGTGTTCACGCTCTAAAAAAATACCATTTTTAGGAACTTGTTTAGCAGAACTTTAATAAACATTTAGGTATAATAAAAACGATTACAGTCCATGTAATCGTTTTTATATTTATTTAAATACTTATAATCCTAAGATATTCTCTCAATAGTTCATTTCATTTTACATTCTCATCCGATTATACTTATTTTCATTGCTCTTTATACAACACTTCAAACTCAGTTCTTATATCAACAAGTTCTTGAATCTGTTTATCTATAAGTGCAATCCTTTCTTTTATAAATTTTTTATTAGATTCTGGGTTAAATTCATTATTTTTTCTTTTCCTGATTCAAACTTCACATTCTTTGAGAGTAAATCATAACTTTTTCATAAATTGAATTTGCGATATATTCTTTATGTTCTCTTCATCATAATCTCTATAATTATTAGAAATATCCTTTCACTCAGAAGAAGTAATGAGTCACTTTTTTTCATAGAAACGAATTGTATCCCTACTAATTCCTGTTTTCTGAACTAATTCTCAAATCCTCATAATAATTTTTATAAAAAAGTATTGACCGTCAACTATACTCCATGGTTATATTATATGTGTGAATCTTAACAAATAAAAGAAATAATACAAGATTTCCATTTAATAATATAACAAAAAACCATGGCACTAAATGATTATAAATGAGTATTTAAAACCGATATTATAGAGCTTGTAAAAAGTGAGAATCCATTTGGAGATTATTATGTATTTGACTTTAAAGCACCGAATTCAAAATGGTTCACATGAGAACATTGATTTTTTTCACTCACAGAAAAAATAAAAGATAGATGATGGAGAGCATTGAGTATTGCATCAAATCCAGAAGAAGGGATTATGAAAGTAGCAACAAAAATCGGTAACAAGCCGAGTCAATTCAAAGCAAAATTAAAGAGTATGAAAAAATGAGATACTATAAAATTACGTGGTCCATTTGGAAACTTTAAAATACAAGACCAGTCTTCCCCTATTATATTAATAGCGTGAGGAATCGGTATCGCACCTATGAGAGCTTTTTTAGAAAAACTAAAACATAATACATCAAGAGAGGTAATACTTCTCTACTCTTCACATGATTGATATTTGTTTCAGGAAGAGTTTAATGAAATAGAAAAAAATAATGATACAATAACTCTTCATTATTTAACTGGGAGACAAGAATTATCGAAATATATAAAAAACTATGCTCTTCAGTATAGTAATAGATGATATTTTTATATTTCAGGAACTCTTGATATGATAAAGTGAGCAACAAATACTTTAACAGAAAATAAGATCACTAAAAAAAGAATTCTAAATGACCCATTTTATGGTTATTAAACTGTAATATATATTGACATATAATTTATTTTTATATAATAAATCCTCTCAACCTATAGGAGATAAAATAGTGTCTGATGAAAACAAAAATGTTAAATGTTCACGTTGTCCAGAGATATGTGACCCTGATGATCTTATTGATGGTATGTGCCAGCCTTGTCATGAAGTAGATACTACTCCAACAAGTGAAACATGTGAAGAATGCCCCCAACCTGCAGTTAAAAATATTTTAGGTGTGGATTTGTGTGAGGATTGTTAATAAAATACCATCATAATACTTACATATTAGGCCTAGTGAATAACTAGGTCTTTTTTTATTTCTGAAGTTTATTGACACTTTTTATTTGATATTGCTAATACTTATATATAATGAGTTTACTTTCAACAATAGAGAGAAGAATCATGAATAACAAAACCTCTAATATTGATAACACTGGTGATGCTATTAGAACAAAAATAGCAGAATACAGAAGAGTCAGTCATGAGAGAGATGAGAAAAGAATGAAAAATGCTATGAAGCATGGAGTACATTCATTTGGGACACGTTTTTATCAATCAAAAGGCTTTATGTATTCTCTTCTTTTTATAGTTAGTACCATAGCTTTTCCATTACTATACTTGCTTTTTACAGGGAAGTAATTGTTAAGCTAAGATCTAAAGTGCCCGTACCAAACGGGCTTTTTTTTATCTTCAAATTTTCTCCAACGGGTCCATATAAACCACTGCTTGTCTTTTATATTATTTCATGCACATATAATACAGAATCATCAGTTTCTATTCAATCTCACTTCTTTTATTTTGATTAAAAATCTAGCAATAAAGTTTTTCTTTTTCATGGCTCCCTTTTTAGATATAGAATATTTTTTTATGTTTTATATCTTCATACATTTTATGGTAGATTAGTTACATATGTGTACTCCCAACCCCATTATTAAATACATCTTCTTCACGATATCCGCAAACGCTGCACTTATACATAAGTGTACTTCTCCTTTAAAACTTTATGTTCTTGACTAATCTACATCAAGTGAGTCTTTTTTTGACATTGTATAATTTTGATATATATTAAAGTTAGGTAACCAAAATAGTTATCCCGAAACAAATAAGGACAATCTATGATTCCTAGTACAATCCTTTGTTCTCTCAGTTTGAGAGATTTAAATAAACGCTATAAATTAAAGAGTATATCTTTTACTTGTGAAGAAGAGTATGATATCCCAAGTGATGAAGATATATTACAACATGTAAGATCTATAGCAAAAGAGTTTAAAGTAAATTTTATAGGAAATCCAAAATATACTATAAAGGTAAATACTTTAGACGGTGCAAAAAAGGTCATAATAGATGCTTTTGCAGAAATAAAAACTGAACAGGAGCCTCAATGTATTATTCAATTACATAAAGGTGGGAAAATAGAATTTAGAATTTTAGAAAAAAATATTTAATTTTATTCTCATCCAGACCTGATTAAAAAAAGACTAGAAATTAATCTAGTCTTTTTTAGTGAAAATGAATAATTATTTAGATGATAATAAAAGTACTTCTATTTTGAATAGAATATAACAAAAAAAGGTCTTGGTGATTTTCAAATTGATTTTTCTTCTACTCTTAAATCTAATGATTATAAAACAACGGACTGAGGAGATTTTGAATTTATTATTTTTTTATCTGAATGAATATAAATAATATATTAATTCTGTTGATTCTAATTTAATTCCCCCTGCCTTAATCAAATAAAATCTAATAAATAAGGTAGGTGTTTCTTTTTGTTATAAAAATTTGATTTTTCTTTATACCCAAAATATTTTTTTACTTGTAATAACAATGCAATATCTCAAAAAGACAATCAGCATATTTTTATACCTTTTATATTATCTTCTGATAATCAATAAATATGTTCTTTCGAATATCATATTTTTTCAAATTCATTCTTCCAATCATCTATACTATAAAATATTCTATCAATTTTTTGATATCACCCTCAAAAAATTAACAAAAGTAAACATGCTAAATTATATTTATTCTTTGATGGATTTGAATTTCCTGAAATACCGTATACCTTTTTTATCTCAAATTGTGATCATAATTCTCCTAAACTAAAACCACAAATCCTTATTTCTTCAATTTGTATTATAGAATATGAGAATAACATATCAGGAGTATATCATTTTTTTACAAATTCTCTTTCCCAGCCTTCTTTCGTAGTCGGAGCCAGTAATTTTTCTTCTTCATCTTCAATTTTTTGATCTACAGATTTATGTCATTCTCAAAAAATTATCTTACAAAACAGCGCTCTGCTATATAAATTTTTTGTTGGACGTTCACAAGATAAAACATGATTTCCTTTTTTATCAACTACTCTCGTAATATCACTGAACAATATTCCTGCAACTTGAGCGGTCTTAAAATCTCAAAAGCTTAATCCCATAATTGTATCTGGATTATATCATTCTTTAATTATTAAATTTTTAATTTCACTTATATTTTTTGGAAATCTTCATAAGTCTCTTTCCCTACTTACAACAAAATCAAAACAATCATATCACATTCAAAATATTAATTGTCATAGCAATGCTAAAAAATATTTCGATCCATAGACTTCTACTTTATTATCTAAATTATTTGTTTTTCTTACTCCTAAAAATCATGCAATTTCTCATAAAGAATATCAAGAGACATAAGTTTTTCTTAATTTTACGTTTGTTAATTTCATCAATATATCTGGAGTAATTTCTTCTGATAGAAAACTTTTTTTCCAATTATGTCAATCAATAGGAACATTTAATCTATTATCTTCCCTGACTATTACATCATTAATACATTCATACATATCTCCATATATTTCTGATGCGAATCAGGCCCTATTATATATAGATTTTCACGGATGTAGAGATGTAAAAATTCTCTTTCCATCTTGATTCTTTTTTTTCCATATATCTATTATTGTTTCTCCTGATCTAACAATCATTTTTGAAAACTTCTCTCAAGTTAAATCCATAAAATTTTCTGGTGTATATACATCCTTAATAATTCCTTTCCATTCATCTCAAGATTTAAACACTTCTTCTTCATATTTTGTGATGATACTATCGATAACTTCTGCTCACTTTCAAAAAATAGTTTGCAATAAACAAGCTAAATGGTATTTGTTACCAGAATAATTATATTATCACTTGATACCATACGTATCTGCAACCTTTAATTCTCATGCTATTTCAGATAACGTAAAACCACATACTCGACAGAGCTTAAGTTCTGCTTGTGTTTTTGATAATAAAACTTCCGGAAAATATCCTAGTTGTTGAGATTTAACCTTCCATCAAGAGGCTTCTTTCGGTGCTTTTTCTTGGGATTGAGACAAATTAATAACCTCCATAATACTTTCATAACCAACTCAAAAGATAGACTTCAATAAATATGCAAGATGTAATTTTTTATTTTCTGGTCTTACTTCTCATAATATATTTTCTGCACCTTTTATATGGAACAGTCTAGCAATCTGTGTGAGGTTATATCATCATATATTTATCTGCTTCAAGTTTTTTGCACTTGATTTCATTAATATATCAGGGTGGTACCTTTTATCATTCTGAAATATATTTAATAGTTCTGAAGTGGTAAACATAGAAATTTTTTCTTTCATTTTGATTTTTGGTATAAAATCTTCTTGTAGTTTTTCTAATATCAACTCTCACCAACGTTTTGTATATGGGATAGAATCGACTTCAAAATCATTAAAAATATCTATCTTGGTACTTTGAAAAAAATATGCATCCTTTGGGAGTCATTTTATTACAAAGGTATTTTCTCAAGAACCATCAGAAATCAAAACTGATCTATTTAATTGAGGTATTTGAATATAAATATATCAATATTTTCTCATCATATTTTTTTCTACCCCTCAAATATGACAAATAATATCGTCTCAATATATTCATAATCAATTTAGTATCTCTAATAAAGATTTTAATTTATCATTATTATATGATTCTACATATCACTCTCAACTTCATTTAATCACTCATTTATTTTTATTTTCATTAGCTATCAGTAGAGTTTGAGAATGATGTAGAGCAAATATTCATAATTCACTTAAAATTTCAGAAATATTTTTTTCAGAATTTCCTAAAATTTTTTCAACTCTATTAATAATAATATCTAAATAATTATTAATAGAGTACCCAGTTTCATTATCTTTAAAAGCTTTAAATATACTTCAGTTAATTTTTTCTTCTAACCTTTCACTTCTCTTTCACTGAAATCTACTCTCTATGATTTTTTGAATATTATCATCAATTTGACATAGTAGATCTAATACTGATTCATTAGTAGGTTCAGCTTCAATTAATTGAAGTAATTCTTCATGTAAGTTTTTTTTCATATTTATTTTCAGTATTTTTATTGTATTATTTATATTAATTATCAAATGTTATCTCCACCTTTTTTGTAAATTTATTCCATATTATTCTTATGTTTCATTTAGTATTATCATTATCTGAATATTTTTCAAAATAGAATGTATCCAATGGAGATAATTCCTCATTCAACCCCATTTGTAATGATTCAAAATTAGTAAGATTTCACATTTCTCTAGGAAGAGTACTAAGGTTATTCTTAGCTATATATATGCTTTTCAAATTAGTAAGGTTTAAATTACACAGAGTTTTTACTCATTAAACTACGTATCAAATCATATATATCTAAAAAATCACTCTCATCACCTTCTTCCCATCTAGAAAGAGTACTAAGAAAAGAATCTTTATCATCTAATAGTACTGTAACACAATATACGATTTCACTTATCTCTTGATTTATTTCATGATTATTATATCCTTCAAATAATGATAATAAATCTCCCCTTGAATGATCTATTATGTCTTTTTTGAGCGCTGATAAGGTAAGTGCTAATCTAGAATTATCACAACTTACAGCACTATAGAATTCCTCGAAATTCATTTCTCTGTTATTTAAAATCCTCTTGATATCACCATTAAATTTTTGTGCTATCAAAATTAAAATTCTTTTTATAATTTTGTTTTTTTCTGAAGATTCAAAGGATACATGAGATGGTTTTTCTCATAAACTATGTTCATCTACGATTGATGTTTTCAGGGTATTTGTAGACATAGATTAGTATGTTAAAAAAATAAAAAACTATTACACTAATATATAATAGTTTTTGTTGAAAAGTCAATAATCAGATCAGAAGGTTTTATACTGAATTTATTCTTTGAAATATATTGCCTGAAATCAGGATGAAGTTTTTGAAATTTATGAAAAATTAAAGAAATTATTGAAATAAATCCACTCTCATATAATATGTTATTTATAATTTGAATACATTTGAAATATAATTAATTATCAATATAAAATATATGAATAATAAAATATTAGATATACTTAAAAAACATGAAATAATTTTACATAATTACGAAAACAGAATCAATCAGTCTAAACTCAAAGAATTATTAGATGAATCTTTTATTGAAATTTGATATAGTGGTTCAACGCATACTTATGACTCAACACTTGCAGATTTATTAAATGAACACAAAACTGAATACGTAATTTGGTCTCAAGATTATTCATGCATAGAACTAAAACCAGATTTATTTATATTAAATTATCTTGAAGCAAGATTGGATCAAGATGGTGTTTTAAGTAGACATGCAAAAAGAACTTCAATTTGGTCTAAAAGTAATAATAAATGGAAAATGAAATTTCATCAAGCTACACCAGTCTCAGAATTTAAAAAATCAAATATTTCAACATAAGTTCCATCGGGCTACGATCATACTTTTTACTTATACAAAGCCAATATATAAAATAAAAATAGCCGTCTCTTAGTTAATTAAAACTAAAAACGGCTATTTTATGCGGTTTATTTATTTGGTGGACCCACCGGGCTACGATCCCGGGACCTATCGCTTAAGAGGCGAGTGCTCTACCAACTGAGCTATGGATCCGTATAAAGATTTTTGTAAAATCTTTTTGAAGCTGCTTTAGTCTATATATAATGCTGTAAATTGCAAATATTTTTTAAGGAAATAAAACCGTGATAAATAACCCCTATATAGAGAAGGTAAAAGCGCACCCAAATATAATAACAAAGTCTGAAGAAGCATCAAAACACAAGTGAAAATGGAATGAGTTTTTTTGAAATAATAATCCAATTGTCCTAGAGATAGGGACAGGACTTGGGAATTTTTTTAGTACAGAAGCTTCAAAAAATCCAGACAAAAATTATATCGGAATGGAAATAAAATATAAAAGAGTCTATAATACAGCAGAAAAAACCATCGCAAAATGATGAGAAAACTTTGTAGTTATCAAAGACTTTGCACAAAAGATAACTGATATCTTCGCAGACTGAGAACTCGAACTCACATATATATTCTTCCCTGACCCCTGGGCAAAAAAAGACAGACAAAAAAAACATAAACTCCTCCAAGAAGAATTCTTAACAAACCTTTGTAATAAAACAAAGATAGGCTGAAAAGTAATATTTAAAACCGATCATAAAGAATACTTTGATGAAACACTCGAAATCTTAGATGAACTCAATCTCTGGGAACAATCAAGAAAAACATACCACTACGAAAAAGACATAGAAGAATTCGACGTCACAAACATAACCGAATTTGAACAAATCTTCAGAGGACACAAACTAGAAATCTGCTACATAGAACTCACAAAAAAATAAAAGAACATTCACTCTTTTATTTTTTTATTACTATATTTTATATCTTCCATTCGAATGAAGGAAAGTCCCCGAAGGGGGATGGGTTTTTAAAAGTTCTCCTTCCTCCCTACAACCCTGAATTATCCCCTACTGTACTTGGCATCTTCCCATCCCATTTTTTAATCTTCAAAGTTTCATTTTCTAACTTCTTCATCTCTAACATATTATCAGTCACACTCTCTGACTTAACAATTTTATTATACTCAGCGAGAGCCTCTGCTTCAATAATTTTTACTTCTTTTAAATTTTTTGCCTCTAGTAATCTTTTCTCTGACTCTTTCTTTTGAGCCTCAAACCTTGCTTCAGCTAATTTTAATCCATTCTCAGCTTTGAGTAATTCTTCTTTAGAAGAAAGATAACTTTTTGGAAGTCTAATATCTATAATGGTGATATCTTGAATAGAAACCCCTAATTCTTTTAATTTTTTATTTGCTTCAGTAATAGTAATTTCCTTAATTTCATCATGTTTAGATGAGATGTCTTTAAATGAATAATTTTTAATAGTTCATTTGATAACCTCAAGAAGTCTTGGCATAACAATCTCAGATGAAACAAGTCTGATATTTTTTGCTCCAAATTTATTATAGAAATCTAATCTTTTGTCATCTATTAATTGAAATCATACTTTATAATCAAGAGTAACTCCTAACTCTTCACTTGAGTTTGCTGTAACCTCAGCAATTTGAAAACTGAAATCATTCGTAGGTGATAAAAATACGCTTGTTTTTAATGGACTATATAAATGATATCATGGTTGTAATAGTCTAGAATTTTTCAAATCAATTCCTACATACCCTGGATTAATTTTATCAAGTTTTAAAAATCTAGATTGTCAGTTTATTACATCTTTTCCAAATGAAGTAAAAGCAAGTAATAGTATTGCAGCTAAAACAATGTATTTCCTATTCCATAAACATTTGATTGTTCTTTTCAAATAAGAAACGATTCAATAAATAAATCTTTTGATCATATTTATACACGAAGTTCATAACATTTTTACTTCTCACATTGTTTTTTCTCCACCTTTTGTAAAAAGTGAAACAATCATGTATACAAAGAAGAAAAATGTAAATACAACTGAAAAAGCAATAATAGCACCCAGTAAGAAACCAAGTAAATCACCTATAAAGTTAAATAATTCACTCAAGAATGAATTTCAGTAGTAGTTTGATCCACCAAAAGACTGCTCAATCATATTTCCTCTCGCAGAATCAGCAGAAATACTTGATTCAAATTTTGCATAGTTTTGCATAGCCATAATAAAAAAATTAACATTTAAAATAATATTTTATAACATGTATTAAAACGATATTTTTAGATAAAAGTGACAAATTAGCTTACTCTTTCTAAAAATTCATTTAAACTTACAACTTCTACTCATAAATCATTCGCTTTTTTTAGTTTACTTCAAGCTTTGTCTCAAGCAAGTAAAAAATCTGTTTTTTTTGTGACACTACTCATAAATTCTCAACCATTTTCTTCTAGTATCTTTGCTAACTCTTCCCTTTTGTATATATCAAAACTTCAAGTTATACACATCTTCTTTCAAGTGAATATTAAATCTGAATCTAATAAAATATTTTTATAATAACTAATATCTAATATGCCACTTAACTCTTCTAATAACCTCTTATGAGCAGCATTTCAAAAATATTCAATTACATTCTTTGCTATTTCTGGTCAAATATCAGCAAGTTTTTCTAAACTTTCAACAGATGAAGAAAATAAAAGTAAATCTTCTTTATTTTCAAATAATTGAGCCAAAGTCTTTGCTGTCTTCTTCCCAACTCATGCAATTCAAAGTGCGGTAAGGAAGGTTGCTATACTTACATCTTTTGCATTATTTACTCAAGTAATCAGATTTGATACCGCTTTTTCTTTAAATCATTCAAGAGCTAATATCTCTTCTCTTTTATTTTCTATCTGAAATACATCAACTAAGTTATGAATAATCCCTTCTTGTAAAAATATTTCTACTTGTCGTTCTCATAGACCATCTATATTAAATCATTGTTTCCCTACCGAGAATGCTAATTTTTCAGAATGTTTTGCAGGACAATCTAGGTCATTTGGACAATAATACCTCACTTTTCACTCATCTTTTACCACTTCAGTCTCACAACTCGGGCAAAATTTTGGAGGAAATATTTTCTCTAAGTTATCCCTCTCTCAAGTTTTTACAACTGAAATTATTTTAGGAATCACTTCTCATGCTCTTTTAATAAACACTGTATCCCCTATTCTGACATCTAAGCTTTCTACTTCTTCATAGTTATGTAAAGTAGCCCTTTTAATAATAGCTCATCACATATTTACAGCTTCTAAATTAGCAACTGGTGTGATGGCTCAAGTTCTTCAAACTTGATGTTCAACAGATAATATCTGAGTGGTAAATATCTCAGCAGGAAATTTATATGCAATTGCATAACGTGGATGATGCTCAGTAGAGCCTATTTTTTTCCAATAATCAATATGATTTACTTTTAAAACTAATCCATCAATTTCAAAATCAATATTATTCTTTGTATCTCAAAAGTTTTCAACTGCTGTAATAACTTCTGATATTCAAGATAATTTTTTGAAATAACTTGATGTTTCAAATCATAAATTATCGATATCTTTAATAACATCAAAATACTCTGTTTTATTTTCTTTTATTCTAAACTCCTCGAAGTTAGCAAGATCATAAGCAAAAAACTTCAGTTTTCTTTTTTTTGTAACACTATTATCTATCAATCTCAAGCTTCAACTCGCTGCATTTCTAGGATTCGAGAATACTTTGTCTCAAGTCTTTTTTGCATCCTCGTTCAATTCATTAAATATAGAAATGGGCATTACAACTTCTCATCTCACCTCTAAATGATCTTTATACTCTATCTCTTTAGGTATATTGCTCACCTGCATTGCGTTCTCAGTAACGTCCTCTCATTCTATACCATTTCACCTTGTGATCGCTTGAACCAATTTTCAATTTTTATAAATTAGCTCTACTCATAGTCAGTCGAATTTGAATTCAAGAGTATAGTCTATAATTCAAACCGAATCAGACAATTTTGAAACCCTCTCATTAAAGTCATTTAAATCATCCTCATTGTAAGTATTATCTAGACTAATCATTGGCCTACTATGCTTCACTTTCTCAAAAGTAGATTCTTTAAGTGTAGAACCAACTTCTGACGTTTGCATTGATTGAATTCAAAACTTTTTTTCAAGGAAAGCTAAGTTTTTAAAAAGTTGATCATATTCAAAATCACTGATAATAGGATCTTCTTTATTATAATATAAGTCATTGTGATATGAAATAAGATCTTGCAACTCGATGATATCTTTTTCTACATACGTATCTATTTCTTTTCCAAGAAATCCTTTTGACCTAGTAAAGTAAGTATTTTCAGGCATTTATAAGTGTTATTTTTAAACAATTACTCTTATATTAAGGATTTTTTTATAATTACAAATTTATTACAGAAGAGACTTTCACTTAGTTTTCTACAAGTTATTAACAATAAAAGGTATCCTCAATAGATGTATACATTTTTGAAACAAAGTAGCCTTTTTATAGACCTAAAAAACACAATAATTCCTTTAAAATAGAGACTATTTTCAAATCAAACCTTAAGAAAATATTAATTCTACTTTTCCTTTAAAATAGAGCTTAACAGTGGGTAATAATATAGGAGACCCTAGAGAAAACAGAAAAGTCAATATAATATTTTAGAGATATTTTTGATAAACTGTTATAATAAATGTGTAAGTTAGATTAATAACTTACTTGTTCATTAAAATAATTTTTTCTTCGTTAGAACGGAACTTACAGAAACCTAGTAAGACCTCCTACCAAAAAAGATGATATAGATTTATTTATATCCAAAAATAAAAATAAAAACGGTTAAGTAGTTATATTCATTGAGTAATCAATTCATATTGATTATTGGATGAATATAACTATCACCCAACAACAAAAAAAAGAACTTGAGAAATAGTTCAAAAAACAAAAATAAAAAAGCATGGTGAATAGCTTTTAAATAATTGCCCAAACGAGGTTTAAATTAAGAAGATTGAGCATCTTCATAGAGAAACACAGGTTAGTTTTTCGAAATCGATCTACTCTTCCTAGACAACAACTTATATATTGTCTAGCGTGAGAATTAGACAATATATAAGTTAAGTCCCTATTACCCAATATACTTAACTTTTTTTTACGCCTATTTTTTTGATATAACTTTACTAAAAATAAATTAAACCTATAATCTCTTCAATATAAATCATAATACATATACAATGGAACAAAAAATTGCAGAGTTTTGAAAAAAACTCGCTTTAGCTAAGAATATCCTTCTTATAAATCATATAAGAATGGATCCTGATTGCTTTTGAAGCTTGACTGCACTATATCTCATCCTTAAAAAATTAAACTATAATGTAGCTGCTATAAATGATGAGAAATCACCTGCTGATTTTAGTTTTTTATGAATGGATGATATTGTCACTCCAGAATTAGATATAAAACAATTTAGCCCCGACTTGATAATTAGTTTAGATGCTGCATCTCTTGATCAACTCTGAAATACTTATAAAAATAATATAGAAATATTTAAAAATACAGATTTTGTAGTTTTTGATCACCATATTACCAATCCATGATTTTGAAGTCTCAATATTATAGATACAAAATCATCATCTACATGTGAATTACTATTCAGAGTATTGGAATCTATATGACTTGATTCATATATTGATCCAAAAATAGCAACTCTTCTCACAACATGAATTCACACAGATACAAATATATTCTATAATTCAAATACAACTCCAACAACACTCCATACAGCAGCAAAACTCATGGAACTTTGAGCTGATTTTAGATCTCCTATGTTTCACTTCTATAAAAAGAAAAATCTTACAAAATCAAGACTCTGGTGAGAAGTACTAAAAAACCTGAAATCAAGCGAGAATTGAAAAATTGTATGGGGTTTAATACCAAAAGAACTCTTTGAAAAAACAAATACTACAGATAAAGAGACTTCATGACTCATAAATGAATTCTTATCAAACATGGAATGAATGGAAGTTTGCTTCCTTATCTACTATATAGATGACACCAAACTAAAAACAAGCTTTAGATCAACTGGTTATGATGTAGCAAGCCTGTGTGCTTCATATGGATGATGATGACACAAACAAGCAGCATGATTCTATACAGAACTTTCAATGAAAGAAGCAGAAAAAGAAATTTTAGACAAATTAAAAGACCTTATATAAGGTCTTTTAATTTGTCTATGAATTATATTCTATTTCTTGTAATGGTTTCTTAGCAGTTCTTGCTATATGTTCGATTGCTTCTATAAATTTTCTTTCCTGATACTGTGCATTCGTTTCTGGTTTATAATTTTTCATCGCCTCAGAATTAGGATTAAATCAAATGTTGTTTTCAATCATAGTAGAATGTTTTAGAAATTATTATTATTTCTCCTTAATTAGAAGGTTACTATAAAAAACTATTTTGTCAACTTATTTTCTTTCTTCCTTAAAAATACTTCATAATACAGTGATGGTATCACAAACAATGTCATAGCAGAGCCTGCGAACAATCAGAATACTATCGTATATCACAGTCATGCCCAAAACTCATCTTTGAAAGCAAGAGGTAGGATTCAAAACACAGTTGTAAGTGTAGTAACGATAATTGGTTGCAGTCTTGTCTTCCCTGCTCAAATTACTGCATGGAGACTATCTATTCATTTCTCAAGATTCTTATTAATTCTATCAATAAGAATAATCGCATCATTTACCACAACTCACATCAAGGCAATAAATCAAATCATAAATGCCATAGAGTATGGATTTCAGGTAAGAAATAATCATATATTTACTCATAACATCGCCAGTACAACTGAGTACATTACCACTGCAGGCTGACCAAAAGAGTTAAATTGAAATACAAGTATACTAAATATCAAAAATAGTGTGATAAAAAGTGATTTAAATGTAGAAACAATCAAGTCTTTGTTCTCTTCGTTCTCTCATCCACTTGTATATATAATCCCTTCTGGGTAAATATACTCTGCAGCGATTTTTTCCAATGCTGGCTGGATTTCACTTGGAAGAATTCAACTTACAACATCAGCTTCAACAGTAATAGCAATTTTTCATTTTTCTCTATTAATAGAAGAAACTGCTTTTGTAAATTCATATGTAGCAAAATCCCCTACCCTTACTTTTCAAATTCTTGTATCTATTAACAAGTTATTAATATCCTCTGGGCTTAAGTTTTCATCAAATTGTGCTATTTTCAAAACAACATCATTATCTTCATACTCTGACTTTATAGAGCCAGCTTTCATACCATTCGTGTAAAAATACACTTCAGAGACTATATCATTAGGAGTCAGTCATGATTCTGCGAGCTTATCTTTATTAAATTTAAAGATAAATTGCCCTGGGCTCTCACTACTGGTTGTTGTAACATTTTTGACTCATTCTATACCTCTAAATTTTTCCTTGAATATTGATGCTGTATTTTTTAAATCCTCTACCTTTTTTGAGTTATTTGCAATAAGCTTAATTCATACAGCCTTTCCTGTTGGAGGACCATCCTTGAGTGTTTCAATAGAAACAGTGAGTCAATCAGATTCTAATTCACCTAATTGAGATAAGATAACTTTTTCTACCTCAAATACATCCCTCATTCACATATCTTCTCGAATTGATTTTTGAAGTAATTCAATATAAATATCGATTCTATTTCATGAAAGAGTTGTATAATAAACCTTTAATTCTGGGATTTTATAGATAGCTTCATCCAATTGAGACAAGTACTTAACAAGTGCTCTTTTATCAGTTCATTCTTTTGTTTCAATTGATCAAGTTATTACTCATTGATCACTTGCAGGGAAAAGTGTAAATCATAACTGAGGTGATATAAATATGAACGTAAAAATAAGAATTATTATCGGAGAAAAAATCAGTATTAATCTATTCCTCCTACTTATAATCACCTTTTTTAAAAGATTGTAATATTTTAACCCCATTCATAAAAGCACCTTATCTCTCATATTTGACTTATCGTGTGTTTGTTCTCTCTTTCATTGCCTTTCAAAGGCTAAATACTCTGCCTGATTTTTAGAAAAAGTAGCTTCAAGCTTCTCATCTTTATGATAATAATCTAAATCTTTTACAAACTTCACAAACAGAGCAGAACTTACAGTTAGTGAGAGTATTAATGCTGCAACAAGAGTTACAAAAACTGTAATTGGGATATATGCCAAGAATTTTCACATCACTCCAGGTAAGAACATCAGAGGTAAGAAAGCTACCAATGTTGTGAGTGTCCCTGCTATCAAAGGTGCTTTATAATCTTTTACAGCAAGTAATACAGCAGACTTTTTATTATATCATAATTTAATCTTTTCTGAGGCTCACTCTATGATTACAATCATAGTATCAATAGCAATTCAAAGGGTTAATACTAAAGAAAAATTCGTGAGAAAATTTAATGAAAAACCAAGAGTATCAAGAACTATAAACGTAATGAGGAACGAAAGAGGTAACAACATGGAAGCAATCAATGATTCTCTTAATCAAACAAATAGTAAGATAGTAATAAATACTAAAACAAGAGTTTGCATTGCTGTTGATGAGAGATTTGTATAATCTTCAATAATTGCTTCTGACATATCTTTTGTATAAAAAATATCCAGTCATTCAAAATTTGGATTTGATTTTAAATAGTCCTCCAAAGCATTTTTTGCACTATCTGATACATCAAATACATTCGATCATTTTCCTTTATTAAAAACAAGTGAGGTATAGTTGAGTCATTTATTATCTAAAAATCATAGTTTTTTAATACTATCATCTTTGTACTCTCTTTTAATTTCTGCAATATCCCCTAATAGTATGTTTGATCATTTTGTTCATTTGATGACAACATTTTTTAATTCCGTAATATTCGCAAGCTCTCAATCAAACCTGAAATCATAATTTAAATCTCAAATAGTATAATTTCAAATTGGAGTATTTTTATTATAACTTTTAATAGTATTAGAAATCTCTCATAATGTTAAGTTTAAAAGCTCAACTTTATCTCTATCAAGTAATACTTTGATTTCATAATCATCAGCTGAAGAACTTCCAGCCCCTGAATTTACATCAGCTCATCATAAATCAATTGAAGAAATTCAATTTGATCACTCAAGAGCATTCTTAATTATTTGAGAGTTATTTACAAGGTCAAATTGAGTGTACCTTGTAGCATCTCAATAGAGTAAAACCTCAAACATAAGTTCATTACTACTTGATAATTCTGTTACGAGAGTATCCTCAGCATCTTCTGGAAGTGAGATTTTATCAATCTCATCTTTGATATCCGTGAGTACATTCCTTGTCTCAACTCAATTATGGAGTTCAACAGTGATAGAACTTACTCATACTGATGATCTTGATGTGATTTTTTTAATTCAATCAAGATCTTTAATTTCTTTCTCAATTTTATCAGTAATAAGAGAATCAATATCAGTTGGGTTCACTCATATATATGGAGTTACAACAGAGATAACCCCAAACTTAATATCTGGACTTGATTCCTTTGGAATAGTGACAAGAGAAAAAGCTCCGGCTACAATAATTAAGAATATAGCCAAAAAAGAGACTCTAAATTTTTTCACCCAAAAACCGAAAAATCATTTTTCTATTTTTTGGTTAATTTTTTCTATAGTATTAGACATATTGTTTTTAATGTAATTATATTAAGAGGTCTGGTTAAAAAAACTCCCTCTGTCCTAACGGACATCTCCCTCCAAGAGGGAGACTAAAATATATAGTAGGACTTTTTTGAGTTCCCCCTTATGGAGGGGATGCCTGAAAGGCAGGGGGAGTTTTTATTTAACTTTTAAAATAAATTTCTCTGGATCAAAATTATCTACATAATTTAAAATAATTTCTTCGGATCCCTCAATATCACTTAAAATCTCAACCTGGTCAGAATATATATTTCCTAACTCTACTTCTACAAATGCGATTTTTAATGCTCCTGTACCACTCTCAGGATCTGATTTCAATACATTTAAAGTTCATACTCATGAATCTTTTATTTTTAAAACATTAATTGGTAATAGAGTTTTATTCACTTTCACTGGAATTTTGATAGAAACAATATTTCATATTAAATTCATATCATCTGAAAATGTTACTTTAGAAACATATTTTAGATTACTATCAGCTGTAGTCGCAACAGAGTAAATAGAACCCGTATAGGTTTTTCATTCGAAATCTAAGAATGCTTCGGTTCCAGCAGAGACAAAGTCGAGTTCTTTTTTATTAAATGAGATAGAAACCTCATTATCTCATGTATTTAAGACTGTAAATACTGGAGTACCTGTCGCAATTTCTTGTCATAAATCTATAAGTACAGATCAAATCACTCAATCTATTGGAGATGTGATAGTTAATTTATTATATTCTTTTAATGTACTTCTATATGATATAGAAGCGTCACTAATAGCATTATTTAAACTTCTCAGAGTAACATTCTTATTATCTCTCGCATTTTCAAGTAAGTTCGTTGCGTTTTTTACCTGAATTTCCATACTCAGAAGTGAATCTTCTGAGTTAATTAATGTATTATTGTAACCTACTTCCGCATTTAGTTCTCAAGTAGTAAGTGATTTTAATAAAATTTCTCTATCTTTTTTTGTTAATTCAATCTGTTTTAAGCTTGATGATTGAGAGTTTTCATACGTTCTAAGAAAGCTTTTTGTTGCATTATCAAATGCAATAAACGTAGCATAGTTTATTTGTAAAGAAGATTGATAAGTATTTACAGAAGTTATATATCATGAAATATCCGTAGTTCATAGCGATCATTCACTCACAATAGAGTTATTTATTGTTTGCTCAATAGAGTTTAAAAACTTTTTTGTACTTTCATATCATTCAGTTAATGTATCTAAATACTCTATAATATTTCAAGTATTTGTAAGGCTTAAGTTACTAAAATCTCAACTTTTATAACTGATCAAGCTTAACAATTCACTTTTAGTTATATTCTTTTGTGATCAATCTTTTGCTCATAGGAAATCCTCAAAATCATCGTCTTCATCTTTATTTAACTCAGTTGCTCATAATAATGTATCTCAAAATTCAATAACATCATCTATTAAAATAAGTAAACTGTTATAATCCTTTTTGAGAGTTGAAAGAAATCATTCTATAGTTTCAACATCTGATATTAACATATTATCATAATCCAATTGCATTTTTTCAATTGTATTATCAAGTTTTTGAAGATTGAGAGCAGATTCAGAATCAAGATCTGTATAATCAGAGTTATTAAAATCATTTTTTGCTTTTTTGATATTTTGCTCTGTATTTTGCTTTAATGCTTCATAATTAATCTTTGCTTTTTCCAAATTTAATTCCGCATCAACTATAGACTTATTCAAGGTTAATTCCGTTGAGTCATAATTAATCCTTGTTCTTTCTAATCAATTTTGAGATTTTTCTAAATTAATACCATAATTTACAACCGTATCTTCAAGAACAGCAAGGACTTGTCATTTTACTACATTATCTCATTCTTTTACAAGAATTTGTCAAACTCTTCATGTTGCGTTTGAAGAAAGTGAAATATCTTGAGAAGATCATAATTTTCAAGTTTTTACTAACGTAGCAACATTATTAAACTCAGAAAAAGATTTCGTTTCTAATAAAAAATCTTTTTTTATATCATCTTCAATGATATCAGCTCATCAACAAGAAACCAGAAAGAATGGGAGAACTATACATGCAATTATTTTTTTCATATTCTAATATTTAAGATTTAAGTTTGTTAAAGTGTGTTCATATATCATCGTAAGATCTCTCTTTTAATAAAGCATTATAATCAGAAAATAATCAATTTACAATAACTCAGGCTAATTTCAGTATGAAATCTTTGTATTCTTCCTCTGACTCAAAACAATCTTGATGGTTTAATACATTTATAAAAAATCATTTTACATTTGCTACTAAATTTACAAAATCTTCATCTTTAAAATCATTTCATAGAAGAATTTTCATTAACGCGATATGATTCCCATATAAATAATCATGGTTAATTTTTCAAATGAAAAAGTCTTCATTATGGTTAATTAAGTTGAGAACTATGTTATTATTTTTAAAAAATTCTAAACTCCCAATCATATGAACGAAAAACCTTTCCTTTACATCTGGAATTTCTTTTTCTAAATGAAACATAACTTTCTTTCCATGTTCTAATATATCACCAATAATCTGTTCATATAACGTCTCTTTATTTTTAAAATAAATATAAAAAGTTCATTTTGCAACTCATGCATCTTTTACAATCATATCTATTGATACCCTTTTGACTCAAAACTTTCAAAAAAGTTTCACAGCAGAGTTATAAATTTGTTTTTCTTTTGTTTTTTCCCCATTCATGACCAAATGACTAAAAGTATATAATTAGTCATTAATATAATTATATTTTAAAATTATGCAAATAAAAATTAATTATGTTTTTTGTTTTGAATAGGCTTTAGATATACTAACATACGTATGCACTTTTATTATATATAATTTAAGGAAAATATGGAAAACATGAAAAGTAAAAAAGCATTTACACTTGTGGAACTCATCGTAGTAATTACAATAATTGCTATCTTATGAACTATAGCTTTTATAAGTCTACAGTGATATAGTTCGCTTGCGAGAGATTCAGTAAGAATCAGTGATATCAACAATATAAGAACTTCTCTTGAATTATTTTCTGTGAAAACTTGAAAGTATCCAATTCCATCGAACTGAATGGCTATTACATATAGTGGGTGACTCGTTTGGACCCAATGAACAGTCTGAAATTCAGTCACTACGAATATCAGTCAGCTATCAAATACTCCAATCGATCCCATATTAAATACCGAATATGTATATTCAGTAACAAGTTCACAAAAAGAATACGAAATTTGATCAGTTCTCGAACAAGGAAATATTACCCAAAACGCTCCATTAAACTCTGCAAATGCTGTATGAGACCTCCTGGCATATATTACATGAACCTATAATGCTATAAGTATTCAAACAAGTACATGATGAACAACATTTATACTTGCAATGCCAAGTATAATTTGATCTGATATATCAAACCCTGATATTATAGAAATAATAAAAAAACTCTGACTTGCATTTAATGGTTATGCAAATCTCCCTTCTGATGGTGTAACAAGTAGGTTAACAGGTACGGGACAATTTTCATTCTGACTCACTTGAAAAGATATACTTGTATACGCATGAGTATCAGAAACTTTTCTTGATGATTTTGAGGATATTACGAATCAAATTATCCTTGCAGCAAACCTGCAAAATGTATATAGCTGATCAGATTTAATAAATGATGTTGTATATCAAGGTCTCTTAACTATGAATACATGAAGTGATGAAGAAGTAAGTAACCTCATATGACATATAATAAATGATAGTTTTGGTTGAGATGTAGATATTATACTTCCAGATGAAAACCAAGCTACAGTATCATCTATAACACTAGCAAATACTGGTTTTGTTAATACTGTTTGGGATGCAGTTATCAGTACTTCAATGTGCGGAGAAACAACAACAAGTGTGGTATATACTTTCCCTTGGATAACTCAAGCACAATATACGGTTTCATGATATAGAGACTTAGATACTGATTGTAATCAAATAAATAATTGATTTCTATTATTAAATAATGCAGATCCAGGCTATTTTACATGTAGAACGAACTGTAATACAAATGATTTTAACAGAACCTATGTTATAAATAACCAAGCAACAGTGCTTCGTTATGATGAAACAGCTGGTACTATTACCATAACTGAAGCCTTAAATAGCGGTGTTACAAAAACAACAGTAATGACTCCTCGTTAAGATAAATAAGTAATTTAAAAAAACATATAAAAATTAAACTTTTTATATGTTTTTTTATTGCAAAATATTCTTTTAGCATATAATGTGCATTAATGAAAACATAACTCTAAATAATAAAAATGACGCATTTAAATTTAAGGCTTCCTAGTGAAGAAAAGACAAAAATAATAGACGAGCTTATTCAAATCTGATTACAAGAAATAGCAACTTTAGATAGAGATATCTATCATAAATTAAAAAATAAGATTTATTGAAAACATAAACTCCCAAAACCTATCCCAAATATTGAAATTATTGAAAGATATAACGAACTCATCGCAACTTGAGAAGCAGAGGAAGACTTAAAATTCAAAAAGATTATTAGGAAAAGATGAGTAAGAAGTTTATCAGGGGTTACTGTTATCAGCTTATTAACGAAGTTTTTTTGATGCCCAGGTCAATGTGTATATTGTCCTACCTTTGAATGACTTCCTAAATCATATATCCCGAATGAACCAGCTGTGATGAGAGCAGAGCTCAATAAATTTGACCCTGTTATGCAAATTCATAATAGGCTCAGAGCATTAGAGGTAACAGGGCATAAAATTGAAAAAAATGATATAAGAGTTATAGGTGGGACATGGTCAGTATATCCAAAAGAGTATCAAGAAGCATTTATGAAAGGTATCTATGATGCATTCAATACTTATGATGAGATGAAGGAGTATATAGAAAAAACTGATCTCTCAACAGATAGGTTTGCGAGTTTTAAAATCAAACAAACATATAAAGCAAAGCTTTCTAAGACTTTAGAAGAAGCAAAAAAACTGAATGAAACAAGCAGGTGTAGAGTAATATGAGTAGCAATTGAAACGAGACCTGACTGGTTAAACCCTGAAGAAATAGCAAGACTCAGATGATATGGTGTTACGAGAGTTGAAATTTGATACCAAACAACTTTTGACGATATAAATGAACTTAATAAAAGGTGACACTGAAATAAAGAAAGTATAGCTGCAACAAAAATGCTCAAAGATGCAGGGTTCAAGGTTGTTGCGCATATGATGCCAAATCTACTTGGATCAAACCCAGATATGGATAGAGAGTCTCTTCAAAAAATATTTGATGACCAGAACTTTAGGCCTGATGAACTCAAAATATATCCAATGGTAGTAACTGATAAATCTGAGCTTACAGATATATGGAAAGAATGATGATTCACCGCATATGATGATGAAACATTAATAAATCTGACAGCAGACTTAGAAGCAATGATACCTGAATATATCAGACTCAATAGAACTTACAGAGATATACCAGCTTCTCAAATACTTGAATGAAGTCATCTCAGTAATCTCAGACAAATAGTAGAGAAAAAACTTGAAGCTGATTGAATAAAACTTATTGAAGTGAGACATAGGGAAATCAAAGATGGGAAAAATGATCCCAAAAAAGCTACTCTTCATACTTTTGAATATGAAGCTTCTGATGGAAAAGAATACTTCATGACATTTGAAGATCCAAGCGATAGAACTATTTTTAGTCTATTAAGGCTCAGGCTTCCAGGAGAAAACAAAGAAATAACAGATGCACTCCCAGAGCTTAAATGAGCTGCTATCGTAAGAGAAATTCATACTTTTTGAGATCAGCTTAGTATCTGAGAAAAAGGATCTACATTTTGACAACACTTAGGTTTTTGAAAAAGGCTTATTGCTGAATCAGAAAGAGTAGCCTCAGAAAATGGATATAAACGTATGGCTGTAATAGCTGGTGTTTGAGTGAGGTGATACTATGAAAAAAGATGATATATTCTTGAAGGCGAATATATGTTAAAAGATATATAAAAATAAAAGGGACTGATTGCTCAGTCCCTTTTTGTTTTGTAAACAACTTGAAAGTTGTTTTTGTTATTGTTATGCTACCAAATGATCTGAATGATCTGACAATAATCTTTTCGACAAACTTAATGGTCGCATAAGACTCGGTTCAGAAAATTCATTTTTAGGTAACTCATGAAGAAACACTCTATAGACCCCATCTAACTTCCCATAAGGCCGTAAATAATCCTTCAACTTATTAGAAGCATTTTCACAAAAAACCGTAGCCTCTCCACGTTCTTCACTATATGAAAATACATATATAGTAGAAAACGTTGTAATATCTGGACTAAATGTAATTTGTGCAAATACGTCTGGATTTGATAAGGCTACTTTCTTATACTTCCTTGCGGTTTCTAAAAAAACTACGCTTAGGTCTATAGCCTTTGCTTTCTCCATAGATAACTCCTTTTTTTGGTATTAAAAAAAATCTAACCATTCTTGTATCTCTAAAAACATCAAGAGAAACAAGAAAATTAGATTTTTTTATACATTTATTTTGAAACAATTGATAAAACAGTTTTTTTCGTTTGTCCTATGGTTATCTCTTCAGAGTCTTTAATGTACGGAAGAGAAAATTTTACTAAATCTATATCAATAGCCGACGCATCAAGTAATAAATTGCTTATTGCTAATTTTGCAATAAAAGCAGAATTCCTAGCTTCTATATACTTAACATCACTTTTTTCCTCATCTTCATAATCTTCACCTGAAGAAACATCAGTTACAAAACACTTAAAAGGAATAAAGTGAATATTCTCAATTATTTCTTCCCCCCCCGATGGCAATAAAATTGTTGCATCAACTATATAAGTAGTCTCTGAAAGTCTGTACTCAACAATTTCTTTTTGCTTAAAATTAACTGGTACAACGTTTGCTCAAATATTATTCATAATTCTTTATAAAAAAATATTATTGATATTCAAATATTTTACTGAAAACAGTATTCATGTCAATAAAATATATACTAAAAAATAAACAAAAAAGTAGGGCTGATTGCTCAGCCCTATTCCTAGTTAAAAGAATCCCCCTATATACGTGACTCCATCATTTTATTCATTTGCATATTCACAGCCTGAGAATACGAGACTGGTTTATCCAAAATATGAATATAATAAAATAAGCTTTTAGGTAATTCTGATAGTTGTACAGAAAAATACCTCCCCTTTTTTGCTACAATATAATCTTCTAACAAGCAGATTTCTCCGAATAGGTTAGAACAAGATATTCTGGCAATTTTGGTTTGGCATGAATAGGAATGAATAAACCATGTAACATTATTACCATCATGCAATAATGCTTTTATACTAGTGTTATCCTCCCATATTGTACTCATTGCTTCTTCGAAATCCCTCGGTACTCCATTCGTAAAATACGATAGAGATACTGATTCTTCCATAAATCCTCCTTTTTTATTTAAAGTTACAATGATGTCATCTACATATAATACATGTAAACAACATAATATAATTTTAAAAAAAAATCACTTACAGGAAGTGATTTTATATATACTAAATTATGCTTTATCAAGCATTGATACGAGAAAAATTATTTCTCACATTGTAAGTGATTTCTTTAATTTCATCTCCTGTCAATTGTATAGAATTGTATCCTCATTCCTCTAACAGTTTATTTCTTTCGTTACTCAAACATTCATCAATTTCATCATCATCAGAGGGATCAATAAGTTTAATGTTAATTTTCACTCCATTTAATATCTCATCAATCAGCAGATTTGCTGTTTTCGACCAAATTATAAACTCACAATTAAGGCTATCTGGTTCATGATCTACATTTTCCATGAAATCACTGACTTCACCAGTTGTAATTTCTGGAAAATTAACTATATTTCAATTAACTGTAGTCATAATAATATCCTTAAAATGATAAGAGTAAGTTTTATTTAATTATTTTACTAATAACTACATATATGTCAATAAAATCACATAAAATAATTCAGTTCCTCATTATACTCCTTTTTTGATTCCTACCTCTTATCAATTCTCGTTTACTTGAGCTCTTTTGAATAAATATAAGTCTCTGAGTTTCTGGAAATTATGAGTTTACAAAAGTAATGTATTTCAATATCATTTCAAGTCTCATAATCTTATGATATTGATTCCAAATAATATTAAACAAACAAAGAATATTTATTTCAAAGAATAGTATAATGTTCCTGAGTATTATTTGGTTAGTCATGCTTATCTCTTCTTATTTCTCAACATCCCCATTCATCTCATTTTTCTGAAATAATTCAAAAGCCCACTCATTTTTAATGTGGAATAATCTTATCTGAATAAGTTATATTTTATTCAATATTCTTGATAAAAAACTATTCAAACAAATAAATATTACCATAATAGTGCCAGCTATACTTCTAAGTATCCTTTGAATAAAAGAATTGTATTTCCCTAGTTTTGATTATTGAGGGCTTTCAAACAGACTCCTCTCAACTTTTTGACACCCAAACTATGTTGCATTATTTTTGATTCTTATTATCCCCTACGTTGTTGACGTAACACTCAAAACAAAAAATAAAATAAAGAAGCTTATCTTTCTTTGAATATGAATACTTCTTTTTATAACTCTTATTCTCACAAAGAGTGCTATTTGAATATTTTTATGAATCAGTTACCTACTATATAGCGTTCTCCCCTTATCATCAAAATGAAAAAATATTGGTTGAATAATAACTATCATCATATGAGCTCTTTTGATATTAAAGTTTTATCCAGAAAAAATACATTCATTTGTTTCTAGATTTTATATCTGGGATACTACTTTAAATATTATATTTTCAGATATAAAAATATTGACCTTGGGAGTATGATTTGAAAACCTCTCGCATTTTTTTGATATACACAAATCAGAATATCTCTATATATTTGAAAATATCTGATTTACAGCAGATAGGCCTCATAACATATTCTTACAATTTTTTGTACATCTATGAATATGAGGTTTAGCGTTCATTAGCTACATATATTATATAATACTAAGGCAACTCCGCTATAGAAAACATTATAACTATTCCCTCTTTTTATGAAGTATATTTTTGCTCTTTAACTTTGCATCAATAGCAAGTTATTTAATTGTTATAGTATACCTGATTTATTCTATCAAAGAAAATTCAAAGTATAAAAAAACAACTCATTTAATACCACCTCTTTTTTACTTTATTATAATATCATGTTTCGCACTCATAAATATATTTTACTCATACAAAATTTATGTATCTGAAACTCTTGCATACAAACAAGAATATAACAAAGCGATTGAAATATTCCCCTATAATCCAGATAACTTTTATCAAATTTGAGAAGTAGAGAAGTGATGAGAAATAGAGAAAATACAGTCTGAAAAGTATTTTATATCCATAATAGTAAAATGAAGTAATCTTGTATCTGATTGTAATAACTTGATCATTTATTACCCTACCGTTGAGAATTACTTCTACTGCTGAGAAATATTAGAAAAGTTTTGATTTGAGAATGAAAGCATTCATCTTTATAAGAAATGAGTTGAAAAACTTCCTGATTTATGGAATAAAAATTCTAAGTATCACGATATGTTCTTAATTAAGTATTTTGTTGATTCTAAGAGATTCTTGAGCCCAAAATATTCAAGATTACAGGAGATATTAAAAAAAATATGAAAGTAAAAAACCAGGAGGGAAACCCTCCTGGTTTTTATTAAGTATTGATAGATTGCATATAAAGTACTGCTTGTTCACTTGTAATTTCCTCAGAAATGAATGTATATTTTTTTCTATTACCAATCACTTTTATGCATTTTGTATCATTTACCGATAACAATACTGTAATTGTATCTTCTGTTTTCTGGAAACTTCCAAGCATAACAGGTTTTGTATAATTAACATCAATTTCTTTTACAATAAATTTTTCTGTTTTAGTATTATATTGTAAAAGTGGAACTGCAGCTTCTTTATAGTTAAATTGTCCTTTGTCAGTACCTTTAGACTTCCTCCTTAATCGTTTTTCTGTATTAGCAAAGACATTTTTATCACCTTCACCACCAGATTGGTTCAAACATACAATTAAAGCCATATCACTCTCTCCTTTTCTGTGACAAAATAGTCAGGCACTAAAGTAATCATTTTAACAAATAAGTCAACTTAATATTATTTAGTCAATACATGGATGATATACTAAAAGTATTTTCTACTAAAACTTGATTTTACTCAGAAATATTTTATAATTCTAGGATTCCTTAAGTTAGGCATTATATACTTAATAGTAATGATCATGAAAAAAATATTTTTTCTCATACTGGCTTCTATAATCTGGACTCCACACTCATATGCAACCGATAGTTGTATAAAAATAGTCCCTCAAGAAGCAAGTTTTGTATGAAAAGTAGTACGATGAGCAAATATCAGAAGCTACCCTTGTACTTACAATTCAAGTGTTGTGTGAACTGCAAAAGTATGAGAAAAATTTCAAGTTATATCAAAAGTCGATGGATGGTACTTTATCAAGCTAACGAATTGAACTACAGCTCGGGTATGGGATCAAGCAATTTCACAAACGAACGAAACAATAGACACACCCCAAATAATTCAAACAAATACAGCAGTAACAATTGATTATAATTTCAGCTCAAAAGATCGAATTCTTATATATAAAATCAACTCTCGAATTGAAAAAATAGTAAGAAAAAAATGATTTATTTATAAGTCAAAAATTATAACTATTCTTGAAAAAGCACTTCAAAAACTATCACCATGATCACGAAAATATGAAATTATTTTACATGTCATAAATAGGACAAAGGAAATTGAGCAAGAGTCACCTACAACTGAGAATACTACCAGTAATTATGAGGTTAGCAACGATACAAATCTTAGTTTTGATATTAATAAAGTACGATCCGAATGGTTGAAATGGCAAAATACCGAAAGAAAAAACATATGAGTAGAGCTATACTCATATGACTCTAAACTTGATAAAACAGCTCAAGAATGGTCAGAGTTTGCAACACAACGATGATATATATCTCATAAAAGAGATGTATGAGATTCATTCTATAACTATACAAAAATTGAATGATGGATGAAAGATCGATGAGTAGTATGTAAAAATGTAAATTGAACTACCTATAGTGAAAGTACTGGAGCATTCTGGTTCAACTGTAGCACTAATGATTGTACAGACTGAGCTGTATCTGCTGCTAAAAAAACTTTTGATTATTATATGTCTGAAAAGTGACTTTCTAATTCTCAAAATGCTCATTATAGATGAATCACAAATAAAGATTTTAGGAAAATATGACTCTGACTTGATATCCAAAGTCAATGATGAAATAATTACGTATTATATATGACAACTCACTACTGTACTGAGCTCCAATAATATCCAATTACCAGACTCTCTATGAAAAAAATACTCTTAATTATAGTCCTACTCTTCATTTCTTATTGAAATAGCTTTGCAACGAATGCATGTGATACTTTTAAACCAGAAAGTATAACTTTTGTTGCTGAAGTAAAGTTTTGATCAAATATCAGGAATTACCCCTGTAAAAATAAATCAACGGTAATATGATGAGTAAAAGCTGGTGAAACCTATAATATTATTGCAAAAGTTGATTCATACTATAAAATAGAGCTTGATAATGGGAGTACTTGATGGGTATGGGATCAATCATTAAAGAAATCAGATAAAATACTCACGAAAAAATATATTATATCAAGTAGTGATAAAAAAATTGCTGGAAAAGTAATTGGAAAAATTAAAAAACTCGTGAATTCAAAATGAATAAAATATAAAGAAGTCCTCATTTATAAACTTGAGAAAACTTTAAGGAAACTCAAAGAAGGCACAAAAAAATATGTCATTATTAATGAAATTATTGTTTGAACAAAAAAAATAAGCCTCGAACCAACATATACACGTCATTACAAAAAATATAAAATTGATATGAATAAAGTAAAAAGTACTTGGAAAGATTGGCATAATACAGCAAGGAGAGATCTTTGAGTATCACTCTATACATATGATTCTAGGCTTGATAATTCAGCATATGAATGGTCATATATAAGTGATCAAAAATGAGTAATGGAGCATAAAAGAAACTATTTTGATGTATATTATGATTATAAAGTAATAGAAAAATGGTTTAATGATAGATGAGTAATCTGTAAAGTGAAAAATAGAGCCACCAGCAGTGAAAGTATTTGAAAATATGGTTATAAATGTACTGATAATGACTGTACTGATGAACTCATAAACTCACTCAAAGAAATTTTTGATATATACATGGCTGAAAAATGACTTTCCTACCCAGCTAATGCACATTATAAGGCAATAACTCATGCAGATATATCAAAAATATGATTATGACTTGCAATCAGTGATGCTCCTGTAGATGAAAACGGATGGTGATGAAAAAACTATTATAACTATTATGTAACAACGCACTACTGTACTGAGTTTATTGATTAAATAAAAAATACAGACATGACTCCTCCAGAAATACGTGACATCTATTATACTCAAGTAATTTTAGCCGTTAGACATAGCTGAGAAAAATTATCTAATTGAGAAACCATTAATGAAGTAACTCTTCCTTGGGTAAATAAATACTCTATTCGATTTAGAGAAATTCTAGAATTAGATTGAGAAAAAGATGAATGAATAAAAGGAAATTGAGAAAAATTAGATCTCTCAAAAATAGAAGACCTAGAAATAATAGAAAAAATACTTTATTGAACAAATAAAAGAAGGACGATTCACGATATAATGGATACAAAAACACTTCGAAATAATTAATTTGCTTTCATAAGTAAAAAATATATACTAGAGGCAATAAAAAGCGATTGAACAGATATCAACTGTGAGCTTGAGGAAGAACGGATGTCATATCTTATTAGACCCTCCCGAAGTCGAAAATCTTCGTCATAAAAATAAAATCAAGTATAGCTTTAGGTGGTAACTTCCGCAAGGACCGAAAGCATAAAAAAATAATATTTTTTTATGCTTTTTTAGTTTTTTAATGCAAGAACTATGATAAACAACATTCCAAAGTTTTTTGAATTAGCAAAGAGGAAGGTTCATGCAAATAATAAATTAGCAAAAGAATCACCTAATTATATAGATAATGGTGACTGGAATAGTCATAAGATTTATATAAAAGAAATGGCTTGAGAACTAAAAGAAGCATCAAATGAAATAAAAGAAAAAAACTCCGTTTACCTAGAGGATGAACTCTGAGATGTATTTTGGACATACATAAATCTTTTAGATAGACTTGAGAATGAATGATATATAAATAGTAAAAATGTATTTAATAGGTCATATAAAAAGTTTGAGGACAGGGTATCTGGAATGGAAACAGGTTCTACTTGGCAAGAAATAAAAGCAATACAAAAAGAAAGACTCAAACAAGAGCATGATAATACATATAACTAAACTAAAATAACATGAAAATAGAAATCGAAAAAAAATATGAAATTACAGATCATGATTATGAAATAATTAAAGATAAGTGTGAGTTTGTAGAAGAAAAAGAATTAATAGATTATTATCTAGATAATTCAGACTTTACTCTTATGAAAAATAACTATCATCTCAGAATGAGAAATGGAATATATGAATTGAAAATTTATAGCTATGATAATACAAGTAATGTAGAAAAAGCTTATGAATATGATGATGAAGATGAAATTAATATAAAACTTAAAAAGTTTGATTTTAATATTGATGATACGAGTTGAGTAGTAAAAGTAATCACTCAACGAGAAAAATATACATATAAGTATCAGAATTATAATTTTACTTTTGATTTTGATATTTATCAGTATTGATCAAGATATGAAATAGAATTACTATTAGATGATGATGCATGAATAAATGCAGAGGAACTTATAACGTGACTTAGGTCAGAGCTTTGACTCAATGCAGGTATAAATATTGATGAGGGAAAAGTTTGAAATGCAGCAATGCACCAAAATTTTGAACTTTATGAAATTCTTTTAAAAATACATAATAACTAAAAAAGCATGAAAAAAACAGATCTCAAAAAACTATACGATGATTGTATATCAAAATTAAAAGAAGCACTTGAAAAAGATGATTTTAAGTCTCTAGATTATATTTTAGAATATATGTATTCTCCAAACTTAACCCAAGCAGAAATAGAAGAGGTTTCTGATATAGCTGATGAAGCAACGCTTTATTCTGAATTAAAAGATCAAGATTATAAAGATGAAGCATTAGCTATGATTAAGGATTTAGAGGAAGAGATAGGATAATATCCCTATCTCCTAAGAAGGAGAAGGTTAGGATGAGGCTATTCGTCCGAAAACGACACAAAACTAAATGGAAGGGTGTCTGAGTGGTTGAAAGAGCACGCTTGGAAAGCGTGTGTGTCTCACGACACCGCGGGTTCGAATCCCGTCCCTTCCTCCATTTAAAATATAACAATATTAAAACATGAAGCATAATAAAAAATTATTTTTTTCATGAATAGTACTAATTATTTTTTGAACGATATTCTCAATAAACATAATGTCAGCTCATGAAAAAATTCAAGTATTCTTATGAGTAGCATTCTTACTAATCAGTATAAATATTTCATCAATATTATTATATAAAAGCTTAAATTCTCAAAAAGAATATTTAAAATATATTTTCTCATTAACAAATGTCATTATAGGTATAATAATTTGATGAATTATATGAGAAAAAATTTTGCAAATGGCATTTTTAATTAAGTAAACTTTAAATCTAACACAAACCAATGACAAACTTCAAAAAAGTAAACCCAAAACAATCATTCCCAAAACTTGAGGAAGGTATATTAAAATTCTGGGAAGAGAATAAAATCTTTGAGCAATCTATAGAAAACAGAAAAGACTCTGAAGAGTTCAATTTTTATGACGGACCTCCATTTGCAACGGGAACTCCCCATTATGGTCATATCCTTGCTGGTACTATCAAAGATGTAATACCAAGATATCAAACTATGAAATGAAAACAAGTTCATAGAAAATTTGGATGGGATTGTCATGGACTCCCTATCGAAAATATCGTTGAGAAAAAACTAGAAATTTCAGGGAAAGATGATATCGAATGAAAAATCTGAGTACATAAATTCAATGAAACATGTAGAGAAAATGTATTTACCTACGCAAATGAATGGAAAAAAACAGTAAATAGGATGGGAAGATGGGTAGATATGGAAAATGATTATAAGACTATGGATACCGACTTCATGGAATCTGTTTGGTGGGTATATTCTGAACTCTATAAAAAAGGACTTATCTATGAAGGATATAGAGTAGTACCATACTGTCCTAGATGTAGTACTCCCCTCTCAAACTTCGAAGTAAATCAAGGATATAAAGACGTTCAAGATAAAACAGCAACCGTAAAATTCAAAGTACAAGGAAATGAAAGCAAGTATATCCTCGCTTGGACTACCACTCCATGGACACTAGTTGCAAATCTCTGACTTGCTGTTTGAGTAGATATTGATTACGTAGAATTACTTGATCATAAAACGGAAGAAACATATATCATGGCAAGAGATAGAATCTCAGCATACTATAAAAATGAAGATGATTATGTCATCACAAGAGAATATAAATGAAAATGTTTAGAATGAATTAAATATGATCCATTATTTATGGATTTCCAAACTCTCGCTGACTCTGATAATATGCCTCAAGGGATGAACTTTGATACGAATACTTATTCTGTAGTTATCGGTCATCATGTTACAACAGAGTCTGGTACTGGTATCGTTCATATAGCTCCTGCTTATGGAGAAGATGATTACCAAATTGGGAAAAATGAAAAACTTGGTTTTGTAAGTCATATCGCAGATAATGGAAATACTGAAAACTTACTTGAAAACAACTGAGTTCAAGTATTTGATTTCAATGAATTAGTTATTGAAGCTCTCAAAAAACAAGGATCAACTCTTCAAATAAATACATATGATCATTCATACCCACATTGCTGGAGGTGTGAATCACCTCTTATGTATAGAGCTATTTCTGCTTGGTATGTAGCTGTTGAAAAAATAAGAGATCGTATGGTCAAAAATAACCAAGAAATCAACTGGACTCCAAATGAAATCAAAGACTGAAGATTCTGAAAATGGGTAGAAAATGCTCGTGATTGGAATATTTCAAGAAACAGATATTGGGGATCAGCTATACCAGTATGGCAAAATGAAGATAAAACTACTGAGCTTTGTATTGGTTCTATAAAAGAAATGTATGAACTCAATAAAGAATACTGACAAATTGAGGAAAAAACTGTAAACTGAGAAATAAAGTATTTCTATACAAATAGCTGAGAAGAGGTAGATATTCATAAACATTTTGTTGACGAAATATTCTTAAAAGATCCAAAAACAGGAGAAAAACTCAAAAGAATTCCTGAAGTATTAGATTGTTGGTTTGAAAGTGGATCTATGCCATATGCCAGTAAACACTACCCTTTTGATACAAAAAGTGATTTTAAATTCCCTGCTGATTTTATTGCAGAAGGACTGGATCAAACAAGAGGTTGGTTCTATACACTTCTTATTCTTGGAACAGCTTTATTTGATAAAGCTCCAATGAAAAATGTGATCGTAAATGGGATAATATTAGCTGAAGATGGTCAAAAAATGTCTAAATCTAAGCAAAATTATCCAGATCCAACACTTGTATTTGATAAATATGGAGCTGATGCTATGAGATTCTATCTCATGAATTCTCCTGTTGTTGAAGCTCAAGATTTCAGGTTTGCAGAAGCATGAATAGAAGAAGTAGTAAAGAAAGTAATCCTTCCACTTTGGAATACATATTATTTCTTCACTACCTATGCAAATATAGATAACTTTGAATCAAAATGACTTCCTACAACTATAGAAAATAATCTTGATAAATGGTTACTTTCTGAGTTAAACACACTTACAAAACAAGTATCTAACTGATTTGATAGTTATAAACTTGCTGATGCTACGAAACCAATTGTAAAATTTATGGATAACCTTACAAACTGGTACATCAGAAGATCAAGAAAAAGATTCTGGAAAACTGAAAATGATGGAGATAAACTTCAAGCATATGAAACTCTGAACTTTGTACTTGTTGAGACTACAAAAATCATAGCTCCATTCATGCCATTTATATCTGAATACATGTATAAGGATCTGACATGAGATAAATCTGTTCATCTCACTGACTTCCCTACTTTTGATTCTAACCTCATAGATGAGAAATTAAACACGCATACAGCAAAGATTCAAAAAATCATTACCCTCGGATTAGCTTGGAGAGCAAACAATAAACTAAGGGTAAGACAACCTCTAAAATCCATTACTATTACTGAAACATTTGATAACTATTATATTGATATCATCAAAGAAGAGCTCAATGTAAAAGAAGTTCTTGTAGTAGATGGAAATACTCTTGCGAAACAGGTTTGTAAACCAAATGGAAGAGCTATTGGACCAAAGTTTTGAAAAGACGTGAAATTTATCATGACCGAAGCTAAATCAGGGAATTTTGAACTCTTAGAAAATTGAGATGTAAAAGTGGGGCATTTTGAGCTTTCATCATGAGACTTTGAACTTGTATTTGAAGCTTGAGAAAGTGGAGCATTAATTGAAGCTGGTTTCTGAATGGTTATTGCTATGGATGAAAATATCACAGATGAACTTCGTCTAGAATGATATTACAGAGATATAGTAAGACACATACAAGAATCAAGAAAGGAAGCTGATTATAGGGTAGATGATAGGATTCAAGTATCTTTAGAATGAGCTGATGATATACTCGCTCAATTTCAAGAAAATATAGAATCTGAAACACTTTCAACGGTTGTAGAAAGTTTAGATACAACTGATATTGATAAAAAATTAGAAATCTGAGATTTGAATATTATAATTAAGTTGAAGAAATAAAAGAGTAAAAGCCAGAATCATCTGGCTTTTTTCTTGCTTCTTCTCATAAAAAAATTAAGATAATATAAATAAAATTAAATACAATATATGAAAGAAAAACTAAAAAAACTTACTGAATATTATGGTCTTTATAACTACTGGAAAGAAGAAGTAGCAAACCTAGAAAAGAAAAATGAAGAATTTGATGTCATGGATTTAGATGATACTCTTTTTTCTGTTCAAGAACGACTTCAAAGTGATGAGATTTTTCAAAAAAACAGAGGTGAAAAATGAAATCTTCTGATAGCAAATAAGCTGGGAATTAAAAAAGTAATAGGTAAGTATTATAAAGGGAAAGTGTTTCCAAAAGATCTCATAAATTCTGTAAATCAACATAAATCATTGATTTTAACTGCTGGTTTACGAGAGTATCAAGAAGAAAAGGTAAAACATATGTGAATAGATCATTTTAACATGGTTGTTACAGAAACATGAGAAGATAAAATCATTGCACTTATTAGGTATGTTATATTTGATCTCAAGTATATTCCTGCAAGAATTACAGTATACGAAGATAGGCCTCAATATTTCATTGAATATAGAGATTTAATAGAGGATATTTTATGAACAAAACTCGAAATTATGTATGTCGAAATGGATTGAAATACTTGATATAAAAAAATTCAAATAATCGAATGAGATTCTTTTGACTTCTAAAAATATTTCAATATATTACAGCCAACAAAAAAAGGAGCTTAATTTTTAAGTCCCTTTTTTTTATGAATACAGCTAAAAGTTATATAGAACAAAATACTGAAATAAATATATCAAAAGTAGAGTTATCTAAACTGACATGTATAAACTTTTTATTTCTATCAGAAAGTGATATTATGCTAATCCATGAGGTACATAATACACTTGTATCATATAAAGTAAATTCATCAGTTAGATCTTTTTTTGAAAAAATCATTGATGATACAGAGAGATTGTGAAGTTTTTGTGAAAGGTTCAATTATGATATAGATAAAATTGAAGATTTAATTCATGATTCTCTTGAGTATCCTACTCCCAACATATCAAGAGTTCAACAAAACGTGAAACTTGTAGCTCAAAAAATTCTACAACAAAAAGAAGTAAATGAATTAATTGAAAAAGGACTTTCTCATAAAGCAATTAAAGCTATACAATTTTTCTTTACATGAATATCTATAACAAAAATATTAAAAGTTACGAAAGAGTACACAAATGAAGAGGTAAATATAGCCAGTTGAAAATTATGACAAAGAGAACTAAGAGAAGATAGAATTCACATAGTAAGAAATGAACTATACAATCAAAATTACTCATTTTACACAAAAATATTTATGTATTCAAATGAATGAAAGGAATGTAAAAAATTACTTCAAGAAGAGGATAATAAGTAATAACTTATACTAGAAAATAGATACGTAATAATATCTATTTTTTTATTTGACTTATTGATGTTATTTACTATAAATAATACACTTTTCTAGTTTAAATAGATTAGAATGCAAATATCAAAACAAAGCCTGGGAGGGCAAAAAAATGAATTCACCAAAAATTTTTGCAGTTGGTTTAGGATTAAAGACTACTAATACAAAAGGAGAAACATTAGAAGTCTACTATCATAAAGCATTTGTCCGAAGTCAGAATAATTCCGAACTCGTAGACGACTTTGTACGTCTTTGTTCTGAAAATATTGGATATCCAGGAGGAAATACCACTCTCTCTGTTAATGACTATACTCTGGAGAATCTTCTAGAAATCTTTGCAAAACATGAAGGTACTAGCTCATTTTTAAAAGGATCAGAAAATGCTCATAATAGAATAGTAATAACTATCCTTGAAACAAATTCCACAGCACAAAATGTTGAAGAAGTCTACCTAAAACTCTCACTTTTGTCTCACCGAGCTGTAAAGCCTCATGAGCAAAATTTAGATGGAATATTTGGTATTCTTCCAAATATCGCATGGACTAATGAAGGAGCTATTGATCTCGAAGAACTCCCTGCACGTCAGCTTCAAGCTCGTGCAGAAGGTAGGGTTCTTTCAGTAAGTTCAGTTGATAAATTTCCTAAAATGACTGATTATGTGGTGCCAAGTGGTGTCAGAATTGCTGACACTGCTCGAGTTCGTCTTGGTGCATATATTGGAAAAGGTACCACTATCATGCATGAAGGTTTTGTAAACTTTAATGCAGGAACACTCGGAGTATCAATGATTGAAGGTCGAATCTCGGCTGGAGTTGTCGTTGGAGATGGATCTGACTTAGGTGGTGGTTGTTCAACTATGGGAACACTCTCTGGAGGAAATGATATTATTATTTCTGTTGGAGAAAAATGTTTAATCGGTGCAAATGGAGGTACTGGTATTCCATTAGGTGACCGATGTACTGTAGAAGCTGGATTGTATATTACAGCTGGAACAAAAGTACTCATGCTCGATACAGAAGGAGGAATTTATGGGCAGCAAAAAGCTCGTGATTTAGCAGGAAAAGATGATCTACTCTTCCGTAGAGATTCTGAATCCGGTCAAGTTGTATGTCTAACAAATGAGAAGCCTATTAAACTGAACCATGAACTTCATAATAATAATTAATAACCCTGTTGGAGGCAGGAAAAAAGAGACATCGTATGATGTCTCTTTTTTTATGTTCCTCTATTAAGAATGATGCTACTTAAATTTTTTCAGTTTTAAAATCAAACTCTATTTCAGATCATCATTCTAAATATGATCATACTAAAATACCATCCTCTATTATATAATCTCAGAAATTAATTCAACTCAATATTTTTTGATTCTTATCTAATGAATAAATATATAAATCTCAATTTGACTCCATCTCTCAACGATCATATATAAGTACATAATTTCATATAGTACGCAAAAGTTCCTGTCAGGTAAATTCAATATATCACACTTGTTTTTCTGATTTATCTATGCGAATAATCCTAGCATTATAACCATCTACAATAAAAAAAGAATATTTTGATTCTGCTATCTCTGATGTACGATTAAAAGGAATAACAGAGTCACCAAAAAAAAGATATGTCTCATCCAGAGAAGTGCAAGTTTCCCCTATAATATTTTTTCCTACTGATAATTCATAATTACTTTCAAGTAAAACCTTATTTCATTTAATAATGTTAAACTTCATTGTCCTGATATCATACACATACTGATACTCTCCAAATTTTGCAATTTCTTTATAAAATTTCTTTTTTCAGTTCTCTAGCCTTAAATCAAAATAATACTCTTTCCCTGTGTCCAAAATACCATCTCAAGATTCCATAATCTCTATGCACCTACAATTAATGGCTAATTGGGTTACTTCAGTAAGCAAGTTTGAATAACTTATAATTTCATTTTTTTCTTCACAACAAACTATAAATTCATCTTTTGTCTCTATAAATGCCTGTTTAAATTCAGAGGTTTCCATAAATTTCAAAAATAGATCTTTCTCCTGAAGTGAAATTGCTGCTATATTCTTAATTTTCTGAAAAATCTGAATTATATCATTATTTTCTCCTCAAAAATAAGTTGCTATAATATATTTTAACAAGACTGTAGATGACTTATTCATTACACAAGAAAGCGTAGAATTGCAGGTGATATTAATATCTTTCATGTTTATAATTTAAATTCTATAGTATCATTTAAAGAAGGAACTAATACTTTTACAGATGAGCGACATCAAAAAATTTCTTCACTAATTTTATTAGCTAATATATGTCTTGATTCAGTTCCATGATTTAACACTACTTTTGCTCATCTAGCAAATGAAGATTTTTCAAAATAATGAAATATTTCTTCTTCATCTAAATGCCCTGAAAATCCATTAATATTAACTACATTTGCATATATCTCATAGAGTCCTCATTCGATTTCAATACTTTTCTTATTTTTAATATATCATCCCCTTGTATTATCTGGACAGTATCAGACAAAGATTATCGTTGACTGTGTGTTTCATAGATTTTCCTTTAAATGATTTAGTACGGATCCTCATTGGCACATTCATCATGAAGAGAGAATAATTTCTTTTTTATTTCTTCTTTTCTCAGTATAAAGCTTATTATGGTCCGATTGATTTAATAATACATCAACCACTGGTTTTCCTAATAATTCTTTTTGAACCTGATTAGATAATAACCTATATTTTTCAAATAAATTTGTTGTATATATGTTTGTAATTTCAGTACTCAAAGGGCTATCTAGTATAATATCATATTGGAAACACCTACTCTTTAACTCTTTTATTTCTTTTTTTAATTCATTTTTTAGTCATAATACTCTATCTATTTTTGCTTGTTGTCTGGCAGGTATTCTTTTCTTTTCCAGATTTCATCATTGTAAGTTTTTGAGTTCATCTTCAATTCTTTTTAATTTTGCTGATTTCTTTTTTAATACTGGTATATCATTTTTAGCTTCTAAGAGTTGCTCTACTAATAGCACTAATATTTCTTGAGTCCTTTGCATAGAAAAACATGGAATAACCACCTTTCATTCTGCTTTATGTATGGCATTAAAAAAGTCATTTATACTCTCTTGCTTTTCTGGATGAACTCGGCCCGCATATGTAGTTTCCATTTGTAGGTAATCGAGTTTTAAATCAGAAATCTCAGGAGTACCTGCTAAATTTGGGTCTTTAAATCTTCCTAAATCTCAAGTAAATAATAAATTTTTATGAGTTGCTCTTTTTTTAGGAAGAGGTACAGGGTTTTTTGAACGTAGACAGTTATCAATCTTTTCAGTAACAACGGTAATAAGTGCCTGAATACTTCATTCTATATGTCATGCATCTAAAAAACGTAATTTTACTGCATCTATAATATCTTTTTGATAATCAATTTCTACTCATCCAAACTGATTTCTAGTATTGTATAATGTATCCAAATCAAACTTAATATAATATAATTGCTCACCTGCCTTTTCTATATCATCTAACGATTCAATATTATATTCAGTTAATTTTTCCATATATCTATCATATATTTCTCTGGCTGTTTCTTGACCAACCTCTGTAATGAAATTAAATGCTTCTATAAGCTCTTCTTGTAAAGCATTATTCTCTTTAGTAATTCTTAGATTTTCATCAATAGCTTTTTCTGTTACTCAAATTCTTTGATTTAATTTAGTTTTAAGAGGAATTAATAACTTTGTATCTACATTTATTGGTTGACTATACCCCTGCTTCACAGCTTGCAGAGTCTTATCCAGGTCATCATCATCTAATGAAGTAATATACATATAATCCTTTAATACTTTTTCTCCTCAAATTTCCAATTTTTGAACTAACTTCATCATAGCATCTATATCTTTTTCATCATAGAATAGAACTGGTAAATCTTGTAGAATCTTCTCTATATCTCAATTATTCTCTATCCCTGCTGCTGATAATAATCCCTCGGCTTCTTTAAGTCATTCTGACTGATTTTTTCATTGTAGTTTTTTTAATAAGCCTGATTTAAATTTTTGCTTATCTTCATCAGATAAATTATTTTCCTTAAGTCTCTTACACATATCTTTTATGTATAATGCTCTTTTATATAAATTTGATTTTTTTGTATTTTGAGAAGAAACTGCATCAATTTCATAGCGAACAATTTTTACATGATCTGAAAGAATATGAAAAATTTGCTTTTTTGTTAAATCTGTCATAAAAATAGGATTTTTATATCCTTCTTTTACTAGTAATGGTAATCTACCACAATGATCTAAATGAGCATGCGTAAGGACTATACAATTTGCATTTAAAGCCTCTTCATCAACCAATTGATTGATATCCGAATCCTTTAAGCCTCACTGAAACATTCCATAATCAATTAATACACTTAAAGTTTGATACTCTCATTGAACTTTTAATAAAGTAGCACTTCAGGTAAGTGTCACTCCTTTATCTTTATTATCGATCCCACCTAAATACTGAATACTAGATTTTTGCATGATTTTTTAGAGATTATTTAATATATCTCCTCCTTAATAAAGCACTCTAATTATTAAACAATAATAGTCAAGATTTAATTTGACTATTATTGTTTAATAATTTTTATATATAAAAACCCCTGACTTATTCAAGTCAGGGGTTTTTATGGCTATTATTTCATTTTCTTCCCTCAATCACTCGGTACTTCTTTCATTTTCTCTAATTGAGAAATATTAGATTCAATATGTTTTGATTCAGTTTTGAAATTTTCAACTTTTTCTTCAGAATCAGAAACTTGAATTTCTAAATCTTTTACTTGATCTTTTAATTCAGATATATGAGTTTCTTCTATATTTTTTTTATCCTCTAATGCTCCTTTTCTTGAACTAAGTTTCGAAATAGTATCATCTAAGATGGATGACATAGTTCAGTTATCTGAAGAATTATCACCTGAGAATGTAGTTGAATCTAAAGAAAAACCTGATTCTTCATTATTTCATTCAGTATCTTCTTGAATAGTATCCTCAGGAATATTCAATCATTCTCATAAGTCTAATATCTCGTCAGAATCAGAGATATCTAATGAATTCTCTTGTTCTGTAGTAGATTCCTCTTCTTTTTCAACATTATCAGATCATAAGTCTCAAAAATCAAAATCTATTTTTGAATCATCTCACTTTGTATCTGAATCATCTTCTATAGGATCAAGAGAGTTATTATCATCTAAATCAATGATAGTATCTTCACTCATATTATCCATAACTCAATCCTCAGCTTTACTTAAATCAGCATCAAATGTAAGAATATCAGAGTCATTCTCCTTTGTATCATCTAATAAAACAGAATCATCTAAAATATTTTCTCAAAATGTTTCTTCATCTGTAGTTATATCATCTGATAAAATGATTAAATCATCATCTTTTGATTGACCAGTAGTTCCCATAGTTTTTCATTTAGTAACTAATACATGATTAAATTGTAACACAAAAAATTTTCAGAGTCAAAAATTTGAAAAAAAATAATATATTTATATAATCTCTACACAAAATGTTTAATATATAATAAAAAATAAATATGGATTTTTCAAAAGCATGAGAAATGATGAAACTTCAACAAGAAGCAATGAAAGTAAAAAAACAATTAGAAAATACATTTATTGAATCTGAAGTAAGTGGACTTGTGATCACAGTAAACTGAGAAATGAAAATAGAAAAAGTTGAGTTTGAAACAACTGACTTAATTCCAAGCTTATCTAGCTCAGAAAAAGCAGCATTAGAAACTGCAATCTTGGAAGCAGTAAATAAATGAATTAAAAAATCTCAAGAAGTTGCAGCTGAAAAAATGAAATGAGTAATGAGTCAAATGGGAATGGGAAATATGGGTGCTGGATGACTCCCTGGAATGTAAAAAGGGACATAACCTCACAATGTATCTATATAAAAAACTCTCAGCGTATGCTGAGAGTTTTTTATTACCAATCTTTTTCTCATCATCTATTAAATACATCTTGAAAAAATGGGTCATTTACAAAATTTCAGAAAAAGAAATTATTAGAATCAATATCTGATTGTTCCTCCTTATTAAAGTACTGTCAGTTTTTAGCTTGCTGTCTTTTTAGTTTTTCTATATAGTCTTTAATTTCTTCCATGTTAGATTCTGATAATTCGATCTGTGCTCCTGAATTCTCCTCAGAATTAGATCAAGTGTTACTTGAGTTTTGATTTTGGTCATTATTATTTTCATCTTGTTCTTCCCTATTTTTATCCTGACCTTTATTCTCTTGTTTCGTAAATTCTTCTATTATCTTTTCAAGTACATAATTATAATTTTCTCGAGTTTCGAAATTTTCTGCAATACTCAACGATCATGAGTAAAAATTTAATGCATTATTATACAACTCAAATTTTCTTTGCAGATCAGTATTCTCCTCTCAAATTTTAAAACTATCATTTCATAAGTTATGTAAAATCTCAGGAGACTTTTTATTCTGAAGTGATCAATTATGATATGCTAAAGCTCATGTAAACGATCATTCCTGATACAAGATATTTCCTTTATAGTTATAATACTCTGATATAATAGCATTATAATTAACAATAAAAAATAAAACTATACAGGCGCATGTTACTAAGCTTATTTTTTTCATAATTTATATTCAAAAAATAAAAATAAAATAAAAAAAAGAAATGATATAATAGCAAAAACGTAAGTCAGGTCAGTTCTAGAATTTATATTTTGATTCGAAACAACATCTCAAGACATACTTGTAATTATATTACTAATAGCTTCAAGGTCTTTAAGGTTCTCTAAATGAATATATTCAAAGTCATACTTCGAAGAAAGTCTTTTTAAAAAAGATTCATTCAATGCACTTATTACTTTTTTTCAATTATATATCTTATATTGTATTTGCCCAAAAGAATTTCTTCAAATAGGGATATAATTTCATTTAAGTGATCATATTCATACAACCAAGACCAGAATATTCTTCTCATTTAATTTTACTACATAATCATCTAAGTCAGCTTGACTTTCTTCTCCTCAATCAGTAAATATCACAACAAGTGAATTATCATTACTTTCCTTAAAAAATCGAGATAAGCTTCTAAAAATTCATATAAATTCGCTTCAATTTTTTGAGACATTATTTTTATCGACTCATTGCAATATAGTTTTATATAATCACAGATCTCTTGTAAATGGCAATATTTCAAGTGTTTCTCATGCAAATACAAATAATCAATAGCTATTATTGGTACTATAATCTAAATATGAATTTATAAATATTTTAGCAGTGGATAATCGAGATATAACGCTTCTATCATTTTTAAAATCAAGTGCATCCATACTTTTACTCACATCAAGTACAAAAAGTATGTTTGATCAACCAAGTTCTTGAACATTCTGAGCTGGTCATCCTTTGATCTCAAATATATTTATCGATAGAAATATCATTGATAATCAAAGACAGACAGAAACAACAAGAGATTTTTGCCTCTTAAAAAGTAAAAATGTAAAAATAAAAGATACTCCTACGAAAAGTAAAAATAAAGTAATACTCAGATTATTTACATTTGAAAATATCATATTTTTCATTTAAATTATATTCTTTCTTAATTTAAGTAGAAAGAGGAGTAAAAATAATATCATCAACAAAGAAACAAAATATATATTTTTACTTTTATGAACTTCAATAGATTCTACTTCTATTTCTTTTTTCTCAAGTTTTGAAATATTTTCAAATATCTTCTCTAAGCTCTTTTTATCTGTTGCCCTAAAATATTCTCATCATGTTTTTGAAGCAATAGTTTTTAAAGTCTCTTCATCCACTCAAGAAATTTCTACCTTTTGAGTTCAAGCAAAGGGGTGTTTATAGAGAATAAACGTTTTTTCTGATCATCATATTCAGATAGTATACACTTTTATTTTTTCTTTGTTTAAGCTATTCTTATACAACTTATTTACATATTCAACTCAGATTAATGGATTCAATCACTTGTTAGCCTCTCAATCGGTTATCAAAACAATGACTTTTCATCTCTGCTTTGATTTGTCATCAAATGAATCAGTAGCTAATAACAAAGCATCTCATACAGCCGTTCATTGTAAGTGAGGGGAGTTTTGATTAATAGTAGATACTGAAATTTTATCTACTATTTTTTTTGAAATATTATAATCAAAATTGAGTGGGAGTGAGATAAATGGTTTTCATGCGAAAATAACAAGCCCAACTCTATCTGTTTTGAGAGTGTTTAAAAAATCATATATCACTCACTTTGCTACTTCTAATCTATTTGGTTTTAGGTCCTCAGCGATCATAGAAAGTGATACATCCAAGACTATTTGTATATCAATACCATTTTTCTTTATGTTTTCCTTTGTTTCACTTACTACTGGTCCGGATAAAATTGTTATAAAAACAAAAAATATCAGCAGTAATAAAAAATTATATATCTTAAAATAGAGAGTATCTTTTTTATAAAATTTTTGCAGATCTTTTAATGGTCAAAAATCTACTCTTCTTAATCATTGGAAATACAAAAAAACAACCAATATAATTACTGGTACAATAAATAGGAAAACTCATGGATATAAAAATGTAAACATATTATTTTTGTAATATTTTTATAAAATCTTCTATAATATCTTCTCTATCATTCATTGAATTTAGGGATAGTGAAAACTCCTGATAATAACATCTTTTAAATAAAACTAATAACTCATTTGGTAATCAAGATTTTTCAAGTTCTTTTAAAGTAGATTGAAATGCTCCTGAGACTCATAATAAAACAAAATATTCTCGAAATATATCGTTCACTTCTTTATAAAAGATATCTTTTGAGATAACATGAGATTCTTTTTTTAATACTTGAAGCTTTTTATATATTATATCTACCGGATCAAAATGCTCCTCTACAATCATTTCTTCAGCCTTTTTACTTCACTTATTATCCTGTAAATATTTCAGGAATAATGAATATATAATAACTCCTAATAATAATGCTATTATTGGGATAATTATATAATCTAATTGTGTTTCTCTAAGTCAATATAGTTCTTGCATATGGATAACTTATAATTATTTTTTAATAATGTGTATGAAAAAATTTAAAAAATTCACTGAATACACAGGTATTCTCATCAAAGTATAAATATCTTCATTTGGAAGAAAAAACTTTATCTTTAAAGCTGCTTAATTTATCATATCTGAGTTTTTTATATTGATTTTTTTTCTCTGTATCATCTAAGTCTATAGAGACTTTCATTCAAGAGTTTTTCAATCATATTATTCATGTACCTGTAAGATTATTCTCAAATGAATGAAAAGTATTACAAACGACAAAATCATTCTTTACACATGATATTTTTAATATTTTTTCATCAATATTTGTATCTGATGTGAGTAAAAAAACAAGAGAGTTCTTTATATTTAGTCAGTTAAAATATTCTAAATAGCTATTTATATCATTCCCTGAAAAATTACTCTTCTCAAACTCTGAAAATATATTTAAAAAGTGAGCCTTTGATTTCTTTGCTTCAAATATTCTTTTTTTCTCACTATCATGAAAAATTGCTCATAGTTTATTTTGAAACTGTATAGTTGAGAGTCCAAGTAGGTAAAAAATCTCTTCAACTACATCTCTTTTTTTTACTCCATTGAATTCAAAATCGATATCTCAATCAAATAGTGCTAATACATATACATCCATCTCCCTTTCTTCTTCAAATAACTTCACTATCATTTTTCATTCTCTTGAAGATGCTAGCCAATCAATGTTCTTACTTTCTTCACCGTATTCATATTCTCTGTAGTCAGCGAATTCCATTCATTTTGCCTTGAATGCTGTTTTATGGTTTCAAACAGAGAGATTATCAACGAGTCTATTTATTTTTAGGTCGAGAAGGTTTTTATGTTTTTTATGCATTGTTGTATATTGAAATTATAATAATTATCTCTCACTTGAATTCTCTCTCTTTAGTCAAAGAGAAAGAGGCTGCAGTTAACTGATTTGTAGCCCCCTGCTCTTTGACTAAAGAGTAGGGATTCAGGGAAGAGATAATTATTGAACACTTACTTTAGAAAGGATTTCAGTGATTACATCATCTGTTGTGACTCCTTCAGCTATTGATTCGTATGAGAGGATGATTCTATGCCTCATAACAGGGTAGATCATTTCTTTTATATCTTCTGGGAGGACAAAGTCTCTTCCGTCCAGGAGAGCTAAAATTTTTGCTGTTTTTATAAGTGCAATTGATGCTCTTGGTGAGGCTCAGATAGCAAGGTACTTTTTCATGAAATCTTGATTTCTCGTGTAAAAAACAAGATCTTTTACATATTCATATATATGATCGTTTACAAATATGGATTCAGCTTGTTTTTGTATTTCTAAAAGCTCTTTTTTTGAAAGTACTTTATCTAGATTTACTTCACTATCAGAAGCATACTGTTTCATGATCTCTATTTCTTGGGTTTCATTAGGGTAGTTTACAATGGTTTTAAGTAAAAATCTATCAAGTTGTGCTTCTGGAAGAGAGTATGTCCCTGATTGTTCGAGTGGGTTTTGAGTAGCAAGAACCATAAATGGCTCACTCAGTTTATATGATTTATCTCCTATGGTTACTTGTTTTTCTGCCATTGCTTCGAGGAGTGCTGATTGGACCTTTGATGGTGATCTATTAATTTCATCTGCAAGAACTATATTCGTAAAAATCGGTCACTTTTTTATTTGGAAGTCTTGTTTTTCTTGGTTATATATTTTTGCTCAGATAAGGTCACTTGGAAGTAAATCTGGAGTAAATTGAATTCTCTTAAAATTTAAATCAACTACTTTTGAAAGCGTTGCAACTGCAAGTGTTTTTGCTAATCATGGAGCTCATTCAAGAAGTACATGTCATTGAGAAAATAGTCATATTAGCAAGTCTCTTACAAGGTTTTCTTGTCACACTACTTTTTTTGCTATTTCTGTTTTCACTTGTTGTATTTTTTCTTGAATATTTTTTGATTCCATTTATAGTATATAATTAAGTATTAGAGCTAAAATCATTATGTTTAAAAATAAGAAAAAGGCAAAAAAAAATCTACTTGAAAAATATACAATATTTATTTACAAAAAGTCATAAATAAAACTTGATTTTTTAGAATCATGGGTATTATAAAATAGAATTTAAAATTAATATAAAATAAATGTCAAACAAAATACCTTGAAGTTGAGTTTCTCACATAGTTTCTTTAGATGAGAACAAACAAGAACAACCAATTAAAAATCATTTAAAACCAATCACATTCAATGACCTTATTCAATCAGAAATTGAAAAAGAAGGAGAAAAACTTGTAAATGATATAAATTGAGCCGATAACATAGGATCAATTTTAAGTACATTGTTATCAAATCTACCAAAATCAATCAAAGCAATTGAAGCTCTTGATGGTACCCCAGATTGATATAAGCTCGCTCATTCTCCTATTATAGAGTTCCAAATAAGTGAAAAATGAGAAATTGATACAGATATGACATTACTTTTAAAGCAAATTCAAAAGTACATTGCTTCAGAAAATAATTGAAACATATATATCTCTCAATGAATAAATAAGCTTAAAAATTCTTCTTTTATTGTTTCACAAAATTCTTTTCGAGATATAGCATCATTAAAGTTAGCTTTAAAAAGAACTTTTTGTATAGAATGAAAAAAGTTTAACAATGATATACAAGCTCTTTTGACTAAAATATCAAATAGTATTGTAGTTAGAATTGAACAATTAATACAAAAAAGAAAAATCGATATAGCACTTACTCTAGATGAGTATGGCTTATACACAAAACACCTATTTATTCATGATACTGAAATATTATTAAAAAAATGAACTAATTTTTGAGTTATTGTTTTTGATATTGAAAACTTTAATAATATACAAAATATATCTTGAAAAGAAGGGGAAAAAGTAATTTTAGGTGATATTATACCATCAATTATAAATGGTTATGGTTTACCAAACCTAAAAGGATATAGAATTCAAGGATGACAACATTTTTTATTAATAGATGATTCACATAAAAAATTTGAGCTAGGCCAACTCACAAAAATGATTGAAGAACTTACAATAGACTTGTTTCAACAATTAATGGTACAACCAATTAATAATAAAAAACTATTCATTAACTGAGGGTTAATGATGCAACAACAATGATTATACGAAGATCATTCAGAAATAGAGACATCTCTTAATATACTTCAAAGCCTCTCTAAAAAAAGTGTTCGTCCAACAATATTTACAGATTTTAATGCTACAATTAAAGAATCTGCTATTGATACCTATGCACAAATTTCTACTGTGAAAACGGAGGTAAGTACAGAAGAACTCCTTGCAGCATGAACAAGTAGATTACTTATGCATGAGATGTTTAAAGACCAACAAATTGATCCTAGCTTAACAGTGTTATTAAGAAAAATGTGAATAATTCATGAAGATACTAATACAAAAAAAAGTGATGAATATATGACATTAGAAACGAAACATGTAAATGAGAGTCACCTTAGAATGCTGCAGCAAATAAATAATGCAAAAATATAAAAAAAAGATCTTACTTTAAATAAAGTAAGATCTTTTTTTTATATTAAGTAAGAGACTAGTCATTCATACTTAGTGGTGAGTTTTTTCAAGAATGCCATTCCTGATGTTCAGCAAGAATCTCTTCAAAAGTTACAGGTTTATCCTTCAAACTACTCATGTTAGAATAATCACCAATACCAGAGAGTCCAAATTCAGGATGTTCTTGATGAGAATATAATGCTCCAGAGTGATCTGTTCCATCATCCTCAGGCGTAAGTGGTGACTTACCTGGGGTGAAAATTATTTTGCTGACACTATCAGAAACTTCTAAATCTATTGATTGGATATCTGGATTTACACCTAACGATCTCAATCACGCAAATTTATCTACTCATGAAGCTTCTCCTCATATTGATGCTGTATTAGACATAATTTTATAGTTATGAATTAATATATATACTATATTATATAGTATTTATATTAAAATGCAAAATAAAAACCTACATTAAATGTAGGTTTTTATTTTTGTAGATGTACTAAATCACATAGGATAGAAAAACCCTAGGATGAAGCCATCGAGGCATGAAATTAAGAGGCACTACAGGTACATGAACATTCACTGGTTCCCCAATGAGCTCCTTGCGTAGTTCCCCACCTATTTCTGTTTTTATTTTTATTTTAACAGTATCTCCATTTAAGAAGTCTTTAGATAAGTAGAAGTTTTTTAAGTCAAGGTCACTTAATACTTCATATGGAGCTGACCTCCACATTCCTCCACCTACCCTACTATAATACACTTCATTACCAGAAAGTCTATTAAATATATCCCGACTTATGGCTGCTACTATGATAACATTTTCTGTATTATCAAGTGGTATAAAAATAGCTTTACTAAATTCGGCATTCTCTCCTCCTTCAATAAATTCTATAAAGTTGGAATCAGATGGAGCTAGTTTTTCTAAATTTGCTTCCTGTAATTCTAATGATTTTAAACCATTAACTACTTTTTTCAATTCAGCTCTCTGAACATCTAACTCTTCTTGAAAGACATTAATAGATTGAGTAGTATCCCCATTGTTAATAACTCCTTTTTCTAAAGCATTTGATCTTGCCTGAAGATTAAGTACTTCAATGTTTATATCAGCCATTTCATATGCAGAAAATGCATGTTCATGACCATTCCCCATAGCAGTTCTTCTTTTTATTTTTTCCTCAAGTAATGGTGTAAGTAACTCTCGATCAAGATTAACTCTTATATTCAAGGTATTAAACCTTGCTATTGCCAAAGCTATTTTAGATCTCCATAGCTTTTCTTCACTCTCTAGTGCAGTTTTCCTATCAATTAAATCAAAGTCATTTAAGCTCAGGTACACACTGTTTTCTTCAACATCCTGACCAACAGAAGAAGTTTTTACTTCCAATCCTGATTGTCGGAAGCGATCAACAGACTGAGGGCTTGAATATGCTGTTAATGCAATATCTTTGAACATGACTTCATAGCTAATCGCAAAAGCTAAAGCTGTGAATAACGTCCAGCCAAGAAACTTAAATTTCAGAGGCATCCTACGCTTCATCTTTATATCTGCTATATGATCATGATCTATTGTCTCCAATGGAACTCTAGCTGACAAATCCTGAACCCAGCTATCAGAATCACCTATAGCGACCTCACCTTCTAAAACAACGAGTCGACCATTGGATTCATCCCCTACTTCTTGTATAGGATAGAGAAAGTGTCTACCCTCAGACTCATGAAGATCATCAACCAGTAATGGAATAAGCCCCTTTCGTTTTTTATCCCATATCTCTAAAACAGCATCAGTAATGTCATCTGGCAACTTTGTCTTCAATTCTATTGTTACAGAATTCCAGCCATTAATATCATATAATATATCTCCTACTCGAAATTTAAGTGCTGGGTGTGAATGATGCAATACTTCTGCTTCAGAAATTGGTGAATTCATATTTCCCCCTAAGTAATCGTTAATATAAGCAGAAATACTGCCATAAATGTAATAGTAATATTAAGTATTGATACCGCTTGAATTTCTCCCCCCTGAGGTACTCCTTTCTGTATCCATTTTGAAACATTTGGTGTAAACCTAGCCAATAAATCAATAAAAGCTCCAAAAGTTTGATCAAAATAAATAGTTATCGGCATCCATGGAGAATATTTCACCCCAGTAAACCAACAGTAATACCTTGCCTGGATTTCCCTTATTAAGTACGCTCCAACAAAGTATATTTCAACTACAACTTTTCCCCACATTACTAAACCGACTAAAGCGCTTAAAATTCCTGTTATAGGAGTCCAGAATGCCCATTTTTGATCCCAAAATATTCGTCTTTTCTGAAAGTCAAGCAACTCTGGTGGAAGCTTAAGAACTTTTGAATGAAAACGATGGGAATTTCCCTTATAACGAAACATTTGTGAAACAAATGACCTTATAGGTTTTTCTTCATTCTCTGGTTCCTCAATAGAAAAAACTACTACAGATAATAAAAATGCTATATCACCCCCTTTTTCAAGAAGGTCCAAATACGTACGTTTATCCTCACCTGTAGCTGCTATAAAACTCCCAAACTCATCATAAGTATAAATATCATGATTTAGTTTTTTAACAAGAGTTTTAGTAATAAACTCCCCTTCAAATATCACAAATCTACCAGTAGCTACCGTAGCTGCTACTGACATTGAATGATCTCTTCGAGGACCAAGCCGTACAGATGATAGTTCAACATATGCATCACTATCAGTAAGGCACCATGCTCTATTACTAGGAGTAACAGCATTTACTCTATCGCTCGATCCTAAAAATTTTAAAGATCTCTTAATCGTTCCTTTCACAATAAATTGATCACAGTCCATAAGTAGAACAGCTCGTCGTATACTTTGCATACTAGGGTTAGTTAATCCCATATCAATCGAACTTGCAAGTGCATTTTTCTTTCCTTGCCCTTTCTGATTAATAGTGATTAACTTCCTTGTAGCATTATCAACAACAATAATATTCTCTTTTTCCAAACCATTAATGGTTTTCTTAATGACCTGTAAATCAACCGAAGCTCTTGCTTTATCTTTAGAAATACTCACATAAATAACTGCTGGTATTTCAGTTGATGCAACATCAATTGCCAATGATCGAAAACAAGTAGCAAAAACAAGAGGAGTTTCCTCATATGCCATCACATGAACTTCAAGTAAGTCATATGGAAGAGGTAAGTCATGAGACTCTACTTCTTCTTCCCAAGTTTTGTACCAAAACTTATATGTAACAGCTCGATACGCGTTATACAAATAGTTAGAATATCTCCAAGCAGAAATAATTCCAACCCCTGCCACATAAGCAATCACTGATGTCATTGATCCTTTTGTAAGAAGCAAAAGATCATCAATATTAACTGCTATATGTGATATCAGACCAAAAAAAATCAAACCAGTAAAAGCCGATACTAAAATTCGGCTATCCTTAGAAGATTCTGTTTGTTCTGGTTTGTGTGGCATAAAATCAGCCATGTCGTACTCTCCATTTCAAAAAAAATTTAAAAATAGTTCGTAGACTATTTATATATATTTAAATATTTTTGTCAAATATATATAAATATCAAAATGTAAGTTTAACTAATATTTTTTCTCAATCTTTCTCATGAACTCATTCAAATCTAAACATCCTTCACCTTCTTTAGGAAAAGTTGATGCAAGGATTTCAGGATCAATAGAAGCTGTATCAATCTCTGGATAATGTGGAGGAAAATCTAAAACTTCAATGGTCTCATTCTTAAAGAATTTAGTTATATCCAATGGTTTACCATATAACGATTCCTCTAAAACAACAGGTTTTCATCAATTCGTTTTATTGAAATCATATTCTCAGATATCCATACTTTCCATTTTTAAACCTTCCCCTCCTTTAATACCCATAATATTTACTAAAAAAATAAACTATTAACATCTCAATATATTACAATAAAAACAACAAAATGCAAGTTTTATATCTCTCATCCTAAGTATAGGAGTATATGTAATCAAGTTGAAAATAAAGTAATTGGAATTAAAGCTGAGAATATTCCCAGCTTTTTTCATTTATTCATAAAAAATTTCAAAATCCTTCATAAAACTATAATTATCTTTCTCACTCGACCAACTCGGGTCTCATCATCAGAAAAACGTTGAAAATAATAATGAATCTATTCATAAAGAGCTATTTTTCCTAAATATAAGCTCAGTATTTCTATAAACTTCTTCTCCATCAACACTTACAATAAGTACTCCGTTTGCTTTTCCAGGAGTATTAAGAACTATTTCTTGTGAGATTTCATAATATTTATCTGGTACCATCGTTATCATTCCTCTTCATAGGCTTTTTCAATATGTTCATTTTTTTGTTGCTAAATATGCATACACTTCCAAATATCCATTTGTTCTCCACATAAATCTTGTTGAAAAACCATTATCTGTATCCAATCATCCCCTTGAACAGTCTCATCCACAAAATCAGGGGAGTTTCCCTCACTTTACAAAGTCAAAATCAGTATCAAATTTCACTTTATAAGTAAGTTTTGCATGTTCATAGCTATTACTCAGCTTTTTAATAAATCCAAGTCATCAGACTGGCTTTTTTGATGGAGTATAGCTCCCTTTTGGGTAGAATATCTTTAATTCGCCATTTGAAAAATTTATTATATTTTCACGTCACCAATTATTAGTATATCAAGAGACCTTTCAACGTGTACTTAAAAAATTATCAAACATAAGAGCTTGTGAGTTATTTAAAGTATTAACTGAAATTTCTTGAACGAGTTTTCAATCATCTTTTTTTCCCCCATGAAAACTAAATGTCATTATAATTATCGCAAAAATAAAGAGAGTAATAATAAAAAAAATCTCCTTGTTTTTTATAATCATTTTTTTTATGGCTTGCTGACGTTTATTCATGACTGAAAAAATTATATTTACAAATTATTTACTCATTTTGAAGTTTCTAAATTTAATATAAGTAGCAACTGGAGTAGCCCATGAGATATCGCTTCCTCAGAAAAAAGTTGAAAATAGAATTGAATCAAGTTGTATAGCTCAGTTATTTCTATAAAGTAAATCAGTTTGCTTATACACTTCACTTCCATCAACCATTACAATAAGAGATCCATCATTCTTTCATGGAGTATTAAGTATAATTTCTTGTGAAATATTATAATTTTTTCATGCTTCAAACTTAAAAAGTTTTTTTCATGAGTATGATCCATATTTTGATGCTCATGGAATTGAACTTAAGGTATCAAGATATCAATCTTTTTTCCAAGCAAAACGAATAGAAAAACCATTATTAGCATTTTCTCAACCCCTTGCACAATCTCATCAACATAATCATGGTAACTTCCCCCCTTTAACAAAATCAAAGTTTGGAGCAAACTCTAAATCATAAGAAAATTTTAATTTTTTATAATCATCTCATATATGATATATAAATCCTGCTCATCACCTTGGATCTGCTGATGGTTTATAACTCCCCTTTGGGTATGATATTTTTAGTCATCACTTTTCTAATTGTTCAATATTCTCATCTCACCAAACATTTGTAAAATCTGAACGAGCAGTGACTACCCATGTTCTATCAATAAACAATGAATAGAGTTTTTTATATCTCGCCTTGAGTTCAATAGAATAATCTGTATCTGGATTCTCTTTGACATCATTTGAATCTCATACATTATTTTCATAATCACTATCTGTAGTATCAATAATAATTGTATCCTGAGTAACTGTAGTCTCACTATTTTCTAAACTTTCTAAATAGAAAAAATATCCTACCAATACAGCAATTAAAAGAACAACAAGAATCAAAATTTGTTTCTTTTTTTTCTTAGGATCCAATTTTTCTATATTTTTATCTTGATTATTTTTCTCCTTTTTTTGAACTTCAGTAAAATCTTCAAAAAGTTCATCTAACATGTTTTCATCTTTGTTTTTATTTGCCATAATTATTTTATTTAATAAGTAACTAATTAATTTCATATGGAGTATATATGTTTCCTTTTCATATATCTATTGCCCAGTTTGAATCCCATCTTTTTATTAGATGTCGAGTTTCATCATACTGCAAGTATATATTATCTCCTCATTGGTTAATTTCTTGGTCTAAATATACTTTATTTCATTTTAACCCGATTATTACATAATCTAAACTTGTAGCTCATGTACCTATATTTACTATATCTCTTTGCTTTAATCATGTCGATTCAGCAGAATTTCATGAGACTAAATAATACCTATTTCATAATATTCCCGTTCATTCTCATCTTGCTCATAGAGAAGTTCTTGGCTTCCGATTTCACATAATAAGTGAATCTCATCAATCTGATTTTTCTAATGTCGCTCCTATCTCATACCTATATCATAATGAAGTAACTCACAGTTTATAAGATTTATTCGTTGATGGGTCTAAAAATTTATCTTTTTCTAGTCACAATATCCTATAATTAATATCTCAAGCTTCGTAATAACCATTCAAGTCTGGATATCTTCTTCACGATATTTGAATATTATCTCATGAAGCTGTCGAGGTAAGTGTTGATCAAGTATTATCAAGCATAGAAAATAATGATACGCTATCAATAAATGAAATTTCTATATTGTTTATTATTGAATGAAGATCCGATGACCTTTTCACATTTCTTGTTTGAATAGTATATCATGTATATGATAAAAAACCGATTGTACCCAGAATTGCTACAATCGATACTATAACTAAAAGTTCTACAAGAGTGAATCACTTCCCTCATTTTTTCTTCACAGAATTTCATAAATAATGTTCCTCCATTTTTGTAATTCCATTATTGGATAATACCCTGAATAATAAGGTTTCAAGGCAAAAAAGCAAAAAAACATACAAAAAAAGTTTTACTTTTGTATGTTTTATAGTTTAAGAGAGTATTATTTTAAATTACTATTTACAAAATCCCAATTAACGAGATTCCAAAACGCAGCGAGATAATCTGGTCTCACATTTCTATAATCAATATAATATGCATGCTCCCATACATCACAAGTAAGGAGAACCTTATAGTTTCCAGTGAGTGGTGTTTCTGCATTTGAAGTATTTACTATTTCTAATTTTCCTTCTAAATTTTTAACTAACCAAGTCCACCCTGATCAAAAATTATTCACAGCTGAAGCAGTAAATTTTTCTTTAAAATTTTCAAAACTTTCAAAATTGTTTTCAATTGCTTCAAGTAGAGATCAATCTGGTATTCCTCAAGCATTTGGAGCAAGACAGTTCCAGTAAAAAGTATGATTCCAAATTTGTGCAGCATTGTTAAAAACTCCACCATTTGAAGTTTTTATAATAGTTTCCAGATCTTTTCCTTCAAACTCTGTACCTGGAATAAGTCCATTCAGCTTCATAACATAAGTATTATGATGTTTCCCATAATGATATTGTAATGTTTCTTCTGAAATATGTGGTTCTAATGCATTCATTTCATACGGAAGTACTGGTAATTCGATTTTCATGTCTTTGATAGTTAATAGTAAAATATTATTTATTTCTTTTTTTCACTTTTTATCTCATTTTTAATTACTTCTTTTAATTCCTCAAAAGAAGCGAGGAGATTATCTTTTAAATTTTCAACTTTTTTTGGAGAAATATCTTTAAAAGTATCGAGTTCATCTTTTTTTTCATTATATAACTTCTCTAATGTATCAGATGCTTCAACAATAAAATCTTTTCATTGAGATTTAAGTTCAGCAATTAACTTATTTCACTCAGTTTGATATACTGTTGCAATATTTAATAATTCTTCTTTTTTTGAATGAAAAAGTTCTTTATTTTTTTCTGTTAATAATTCCTTTTCTATATCTTGTATAAGATTTTTATGAGTATCTAAGAAACTATTTAGTAAAACTTGAAAATCTCCATCTCCATTCTTTCTTGCCTTTTTTAGCTCAGTTTTTAATTGTTCAGGTTTCTTTTTATTATAAAACGACGAAACAAGTCCTCACATTACATATCAAGTTGCAAGAATAAAGAATTTTTTATTGAACATAGTAAAGTAAGTTTTAAATTATAAATTATATTACTCGCTAGTAAAACCATTTTATAGAAAAATACTTAATAAAATCAGTTTTATATAGTATAATTGATATTATAAGATGATAATAAAAATTTACAACTATTTTTTAACATAATTTTTAAAAATATCTTTACAAGAAAAAGAAACTCTCTACACTAAAGAAGAATTTAATTTATCATAAAAACAAAAGATAATGTCATACAACAACTTCTCTGACGGATATAAAAAGGTACTCATAAATGCTGAAAATAATATAAAACAAATGTGACTCAAAGAGCTTTCTCTTGAAGATGTTTTTTTAGAAATTATAAAAAACTCGACATGAGGAATAAAAGAAATTTTTGCACTCTATTGAATAAATGAAAAACTTGCCATTGAAATTATAAACAAATGAGTTTTTAATGAAGCACCAAGCATAAGAAAATGAGTGTATTCTGGGATGAGTTCAAGATTAAAAAACGTCATTTTATGAAGTGTCAAAGTAGCTGCAAGTTTTTCTAAAGAAAAAGCCAGCTTAGAAGACTTCTTATTATCTATGATTAAAAATGACTCTTGGTTTACAAGCTTTTTAGATTATATTGGGATAGTTACAACTGATATAGACACAAACCTTACAGATCTCAATAAATTATGAACCATTGATGGATTAAAAAATGGATGATATTGAACAAGTAATACAAATGTGAATTTAGCAGATGATTCTATTGATAAATTATTATGAGCATTAACTCAGAACCTTCTTTGAGAGGAAAATTTAGAATGAGATACCACACCTTTTGATCTCAATAAAGAGCAAACCAATAAAAAAGAAGAATCTACTACTCCTGCACTTGATTTCTTTTCAAATGACCTGACAAAAGAAGCAAGAGATTGAAAATTTGATGTTATACTTTGAAGAGATAAAGAAATCGAAAGACTCATAGCAATATTAAATAGGAAAACAAAAAATAATCCTGCTCTGGTATGAGAACCTTGAGTTGGAAAAACTGCTATTGTAGAGGGATTGGCTCTCAAAATAATAGAATGAAAAGTTCCTTTTTCAATGAAAGATAAAAGGGTCTTGTCACTTGATATGTCTTCTTTGATCGCAGGGACAAAATACAGATGAGAATTTGAATCAAGAATTAAGCAAGTCATTGAAGAAGCTTCAAAAGTAGAAAATGAAATTATCTTATTTATAGACGAGATCCATACTATTATTTGAGCTTGAGGTTGAGAATGAACACTTGATGCTTCAAATATACTCAAACCAGCAATGGGAAGAGGAAAAATAAGAGTTATCTGAGCAACTACAAATAATGAATATCAAAAATATATAGAAAAAGATTCAGCACTTGAAAGGAGGTTTCAAAAGATTGTAGTAAATGAACCTTCGAGAGAAATAGCTACTCAAATTATTGATGGGCTCAAAGAATCTTTTGAAAACTATCATAACCTTAATATAGATTTTGATGCTGTAAAATGAGCAGTGGATCTATCAATGAGATATGTGACGGATAAATACTTACCTGATAAAGCTATTGATCTTATTGATGAGGCTTGTAGTATAAAAAGTATGAAGTATAATTTTGATGAAACAGAAACAAAAAAACTCCGTGAAAAAATCGCATCTCTCCAAAAAAATATAGAGCAAGCAGTTATCGCTCAATCATACAAGAAAGCATATAAACTCAAAGAAGATCAAGCTGAGCTCGAAGCAAAAATTATTGAAGCAAAGAAAAAATTTACCATTCCAAAAGAAAAAAGACTCAGTGTCACACTTGATGATGTACAAAAAGTACTCCATATTGCTACCTGAATACCTATTTCAAATTTAAATAAACACGAAATTGATAAGCTTAAGAACTTACCAAAGGATATTAAAAAAAGTATTATTGGTCAAGATGAAGCATGTGAAAATATCGTAAAATCAATTATGAGAAGCAAGGCTGGAATTTGAAATCCAAATAGACCATTATGAAGTTTCCTATTCCTCGGGCCAACATGAGTATGAAAAACTGAACTTGTAAAAGTCCTTGCAAAAGAATTTTATGATGACAAAGATGCTCTTATCAAAATAGACATGAGTGAATATTCAGATAAAACTGCTGTAAATAAACTCATCGGATCAAATGCTTGATATGTATGATATGAAGAAGGTGGGATGCTCACTGAAAAAGTAAGAAAAAAACCATATTCAGTTATTCTTTTTGATGAAATTGAAAAATGAGATTTTGAGGTCTATAATATTCTTCTCCAAATTTTGGAGGACTGAACTCTTACAGATAACAAATGAAGACAGGTAAATTTCAAAAATACCATTATCATAATGACTTCGAATATCTGACAAGAAGAATTTATGGAAAAAGCACATAGAATTGGTTTTGATGCATCAGGTGAACAAGAAGATTCCGTTATGGCTGACTATGAAAAAGCAAGTACAAAAATAAAAGAAAATCTCACTGACTACTTCTCTCCTGAGTTTGTAAATAGAATTGATAAAGTTATTGTATTTAAGCCTCTTGATAAAGGGAATATTAAAAAAATAGTTAAGCTCCAAATTGCAAATCTAGAAGCAAGACTCGAAAATGTTTGAGTTACAATAGCTTATGATACAAAAGTACTGAATTTCATAGCCAAATTCGTATATAATCCTCAATTCTGAGCAAGAGAAATCAGAAGATTTATAACAGATCAAGTAGAAGACCAAATCGCAGAAAAAATAATTATGAATCCAAAAACAACATCTGTAACTCTTGAAATTGTGAAAAATGAATTGAAAGTGAAGTAAAAATTAAATACCTCTCTCTTGCCCAAAAGGATGATGCAAGGCCTAATTCTCTCTCCTTAGCAGGAAAAAGAAGCTACATTTTATCTGAAGCTAATACCATAATATATGAAAAGGATTTTTTGATTTTGATCTCTTATTAATACAAAATCTCTTCAATTTACTGTGCCAAATGCTCAAGTCATTGGCCCTGGAATAATTAAAGAATTCAAAAGAAGTTTTAATCTCCATGATCCAATTGGTTTTAGAACATGAGAATTTCAAGGTATCCCTATGTGTGCTTTGGATGTAATGAAAACAAATAAGCAAGCAGATTCTGTAAATGGGGTTATATTTGAGATGGATAATGATTATTTCGAAAAACTATTACAAAGAGAAAATGAATATGAATTAGTAAAAACAAAAGCATTTGATTTTTTTAATTGATCTTCGCTCTGAGAAGTCTTTGTTTTTTCCTCAAATAAAAATAATGCAACTTACGATGTTACAAACGAAGCAAATAATTATTATCTATACCTTTGTTTGATGGGGGCAAAAGATTTTTGAAATGATTTTTATGATTTTTTTGTTTCAAGTACCTATATTAGGGAATCTCAGCTCTGAGAAATTACAGAATTAGAAGAAATCCTATGAGGAAATAAAAAATATAACCTATCTTATGTAGCCTAAGCTATAAGATCGGAAACGGAGCAAACATATTAGTTCCTTAACTTTAATTATGAAAATATCAAATAACGATTTTTTAGAAATACTATCTTTGAAAGGCGATTTTCATGATTCTGATATAATTTCGGTATTTTTTGATTACCCTAACAGCTTATTAGTAGTTACAATTGGAGATATAAATGCCAATGAAATTCATAAAAAAGATGCTCTTAATAATGCAAAATTTACTTTCTACGATATTAAAATGATCGAAATGTCAGGTAAGTTTTCTGATGGTCGTATGATATATGGAATAACTGGAGAAAAATCTAGTTTTGGTATATCTGCAAAGCTTTCTTTCCGTAACGGAGGCATTTTTGGTTTTACATTTAACAAAGTGTGAATCCACTATTTTTAAGTATTTTATATTTCACTAAGTCGAAAAAAAAGCCAGAAGGCTTTTTTTAATTTAAAATTCTCTACTAAGAATAGTAACAAAAAAAACCATGTAAATTTTACATGGTTTTTTCTTGGAAAATCATGTTTTTTGGGTATAATCAAGCAAAATTTAGAGTCACATAATTAATGAAACATTCTATGTCTCAAAAAATAACATACATTTTTTATCTTCTTTTTATCTTCTTTTTATTGATAAGCTATTCTTATGACTTTGCAAAAGCAGAATCTAGTTATAGTAATACTATAGAATCCGTTCAAAACGCTGTAACAGGATTTAGTAGTGAATATCAAGATGATGGGAGTTTTTTAGGCGAAGATTTATGATTAGACTTATATAAAAATATTGATAAGTGATTTGAGCAATTAGAACTCAAAAATTATGAATATGAATTAAAGTGATGAGAAGACTCTATGGCAAAGTATATAAATGAAATACTAGAAATTGATTGAGTGTGAAAATGTATTATTGATAATATCTCATCATCTGATATACAAAAAATATCTGCTTGAGATATTTGAGTGTTAGCTTCAAAAATTACAGATGAATGCAAGTGAGAAGATCAAAGTATATCAATAGAAAAAATAAATAAAATTCAAAATGCTATTCAAGAAATTCATAATATTGCTCAGAGCTCAGCAGAAGAAAAATCCAAGCAAATTCATTCTATTTCTCAAATCTGACTTTACAGTGATGGTATCATTGAAAACTCTAGCTTTGACTTAGTAGATGATTTACAAAAAATAGATGCTATAATTTTCTCAAGTAAAATAGAATATGAATGAGCTGATTATGAAAATATTGATGATTATCTCGCATGAAATTTTGGAATAAAAAATGATAAAAATAATTTTTCTCCCACCCCAGCTGTGAGTTCATGAGCAGAGAGTACTTCTGAAAGCTCTGAAGATGAAAATATAGAAGAAGCCAATCAAGAGAATAAAAATCTACCATTGGTTCTGTGAAACTCAAATAAATACATATGTAGTTATGATGATAAGATTCAAAACTGATTCTCTCCTGATACTCTAGAAAATCTTATAAATAATATAGAGAACCCAAATATTTCAGTACCACAAGTAGAAAGTTCATCTATTGAAAATAGAGAACAAGATGAAAGTGATAATTCTGAATCAAATAATAATCCAGATAATGATTCTATAAATAACTGATCTTATTCAACGGTAGGAGATGCTTGGCCATGTAATAATTTCTTTTGTATATTTGTAGATTTTGTTGTATATGAACATAAATTGTTGGTTTGAGGAGAGAATATAAGTATTGAATACCTATTAAATAGATCAAATGAACACTTAAGGAAGTTTGCAAATACTTCACTAGCACCAGCAAAAATGACAACAAATAACTTTGAGCTCTGACTAAAAGATCTCAATTTAGCTGACATGTTTCATATATCTTTTCAAATTCAAACCAAACCAGTACCAATCCTAGATATAAAAAAAGAAACTGAAGATAAAGATAAAAGTGAATTTTCAAAAGATAAAATGCTTGAAACCTACTATAATTCGCTTTCCCTTGATTATAAAAGAAGGAATGATCTCTCTATTTTTTCAAAAAGTGAGAGTGAATTAAAGACACTTCTTGATTCTGCAGAATTAAACATAACTGATGTAGCTATAAAACATGAGCAGTTTAATAAAAGAGTTAATGAACGAAAAGAAAAACTTAATTTTATTTGAAAGTCAGTTTGAAAAAAAGTACAATATGAAACTATGGAGGACTTCTGAGATCAGTTTATAGAGTTAGAGTTATTCTCAAAAGCCATATCTGATTATGTACAAAGCTTACAAAATGTCATCAAACAAATGAAAGAAATTCCTGTATGATAATACTATAAATAATATAACAACTCTATGCTAAAGAAAATTTTTCCGATAATACTCTGAATAATATTCTTCTGAATGAATCAAACTCATGCAGCTGGTCTTTGTTTAATTCAAAATCAACCAGCTCCAGTATTAACTGAATATATAAAAAATGTACGAAATGTAGTAAAAAATGTAAATGCAGAATTATTGTCATCAAATGAGAAAAAAAATGTACCGAATGCTGTATGGCTTAATTTTACCAAGCTTTCTAATGAAACACTTGATTGGGATTCATACTTTGTTTGATTTAACTATTATGTGCTCTTCCCTATTTCAAACGAAATACCAACTCCCATAAAAAGAGACCATAGATTAATTCAAAATGAAATAAAGTGACTGAAAGCATATTTAGATAAAATCGAAAAAAAATGATATTCTAATATTCAAATAAATAATACTTGTGATTGAGTAAATAACTGTGAACTCATATGAAAAAGCAGTGATATCGTTTGAAGTCTCCTCAAAAATACAATTCAACTCTGACAACTATACAGAGCAATCGTGACTCAGGAATCAGAAAAGGCTGTAAAAAATCAAGAACTCATACTTATAGATGAAAGAAAATTTTACTTAGAGTTTAATAGGCACTATGGATATTGACTTGAAGCTTGTACCACATCTGAATGAACTTTTTTCTCAAAAATACAAAAGAGTATAGAAGAAATTACACTTTTAGGTCAAGATTGAAAAAAATGAATTGAAGAATGGAAAGAGGCTTGGACATTACTTACATGATCACCAAAAGATCCAGATTACAGAACTCAAGAAAAAGAGCTTCTTGGAAAAGAGCTCAGTAGGCAATGAGTATCAATGGAAAATCAGGCAATCATACAATGAAATCTAGAAAAATTTAATTCTGAATGATTTTACTCAACTGATAATAATTTTATCACAAATTCTTTTTCAAATATTATTGGAAGCGTCGCAGATCAATTAGAAAGTTTTTGAGAAAGTTTAACTCAAGCTTTTGAAGATAAAGAAGTTGTAAATGTTACTGATCTCACAAAAAAGACCAATAAACTCAAAGTAACCGAAACTATTAAAGAAAATATAGCTACGCTCTATCAATCAGAAATCCCATTCACTGCAGTAGAAGATGTAAATACTGAAAAATTAAAAGCAAGAATTTTAAATCTTCACTACAATCTGTCTAGTAGTATAAACACACTCTCCGATACGATAAAGATTGCAGAAAAGGTCTGCGATTCACAATGAAGGGGTGATTGAAACTGTTTTAATAATTAAATAATAATAAAAAGAATGTTAACCAATACAGAAATATTACAAATGAAAGCAAATGCAAAAATCCATGTAAAAGTTTTTGCGGCAATAAGAAAAATGTTTAAAGTATGAACAACTGCTGTTGAAATTGATAAGATATGCTGAGAAATTGCAAAAGAGCATTGAGTACTTTGTGGTTTTAGAGGAGTATACTGATTCCCAAACAACATTTGTGTCAGTGTAAATGATGTTGTTGTACATGGAAGAGCTAGGAAATGACTTATATTCAATGAAGGAGACCTTGTCACTTTTGATTTTTGAATAAAAGATAAAGAGCTATGAATCAATACAGATGCAGCTATATCACTAGTATGCTGATGAGATGATACAAACCCCAAGGCTGCAAAACTCATTCAAGCAAATAAAGATGCTCTTTATGCTGGAATAAAAATGGCAAAAGTTTGAAACACAGTTTGAGATATTAGTGCAGCTATTCAACATGAAATTGAAGCATCATGATATAAAGTTGTTCGTGATCTTACAGGACATGCTATATGAAAAGAACTCCATGAAAAACCATATATCCCAAATTTTTGAAAAGCTTGAACAGGTGTAAAATTACAAAAATGAATGACTCTCGCAATCGAACCAATTCTATGAGAAACATCTGGACAAATAGTAGATGAATGAGACTGGGAAATATATATAAAAGATGGGGGCCTCTGATGTCAATATGAACATACTATACTTATTACAGACTGAGAACCTGAGATTATAATATAGAAGGAAAACTAGAAAAACTCCCTCTGTCCTAGCGGACATCTCCCTCCATGAGGGAGACTAAAATGCATAGTTTTTTTTAAGTTCCCCCTCATGGAGGGGGATGCCTGAAAGGCAGGGGGAGTATTATTGGCAAAAAATATAAAACACAAATAAAATCTTTCATTTTACTAAACTATAATTTATGAAATTTCACAAAGCACATACTGATTTTCTTGAATGGTTAGAGGTAAGAAAAAATAAATCAGAAAGAACTATTGAACAATACGATAGGCATTTAAATAAATTTAGTGAGTATTTAGAAGAAAAAAATATAGATAGTTATAAATATGATGTTGAAAAGATAGATCTCAAGATATCTGAATGATTTCGTACATATTTATACAAATGAAATAAATCTATCAGTATAAAAACAGCAAATGCATATATGATAACTCTGAGAAGCTTCCTCAAATACCTTGAGAAAAATTGAATTCCATCTCTCTCAGCAACAGCTATTGATCTTATGAAAGCTGACCCAAGAATGGTTGAATATCTCACAGAAGAAGAAATTGAAAGGCTCTTCAAAGCTCCAGAAACAACAACTATGATTTGAATGAGAGATATTGCCATTATGGAATGTATTTATTCCACATGACTCAGAGTATCAGAATTAACAAACCTTAATAAAACTGATATAAATCTAGAAAGAAAAGAATTTGCGGTCAGATGAAAGTGACGTAAAGTAAGAGTAGTTTATTTAACTGAACATGCAGCACAACTGATAAAAGATTATCTGAATAAGAGAAATGATCACCTATCCCCTCTCTTTATCAGACATAATATTAAGATAGAGAATATTGACGCACTAGAAGATGAAAAAGTTAGACTCTCTCGTTTCTTCATAACTTGAATGATCAAAAACTATGCAGTAAAAGCTATGATACTAAAAAATATCTCAGCACATACCCTGAGACATTCATTTGCTACTACATTACTTTGAGCTTGAGCAGATCTCAGATCTATACAAGAAATGCTCGGACATTCTAGTATTACAACGACTCAGGTATATACACACGTAACTAATACAAAATTAAAGGAAATACACAATAAATTTATGAAATAAAAAATATTTTATGGGAATACATAATCCATGAAAAAAGGAGGAATTGGCTTTTATTGAAGAGAAAAATGAATATATATTAAGATTTAATTTTAATACTTTCGTAATACCAAAAAGGCTCATAAAAACTACAGCTTTAAAAAAAGATAATCTACTAGACTATATTACCTATATTAATTGAATGGACCTTATGTTTGGTCAAGGAAATAGTAAAGTTGATGCATTAGTAAACCTATTAGAAGCAATATTAATATTTGCGAAAAAGCATAATTTAACTAATTTTAGAGATGTTCAGAGATTCAAACTAGGAAGGACTATAATATGAATAAATTCAGATATCAATAATATTACAAAACCATGAAACTCATAATATGACTTTGAAACCCTTGAGATCAATATAAACTTACCAGACATAACCTTGGTTTTTTATTCTTGGATTATTTTGCTTGAAAAGAGAATTTTTCTGACTTTCATTTTGAATCAAAATTTAAGTGAGAAATATCTAATTGAATATTTGAAGGAGAAAAAACTATTCTTCTCAAACCTCAAACTTTTATGAACCTCAGTTGAGAAAGCCTCAGAAAAATAATAGATTTTTATAAAATAGATCCTGAGGACTGGATAGTGGTTTTTGATGATATGAGTATGGATTTTTGAAAAGTAAGATTCAGAGACAAATGATCTGCTTGATGACATAACGGGATCAAAGATATTATCAGGCATTTTAAAGATGATTTTAAAAGAATCAAAGTATGAGTGTGATTTAACTCACACTTTGAAGTATCTGACTGGGTACTCTCTAAATTTACTGAAGAAGAACTCATAGATTTAGATAATGAAGTATTCCCTAAAATTTATGAAGTATTAAATAAAGAAATATAAATAAAACATGAACAAAAAAATATACATAATCTGAATCGGCTGAATACTAATGTCTGCTATTGCAAGATATTATAATGAACACTGATATGAAGTACTTTGAAGTGACTCTACAGATTCTGAGTTAGTACAATCACTTATAAATGAATGAATAAATATTATCATATGAGCAGATGATTCAAGAATAGATAACTCATTTGAAAAAATTATATTTACTGAAGCAATTCCACAAACTCAAAAGGAAATGCAAAAAGCAAAAAAGCTCTGAATAGAAATGATGACATGACCTCAGGCTATATCCATGATTTCAGAAGATAAAAAGCTCATAGCAATTGCAGGAACACATGGGAAATCAACTACTACAAGTATGTGTAGTATCATGTTAAAAAATTCTAATCTATGAGTAAATGCAATAGTTGGAACAATACTAAAAGAATTTAATAATAAAAATTCTTATTTTTCTGAAAGCAAATATTTCACAGTTGAGGCATGTGAATATAATAGATCATTTTTAAGTTATAATCCATATATTTGAATCATAACAAATATAGAAATTGATCACCTAGATTATTATAAAGATCTCGATGATTATATTTCAGCATTTAAAGAATTCATAAATAATATAAAGTCTTGATGATATGTTATTTTAAATTGAGAAGATGAAAACTGTAAAAAATTAATTTGATTGAGAAATGATATCACATATATTGAAGTATATGAAAATTACTATTCACTCAATAATACAAAAATAGATTTCCCAAAAATAAATATGCAAGTTCCTTGAGATCACATTTTATTTGATGCGAAGCTCAGTTATACCCTATGAATAATTCTTTGACTACAATGTGTCAACATTAAAAAGTCTCTTGAAAATTACAACTGAGTATGGAGAAGGATGGAATTTATTGGACAGACAGAGAATGGCAATATTCTCATAAGTGATTATTGACATCATCCTACTGAGGTCAAACTCACGCTACAGTCTATCAAAGAGAAATACCAAGACAAAACATTATTGACAATATTTCAACCCCACCAATATAATAGGACTATTGAGCTACTAGATTGATTTAAGACAAGCTTTATCGACACTGACATATTAGTGATTCCAAATATATATGAATCTAGAGATTCCGATAATGACAAGAAAATTATGTCGACAGATATACTACTAGACAATATCATTCATGACAAAAAGTATAATGGACACTGACTAGAGCGAGTGATAAATTTCATTAAGGATTATGAAGTAGACAACAAGAGTAATTCTATAATATTACTTCTATGAGCATGAGATGTCGATAATCTAAGATATAAAATAAAGACCACATAAGTGGTCTTTATTTTATATCTTTATCAAAGTATAAAAAACTAGTAGCATCAAACCTCTGTTATTGGTGTTCTACAAGTTCAAACTTTTCTTACGTCACATGTATATACTCTTGTAGAATCTGAAAAACTTCTTCAATTATTTCTACATTCTGATCATGATATATAACAGCCTGCTCATCAACACCTTCATTTTCTAGCCCATAGAGCACATGATCATGCAGTTGAATAATTCTTATATTTACTCCAACCAGAAGGACACTTATTTCATGGTATTTTACAAATTTTAAGTCATCAATCTACTTCTAAAAATTTTCATCAAAGATTCATACAATCAAAAATTGTGTTACTCCCACTATATAAATCAAAATAATCTTCGGTTAAAACTTCTTTTCAATTCACAAGTAACTTTCATTTTATTATAGCATTTCAATTTACAGCTAAATTTTTTCAGACTCATAAATTATCGATAATAGTAAGATCTCATGTCACGATTCATCATGTAGAGTTTACGTAGCTATCTTTTAAATCATCTCATGTAATTGTTCCATCTTGAATTTCATAACTCGTAATCGTTTCATCTAAAATTTTTGTACCATCTAACCTCCAAATGCTCCCAATAATCGAAAGTCCATTCTCAGATCATACTGATAAGTAGTTAAATAAAGATCATATACTTCATGTGTTTGCAGCATAAGAAATACTTCACACAAATGAAATTCAAATTATAAATCCTATAAGATATTTTTTAAAACTGCTAAGCATTCAATACTGTTAATATAATTAAAATATTTCAAAAAAATTAATCCAAAATATACCAAGCTACTGCATTTACTATTCAAGCACCTTGTTTTTGATAAGTCCAATATATACCTGTCCTTTGCTCTTTTCAGTATACTTTAATTTGATTATCAACTGAGTCCCATTTGACAGTACATGTATGATTTCATAATGTTCATGCTACAGATCAACTTACTACAGTATCTCATTTCACTATTTTAACTGTACCCAAATTACTAAAAGTAAAATCATTCCCTATCTTATTCCATGAAATATTACAAGATTGTCATATAGGTCCACATGTAATATCAACATCTACACAACCATTTCATTCTCCCCAATATCATTTAGTTGAAAGGTTTTTTGTTGTGGTTTTTGATATATTAGAAGGGAGTGAACAGCTAGCAGTTCAGATAGCGGCTTGAGTATTTCCACAATCACTAGTTTGAGTATAAGCAGTACCCGTGCAATACTCCGCTGTACTTGGCCACCATGTAGTATCAGTACAAGTAGGAGCAGCTTCAGATACGCCAGTAAAAGAAGATCAACCTAACACTATATTATCTACTATAAGGGTATTTGTAATAATTCATGTAGCCGTTAATTGTACATTCGAGACTTCTGTATATAAATCTGTACTATCTAGACCATCTAGTTTATCAGAATCAACAGCTATTCATGTAGAAGTAAGATAACTTTCTTGTAGATCTAAAGATACAATACTCCCATCTTTAATATCTATTCCCTCAATTGTATCATCTAATATATCAATACTTAATAGAGAATTATCTTCAATTTCTGAACTATCAACTGTGTTATACTCAATCTCATCTCACATGAGCTTCCAATCTAATCACACTTTAATAAACAAAGCTCCTATACTTCAAGTGCTTGCAGCATATAATACTGGTCATCAAAGTGATATTCCAATTATAAATCATATCAAATATTTTTTGAGATTGTTAAGCATAAAACTCAATTTAATAAATAAAAATTACTTTCTTTTAAAGATAAGATATATTATCCCTGCCGAGTTTAAAATAATCAAAGCAAATAAAACTCATAGCATATATTGTATATGTTTTTCCTGAGATCATTTATCTTGTTTCATATTTATCTCCTTTAAAACTTCCATTTTCATATTTCAAATAAGAGTTTCTAGTCCATCATATTTATTAATGATAGTAGTGTGATTTTTTGTATTTGCTTCATCAGAAGTTAAAATAATACTTTTTTCTCATGTTTTAATATCAATATAATATTCAACTCCATCAATAGTTTCTAATTTTCCCTCGGGATCTAGTGATGGTGATCAACCAGCATTTAAACTTTCTGAAATAATATTTTGTATTTCTTCCTCACTTATTTCTCATGCATCAAATTTTTCTTTTAATTCAACCGTATTATATTTCAATTCTTCTGCATATGCAAAAGTTCAGATGCTAGCTAATACAAATAAAAAACATAAAAATCTTCTTAACATATTACTATAGTTATGATATAAAAAATTAGTCTAAAGTGTACCAAACAACTGCACTTTGTGTTCCAATAATTCAATTCTGATAGGTCCAATAATCTCAGTAATTTTGTACTTTTCAATATACCTTAATATTATTATCTATTGAATCCCATTTTACAACACAGGAATTTTCTGCTCACGTGTAATACAACACAACGGGGCTTTCAACTGTTTGTCAAAGTAGCAGAATTGCAGTTCACATATCACTCGAAACATTCATACTTGGCCATATAGATCATATAACCCCTATTCACTTCCATGAAACAGTACACACTCATGGAGTGGCACATGCAATATCAACATCTACACATCCAACTTTTGCAAGTGGTGCGCTCGTGAAAAAATTCTTGGTAACTCCAAATGTTAGATTTGATGGTACCGTACAATCTTTTATTCAGAACATAGGTTTAGGATTTCCACAATTACTTATCTGAACAAAAGAAACACCTGAACAATATTCAGCTGTACTTGGTCACCACGTATAATCCACACAAACCGTAGGAGCAGACGGGGTAGTTAAAGCACCTGTAATAGATATACCTCAAAGTATTATTTCATCTAATTCAATAGTATTAGTTGAGATTCAAGTGGACGTTATTTGAACATTTCATACTTGTTCATAAAAATCTGTACTATCCAAACCATCTAATTTTTCTGAATTTAATGCAATTGAGCTAGAATTCAAATAAATGTCTTTTAAATCTACCGCTTCTATAGTTCCATCTTGAATATCAACTCATTCTATAGATCCATCTTGAATATCAATGCCTAATATAGAACTATTCTCTATTTCAGAGCTATCTATAGTATTATCTTGTATATCATCTCACATGAGCTTCCAATTTCAAGCTATATCGATAAATAAAGCTCATATACTCCCATTATTCGTTGCATATGAAACACTTCATACAACTGAAAGTCCTATTACAAATCATACTAAATATTTTTTGAAACTTGTAAGCATTGAATTATAAGCTTAGTAAATAAAATTATTTTTTCTGTAATATTAGATATGTAATTCATAGGGAGTTTAAAATTGCTACTATAAACATAAATCATAATAAATAATTCATATGAACCGTTTCATTTTTTATATTTTGCTTTTTAAGGAGTTCTTCTGAAATTTCCATTTTCATTTCTCAAATAAGTACTTTCATTTTTTCGTATTCCTTAAGTTTATCTGCATTATTTTTTTTACTTACATCATCAAAAGTCATTATTATACTTTTTTTTCATGTAGAATTATCAATATAGTATTGAGTGTCATCAATATTTTCTAAATAACCGTCTGATTGTTCTGATGGAGTTTTATCTTGGATAAGTCAAACCGATCTTAAAATACTTTTTTCTTCTTCAGTAATCTCTCCTGATATATATCTCTCTTGTAATTCTACTATGTCTCTCTTTATTTCTTCTGCATAAGTGAAATTAAAAATAGTAGATAGCAAAAACGTAGAACATAATATTTTTTTAAACATGATTTTTCATTATAATAAATTAATCTAAAATATACCAGGCAACTGCATTGGCTACATCTCATTCCTTTTGATAAGTATTATAGGTTCAAGTAGTAGATTCTACATTTCAATATACTTTGATCATATTATCAGCTGTATCCCACTTTACCACACAAGTAAATTCAGCTCCTGTATCAGAACTCGTATGTATAGAACTTGTAGCAGCTTGTCAAGGTGTGATAGTGGATGTTTCATTAAATACTGTAACAGAATCTAAGTAAAATGGATTATCTGTCATGCCAATTGTATTCCATCAAATCATACAAGTTCATCATACAGTACAAGTAACATCTACATCTATACATCCCACTTTTATTTGAAACTTTCCATACATCATAGAATCAATTTTCGCTCCAGCTGTTACAGCAATTTTAGGAACCCCTATTACCAAATTAGTATTTGATGGTCCTGGACAAGTTTTTATTCATATTCCAGTTTTCGTAGCTCAACAATTACTTGTTTGAGTAAAAAAAATTCCTGAACAAGTCTCAGCGCTACTTGGTGACCATACGTTATCTGTACATACAGAAGGAGGGGTAAGTAAGGCACCTGTAATCGATACACCTCATAGTATTATCTCATCTAATTCAATAATATTTGTTGAAATTCATGTAGATGTTATTTGGATATTTCAGACTTGTGTATAAAAATCTGTACTATCAAGTCAGTCTAACATTTCTGAATCTAATGACGTTCATGTAGAATTTATATATATTTCTGCTAGGTCTGCAGCTTCAATGGTACCATCTTTAATATCAATTCATTCAATAGATTCATTTTGAATATCTGCACTCACAATTGAATTATCTTGAATTTCAGATGTATCTATTGTACTATCTTGAACGTCGTCTCACATGAGTTTCCAGTTTCAAGCTATATCTATAAATAAAGCTCATATACTTCCATTATTTGCTGCGTAAGAAACACTTCATATAAGTGAAAGTCCTATTATAAATCATAACAAATATTTTTTGAAACTTGTAAGCATAGTTATATCTATAATTAAAATATAAAATTAATATTTTTGTAATATTTTCGGTGGATTCAAGCTTATTCTTGGATTATATTCAATTACGAGAGCTGAAACCTTTTCAGTAGATCTAAGTCCAGAAGCTACAGAGTCAGTTATATAACATCTCTTTTTTCATGCAAAAGCATATTCTTCTCCTCATTTTGAAGCAATATCACTTAATCAGTAACAAAATAATGCATCATCTATATCATTAGATTTCTCTACTTCAAAAGCTCGTAGGTATTCTAAATTATAAAGTTGATCTACTCATTCTCCATTTGCGATATACCCATCAGATCAATACGGAGCATTATCATCTCAAATTGTATTTTTCGTTGAAATAGAGCCATATATAAGAAGCTGTTTAGTGAGTGAAGATAGATGAGATGAATTTGAAGCTGTTAAAACTCATACAGATGAATTATAACTTAAGATACTTCAATCAGCAATTAATACTGCATCAATATTGGTTACTTTTGGATCAATATAAATGTTTCATCAATTATTTTTATTTGTTGAATCTTTTTTAACAATTATCACAAGTAAGCTGACATCAGAAGTATTATATATATCTGCATTGATATATACGTTTCATCATTTTACAATAAGGGTCTTTGAACCAGCTACTACCATTTTATTAAAACTTGTGTCTCATGCTCATCCATTTCAAACAGTGAGGATTCTTCAAAAATTTTGTTCATTTTGAGATGTAGCAGCTGCTACTCATGAGAAATCATAATAATGTAAATCTTGAGAAAATCACGTTAAAGCACTACTGTTATTGTTTATAGGAGTCAATCAACTTGTTAATCTTGCAATATTTTTATTTATTACTAAATCAAAATTCGCTTTTTTCGACGCTATATCATAATCAATATTTACAAATTTTTGACTATTTTCAGAGTCAGAATAGTCAAAACTTAACTCTGATTGAGTTCATGATATATCTTTACTAGAAGTAAGTCATGAAACACTTACTTTGTTGCTATTAAATATCGCTGAGTCAGCTATATCTTTTGCTATATCCTCTGAACTTTGTACTCCAGTTATTACAGTTTTACTTCCAGTAGCTGAAATTGATATAAATCAAATAACATCTGAATAAAGAGGAAGGAAGAATTTTTTTGATGCAGGACAATAGTACGATGAACTCGTAATAGAGACTTCTCACCATGAAGGACTCTCAAGTGTTCCTGAAAAACTATATGATACAGATTCTGTTGTAGAACAAGAAGGAGACATTACAGCATCTTTTGTTAAGGTAATTTCATTTTTTATATAAAAATCTCCGTATTGTTCTGAAACAATAAATCATGATCATGATGTATCTGGTTGCGTTATTACAAGTCTTTTTCAACTTGAATAATCTGAAGAAAATTTACTGGTAAGTTGATTTTTTACTCATTGATTTGAGTCATCAAGTATATAGGTATCATCTACACTTGTCGAAGCTACTGTATCGTCATTTCATTGTCAAGATAAGAGTGAAAATGAATATACCCCCAGAATAAGTCATGTAAATATAGAAAATGCAAACAGGATTTTTAGTAAGGTCATCTTCATAATACTCTCTGTAATCAGATAAATTATAAGATAGTATATAACAAAAAAAACAAAAGTAAAAGTACTCTTGTTTTTTTGATTGATAAACTATTATTTTATAGTCCTATAAAGTTTTTCTTATCTTTTACTACTTTAGAAATAAGAATGAGTAAAATTCTACTTATCCACATTGCTGAAAATAATGATACTACAATTCAAATTGCAAGCATAAGTCAAAACCCTTTAATAATATTTACACCAAATATAAATAATATAAGAGCTACAATGAGTCATGTAAAATTCGAATCCCAAATAGCAGTCCATGATTTTTTAAATCAAATAGTTGTAGATTCTTCTAAGTCTTTTCATTTTTTTAATTCATCTTTAATTCTTTCAAATATCAGTATATTTGCATCAATTGCCATACCAATAGAGAGAATAAGACCTGCTATTGAAGCAAGTGTCAATACTATTCCTAATGTTTTTATGATAGTAAGAACTAAAATTATATATAAAAATAAACTTATAGAAGCCATGAGACCTCAAACTCTATATACAAAAATCAAAAATATAAAAATTATGATGAATCCAGAAACTCAAGCGATAATAAGTTTTTCTAATGAACTTGCTCATAGTTTTGAATCAATTGTCTTCTCACTTGTAAGATAAATTGGGGCTGGTACAACTCATGTATTGATATCTGTTGAAAGTTTCCTTGCTTCTTCAGCTGTATAACTTCATGTAATAACTGCTTTTCAAGTTAAAATTGGTTCATTAACATTTGGAGCTGTTAGTAACTCTCCTCAAACAAATATTGCAATTTGTTGTCCTGTAAGTCTTGATGTAAGCTCACCAAAGATTTCAGTTCATTCAGAATTAAATACAAGCTCTATCATTGGTTGAAATGCCTCATTAAATTGAACTGAAGAGTTTACAAAATATGTATCATTTAAAATTCTTCATTTACTATCTTTTGCAGCTTGCCAATTTGAAGGAGTTTTAGATATAAATATATAACTATACCTATTATCAATTAAATCTGATAGAATTAAATATCCATTTGGTGTATCAATAATTTCTTTTGAAACAGGAGTTTCTATTTCAAATATTTCTGAAACATTTTCTGTTTCTCAGATTTCTACATTTTCATATGCGAGCTTAAATTTATCAGCCGTTAATGTAAAATTATATAGACTTGTATTAATTTCTTTCAAAGCACTTTCTGCAAGTACTTTTCTTTCAGCTATATCAGCGTCAGATATTTCAGTCCTTTTTTCTTTAAACTCAATTTTTACTACTTTTCAAATAGCATCTTTTGCTTTTTGAATATTTTCATTATTTTCTAAAGAATCATTTCACTTTAATGGAATTTGAACAATGATATGTTGTTCTCCAGCATAACTTGCTGATGTAAGAACTGAGTCATTAATGTTTAAACTTTGAATTCTTTTATCAATAATAGACTTTAGTCATTCTATAATTTCTGTTTCTTTCGTTTTATTATAACCTTCTTCTAATTTTACTTCTTCTAAATCAACTTTATAATCAAGTTCAATTCACCCTTGTAAATCAAGTCATAATTTATAATCCTTTCCACTAAATGGAACTTCAATATTGTATGAATTCCATGGAAAAATATATGAAAATAATAATGCTCAAAATATAACAATAAAAAATAATCTAAAAACGAGATTTCTCATGAAATAATAAATCTTAATAATATAAAAATATATGTGCAATAGTCTATATGCTTTCCCAAAAATGTAAAGTTCCAACCTAACGCAATTTTATTCCTCTTCCTTTTTATTTGCTAATTGACCACATGCTGCATCAATATCATCTCACATAGTATGTCTAATAGTGGAAACTACTCAGTATTTTTCTAAGATTCTTTGAAACTTTTCGATAACAAAACGAGGAGTTGCAGAATAATCTATTCATCCTGTTCCCTCTCAAGGATTATATGGTATAAAGTTCACATGAGCAAGCTTTCATTCTAATAATTTTCCTAACTCATCAGCAAGCTTAATATGATCATTTACCCCATTAATCATAATGTACTCATAAAAAATTCTTTTATTAGTAGCAGCAACGTAATCATCTAAAGATTTCATTAAATCTACTAGAGGGTAGGTATGATCAACTGGCATAATACTTCATCTAATCTCATCATTTGGAGCATGGAGTGAAATAGCGAGAGAAGTTTGTGGGAAATCTTCAGTAAATCTTCTTATTCATGGCACAATTCAACATGTTGATACTGTGATTCTTCTATTAGCAAGATTCAACTTCTTTTGATTTGTTATAAAAAGAATAGATTCTTTTACGCTATCATAATTAATAAATGGTTCTCACATTCCCATATATACTACATTCCTTAATTGAGTTCACTCAGAATTTAGTAACTTTGCAGCAAAATATACTTGTTCAATAATTTCATCTGGATCAAGATTTCTTAATAAACCAAGTTTTCATGTAGCACAAAAACTACAAGCCATAGGACACCCGACCTGACAAGAAACACACAAAGTAATTCTTCATGTTTGGTGTCTCATAATAACAGCTTCTATAAATTCATCTTTTTTTGTTTTAAAGAGAATTTTGGTTGTCTGGCCATTTGCAGATGTCTTTATTGTATCAACAGACAATGACTCATAAAAAAAATTTTCCTTTAAAACTTCTCTCATAACTTTTGGAATCGTTCCAATCTCATCAAAATCTGTTATAAAATTTTTGTAAATTGCATTTTCAATTTGAGCATAACGAAAAGGTGGAAGCTTATTCTCTTTTAAAATTTCTTTTACTTTTTCTTCATTGTGTATTGAGTATTTCATTTTTTTTTAGTAATATATATTTTCTGGGGAAGAGTTTATAGAGTTTTAGTATTTTGTAAAGGAGAAAATAGTTTGAAAAGTTCTAAAAAATAACTAGTATAAAATAGTTAAAAATTAAATCAAAAATCTCTATGAAACATTCAAAAAAAGCAACTTCAATTGTTGAAGCAATGGTTATCACGCTCATACTTGTAACATGAATAACATGAATGTATAAGATATACATAGAATCTATTAGGCTCTCTGATTCAACTGTGAATAAAATTCAAGCGATACAAATAGCAAGAGAGTGAATAGAAGCCATGACAAATATAAGGGATACAAACTGGATTTTATTCTCTTCTGATTACAAAAATTGTTGGAATACTTTGAATTATGAATCAACTTGTATTTGAGATACAAGTACAACAAACGATATATCATGAAATTATATAATCTATCAAAATAATAATGATAGGTGGTACTTAAGCTGAGCAATAAATGGGTCCTACTCTGTAGCAACTTATAGAGATGCATATAGAATATATCTTGACTGAAATTGATTTTATACTCAAAGTTGAGGAACAGACTTAGTTCCACTGTTTACAAGAGAAATAAAAATTAACTACCTAGATACTGATTGAGGTGCTGCAACTTCGAATGATGAAAAAATGGAGATTATAAGTCTGGTCCAATGGAGAGATCGCTCTTCCACAAATATTCATAAAGTTGAATTGAAGACAATATTAAGTAATTGGAAAAACAAAAAATAAACCCTTTTCAGGGTTTATTTTTTGTTAAGCTACCATTAATGGATCAACCATAGCATCATTAGCAGCTTGCTTAGATCATGATATCACTTTATCTAATGGGTTCTGAAAAGAGGGTCAACCAGAAGTGCTTCAGCTAAGGATTTTATTAATTACTCTATTTATAAGCTCTGTTCACTTCTTTCCTTCTGATATGTCAGATGAGGACATTCCATCAAGATCTCTCATTAAATCAACACTCCAATATTGCAATACTTGACCAATTTCTGAAGTAGATTTATTATAATAAGATAACGCATTTCAAGCATGGTTAGATAGAAATGCTGAAAAAAGATCTCTCAAAAATTTTTGTAAATATCTTCTTTTTTGCTCTAAATTTTTATCCCCATCTTCGTGAAAGTCTTTCATAGGAATGGAGTCTATATCTTTCATAAATTCTGTCCAGACTTTTGCCCCGACACTTTCCTCGATCAATTGTCATCATGGACTTAATTTTAAGTATTGCTTTGCCAACTGATTTGTATTTAATCAAGTTAAACCAACTACTCAACAAGCATCATCCATAAAATCTTTTTTAAACGTTCATTCAGTGGTAAATCATTGAACATCTTCATAGTATTTTTTAAAATTCTTATTTTTATCTTGTTCTAGAAAAATGAGTTTATCAGTTTTGGCATACGTTGGATCATCATTATTAGAAAAGTTTAATGCTCTAGAAAGAGGAGTTCCATATTTTTTCCAAAAATTCTGAGTTTCTTTAATTCTATCTCATTCTTTTCCATCTCATTTTTGAGCTCTATTAAAAAGTGATTGTGCAGCTTTTCAAATCCCATCAAGTTCAGGGTAAATATCCTGCATCCTTAAAGATACGTCAAGAACTACTTTATTAAAAAGAACCATATCTGATTTTTTTGTTGAGAATCTTGTCATTATAAGTGGCATTCATTCACCATCCCATAACCCTTTAATTTTCAAAAAAGTTGCTTGATCTACATTATATAATGCTCATGAATACAGAAGAGAGAAAAATCATTCACTCATTTCCTCTAAAGTTCCTCATCTTTCTATTGCTTTTTTAAACCATCAAATAGCGTTAGGAATAGTTCCATCAACTGCTTCTTCCATCCCTCACCTTACCATATCTGTTGCCGTTCTTTTATTATTCGCATCTTTGTATCATTTTTCAAACTCTTCATCGATTCAACCTTTCCATTTTCATTCATACTCTTTATGTAATCTTGATCTTCTTTTCGGTTTTAATTTATTTTTACATTGCCTATTAACTAATATATGCATCAGTGTTTCTTCAGAAAATGTTACATCTGATTCTTCAGCTTGTGCTTTGATCTCTAAATATAACTCATCTCCAATTCTTCAACCAAAAGCTTGGTACCATAAAAATTCACCCCTGTATTCTTCTAATTTTTTAGCATAGAGTACTCAGTACTTAGACAGCATAAACATAAGTCATGCTTCTTTTTTCGCTTCAGGAGTATCACTATTTTTTAGCCACCCAAGTATTCTTTTGGTTGCTATTGGTGAATCAACTTTACCAAGTCATTCTAACTCTTTATCCATTTCATCCCCTTCTGCTCTCTCAACTTTTATTTCCAGCTCAGCTCTTATTTCTTCTGGTAAAAACTTTCACATACCAAGAGCAACTTTAGCAGCATGTAGGTCATTTCATTTTTTTAATGTTTCTTCAAGGGAATCAAACATCATTTTTCATCATGCAAGAGCTTCTGCAATGGAAATACGGCTAAATAACCTACTTGAGAAGCTTCATTTTATATCTTCATGTAAATCTTTAACTGCCTCTGGCTCATGAGTTTTCCCTGTTTTCCAATTTGGATCTAGTTCTTCTTTTTTGATAAATTGAGAAAGCTCATTGAGACTTATAGTCTTTTTATCAGCTCACTTAATATATAAAATTTCTCATTTTTCATCCTTTTTATACTTCTTTTTCTCATCATCCTCTAAGTCTCATATATTTTTTCTTGATCAAACTTTTACAGCTACGTTATTTCAATTAATTGAACAAATTTCTAACACAGTATCACTTTTAGTTGAAGTTAAGTACTTTACTGTTTTATCTACCTTTTTTGATCAATCCTGAACAGATTTTGCGATAAATTTCCCATCTATAAACTCGTGATTTTCCCATTTTTTATTATCACCTTTCTCTCCTTGAATAAGAGTCTCGAAATTATCTATATTTTTTACTCTGTATGCATTATTTTGTTCAAATGAATCCAAAAATATAGAAAAAGGAAGACTCTCTTCTCAAGCTATCGAACTGAGTCTTATTTCTGACTTTTCTTCATCTATTCAAGTAACCTCAAAAGACCCCTCTTTTGTTTCAATAAAAGTCCCCTTTTCAAAACCATACTTTTTTCATTCTGGATCTAGTCAATCTAATGATTTTATTAACTTTTGGAGATTAATAAAATTGAGAAATTTTTCATTATTTGATTCAGTTCATAACAATTCTAATCTTCTTTTATATTGTGCTAAAAGCTTTTTTGACTCGTCATCTTTTCAACTCATTTCTCATTTTTTTTCTAAATCTTCTATTTCTCATTTTAATTTTTCTACGTATTTTTTTTCTAAAGCTTTTCTATGATTTAGATCTTCTAAATCATCTAGAGTATACAATTCGAAACCTATATTTTCTAAAGCATTCGTTGGATCTTTTATTTGTTCATCTATTTCTTTTGTAGTAAAAAACTCCAGCTCAATTGATGGCTCTTTTAAAATATCTAAAAATTCAAAATATGTTTTAACCGTTAAAGCAGAATTATTATTCTTTCAGATCTTATTTCATTGTCAAATAGGCCTTGTTCAGAATGCTTTCTTTTCTTCATTTTCTGATACTATTTTTAAATATGAAATTTGCTGATTACCTTCTTTATCTTTTGTAATATATTTTATAACATTACCCTTTCTAAATTTTTCTAGTCATTTAAATCTTTGATTTGTATTTATTTGTTCTAATCAAACTATAAGTTCATTTATATTTTGAGGTCAAGTCTCTAAAACTCTGTTTTTTATAATATCCAAAGAATTATTAAAACTATCAGAAAAATTTTCTACAATTTTTCTAGACAAAAAATTTTGATCAATAATTTTAGTAACATTTTCAGCACTTAAATAATCTTTTGTATCTATATAATTGGATTCTTCTTTTAAAGAATCTACTAAGTTTTGTAATCAAACATCATGAATATAGCTCCTATCATAACTTTCCTCAATTTTTTTTCTTTTTTCTTTATCTACGTCTTTTACGGTTAAAATACCTATATTTTTAGCATCGTAAATAGATACAATAGGTAAAAAATCAGATATAACTTGTTTTTTAAAATCAATATCTAAAAAATCTAATTTTAACAAATCAACGAATGCATTTACATCAGTACTTCATAATGAAATAGCTTTATTTCTCCCATTAAGTTCCTTTAAGATAGGTAAAATACTCCCTTGATTTTGTTCGTCTAGTTCTAGAATTTTTTGCTTTTCTTGTTCACTAAAGTCTAATTTATCAAAAAAGCTTACTTTGATTGATTCTTCTATTCACTTGTTCTTTTCAAAAAATGGTCACAAAAATTCATGCCTCATTTTTTTATTTTTTATAAGTTCCGTCAATTCATTTATATCTTTTTTCTCAATCTCTCAAATAAGGGTTCTTTCATCTAAGTTATCATATTCACTCATCAAGTGTTTTTTTAAACCAAGCCTCTTTCAAGACAACTCTGATATATCACGAGCCAAGATTTTTTTCAAATCAATTATAGATATCTCACTAATATCTATTCAAATGTATTTATCTTTATTCTTGATTAAATATAATTCAAAACCAGACTTAATGTTTCAATTAACATATTTTTCGTTTTTAAAAGAATCCAAAAAAGTGAACTTTTCTTTTGGGTCTAAGCTATTAAAATAATTGTTAATAAATGTTTTTCTTTTATCTATATTTTTTTTACTTATTTTCTCATTTCCCTCATCTACTCAACTTTCTGGAGTATTATTAGCCATAAATATCCTTTAAAATATAATCCATTAAATTATAGCAGTTTTTCAACAAAAATGCAAAAATAAATTATTCTACAAAAAATTTTACAAATCTCTCCTGTTCAATAGAATAAGCCTAGAATTTTATAATAAAAACAAACATGATTTTCATCTGAATAATAGTATCCATTCTTATTTTCTCTATTATTGTCATAATCCATGAATTATGACATTTTTCTACTGCTCGTTTTTTCTGAGTCAGAGTAGAAGAATTTGGTTTAGGAATACCACCAAGAGCAAAAAAAATCTTTACAGATAAAAAATGAACTCTGTTTAGTCTCAACTGGTTCCCTCTTGGAGGTTTTGTAAAATTGACAGGAGAATCCCCAAGTACATTTTATGTGTTTGATAAAACATGAACGATATATAATAATATAGATCTTGAAAAAGACCTCAAAAAAGATCTTCCTGTTTTTGATAAAGAATGAAAAGAACTTTGAAAAACAAGTAAAACCCAAATATTAAAAAAATTAGAAGAAAATTCTGCTGATTATAACTTATGTAATAAACCTGCATGGCAACAAGCTATCATAATTTTAGCTTGAGTCTTCATGAATTTTGTACTTGCTACTCTCATATTTAGCATACTATTCTTTGTTTGAGTAAAACCTATTTGAGTAAACACAAAAATAGAAACTGATCGTGATATAAAGATAATTCCAAACTATCAGCAAGCACTTGAGAGTGGCTTACTAATAAAAAACCCCTGAATAATTCTCTATCCAGAAGAATGAAGTATTGCAGATACCGCATGAATTAGTAACTGAGATATACTCATAAGTATGAATGGAGAAGAAATTAACTCTATAGAAATGACTATTGATATAGTCAAAAAAAATGCATTAGAAGAAATAGAAATCATTCTCATAAATAGTGAATCATGAGAAAAAACATTACAAATCACACCATCTCTCAGAGGAAAAATCTGATCATATTTATCAGAAAATGTAACTATAAATAAAGAATTTAAGTATAAATACTCTCTTTTAGACTCTATCAAATACTGATCTATAGAAACATATAACCAATCAATGTTAACATTTCAGGGTTTAGGAATCCTTATTAAAAAAATTTTTAACCCCGAAACTCCAAAGGAAAGATCTGAAGCTATTGAACAAGTAAGTTGACCAATATGAATCGTAGATTTCATTACAAACTCTATGTCTGCTGGATTCACTTTTATACTGATACTATCAGCAATTATTAGTATCAATCTATGAGTATTTAATCTCCTCCCTATCCCCGCGTTAGATTGATGAAGATTTATATTCATTACCCTTAATGGAATCATAGAAAAACTATTTTGAAGAAAAGCTATTAATGCAAATATTGAAAACCTTATTCATGTATTATTTTTCATCTTTTTAATTGCATTAAGTTTATTAATAGCTTATAATGATATTATGAAACTTGTTAGTTAATTCTGTATAACTCCGAAATATGATTACAAATAAATGCCAAGAAATAAAAGAGAGAAGAAACATCAAAAGAGCTCTCGATTATGTAAATCAATTATTAAGCCCTCTAGAATGACATTATTACCATCAATATAATCATGCTCTTGAAGTAATGGAAAGATCTGTATATCTATGAATTCAAGAATGACTTTCTGATGAGGAAATAGAAATGGTTGCAATTGCTGCCCTCTTTCATGATACGGGGTTCACTATTCAATATGATAATAATGAATACATAGGAGCTAAGATTGCACAAAATTATTTAAAAAGCATGTTATATAGTGAGGAAAAAATCCATACTATAAGTGAAATGATTTTAGCAACAGATCCAAATTTTAAAGCTCCGAGAAATAAATATGAAGAAATAATCAAAGATGCTGATTTAGATAATCTCTGAAGAGAAGATTTTTTAGATAGAGCTCAAAAGCTAAAACAAGAAATTGAAGAAATGAAACATATAAAAATCCTTGAACCAGACTGGCAACATGGATCAATAAATTTCCTTGCAGAACATAAATACTACACAAGAACCCAAAAAAACGAAAGAGATGAAAAAAAAGCCCTCAATAAAAGAAATTTAGAAAAAATGCTTGAAGAACTTGAAAATGAAAAAATATAAAAAACTCCCTCGTCACACAAGGAGTTTTTTATTTGATATTTATTTTAATTTCATATAATTTGGCAAATAATTGTTAAAGAGATATAAATGTTCAAATTCAACCTAAAAAACACTGATTGATATGCAAGAGCCGGTACTTTTTCTACTCCTCACGGAAATATAGAGACACCCGTATTTATGCCTGTTGGAACAAAAGCAACCGTAAAATGAATTACAAATGAAGATCTAGAATCTATGTGAGCAGATATTATTTTAAATAATACTTATCATCTATACCTCAGACCTTGAGATGAGGTGGTAAAACATTTTTGAGGAGCCCATAAATTTATGAATTACAATAAGCCACTTCTTACTGATAGTGGATGATTCCAGGTATTTTCTCTCTGACAAACTTCAACCTGAGGATATAAAAATAAAGAAAGTTTAGTAAAGATTACTGAAGATTGAGTCCATTTTAAAAGTTTTATTGATGGTTCAAAACATTTTTTCACTCCAGAAAAAGTAATGAATATTCAGTCAAATATCTGAGCAGATATCATAATGGCATTTGATGAATGTGCTCCATGAGAAAGTACACATGAGTATGCAAAAGCAGCTATGAATAGAACACATAGGTGGGCTATTAGAAGTCTTGATCAAGTAGAAAAAAATAATGTACTCAGAAAACAAGAAGGTCTCCAGGAACAAGCCCTCTTCCCTATTGTTCAGTGAGTTACCTATGATGACCTCAGGAAAGAATCAGCAGAATTTATCTGAAAACTAGATACTCACTGAGTTGCTATATGAGGACTTTCAGTCTGAGAATCAAAAGAAGACATGTATAGAGTACTTGATATCATGAAAGATAATCTTCCAGAAAAAAAACCAAGATATTTGATGTGAGTTTGAACTCCAGAAGACCTTATAGAATGAATAAGTAGATGAATCGATATGTTTGATTGCGTATTACCAACAAGACTCTGAAGGCATTGAGTTGCTTTTTGAACATACTGAAGTATTAAAATAAAAAATCTTAAACATAAACTAGATCCGTCTCCTATAGATGACGAATGTAAATGTAGGGTATGTAAAGATTACTCCAGGTGATATTTAAGGCATCTTATATTAGAAAATGAGATCCTATGAATGCAACTTATGAGTTATCATAACCTGCATTTCCTTATTCATCTCGCAAAAAATGCAAGAAAAGCTATACTTGAAAATAAATTTGAAGAATATAGAAAAAACTTCTGGACAAAATACCAGCTATAATTATAATGAAAGGCCTTAATACCTTTCATTTTTTTATGGAGACATCTTGATTGGGACATCAAATGGAATTATTTTTAGACTATACTACTCTTGAAAAAGAAGTAGATAGTTTTTTAAATGAAATCGAAAAAAAATCATGACTCACTATATCAGCTGAAGAAAAAAGAAAAATAAAAGACGTATACTTTTTAGCATATAAAGCTCATAACTCAGAAAAAAGAAAAGATGGAACTCCGTACTTTGACCATCCTAAAAGAGTGGCCTTATTACTTTCAAACTTTGAAGGCGTAAATATAAAACAAATTATAATTGCTCTTCTCCATGATGTTATTGAAAATACAGATATAGAACATGATTTTATAAATAAACTTTTTTGAGAAGATATTGCCGACTGAGTACAACATCTCAGTAAAAAAGATTGGAAGGATTATATTTACGATATAGATAATAAATATTTATCATCACAAGAAAAATCATATATAAATAAAAGAAAAGTACAAAGAGATAACCTATTAAAAAGGCTCAATTCCAAATATACTTATGAAGAAGAATCAGAAAAATTAAAACAAATCATCATTTCCTGAGATGAACTTGAGACAAATAAATGAATTAGCAAAAACATAAAGCATCATGCAAAAAAGTTAAGAGATAGAGAGTATTTTTGAGGAATGATAGAACTAGATGATGATGAATTATTTCCAAAGCTTATTGATAGGGTAGATAATTTAGCAACTTTAGAGTGATATTCAAATGATAAAGTAACCGAAGTAATTAATCATACCATAAATTATTTTTTACCAGTAGCAAGGCAAAGAAATCTCCCAATCTGCTTAATAATGATAAAACAGATCAACAAGCTTATTACAAATAGAAATTTAAAGATAAGGACAATACGATCAATAAAAAATGCTTTATTTGTGAGTCAAGAAACAAAACATTTAGTAAATAATATTCTCTCTCATTCTACCAATTTAGTACAGTCATCTAAATTAAAGGCTGCATAAAATAAAAGCTGAAAATTAGCTTTTATTTTATTATAAGACGAGTATAATGAATCAAACAATTTAATACTTAAGATTATCTTAATGTTTTCGGGAATAATAAAAGATAAGACAAAAATACTCTGAATAAATAAATGAGTCTTTACAGTTGAAAATATATTTAATAATGATAATAATTTAAAAATATGAGATAGTGTTGCTCATGATTGAGCATGTATGACAATAACAGAAATAAGTAATGAAAAATATAGCTTCTTTGTAATGGAAGAATCTATAAATAAAACAAATTTTTCACATAAAAAAATCTGAGATTATTTCAATATTGAATGAAGTTTAAAGTTATCAGACTCTCTTGATTGACACTTTGTCACATGACATGTAGATACTACATGAATCATAAAAAAACTCGACACAAAAAATGATGCTTCAAAAATAATCCATGTTGCGTTTGATGAAAAACATGTAAACCTTATCATTAATAAATGAAGTATCACAATTAATGGAGTAAGTCTTACTATAGTTGATGACTGAAAAGACTTCTTGTCAGTCTCAATCATCCCACTTACCCAGGAAATAACAAATCTATGATTACTCAAAACTTGAGATATAGTAAACCTTGAATTTGATATGATTTGAAAATATATTAATAAAATACACTCTAACTCCTAAATAAACCAATGTCTGAATATAAACTAAAAAATGAAGATTTCTCTGATCTAGATAAACAAAGTAAAATTGTTATTATAACATCTGAATTTAATGAAAATTTTACTCTTGACCTCGAATGGGAAAATAAAAAATTCCTTGTAGAAAATGGGTTTGAAAATATAGAAACATATAAAGTACCCTGAGCTCTTGAGATACCAGGCTTTGCAAATAAATTACTCTCTCAATCAAATGATATAGCATTAGTTCTCTGTTTATGAGTAGTTATAAAATGAGGTACTCCTCATTTTGATTATGTATGTGCAGAATCTGCAAGAGGAATTATGAATATATCTATGAAATATAATACCCCTATCATGAATGGGATTTTAACATGTTATACTGAAGAGCAAGTTATAGAAAGAATCACAAACACATATGCAATGTCATGACTCAAGACGTTGAAGCAATATAATCAACTGTAAAATGGTAGAAATAATTAAAGGAACCGTGATAAAATGATTATCACTTGGAAGGAAATTATGATTTCCAACAGCAAATATTGAATTACTTGATTCGCATGTAGAGGAATGAACCTACAAAGTGAATGTGATCATTTATAAATCTGGAGACTCTTGAGAGTATAATACATACTTATGAGTATGAGCATATTTAAAAGCAAAATGAACATTTGAATCTTATATCATAGACTTTAACAAAGACATATATGGCAAAGAGGTTGATATCGTTCTTCTAAAGAAACTACGAGAAAATAAAAAATTTAATTCAACAGATGAATTAAGAGCTCAAATACAAAAAGATGTAGAACTCGTAAAAAGGCATAAAGATTATGTTTTAACTTTTGGTACATATGATCTAGTCCATCCATGACATAGATATTTTTTGGAAGAATCAAAAAAATACTGAAATGTACTTATTACTATAGTGGCAACAGACGCAAATGTAATTAAGTTTAAAGGAAAGACTCCTATTCGTAGTGAAAAAGAAAGAGTAAAAGATATCCATGATTTATGAATTTCAGACTGTGTATATTTATGACAATGAGGGCATCCTATGTTGTGGCTAAAACTTTACAACCCAAAAGTGGTATGTCTCTGATATGATCAAGTCTGATTTTCAAGTGAACTGACTGAGTACATCAAAGAAAAGAAGTTAAAAACAGAAATAATTAGAATCCAACCATATAAAGAAGATCAATACAAGTCATCAATAATAAAAAAAACTCTCAAATAATTTGAGAGTTTTTTTTATTTCACTTTAAATAAAACTTTATACCCTGCAGGTATTTTTGAGTGTAGAAATTGTAAAATAGCATTATCATTATTTAATGTATCTTTATTCATATCTATTAGAGCTTTAAGTCCTAATAAATATGAATAATTATTACTATCTACTTTATCTTCCGCTATAAGTCTATATATATAACTATAACATAAAATTTGTTTATCTCATCTCCTTACTATTTTTCATTCATCTGTATAGCTTTCATAGTTCACTCAAGCCAAATTATAATAACGAGTTAAGTCTTTGCTCTGTTTCTCTGAATTACCATAAGATTCAAGTGCAATTTTCAAACATATGCTATCTGTTTCTACTAACTCTAGATTTTCTGAAGTAAAAATACTCAACAACTTCTCATACCTTGTTGTTAAAGCGTGACGAGGATCTCTATCAATAGTTGGAGCATTTAAATCTACCAGTAGGTATCAAAGTCAAAGTTTCTTAATGTTATCAACTGTAGTATCAATATTTCAAGTATAAATATAATTATCAAATTGTGTTACAAGAGAATCCTCTAATAATCTTACATTATTTTCAGATATATGGTATTTAAGAAAAGTTCCTATTCTATAAATTCATTTTTTATTTTTGAATTCTTCTTTTGGATTTGAGATACCAGAATATATATCTTGTAATGAACTATATGCATCATTTGATAATTCGTTTTTTAAATTTGATAATTGTCTCAAGATTTGAGTCAATGTTACTATATCAAAGTCTTCAATTCATTTTACGCCAATAATAGTAGAGGGTTTTAATTTACTTTTTATGAAGTCCTTTCTTTTATCTTCAGCAATATTCAACTCAAAAAGAATTGGTAAATACTCTGGATGGTATAGGTATGATGCTTCAGCTGTTGTGAGATCACCAAGCTTGTATTCTTTATAGGAAGCAGATTTCAAATTGTTAAAACTATGAGGAAAAACTGAATTAAATATATATATAACTATAATTAAAAATGCTATAATTGATCCAAACATTTTTACTTGCTTTTCTTTTTCGCTATCAGTTTCTTTGTAACATGACAGATAGTACAAACCTATAGCAATCATTAATAAGAAATTGAAATACATGGTGATTCCGTACCAAACAATTCCAAATGCTGATATAGTCCAAAGAAAAGTATAAAATGAAGCAAATACTAAGTTCATTTTAAATAAGGTATTTTTCGTTGTATCTTTTAATGTAAGAACAAAGTAAATAAGAGGGACTAAAAATACTGCTAATATTATACTGTATCCTCATGGAAGTGAGAACTGAGAAAATAGGTACGTGAAGAATATCCTTGATGAGGGAATAACATAAATAAGTAATTCCAATAAAAGCATGGCTAATACTCAAAAAGCAAAATATCTATTTTTAAACGGTAAGAATAAAAATATTATAGGTAAAAGAGCTAAAAATAAGTAACTAATTCCTGTAAATTCTCATCACTGATTTGATTGCATAGTAAGATTCCAAGGAAGCTTAACATAATTATTGATACCTTTTTCATAACCAAAATACCTTCAATAATCTTCTCCAATTCTTACGGAATCATCACTTTGTATAGCCTTTGATATATTATCCTTAATTACTTTTAAATCAGTCTCAGAGTACAATTTTAAATAATCTTTTTCAAATGAAACTGAGTTTCCATTCAGTATATATGATATTGATATATCTGGATATGAGCTATAGATATTTTTAGAAAGCCAAGGAGAAAGGGAAATAAATGTTCCGAGTAAAAACACTCCCAACTCTAAAAGTAATTTTTTAAAATTTGTTGTATTCTTACGAATAGAAAACACTAAAAATGCAATTCAAACTACAAGTGATATAATTGAAAATATATTTATAAACTCTATATTTTCTTTTGGATACACTACATTCATCATTGACCAAAGCCCTCCTTTTGTAAATATTGAAAAATATAAAAACAAATATCACAAAAATCAAGTCATTCAAAGTCTACTAAAAAACAGAACTCAAAATAATGCAGATATAAGTAAAAGTGATGTGAATTTAATGGTAAAAGCAAATCAAGCTAAAATTCAAATTATTCAAATAAATAATAAATCATGAGGTATTTCAATAGTTCCTTTTTTAAAAGAAGAAGGGATTTGAGATATTTTTTCTTTTATTTTTGTTCATAAAGTCTTATTAGTCTCTTTTAATATGTACTTATATAATAAATATATACTGATGATACTGACAAAGAATAAACCAATATCAAGTTTCATATCCTTTGCTTGTTGAAAAACAACCATAGGTAAAGCAATAAACAAAGTTCCTACTAACATAGGTATATTTATATATGTCTTTTTTAGCTTACTTTTCAGTAAATCTGATGTAATAAGAACTAAGATAATGAAAGACATGAATCATCCTACATTATTCAGGTAAAATGCTTGCACTGGAGAGTTGAACATATATCAAATCCCTGTAAACATTTGCCATGAGTACATTCATCAAAAAGATATCATACTTCAACCTTCTGCTAAGAGATGTGGTAGGTTCATATATGCTCATAAATCATCCCAACCAATTGGAAAAGGTCTTACAATACTAATTAAATTTACTGATAAGAGTAACGTAGACACAAGGAATAAGAATTCAGCTGAAATAAGCTTCAGATACATTCATTCTTTTATATCTAGTTCTATTCTATAATTAAAAAAACCGTCAGCCAAAGAGTTGAATTGTTTATATGAAAATATTAGAAATAATCCTAAGATAAGAAAAACTGCTCACATATGATAGAATCAAAACATTCCAATTATGCTGAGTAAGAAAAGAAATGAGAAGAATCAAAGTCAGAGAGAAATTATAAATTGAAATATATCTGATTCTTTCGAAAATTCTGGAAAAAATGAAATTATCTTTTTTCAAAATGAAATTGATGTGAGAATTATGAAAATAGGTAATAAGCTAAAGAATAGTATTTTTAGAATTAAACCGAATCAGCTTATAAATGAGACTCCATTAAATACAAAGAAGAGACTACAAAGAACGAGTAAATGAAGACAAAAGAATCAAAATATTTTAAATGGTGTAAAAATAGCTTTATTATCTACAGAGAATTCAACTTGCAAGTATTTATAAATACTATAAATCACTGATATAATAGCTATATAAGACATATATCAATCAAAATTTTCTTGATGAGCTGTGACTCAATAGAAAGATGAGATTATAAAAAAAGAGAAGAGAACGAGGATAAAAATTTTTAATAAATAACTCACCATTTTTTTAAAATTTAATAAATAATATTCATGTTATTAAAAATAGTGTAAGAATTTATCAGATTTGTAAAGAAAACTTTTGAAAAATATGTTAAAAAAGTTACACTTGAAGGCATAATCAAGGTTTGTAATATTTATGATTTTTCACTCAATGACTGAGCAACACAAAACACTCTCTGAAAAATTTTTGACCAATACATTTTGGCTCTATTTACTGAGCTATATTATTGCACCAATCTGATATATAATAAAGATTATATTAACTTGAGAATTAAGTGTAGAAGAGATATGAATCATTTACTGAATCATCAGTTTAGTAACTCTTATAGGAGCATTTAATGATTTTTGAATAACTGAAAGTTTAAAGTATTTTATTCCAAGATTTTTAAATGAATGAAATTATGGGAAAATAAAAAATATATTATTTTATAGTATTTCTATACAAACTATTTCAAGTACAATTATTGCAAGCCTACTTTATATATTCTCGAATAATATTGCAGTAGGTTATTTTCATAATGTTGAAGCCGTTCAAACTATCCAGATTTTTTGTATCTTTTTTATATGAATAAACTTTTTCCAGATTATCACCACCTTTTTTCTAGCTATTCAAAACACCTATTATTCAAAAATAATAGATTTAATACGATTGGTATCTTCCCTACTCTTTACTTTTCTATTAATATTCCTAAATAAAACAAGCTTAGAGTATTTCTCATACATGTGGATTGTATGATTATGATTCTGACTTATAGCATGAATAAGTATATTTTATAATAAATTTTATAAGGTATATTTAAAAAAAATACCAATTTCTTTTGATAAGAAACTCTTTAAAACAGTAATAAAATATGCTCTGCTTGTCTTTATGTGAGCACAAGCAGCAACCATACTCAGTCAAATTGATATGCAGATGATTATTTATCTTCTCTGAACAAAAGAGGTATGACTCTATACTGTATATCTCAGTATTATATGAATTCCATTTCTATTATTATGACCAATATTTGCTTTATTAATGCCAGTATTTTCAGATCTACATTCTAAAAATAAAATAGATTGAATTAAAAAAATAAAGTGACTTCTTTCGAATAATTTTATTGTTATTTGATTTACTTTTAATGCGTTGTTTTTTATTTTTGCACATGTCATTACCTTTATTCTCTTTTGAGAAAATTATAAAATATCATGAAATATATTGCAGTATTCTATTTTATTTCTTATTTTTAATTTTTTACTTCAGATTAACTTCAACATACTCGCTTGAATATGAAAAGTAACGGCAAGAGTAAAAATTATAAGCATAGCTATAATCATAAACTTTACTCTTAATTTGATATTCTTAAAAACGATATGAGTAGAGTGAGCTGCACTAGCCACTTGAATATGATGGATAATAATATGGTGAATGTCTGAAATATATCTATGAAAAAAATACTTTATAAACTATGACATAAAGTTTTTAACAAAGAATTTATTTTTTATATGATTTTTTAGTGTTTTTGCATATTATTGAGTCCTACCAATATTCGAATGAATATGAAGATGACTCAGTATATTATATATGATTATATTTAGTTTGCTTTGGTTCTGATTATTCTGAATATTAAATTGAGATAAAGTTAAAAATTTTACATTAGAAATTAAAAAATTAAGAAAATGAAAATAACAGTTTTCTGAACTTGATATGTATGACTTGTAACTGGAACATGTCTGGCTGAGGTATGACATGAAGTTATGTGTATAGACATAGACCAAAATAAAATCGATAATTTAGAGAAATGAATTATTCCTATTTATGAACCCGGTTTAGAGGAACTAGTTCTCAGAAATCATAAAGAATGAAGATTAGTCTTTTCTACTGATGCAAAAAAATGAATAGCATTTTGAAAAGCTATTTTTAGTGCAGTATGAACTCCTCCAGATGAAAATCACAAAGCTGATCTTAGATTTGTAAAAGCCGTAGCACAAACTGTATGAGAAAATGTCAGTGATTATAAAGTTTTTATAAATAAATCTACGGTTCCCGTATGAACGGGTAAGTTATGTAAAGATATTATATCAGAAGAAATCAAAAAAAGATCTGCTCAGGTAAAAATAGATATAGTTTCAAATCCTGAATTTTTAAAAGAATGAATGGCTATAAGAGACTTCATGGGGCCTGATAGAATTGTATGCTGACTAGAGTCAGAAAAAGCAAAGGAAATAATGAAAGAAATATATAAACCTTTTATTAGAACTGATAGACCTCTTATTTTCACAGACTTAAAATCATCTGAAATAATTAAATATGCAGCAAATGCATTTTTAGCAACAAAAATAAGTTTTATCAATGAAATAGCGAACTTTGCTGAGATAGTATGAGCAAATATTTGAGATATCAGTAAATGAATATGACTTGATGATAGAATTGGACATAGATTTTTACAAGCAGGTATATGATACGGATGAAGCTGTTTTCCAAAAGATGTACAAGCATTAATTGAAACATGAAAAGAGTACAATTATGATTTCAAAATAATTAAAGCAACTGAAGAAGTAAACAAACTACAAAAAACAAAAGTAATAGACAAAGTGTTAGAAAAAATTGATAGCCTCGAATGAAAAACTATTTCTATATGGTGACTTTCATTCAAGCCAAAGACTGATGATATTAGAGAAGCTCCTAGTATCGATGTTATTAATAAGCTCCTTGAACTCTGAGTAAAAGAAATCAAAGCTTTTGATCCTGTAGCAATGAGTCATATGAGAAAAGAATATAATTGAAATAATGTAATTACATTCTGAGAGAATTACTATGACGTTTTAAATGAATCTGATGCTCTTATCGTTCTCACAGAATGGGATGAATTTAGAATTCCAAATTTTGAGAAAATGAAATCATTAATGAATGGGAATGTTATAATTGATGGAAGAAATTTATGGAGAAAAGAAGAAATGGAAAAATTATGATTTGATTACTCATCGATATGAAGATAAAAAAATAAAATTCAAGCAATTGCTTGAATTTTATTTTTTTAAAGTATACTAAATGTAATAAATTATTTATAATGAACTTCAAATAATGGAAACCATCTTAATAACATGAACGAGCTGATTTATATGATTTCATTTAGCCAAAAAATTATTAGAAAACTGAGCTAAAATAATATGATTTGATAGCGAGAATGACTACTATGACGTTGACCTAAAAATATCAAGAAGAAATATACTAAAAACTTATGAAAATTTCATATTTTATAAATGAGACTTAAGTAACTCAGAAGAATTAGAAGAAGTTTTTAAGCAACATAAAATAGATAAGGTTTGTAATTTAGCTGCTCAAGCATGAGTAAGATATAGTATAGAAAATCCAAAAGCATATATAAAATCAAACTTAGTATGATTTCAAAATATAATTCAACTAGCCAAAGAGTATACGGTGAAAAATTTTGTATATGCATCAAGCTCCAGTGTCTATTGAAAAAATGAAAAACAACCTTTTTCAGTAGAAGATCCTGTTGATAACCCTATTTCTTTATATGCTGCTACTAAAAAATCAAATGAACTTATAGCTCATACGTATTCGCATCTGTTTGAACTTCCAACAACATGACTCAGATTTTTCACAGTACAATGACCATATGGGAGACCTGATATGGCATATTTCAAATTTACGAAATCCATATTTGAATGAAAACCTATAGATATCTATAATCATTGAAAGATGGAGAGAGATTTCACTGATATAGATGACATAGTTGATTGAGTAATAAAGAGTCTCCATACAATATCAAAATATGAAATATTCAACTTGTGAAACGATACTCCAACTCAACTAGAAACTATGATTAGTTTACTTGAAAAACATACCTGAATCAAAGCCAAAAGAAACTATGTTTGAATGCAAGATGGAGACGTAAAATCTACTTGGGCAGATATAGAACATACCAAAAAGACTCTCAATTGGGAACCAAAAATAAAGATTGAAGATACTATTGAAAAATTTGTGAATTGGTATAAAGAATATTATAAGATCTAAAATGCTTAAAAACCTTCAAAGTAAAATATATAAGTTAAGTGAAACTTACTGAAAAAAATGGTGATTAGATTTACCATATTTTTTGAAGAATTGATTTTGGTTATACCTAAGTCAATTTGCAGTTATATTTAAATTCTTTACTTTAAGTATTTTACTTACTAGGTTCCTTACTCAAGAACAATTTGGTCAATGGAGTTTTATTATGTGAGTTATTTGAATTTTTGCAATTTCTTGACTTCCATGACTCAGTTCATCTATTATTCAATGAATTGTAAAAAAACAAGAGGGGACTTACAAACAAGCTATAAAGCTCGCTATTAAATATAGTTTACTTTGAAGTCTATGACTTATCATAGCAAGTTTGTATGCCTACGTATATTGAAGAGAGTATGCTAGTTTTATTTTTCTATTTATTTGACTATTATTCCCATTTTATACCACATCTACTTACTTCATATTTTACTTCAATTGAAAAGAATTATTTAATAAAAAAGCAAAATATGAATCTTTTTTTCATCTTTTCCAACTTACAATTACTTGATTATCTATTTATATTACCAAAGACCTAACCATATCAATAATTTCTTTTATGTTATCAAATATCATCATTTGATGATATTATAGCTATTATTTAATACCAAAACATTATCTTAAAAATAATATTTCTAATAATGAGTTAATTAATTTTTGAAAAAAAATTAGCTTTGGTCAGATCCCATTAATTATTGCAAATCATTTTGATAAGATAATCATATGAACTTATCTCAGTTTCGAAGAGTTAGCTATTTATACTATTGCTACACTTTTACCCGATCAAGTCAAAAATATAACGGGGCCTATATCTCAAATGTTTTTACCAAAACTGACAAAACAAAATACTACAAAAAAAGATATATACAAACACCTCCCTAAGTTCTTCTTCATTACTTTTATTTTAATTATTACCTATATAATTTTAGCTCCATTTATTTTTAAATTATTTTACCCTTGATATTTGGAGTCAGCCTTATTATATAGTCAGATTTTCATGTTAAGTTTTATTGCTTTTCCTAGTAGTTTAATAATAACATATTTAAATTCCAAAAGAAAAACTACATTTATAAATATTTTTAATACGATACTTCCAATATTATTAGTAATATTGCCTTTAATATGAATATTGCTATTTTGAATTGTTTGAGCAATAATATGAAGAATAACAACAAGAATAATATGACTACTGCTTAGTATATTTTTATTAAGAAAAAGTTAATTACTGTTTCCTACAATAAAAAGTTGTTCAAAATCAAAATTCTCTAAAATACGATTTAGCAGAAAAACTTTCATCTATTTTTTTCGAGAGTCAAAGGAGGAAATATGGAAAAAGTAAACTTGAAGCCTTATATGAAATTAATTTTAATCAAGATTTTTTTATTTTTTTTCTAACTATCCAAGGAAACCTCCATATATGTATATCCTTATTTGGTCAATATCACTCATCAGGTCACTCTGAAAAAGTTATGAACGAAAATAATACTCTGCAAAAACCAACACCCAATGAAAAAATACTTCTAGTAGAAAATTTCCAATAATTATCATATCATAATAAAGAAAAACAGGATAAGTTTAAACATGTTGGCACAGCAAAAAAAACATGTTTTTTTGATACTCTTTTTAATTCACTTAATCATTTATCAAACGAAGGCAGGTGTTCCAAGACATGAGAACTCACAACTAAATCAAAAGAATTATCAGGGAAGTCTATATTTTCTGCATCTCAATTAAAAAATTCTATATTTTTTATTCACTCTTTTTTTGCTAATAATTTAGCTGATTTGATATTTTCTTCTCATATATCAAATGCTTTGATATTCAAATTAGGATATTTTTTCGCTATTCTGATTGTTAAAGTTCACTCTCAACATCAGGCTTCTAGAACAGTTTTTACATCACTTGGGATATTATCTATAAAACAATCATATTGTCTTAAATGCGCATATGCTCTTATCGGATATGATGAATGAATTCGTTTTTCATTAATCTCATCATGATAATTTTTATAATTTTCCTTATTCATCGTATTGTTAGTTATTTTTATATAATAAAACTCATTGTATTGATCAAGTTCAGTTAAATTTCTTTACTAATTTTTCTAAATTAGGATATTTAGAAGATAATTTTGATAAAAAATCTGTTTCTATCTTAAATACTTGTTTGAATCATAACTCTCATAAAAAATCTAAATCTAGAGTATAGTGTGGATTAAAATATAAACCAGATGTAGGAGAATTATAATCAACTATTTGACTAACTTGAGTAGGGGTCAATATGATATCTGTTAACTTATGTTCATACAAATATTTGGCTGTTAGGTAATAGGGACTGCATGATAAATCTTTTCATATTTTATCAATTAAATAATAATATATTTTTGAGTGTAAATTTGATAATAATATTCATTTGATGTCAAAATAATTTAAAATTTTATATAAAAAGTATCATATAGAATAATTAAAATTATTATTAGGTTCATGATTAATTAATAGAAATCATCCTTTTTTAACATTACTTGATAATCAATTTAATACTTCCTTATAATCAACCATATGATGTAATACAGAATTGATAGTTATTAAGTCATATTTATGAGAATTTACTTCTTCCAAATCTTCAGGAAATTTTTTTGAATAATACTTACTACTTGTTCAAATATCCTTGAGTTTAGAATTAACAATATCTAATTTTTTTTTAGATCAATCAAAACAAGTGAAAGATTTAAATTTAAGATTATTTTTTTCAAGGCACATTGGAATGAATCAGGTTCAAGTTCAAATATCTAATATATCAAATTTTTTAAAACTATCTTTATTAATGAAAGATATCAGCTTTAAAATAGATTCTTCCTCTTTGTTAAATATTTCTGGGTGAATATCATCATATGTAGCATTTTCAAAATCATGAAATACTTCATTAGTAATTGATACAATATCTTTATATTTTTTTCTTGTAAAAAGCATTACTTAATCAAATCATTATATAAAATAATAGTCTTTTTTGCTATAATATCCCAAGTATAATTAGCCTTCACGAAATCATAAGCATTATTAGTTTTCTCTATATTACCATTTTTTGATTCAATTATATTACTTATATTATCTGCAGCCAAAATTATTTTTTCATCTGATATTTTCATAGGACAGTTATAATTTGATGAGGTCCAGTCATATAAGTCTAAAAAATAACCTCTCTCTTCATTTTTTCAAATAAGTTGAATAAGTCATCACACTCGACTTGCAACTATTATTTTTTTCATTCACATGGCTTCAATACAGCTTAAACTCGTTGATTCAGCACTTGAAGGAAAAAAAACTATATCAGATTTATTTAAATAACCAACAAGCTCTTTATGATCGGAATTCATTATATGTATAATATTATTTTCTAATCAATACTCCTTAATTCTTAAAAAAATTTCTTTTTCAAGTGCTCAATATCAAATCATATAATATTTAAAATCTCAGTACTTTTTTTTATATTCTGACAATATATCAATTAAGATATGTATTCAATTTTTTTTCGCAAACCTTCTAATCGTAATAAAAGTTGGCAGTCAATTTGTTATAGATTTATTTATATTATTTGATAATCTAAAAATAGTATCATCATATCAATTAGTTATATCAATAATTTTATTTTTATTCACATACTTTAAACAGAAGCCTTTTAAGTCATCACTTGTAGAAATAACCCTATCAGAAATTTTCATACTAAAATAACGACAAGTTTTAAATATAATTTTAAATAGTAATCATGTTGAATATTGAGGATCTAAAAGTCAAAATCAATGTTGCGTTATTATAAATGGTTTTCTTCTTAAAATTGAAACAAGTCATGACACCAAAGCTAATTTATAGCTATAATGAGAATGTATAATATCAACGTCTTTAGATAGGGTAAATATTTGCTTAAAGTTAGAAAAAAATGAAGAAATTTTATCAAATTCATTTCTAATAATATTTAAAGAATCTAATTTTGATGTTCAAGGTGTAGTTGTATATAAAATCACTTCTATTCCTTGTTCCTCTAATTTCTTTTTTAAATAATAAATATGCCATTCAGCTCATCAAATTATTGGAAAATAAGTTTCTGAGGTCATCAATATTTTCATAATTTATATACTACTATTTAAAAAATTAAAAATTTTCTTAGCAGAACTTCCATCACCTAATACATTACTATATTTTTGTTGATTAAAATTCAATTTATTAAAAATTTTTTCTATATTTACTAAGTTTTCAGGTGGTAAGAGATTGATATTTCATGATTCCATAACTTCAGGTCTTTCAGTATTGTTTCTTAAAACCAACATCTTTTTTTTCAATATATATGCTTCTTCTTGTATTCATCAACTATCTGAGATAATTAAGTCTGAATATTTTTCTAAGGCTAACATTTCTAAAAATCATACTGGTTCAATAAAACTAATATTAGGAAAAGTTTCTTTTTCTTTTTCAGATAATAGTTTTTCTGTTCTAGGGTGAATAGGAAAAATTACTTGAAAATGTTTTTTACAAGCAAAATCATTAATATAATTTAGAATCTTAATAAAAAAATCTCCCGATACAGTATTGGATGGCCTATGAATTGTTAACAAAATAAAGGGGCCATTAAGATTAAAGATAGAAGTTAATTTTTCTTTAGATATTATATTGTCTAAAGCTAATTTTATAGCATCAACTATAGTATTTCATGATACTAAAATTTTACCGGAAGAAATTCATTCATTTAATAATATATTTTTTGCCTCTTTTGTCGGGGTAAATAGGTAATCGGAAATACTATCGACTATTATTCTATTAATTTCTTCTGGCATAGACCTATCATAACTTCTTAATCAAGCTTCAATATGTACTAGTTTTATTCATTTTTTTGAAGCAAACAGTCATCAAGCTAAAGTAGTATTTGTATCACCATGAACAAAAAGAAAATCAATTTTTACATGATTAAAAACTTCATCTAATCAATCTAAAATTCTTGCAGTTTGAAATGCATGAGATCAAGATCAAATATTTAAATTATAACTAGGATTAGGTATTTTCAATTCCTCAAAAAAAACTGTATCTAAGTTATGTGAATAATGCTGATTACTATGTACTAATATGAATTTAACATCATTATTCAAGCAATACTTTATGAGTGGATACAGCTTAATGATTTCAGGTCGTGTTCAAAATAAAAATGCTATCATTCTCATTGCTTATTTAAATAAATTTTTCATCACCTAATTTTCCAAGTATAGTTTTTAATTTTACTATTACAATTATTTTTCATCTTTTCTATATTTACTTTTTTTCATAGAACAAGTAATATCCTATCTTTTAAATCAATACAATTATCGGCTTTAAAAAAGATACATTCTTCATCACTCAAAACATCATTAATTGATGGTAAATTGCTCGCTATAATTACTTTTCACGCAGCCATATATTCAAATAATTTTAACGGGGATGTGTAGTCTGTTGATATTTTGTATTTTCAGGAATTAGGTAAAACTAATATATCAGAATTCATAAGAATTTGTGGTATATATTTATTATCTACTCTTCAGTGAAAGATAATATTATTATCCTTGTATTTATTCTTTAATACCCAAATTTCATTTTTATTTCATCAATAAATATTTAAATACACATTATCTATATGTATAGTTTCGAATGCTTTTAATAAAGTTTCTACTCATTTCCATGGAATTAAACTTCAAGTATAAGTTATATTTATTTTATCATTTCAAATTTCTTTTTTTAATCATACAAATCTTCATAAGTTTACACCATCATGTAAAACTTCTATTTTATTTCAATTATATCAGGAATTAACTAACTCTATTTTTAATCAATTACTAATAACTACTAACTTATCTAATCTATCAAAAGTGATTTTAAATAATTTTTTCCATAATACACGTTCATTAATTTCATGTAATTCATAGACTACTTTTTTATTTTGAAAAAATACCTTTATTAAAAATGCGACAAATAAATCTCTCGTAAAAATTGAATCAAATTCTTTTCTTAATTGAAAAGTAAAGTAAAAAAATATTTTTATGCTCCTAATATAATAATTTCATAATTTTTTAATCAGAATTAAATGAAATTTATTTTTCACTCAAAAACTATCAAATAGGTTATTTTCAGTTTGAAACATATCTGATTCAAAAGCAAGCAATGATACATCTATATCATTTTCAACAAATCATTCACACATATTTATTACCTGCACCCTATTTGCACTCTCAGCAGGGAAATCTCAATTATGTATATATAATAATTTACGCATCATATTATTTATTTAAAACTTTATTATAAAATCTAATTAAATTTTCTGTATAATTTTCCCACGTATAGCTCAAAGATAATTTTCTAGCATTTTTTCACATCTCTTCTAACTTAGCTCTATCATTATAAAAGTATAATAATTTTTCTTTTATAGTGTTAACATCCTGAGTCAGAATAATAAATCATTCTTTTCCATCATCTATTACACTTCAAGAATTGTATGTTGTTATAAGTGGTAAACCTGATGCTAATGCTTCATAAGTTGATTTTGCCGATCATTCGAGAAGTGATGGGAACAAGAAGATATAGTTTTTATTAAGTTCTTTTGTTAAATCAACAAATCAATGAGTAAAAATATTATATTTTTGTTTCTCTCATAAATACTTATTTACCTCAGGATAAATTCTCCCATATATATTTAATTTAGCATTTGTTAAGTTTAACTCTTTCCAAGCTTTTATCATATATTTCAGTCATTTCCTATTATTTACATTTCATGAAAAAGCCACCTCAAAAGTATTATTATAGTTTTTTTCTTCTAGGGGCTTAAATTTATCCACATCAACTCAAAATGGAATTTGTGATATCTTATTTTTATTCACTCCATATTTTATTAAAGACTTTTTTACAAAATCTGATGGGACAATAAAGTAATCTACATATCAAATTGAATCTAAAAAATATTCTGGAGTTTTTTCTTCAAAGTTTTCAAATACTTTTTCTTTTTTATTCAGGTCTGAAATCATATTATTTCATGCAATCGGGACATCCTGTACTATTTTTATCTTAGGATTTTTTTTCTTTATTGCTGCATAAAGTCTTGGTGAAAATTCATATGAAATTACTAAATCATAATCTAATGTATTTTTATCCAAATATTTAATTGAAAAATATTCAAATATCTTAATTTGCAAAATCCTCGATGGAAATTTTTTATGTATATAAATAGGGATTGCTGTTAATATTTTAGGGATAAAAGATTTAAAAGGAATTGGTGAAACATTATATTTATCAAAATCACTTAAATAATTTTGTCTAGAAATAATTTTTATATCATTTCATGCCAAAAAAGACTTATTTTTAAGAATTGGAATAAGCCTATTTCAAATAGTTCATTTTCCTCAAATATCAGAATTGAGAAGATACAATATTTTCATATATTTTTTTATTACTTACACATTCGTTTTTTTATTACTTTCGCTGGAATTCAACCTAATACATCATTTTCTGAACTACTTTTTGTAACTACAGCTCATGCAGCTACTACTGTTCATTTAGCTAAAGTAACTCATTGTAAAATAGTTGTTCGTAATGACAGCCAACAATTATCTCAAATATTAACAGGTTTATAAATTGCTTCAAAATTTCAAGAATTAATATTATGACTTTGTGTTGAAATCATAACTCCTTCGATAAGTTGAACTCTATTTCAAATATATATTCATCATCTTGATTTTAAATTTCCATGGATTATACAATTATTTCATATTGAAACCATAAATGGAGCATTTATTACTGTTCATTTTTTAATAATAGATCTCTTTCACATTTTAACTCATAAAAATTTCCAACAATATGTTATCAATAAATCAGAAGGTAAAATAACATCAATAATTGGCATTATTTTTTGAGAGATTAAAACAGATAATTTTTGTAAAAAAGAATAATGTATTTTCATATATATAAATTATTTTAAATTAAATATAAAAATAATACGTGGTCGTAAATGTGGAAATAATATTCAAGTAACATATTCTACCCATCATTTAACTCATCAAAATTTTTCTCTCTGTACAAAATATAGTTTAGATAAATTAAATCCATATCTATTAGCTAATTCTTTGATAGTTATTTCACTATATAATGTAACATGTTCCTTACACTTTGCTTCTTTTCATGTAAACAGATGTCTTGATATATTTTGAAAGGAATACGGATTCGGAGTAGTCAAAATAAGAGTTCAATTTTTGATCAAGTTTTCTTGTGAGCATTTAAAAAATCACCCTGGATTTCATAGATGCTCAATTAATTCTCAAGCAATTATTAACTCATACTTTTTTTCTGAAATATAAGTCTCAGCATTTCATTGTTTTATATTATATTCCTTATATTTTTCCACAAGTTTATTATCTAGTTCTAAGCCATCAACATCTCAAGCATTTTCTCTGATAAATTTAAAAAAGTAATTATCTGATTCAAATCAAGCAGAACCAATGTCTAATATTTCTTTTCATTTAATATGTTCTTTAATGACATCTAGTCTGTTCATCTATTATTTCAAATTAATTATTAATTATTTTATCTACCCATAATTTTATATCTCTTATATCTGCAATATAATTATTTTTATTTTCGTTGTTTAAAGCCTCTCTTAATCATCCTCTATCACTAACGATCACTTTTATTCATAAAGACTGAGCTTCTATTACTATCCTTCAATAAGCCTCTTTCCATCTAGAAGGAACTATAAGGATATTTGTTTGTTTGTAAACTTCAAGTATATCTTTTTGCCATGGAATATAATGAATATTTCATTTTTTAAATTCTGCATCACTTCATATAAATAAAAATTCTTTTTTTCTTAATTTAGCAGCTATTTCTAATGCAATATCATCCCCTTTCATAGCGTTTCATACTCATATAAATGTTATATATTTTTGATTCGCCTTTTCAAGTCTACATTTTCTAAATTTATCCAAATCAATTTCAGGATATTCAACCTTAGAGTTTAAAGCATATTTTTTAAACAATAAGTCATGTATGAAAAAAGAATTTGAAATGATTTTATGTGATTGTTCTAAGGCCTTTTTATTCAGATATTTATAGAGAAATATTGGGAAAAACTCAACAATATTTTTAATATACTTTAGATATTTTCTTGCTCATACCTCATAATTATGAAACTCATTTAACTGAAGCTCATCTCGTAAAAAATATGTATTTTTACAATCCTTTTTTCTCAGTACATTACTTATATAAGGAACAATCAAAGATTGAGACCAAACAACTGAATTATTTGGTATATAAGTTTTTACTATAGCTATTATCTTTCAATAATTTAAAAGTAATGTCCAAAATCTACTAAAACCAAGAAAAATTGGAAAATGATAATTATAAACAATGATATTCTTCTCATGAATAACTCATTCATCTAAAGTGTTATCAAAAGTAAAACACTTATAGGTTGTTTCACTATCCTCTATCATCTTTTTATAAATTGAATGCTCTGCTCATCATTTAAAGGAGAGTAAAAATTCAGAGACAAAATATGTAATGTTATTTTTCATATTTTTTTAAGATTAGATGAAATAAATCAAAGTAGTTCTCAGAATATTTATTCCAACTATATTCTTCAAGCAGGGTATATCATTGCTTTATTTTATCTTCATATAAACCTTTATCAGATAAGATTTTTTCAATCTCATCTCCCATAAGTTTTATATCTCTTTTTACAACTATTCATCAATGATTATTTTTATATATGCTATTTACAGCTTCATTTTCAAAAGCGATTACTGGCAATCAAAAAGCATTGGCTTCTGTATATACTAATCAACTTCATTCAAATTCTGAAGTAAACAAAAATAAATCTGATAAAAATAATAACTCTTCTTTTTCTTTTCAAATTTTACTTCAAAGTAATACTATATTCCCTTGTTGTCACTCTTCTTTTATTTGTTCTTCTAAGTATGACCTTTCCCCTCCTTCTCACAGAATTAAAATTGTAAAATCAATATTGCAATTTTTCTTTAAATGTTTAGATAACTCTATGAGTTTCTCAAATTTTTTTCTTTTTACTAACCTTCATATAGATACAAAAACAAATTCTGTACTCAAATTATATTTTTTTCTTAAGAGAAGTTTGTCCACATTCGTTTTTTCTTTTTTTTCAGGTGCTCAAAGTTTAATTTCCTTAATCTTAGAAGTACCTGATCCATCGCTGAGATATTCTAAGAACTCATTTTGAGTAAATCATGTACTTACCGTGATATCTGATTTCTTGAAAATAAATGCACAAATTTTATTTATTAAATTCCCATTTTCTGTGTAAGAACTTATATCTGATCATGTTCCATAATGATGTTCAGAAAATACTATGGGCACTCTTAATATTTTTGAAAATAATACTCACAGTAACCCCATAGGAAATAGATATTGAACATGAATCAAATCTACTCTTTTTTTCATTTTCAATAAAAAATAAAGTAGAAAAATAAATCCAAAAATATTATATGATATAAATTTTGAATATTTATTATATTCTATAGAAACAAATCTGAATATGTTCACTCCCATAAAGCTATCTCTTCACAATTGAGAGTTCGCTATAACCTTTGGAGTAAAAACATGAACATTCACTCATTTCTCAACAAGTCATGAGTATAATTGAGTCATAGACTCTTCAGCTCATCAGACCCTTGGATAAAATGTTGGGGTAAGTACTAAAACTTCCATGATTTAATTTAAATTTAAAATTACAAAACTAGATATGAGCCAAATTTCCTTTGTCCTATCAATTCTTTTACTAAAGTGGTCTTCTAATAATTGATTCACGTAATTATAATTAAAAATTCCGGTTTTAATAATATTTTTTTCAGATAACAAATTATTAAAATATTTTTTAAAATCATCTTCTAATAACCATAGATTTAATGGTGGGGTAAATCACATTTTTTTTAATCACGTGATTTCTTTTGGAAGTATAAAATCAGCAAATTCTCTTAAAAATATTTTTGTATTAAATCATTTGATTTTATATGAGATTGGAACTTTCTTTGCAAACTCAATAATTTCATTCTGTAAAAATGGCACTCTTATTTCAAGTCAATTTTTCATACTACACCTATCTGACTTCACCAAACAATCATCTACTAAAAAAGTATGGAAGTCTACATCAATTACCTGAGATATCTGAGTATCTGTATCTTTTGTAGAATTATCAAAATAATCATTAAAATAGGTATTTTTCATCCCAGTTAAATGCATATCATAAAATTCCTGAGTAAAAAGATCTTTCATTTGATCATCCCTAAAAATTCTTTTCCACTCAAAATGCGCTCTTTTATATTCATACATTCAACCATTCAATACTCTTTTCAACTTTTCATCAAATGACAGTTTTCCAAAGCTAGATGGAAACAAATGAACTCCTTTAGAAAAAATTCTCCTAAGAAATAATGGGACATATGAATAATACTTAAGAAAATTTGGTAAATATTGTGTTGGATATCAACCGAATAATTCATCTCATCCATCTCATCATAGTGCAACCTTATATCATGACTTTCTCACTTTTTTTGATAAAAGATATGTCGGAATAGATGAAAAATCTACGTGAGGCTCATTATATATTGCCAATATTTGATCTAAGTTTTCTAATACTTCTTTTTTATTAATATAAAATGTTTGATGATCAATTCATAAAAAATTTGATATTTTCTTTGCTATTTTTGATTCGTCAAATTGATCTTCCTTAAATCATAAAGTAAATGCTTTAAAATCAACTCAAGATTCTTTTAAGTAATACGCAAGCAAAGAAGAATCCAATCATCAAGATAAAAAAAGAGAAATAGGGACATCTGAAATAGAAACCTTATTTACAGCCTCTTTTAATATTTTATCAAATTCAAGAAACAACTTCTGTTTATCGTTCTCTAAAACAGGATTTTGAGGGCTAAGTATAGTATTCTCAGAAAAAGCTCAATCATATGGTATTGGAATATTCAAACAATTTCATTGTTTTAATTTATATATTCAGTCATATATTGTATCCAGTCAGTACGTATATCATTGTGTAAATACTTTTGTTATACCTTTTTTATTATATCAATCTGTATATATTTTTAATCAATTTATTTCAGAAGAAAAAGCAAAAAAATCTTTATTATTAATATAATAAAAGGGTTTTATTCAAACTGTATCTCTTGATATAACAACCTTGTTATTTATTTTGTCATAAATAACAATCGCAAACATACCATTTAATTTTTCAAAAAATTTTTCTCAATATTTAATATATCAGTTCAAAATCACCTCAGTATCTGATCATGATTGAAATTTAAAATCCTTCTCTAGTTCTTTTCTGAGATCTAAAAAATTAAAAACCTCCCCATTATATATAATGATTGTATTTTGATCACTACTTATCATCGGCTGGTGTCATGCCTGTGAAATATCCTGAATAGATAAACGAGTCTGTCATAAATATACTCATAAATCCGCATCAATAAAATGCCCCCTATCATCTGGGCCTCTATGTACGATCTCTGAAACCTGATTACTCAAAGCTTCATCTCTTTCCAAAATAGAAATTTTGGAGTTTTTTTTATATATGATTCAAGTTATTCAACACATTTAATAATCAAAAAGTTTATAATATTTCTCTATATTTACTTCCCACCTAAATTTATTCTTTATAACTCCTTGATTTACAGAAGCAAAATCTTTCTTTTTCTCTAACATATCAATAGATTTTATTAAACTACTTTGTATTTCTTTCAAGCTATCATCTTTTAATAAAATTCAATTCTTTTCATCTACAATAACTTCATTTGCTCATTCGTATGGAGTAGCGATGATAAAGCATCACAGCTTCATAGCTTGCAGAAGAGTTGTTGCCAAACCTCAACCAGGGCTCGATGTATGAAAGTGAATATCAAACTGACTTTGTAATTCCAAAGCTTCTTCAAAAGATTTTCATCATGTAAAATAAATATCCTTCTTTATGTCCAACTGTATTAACCTATCCAAGTCCTCTCCATCTCAAACAATAACAAGCTGTATTTTATTTTTTAATACTTTATCTAATCATCTGTAAGCTTCTATTAGTGTTTCTATATTTTTCCACTTATATAATCTTCAAACAAATCAAACAATAATTTTATCGCTATATTTTTCTGTAAGAAAAGTATAGTTTTTTATCTTTGGAAAATCCACCCCCCTATACAGTACCTCAACTTTTCTCTCAGTAAATTCTCTGCGTATAAAGTCCTTGCAAGCATTACTCACTCATACAATTATATCAGTTTTTTTGAAAATCCATTTTCAAATTATTTTATCATAGATCTTCGCAACAGCACTCTTAAAAGCAGAATTTAATTTCACATAGTCTGATCCATGCTCAATATGACACCATCTAATCTTATTTTTTCGTGAAAATACTCATCATATAAATGTGGTAAGAAAAAACCTGGTCCTTGTGATAACTATTCCTATTTTTTTTGATTTTAAATACCTAAGGATTATTTTATATTCTCTGCTCCATACTTTATAAACTGGGAAATTTGAGATGATTTCAAGAGATGGTACTACCAAATTTTCAACTCATTTTTCTCTATATCCAATAATAGTTCACTCAAATACAATTTTTTCTTTATCATTATAGTTTTGATCAAAATTTGTAATCATATTAAAGACCTCTCAAAATCATTTTTTCACCCACCATTTCGCCCACTGTTCTGCATGAGTTTCTAGTCATCATTTATGAGGGGGAAAATATGGTAAGAACTGGACTATATTTTTTTTACTCATCTATATTTATTTAAAAAATTTACTCCACATAAACTTAAATGCTATATTTATTGCATTGCTATTTTTTTGTCCTTTACTAAGAGAGTATTTGGTATATTTCACATTCACAGGAACCTCTTTGTATACGAGTTTTTTTTGTGTGATAATATCTATCAATTCAGAAGCATATCCCATACCATCAATTGTTATATGAATATCATCTAATACATCTGTTTTTATTACTCTAAAGCCATTATGTGCATCAGTTAATTTTATACTACTCAGGACTGCCGTAAAAAGAATACCTAGCTTTAAAATTACTTTCCTAGCAAAAGGCATCCCTACTTGTTTTTTCTTTAAAAATCTTGATCACAATAAAATATCAACTTTTTTATGTTCTTTTAGATAACTTTCAAAAGTTTTAACATCTCATACATTATGTTGTCAATCTGCATCAAAACAAATAACATAATCGACCTTTCCATACCTACGTACATATTCAAATCAAGTCTCTAAAGCAGCTCCTGCTCACCTGTTTTTGTAGTGCTCGAGAAGAATTACTTTATCTCAAAAATCTCTTTTAATTACTGTATTTGTATTATCAGTTGAACCATCATTTATTACTAATATATTTTTATATCAAGCATCAAAAATAGATTGAATAGTGGATGAAATTACTGTTGCTTCATTGAATGAACGAATTAAAAATATTTCTTTCCCATGAATTTTTTCCCTTGTTCATCACTTTACTGCTATTTCTCTAATAAGTTTTGTTAAGTCTTCATTGTTCCCTTCTACCTTCCTTAACAGTAACAAGGTAAAATAAATCAAAAAAACTATACTTGAATACACGAGCAGATCTGCTCATCTTTGAAGCCCAAAAAATCTTCAAATCCCATTTAAACTTCCTGGAAAAACTGTAAAAACAAGTAAGCCGAGTCAGATTAAAATGAACACTATAAAATGTAGTGCATTAAATTTCTGTTTTCTTGCAATATCAAGAGCAAGAAAGAATATAATAAGTCCCGAAATAATGAAAAAAACTTGTAATAAATTCATCAGAAAATCTAAATACTATAAAATCTTCATTATTATAATATAAATACAAAAAAAACAAACTTAAATAGCTTGTTTTTTCCCTTTTTTATCCTCAAACATTTCCTCAATATCTTCTCTAATTTGACTAATTAATTCTAAATCCTTTAAATCAGCAATTTTTAAGTCTGGAACTCAACTTTGTCTCAAGCCATAAACCTCTCCTGGTCATCTCAATTCAAGATCAATTTCAGCAAGTTCAAAACCATTATTTGTTTTTTCCATGGCCTTGAGTCTATCAGTAGAGTTTCATTTTGTTGGGAATAAATAACAATATGACTGATGAAGTCATCTCCCTACTCTTCATCTAAACTGATGGAGAGAACTCAACCCAAACCTCTCTGATCACTCAATACACATAACAGTAGCATTTGGTACATCTACTCATACTTCAACTACTGATGTACTGGATAGTATTTGAATTTTATTATCTGAAAAATCTTTCATAACTTGTTCCTTCTCTTTTGCTTTCATTTTCCCATGAACCAATCATACTGTATATGGACTAAATATATCAACTAATGATTCATAGGTTGATATAGCATTTGCCAAATCCATTTTCTCTGATTCTTCTACCAGAGGAGAAATCCAAAATACCTGTCTTCATTTCTCAACTTCACTCCTCACAAAAAGCTCAATTTGCTGTCTGGCAGATTCAGTCCTGGCTACCTTTGTAAATATTTCCTTTCTTCCTTTTGGATACTCTGAAATAATAGAAAGGTCTTGATCTCAATACAAAGTCAAAGCTAAGGTTCTTGGAATAGGAGTTGCCGTCATATTTAAGCTATGTGGAACAATTCAGCTTCTATTTCAAAGTCAATTTTCTAACACTTCTCTTTGTTTTACTCAAAATCTATGTTGTTCATCAATAATAACCAATCATAGATTATGAAACAATACATCTTCCTGAACCAAAGCGTGTGTTCAAATTATCACATCTACATTCCCATTTTTCATATCAGTCTTTATAGCTTTTTTTTGTTTAGCAGTAAGACTTCAGACCAGTAAGTGTGAGCTAATCTGGTATTGTAATAATAATCCCTCCATAGAGGCAAAATGCTGGCGAGCAAGAATTTCAGTTGGAGCCATTATGACAACTTGAACTCTATTTTCATTACTTTCTAATATCGCATGAATACATGCAATCAAAGCTACTACCGTCTTCCCTGTTCATACATCTCATTCTAATAATCTTTGCATAGAATGAGTTTTTTCCATATCTTTTAACATCTGGAACAGAACTATTTTTTGATGATTTGTTAAATCAAATGGAAGCTTAGATATAATCTCTTTTACCAGTTCCGGATTCATTAGTATAGGGATACTCTTCCCTTGCGTTACTTCAAATTTTTGATATTTTGTTGAGATCGCTCTATAATTAATCTCAAATAATTCTCCATATGCTAACCTATATTTAGCAACTTCAATATCATGTTTATTCTTTGGAAAATGTATTTTAAATACAGCTTCTTTTTTTGATATAAAGTTATATTTTTGGATAATATTTTCGGGAAGATCTTCTGTAATATCTGAAATATAGCTTTTCAAATTCTCCATCTTTCCTGAAATCCATTTACTTGGAATATAATTAAGTTCTGGATAAATAGGGACAATCTCTCATGATATTTTTGATAGATCCGTCACTGTATCTGGTGAAGTAAAACTTACTTTTCAATATACATATTTTACTTTTCAGGTTACGAGAATTTTATTCCCTATGTATGGTTGCATCTGATTTGCAAAATACTTCCTATTAAACCAAACAGCCTCAGCAAGAAAACCACTTTTATCTTCTAACACTGCTTTTGATAAAATCTTATTATTTGCAGTTTTTTGTGAAGATAATGAAAGTAGTTTTACTAAAATAGTATTTTTTTCTTTAATATTTATCAGCGAAAAACTATCTAATACATCAGTTCTATCCTCATATTCCCTAGGGAAATGATTTAATAAATCTCATATAGTCGAAACTCATGCTTTTTCCAATCATTTCACATAAGTGTCTGTTGTATGAAGAATAGATTTTGTAAGTTTTGTAGAAAGCATATGTTTAAGTTATTCTTATTATCTCCTCTCCTGTAGGAGAGGACTAGAGTCAGCTTGTATTTTTATACACTAATTATATACTTCATATAAAAAAATCAACTTTTTCCTTGCTTTTATTCTTAAAATGGAATATGATGGTGGCGAATTAAAAATTAACAATGACTATGAAAGAACTTTTATTAAAATATAAAATAGAATTAGAAGAAAATGAATTACAAAAATTCGAAAAATTTCTAGAAATATTCAAGGAGAAAAATGCACAGATAAATCTATCAGCTATCAGAGATGATGAATGAATCATTGAAAAACACTTTATTGATTCAATCATGCTCAATATATTTGTAGAATTAGAGTGAAAAATAGCTGACCTATGAACATGATGAGGATTCCCATTGATACCACTTGCTATCATAAATCCTGAAGCACAATTCACAGGAATTGATTCGGTAGGGAAAAAATTAAAAGCAGTTGATGACTTTGTAGAACAACTAGGTCTCACAAATGTAGATACTCTCAATGGGAGAGCAGAAGAAATCTGACAAAATGATGATTATAGAGGGCAATTCGACTATGTCACATCAAGAGCAACGGCATATCTACCAACTTTATTAGAATATGTGATACCATTATTAAAAATCTGAGGAATATTTATAGCCTACAAACTTGAAGATAAAGAAGAGTTACAAAGTGCAAAGAAGGCATTTGCAAGACTTGGCTGTAAAATTATGAAAGTCAAAAATTATACTATTTGAGATCAACCAAGAACATTCATTCTTATAGAAAAAATTGCAGCAACCCATAAAAAATACCCAAGATCAATATGAGAACCTTTAAAAAATCCTATTAAATAAAACAATACTATGAGCGTATATATAATTCCAACCGACACTTGTTACTGACTCGCATGCCCCATTTCAGAACATGAGAGCTACGATAAAATCTATAAAATGAAAAAAAGAGATTATACCAAACCTCTTGCTATAATGGTAGAGGATTTTAAATGGTTGAGTCAAAATACAGATCTTACTCCTGAACAAATACAGTTTTTAAAAGACTATGAAAATCCTTTTACTATTCTTACTGAATCAATGCCACTTTCTCATTGGATTCAATTTGAAGTAGAAGATGTATGTTTTAGAAATAGAGAAGTATATCCAAAAATAGCTATTAGAATTGCAAACAATACAGAACAAGCAAAACTCATAAAAAGAGTTGGTCCAATTTTTCTTACAAGTGCAAATATCAGTGATAAACCTGAAATATATAAATGATCAGAACTGAAAACTGAGTTTGCATACTACCTTGCAAATAGTAAAATAGAACTCTTATGATGATATGACTTAACATATAATAACCACACTTCAGATATATTTGAATTTGAATGAACTACAACTGAAATAAAGTACCTCAGAAAAAACAAAGAAGAAAGTTAAAACTTTCTTCTTTATTTTTTCTTCTATTTTTGCCTAATATATTTTATGATAAAACTAATAAATCAGATATATTCTAATAAGTATATAATAAATATAAATAATCAAACAATACTAATGGAAGTACTTCAAGAATATCTATTACTACTAAATGATGACCCTTGAATTGATCATCTTAGAGATGAATCACTTACAGAACCAAAGCTTACATTGCTAAGAGAATTAGATTGAATACTCTCATTACTAAATCATCTACCTCATCAACTAAATCATGTTACTTCTTTTCATCAATAATTTTTGTATTTTACATCATATTTATTTTCTTGTTTATTATAGCTATCTAATTCTTTTTGTTGTGATGAATTTTCCAATGCAATAAAAGAATTATATTGATTCACTATATTATATTTTTTTGCTAATATGGTTTGATTAAATGCCACAAAGTGTGAAATATCAGGATTTATAGTACTTTTAAATAATAAATTTCCTACAATTCATGCTTGGATTTTCTCTATCTTTTCATCTATTACGATATCATTGAGAGGATCCTCAATATTATTAATATCTATTCAACCGGTACTTGAGATTATATCTCTATTCTCAATAATACATGATTTGAAATATTCTATATTTGAATCTTCAAATATTTTTGATAATGTAGGAGCTATATCGTTAATAGAATTCACTTCATAAATATTTCAATTTGTAGAAGCTAAAAGTGTGTTGAAGTCAGATTTATATGTTTTTATTTTTTTTCATATTTTTATAACTGAGATATTATTTGATGTCATTTTTTTAATATAATCAAAACGTAACTGAGTAACACCAAAATTAAAATTATCATCATCAGTAACAAAAATTATTCTCTCATTTTGTATTTTATTATTCAAAATATAATTAATCACTCTATCAATTTCGGAATATCCCCAAAATTTAATATCAGATATACTTGCAAGTTTATTAACATCAAAATTATATGAATATAGATCAACATCGTTTAATTTTCAATTATATTTTTTGATTCAACTATAAATCTCATCATATAAATAATCTGCAGAATTCCTCTCTACACTTAATGAATTATCAAAAAATAAATTTATTTTACTTCAAAGCTCATTTTTTGAGGTGATATCAATTTTATTTTTAGTTAAAATATCATTTAAAGTTGAAGAAAGGCACATGATTTCATCATTCATATTTGGATCAAAATTTAATTCTGATGCACTAATTAAATGATCAACTGATATATATTTTTCTAATTCTTTATTATTTATTATATCTTCTTTTACAAGTTGACCTTTTACATATACTTTTGATAGCATATTTGATGCCTCATTAAACTTCAAATTTGTCATAGAAAACTTTGGTGAATATATGAAATCATTACCAGAAATAGGAGTTAACATCGTTACTTCTACTAATTGTTTTCATTGTTTTACTTTTTTAGAAGGAATCGGAAATACTCTCAGAGTATAAGTATTCAGTCATACTTTTTCTATTAAAGCTGGATCAGTATTTCTTCTCAAACTATTTTCATATACTTTTCTCGCAGCTCAACGCGGAGAAATTTGTCCTATAAGTTCTAGATCTAAACCAAGTTTCAACCCTGATACTACAGAATATTTTGATGGAGATTCAAAATTTAAAATAACTTCTTGATTAGTTATTGTTTCATTTTCAAAATGAAACATATATGTAGTTTCAAGAACTGTTTTTTTATAAGTCCCACTTGTTTCAATAACTCTATTTTCTATTTCTGCAAGCTCTAATATTACATCAGCTGCATCTCAGACTTTTGAAAGATTTGTTTCAAAACTTGATCTATTAGTAATATATTTTGCTACTCTATCACCATAATAGTTTGCAGGAGTAGTATCATATATTTTTTTAAATAAGTCATTATTTATTCTATTCCCTTGTTTGATATTACTTAAAAATGCCCTATCTAATAAAAGTACTTTTGCTGCGTTATCAGAATCATAATTATATCATTGTTCAACAATGATTGATTCTGCTTTTCATATTTGATAATCATAAAATATATCTAGCAAATTCGGAGTAAAACTTAGTAGATATACAGACAAGAAAATTAATATTCATTTATTTAAATGTATTCTTTTTTGTCAATAATTATCATAATAAACATGAAGCACATATACCCAAAACAATAAAAATATAGATAAAAATCATACATATATGATTCATTCGAAAAATCAATGGATATAGTTTTGATCTAATATTTCTATAATAATATACGTCCAAGGTGCAAAAAATGAGATATTAATTCATAGAGATATGATAATTATATTAAGAGCTATGAAGAAAAAATATCCTAAATTATATAAATAAAATAATCTTTCAATAATATCAATTATCTTTCTATTATTTATATTTTTAAAACCTAACTTTAAAATATAAATTAATGGGAATACTATTAATAAAGCAGAACTAAAAATATCATGTTTTGAAAAATATCTTGATGGGAAATCATCGAAAAAGAACATACCTATTGAAAATAATCCTACAATAAGAGGAAGATGAATCATAAAAAGATATTTTTTATTCAATGTCTTATATAAAGTATAAATCATACATATACTTAATAGAATAACCGATAATAGAATTAAAAAATGAAGATTATTCTCAGACTCCATAAATATTATGGAAGCGAGAAATAACAATGCTCATTGTGATAAAATTCACAATACCATAATCAAAACTTTTGATTTTTTACTGACTATAGTAATCTCTGGACCAGTATTAGAAATCTCTCTTATAGTTTTTTCTTTAGATTTTTTAAGATACTTTAATATATACTCAAAAAACTTAATGAATAAATCAATCATAATATTATGATATTAAAAAAATAATTAAGTTAATGGTAGCATTATTTGAGGGAAAAAACAAATAATTATAATTCTTTATTTTCTATTTATATCCTTCGCAGCCACAAATCAACTTGACCAAGCCCATTGGAGATTAAAACCTCAAGTTTTTCAAGTCACATCAACTACCTCACCAATAAAATACAAATTATCATGTTTTTTTGATTGCATATTATTATCAAGCTCATTGGTACTGACTCAACCGGATGTTGCTTTTGCCTCTTTCATACTTCTAAATGAATGCAGATCAAGTTCAATAATATTATTTTCTTCACTCAATTCAAAAAATTTTATAATACTTTTTGGAAGATTTTCTAGATCAAAATGAAGCTCTAAACATATATTATCTTTCATATATATTTCAAATTCTGATTCAGAAATACCTAAGCTATTTAAATATACTCCTGACACAACTGATGTATTGTGAATAATTGGTCAACTCACTCAAAAATGAGTAAATAAAATAGGACCTACTTCTTCATAAATATTCTTATTTGTTTTTTTATCTTTTACATACATTTGTAATTTACAAGAAACTCATGAAATATCTTTGAGGTCTTTTTTCGTTGTCATTCCACATAAACATGGCATAGGTGGAATAATTTCAAGTCATAATTCTTCAGCAAAATTATACCCATCTCCAGTTGTTCAAACATGAGAAAAACTCTTTCATCAAGAGGAAACAATGACATTTTTTGCTTGATATTTTTGTCATGATGATGTTGTGATGGTAAATACTCCCCCCTTAATCCCCCCTCCATGAGGGGGGTAAGAACAAAGTTCCCCCTCATGGAGGGGGATGTCCTTTAGGACAGGGGGAGTTTTTTCTATCTTCTCCACTCAATCCCCACACTTCACATCACAATTATTTTCTTTCACCTTTTTCAATAAACAAGCGAGCAACTCTTTACTATCTCAGCTTTCTAAAATCAACCTCGATCTATCTTCCTCCACTATACTTACTCAATTTTCAGAAAAAAAACTCATAATATCCCAGTTTGTATACTTTGAAAATATACTCAGTAAAAATTTTTTGTTTTGAGTAAAATAGTCCCTTTCTGGATCAATATCCATATTTGAAACATTCGCCCTCTCTCATCATGATAATAAAACCTTTATTCAAGGCTTCTCATTTTTTTCTAAAACTATTTTTTTTAATTTTTTATCAAGACTTATTCAAGCAAATAAACCAGCAGCTCATGCTCAAACTATTACAACATCATAAATCATACATGATTTTAAGACAATAAAAAAACTCGGGAGAATTATAACCACTCCGAGTTTTTTTACTAATTTTTTTTAAGGCTTGTACTTACTTAGACGAATAAGTTAAGAAAAGGTGACAAAAAAAGTATATATTTTAATAAATATCTCCTCTTGATCCAGCCTCATGAACATAAATCAATATTTCCTGATCTATAAGCTCATATAAAAACCTATATTTTCATATTCTTAACCTATAACTATTCCCTTTTCATTTCAGTTTTTATATATCCAAATTATTATCAAACGGGTCTACCGATAACAGTTCGAAATTCATATATACCTTTTCTACAAACTTTAATTCTCTATTTTTTAAAAATTTTTGTACCTCCTTTGAAAAACTATATCTGTACATGCTATTTTGATTTTATTAAATCAAGTAAAAACTCTTTTCAGTCAACAGTCTCTCAATTTTTTAATTCTTCTTGAGCTTTTAGGTATGCTTTATGATTATCAGATGTATACATAGTATCCCAATTTTCATCAAGATAATCTTCTTTGATAGGGTTCACCTCAAAAACTGGTTTTGAATGAACCATAACAATATATTTAATATCATTTTCCCTTGATTGCTTCCACAGAGTAGAAAGATTTTTTCTATACTCATTCAAACTAATTATTTTTGTAGTCATGATTATGTACATTATTTTGTAATTTATTATGTACAAATAATTGTACTCTTTTTCTTAAAAAAAACAAAAGAAAAAGTCCTTCAATTTGAAGAACTTTTTTAGAACCTACTCATCAACAGTATAATATTTAGAGTATATTTCTCATTAATCAATTATACTAATCTCTACTTTTCATACTTCCTCATTATATCGTATTCTCATGCCTCACTGAGTTGCGTCATTTTCAAATTTAAAACCAAAGCTTTTATCCAATGGGAATAATCAACTATTTCACTCTAAATATAGAAAATCTAAATTTTTTAAATTCTGTATCTCTTGTGGAAGTATCGATAATTGGTTATGACTTAAACCTAAAACAGTTAAACCCTTCAATTCTCAAATTACATGAGGAAATTCTGTAAATTGATTTTTCCATACGTCCAATAATACTAAATTTGTTAAGTTTTTTAGCTCACTTGGCAAGGTTGTTAATTGATTCCTTCCTAGATATAAAAAACCTAAATTTGATAATCCCCCTAACTCTTTAGGAAGAATTTTTAATTGTTTATCTCTTAAATCTAATACCGTTAAGCTACACCAACCTTCAATAGAAAAAGTTCTTTTTAATACCCTATTTAGTTCATCTACTCACTCTTGAGTTAAATTATCAATACAATTAACGGGTACTAATATCTCTTCATTTTTATTATTTTCTACAGGATTTAAAGAAGCTATCTTATTCTCTCAAAATACCTCTTTATTAGCATCATCTCATATTCAACACCCAGTTAATACTATCAATAACATCAAAGAAACCACAATATATATTTTTTTCAAACCCATTTAAGAATACATTGTTAAAGTATAAATTAAAGCTATCCATATCAGAATCCTAATCTTAAAAACTTCTAATTTTTAAAACAACGAATACTAAAGCCATCTCAACGATAACTAGAAGTAGATGGACTGATACTACTTGCATTAAAAGAAAAACGATAACTGTAAGCATCAGTTGGAGTAGCAGTCCAATAAAGTGCTGAACTACCTTGACCTCCAAGAATTGCATTACTCGCACCACGATATCCAGCAAATGGTAATTTAATTGCATTCATCATGTTCGTTCCATTACTTCACCATCCTCATGCTACTAATATACCATTCCATTCTACATCAGTTGGGATATGATATCATGTAGCACATGGTCATTGCATCAGAGTCTGACTAGCAGAATTTGAGTTTTGATATGTTGCAGTTCATTTTACAGATTCATATACTCACCAATCATTAGCACTTCATGAATCAGCTCCACCTGGTGATTTCCAATCATAAGTATATCATACATTTCAATTTGTCCAGGTTGGATACGTAACATTTCTACCAAATTGAAAATGATCACCATATGAACTTGCACTTGTTCATGCTATGTTCGTTCATACGTTACATGCTGATATTGTATAAATTCCAAATGTTATATCTTCATTATCACATCATGGATAAGTTGTATTTTCATGACTTGCACTACAAGTATCATTTGTTCATCAATTCAAGCCATCACATGTCCAAGCATAATTATTTCATGCTCATCCATCGGTTACAACACTTGATGCGCCTGCTGAACAAAGGTTTGTTGGAGTAACCGTAAAGCTTCAAGCATCATCTGATCAACATGTCCCATTTTCTGCAACTGCTACTTGAGGAGTTCCTACAGAAATTCATTGAGTAATATTTACAGCAAATACCTCTGCTGTTGTTTCATCAATAGCTTTTACTTGTATATATAGTCCATCATTTAAATCAGTTTCATTTTCATAAGCAGCTTTAAGAGCAAGTCAGAAATTAACATAATTGTCTGTCACATTACTGCTTGTAAGTGTTACTCATGAATAAGACAGTGGTGATACTTGATAATTTACTGTTTTATTATTCATCTCAAAATCTACTGCAGTATCTAGTGTATTTGTAGATGTATGCAGTCATGGAACTGAATAATAGATATTATTATCAGCTAAAAGATATAATCAATTATATGTTCACCTTACATATGGATAATTTGAATCTGCATAACTCGTATTTATAATACTATTTTGTGCTAATTCAAAATCATATTTCAATTCATATTCTTTCCTACTTAATGTAGTTGCATATTTCATGGTTTCTCCTGTTTTTGGGTCAAGAGGGAGTTTTGAAAGTCTTTCAACCTGCCTTTGTACATCAGCATCCATATCTCAAGCTTTCCACAACACAACCGTTCCTCATGATGCTGTTACATCTGAAGCATTTCATGGAACTGGATATTTTCCTCTTTCTAAAGCAAAAAGCTCAAGTACTTTTTCAGTGTTTTTTATATCAGATACTCTTGCACTATTTCTTGCATCCTTACTATATCATTGAAGTGATATAAAGGCTATCGTTCATAAAATTGCAAGAATTGTAATTACAACGATTAATTCTACTAATGTAAATCCTTTATTTTGTGTTTTGAACATAAGCAATAAAATTAAATTTAAATAATCCTTATAAATATAATCTCCAGAGAGAAGAAAGAAATCTAATTTCTACAACCTCCTCTCTTTAATCTCATCCAAAATCATAGTTTTAAACTCTTCTAAACCTACAACTGTTTGATCTTTTGTTTTATAGTTTCTTACTGAAACAGAATTATTTGTTTCTTCTTGCTCTCAGAGAACTAAGATATAATTATTGTGCATTTTTTCTGCATTTCTTACTTTTTTATTGAGTCCATCAGAAGCATAGTCAGCAGTCACTCTGATTCATGCATTTTTAAGTTCTTTTTCTACTTTTTCAGCATAGTCAAAGAAAACATCTGAAACTGGAACTATTTTTACTTGTCTTGGAGCCATCCATAATGGGAAAGTACCAGCAAAGTGTTCTATAAATACTCCCATACCTCTTTCTAATGAACCAGAGATAGCTCTATGGATTACTACTGGTCTTTCTTTTTCACCCTCTTTGTTTGTAAATGCAAGATTAAATCTTTCAGGAAGATTGAAATCACATTGAATAGTAGCTAGTTGCCATTCTCTTCCAATAGCATCTTTGAACATAAAGTCTAATTTTGGTCCATAAAAAGCAGCTTCTCATTCCACTCTTTTGTATGGAAGATCATTTTCTTTTGAAGCAGCTTCTAATGCAGCTTCAGCTTTTTCCCATACATCATCCCCTCAAAGATAGATAGATTTATCATCTCCTCTTACTGAAAGTGATACCCAATAATCCTCTGTCATTCAAATAGTTGTATAAAATTCTTTAATGATATCAGTAATTGATTTTACCTCATCTTTGATTTGATCAACTCTACAGAATAAATGTCCATCATCTTGAGTAATAGCCCTTACTCTTGTAAGACCTGATAATTGTCCTGATTTCTCATCTCTATATACTGTTGCAGGTTCGAAATATCTGACTGGCATATCTCTATAACTAAACTGATTATCAGCAAAAATTTGCATATGATGAGGACAGTTCATAGGTTTTAAGATAAATTTATCTTCTTTCCCTTGAACTTTAAATAATTCATCTCAGAACTTTGCAGCATGACCTGATGTCTCATACAAAGATTCTTTTGCAATATGAGGAGACCATACTCTATCATATCCTTTCCCTTTATGTAACTCCCATAAATAATCTTCAATTTCTTGTCTTATTACCATTCCTGCTGGTTGCATAAGAGGAAGACCTGGACCAATAAGGTCAGAAATAGTAAATAGCTTAAGCTTTGCTCAGAGTATTCTATGATCTCTTTTTTTTGCTTCTTCAAGCATTTTAAGATGTACATCAAGCTCAGCTCTATCATTAAATGCGTATGCGTAAATTCTTGTGAGTTGTGCATTATCACTATTCCCAAGCCAATAAGCTCCAGCTACTCTTGCAAGTTTAAATGAATTTGCATCGAGCTCACTCATTTTTGATACATGAGGACCTCTGCACATATCTACAAATTTTTCATCTCATTGTTGAGAAATATTTTTATAAAAAGAAAGCTCTGTTTCCCCTTCTGATTTCAGTTTTTTAGCAAGTTCCACTTTAAATACCTCACCCTGAGATTCTAATTTTGAAATAGCTTCATCAACGGGAAGGTTAAATTGCTCAAAAAATTGATTTTGAGAAACAATTTTTTTCATTTTTTTCTCTACGTTCTTTAATTCTTTATCAGAAAATTCTACTTCTCCAAAATCAAAATCATAATAAAATCCATCATCAGTATCCGGTCCTATTGCTACTTTTACATCTGGATATAAGTCTTTTACAGCTTGAGCCATGATATGAGCCAATGAATGCCTCTTTGTTTCTATGTTCATTTTTTGTTTGTTTAGTATATATTGTTGTAAACTCCCTCTGTCCTAAAGGACATCTCCCTCCAAGAGGGAGAATCTAATTCAATGAAAATCTTAGTTCCCCCTCATGGAGGGGGATGCCTGAAAGGCAGGGGGAGTAATTAAAAAAACTCTACTAGAATCAGTAGAGTTTTTGTTTTTTAAATTTTTATTTACACAAAAAGTCTCTACTGAAAAGTAAGAGTGGTACCTGTTATGGTTTCAAGTTGTGCGAGGCTCATATGTCCTTATTAGAAACTAATAAAAGTATTTTATAAAGAAACTGATTTTTGTCAACTTGTAAAAGTAAGGGAGTCAAAACTAACCAACAAAATTTAAATTGCACTTATTTTTTAATAATCAGGAAAAACTTAATGATACATAAACACTAAGCAATATAAAAAAATAAGGGACTACAAAGAATACAATTTATTCATATCAATATTTCATCATGAGATTATTAACACAATTGTTTTTCACTTTATTTTATCTGAAATATTATTAAGTATATCAACCGTCATTGCGCTGGCTAATTCCATTGAAATATTGGTCTTTTCATAAATATCAAAAATCGTTTTTAATAATGAGTTCAAATTTGATAATTCTATTTTTAAATTATAATTTTTACAAATATTGAAATTATAATTTCATACTTCTTTGACGCTAACTCAATCAATAAATACATCAATTTTATTTAATTTCACAACCTTTCATTCTTCTATACTTTTTTTCATTGAAGAAGCTCACTCAGGCTCACATCAAAGTATTCTAGTACTTTGAGAAAAAAGCTTAGCAGATTCTATAATTCAAGAGATTAATCACCCTCATCAAATAGGACAAACTATAAAATCTATATTGTCAGTAATTGATGTATCACTAAAAATTTCGTATCATACTGTGGATTGTCAAACTATAATATCTCTATCATCAAAGGGATGAATAAAAACACTTTCATTATTTTGAGAAAAACATTTAGCCTGATTATAAGAAAAGTCGAAATCAGATCCTACTTGATGTACCTTTATAAAATCTCCTCAATATTGTATCGTTTTATCAACCTTATAACTTGGAGTATTTATAGGTAAAAAAATGTCTCAAAAAATTTTAAATTTCCTACACATCAAAGCTACTCATTGGGAATGATTTCATGCTGAGGCGCATACTACTCATCTTTCAATGCAATGCAGTTTGTTATTGTTAATAAAATTTAATACCCCCCTTATTTTAAAAGATCCTGTAACTTGCAAATCTTCTCTTTTAAGATAAATAGTTGATTTATATTTATGAGATAAATATTTATTATACTCCAAAGGTGTAGTTTTTATAATATCTTCAAAACTTTTCATTGCTTCTAAAATTTCTTCTAATTTGATTTGTGTAAAATTCATAAATTAAGAACTAATAAATAAGTTAATAATTTTAGCTTGTATATCCATATCTCTTGATAATTGATCCTCTCCATAATAATAAGGCAAAGCGTATTTCTTATTTTCGCTTTTTACAAAGTATCATATCATTTGATTAGATTCTGGGAAAAGTGAAACTAAAACGTATCAATGTGTGTCTAAATATTCTTGTAATAAAACATTTGAGCTATCAAACAAATTTAATTTAAAAATTGAAACTTTACTCTTTAAAGTAGATAAGATTGTCTCTATCATGTCTATACTGTGCTCTCATTTATTACTTACTTTAACAGATGAATAAGTATAATTACTAGTATGTTCATTGTCGTCATACTCAATAAAAAAATTATATTCTCATATTTTTTTTTGTTTTGATAATTTACCTAGAGAAGAAATCACATTTTCTATTCAATAGTTATTATCAATCATTTCCTCATATACAGATTTATATTTATCAGAAAAAATGTATAATTTATCTCACTTTGTTAACCTTTCTCTCACTAAATCATTTTTCGTAAATATCCTTAAATCAAGTAATTCCATGGTATTTCATGGCATGATATACCATGGTGCTATTCACCAAAATTTAACATCTTTCAATCTTGAATATATTAATGAAATAGCTTTTCATCATGGAATTTTTTTTCATTCCTCATTCTCTCTATCTAAGCAGTTTCTCGGAGTAGCAAATAATTGGTTAAAATTTGAATTTAAAAAACAATTATATAATTCAAATACGGCCTTGTATCATCATCCATTATTAATATTAGATCATGCTCTACACATTTCAAAAGTACTATTTCATTTTGTTTCATCTTTAACTAAAGAGATTGTTCATCAAGTTCCTTGTTTTAGTACATCAAGGCTATCACTCCAAAACAGGACTTTTTGAATACCACTTCTTATTTGTTCGATAGCTTTAGTAGTATTTCAAACAGGATAATCCTTATCATAAACAGATAGTAATATATCCTGTTGGATATTTCATTTTTCATCATTTGTTAATTCTCAACTTTCTGGACTAATAAACTTCATAATATATTATTTATTTATAAAAACTTGGATTTTCATTAATTTTTAATATAAACTTCAGATAAGATTTTTCTATTTTCCTTGTTTTATATTTATCAAATAGATCAAAATATTTCTTTCTTTTATAAAAAGTTACTAATTTATCCTTTGAATCTTTATGATGTACAGAGTGGTAATTATTAAACCAAGTAATATATGTTATGAAATAATTAGATATTACAGTTCTTGAATTATTCTCAAAATCAGTAATATCACATCATCTATGTTCAGCTATGTCAAACATACATAATATATTAAATCAAATATATTCTAAAGTAAAATACCAAATAAATAATAAATAATAACTTCCATTATAAAGAATCAATCCAATAAAAAATATATGAGTTAAAAAAATTATTATAGAATCTTTTTTAACTATTTTTTTATTTTCTTCAGAGACATAAGATGGATAAATATTACAAAATAATATTTTGTAATTTAAAAATATTAAGTCTAATATAAAAGGGTTCTTTATTTTATCCCATAGAACTGCGTTAAAGCTATAGTTTTTTCTTACTTTAAAAGATAACTCTGGGTCATCATCTGTTCATAGGGATTTATGGTGTAATAAGTGGAAATCTTTATTTAAGTGCGGATTTACAAGAATGGGTATTGAAAAAAAATACCAAAAAAAATGATTTAAAATCTTATTATTAATCACAGTATTATGTAAAAATTCATGTTTTCATTGATTAAATCATGCTTGAAAAAATCATAAAATCATCATTAATAAAAAAATAATTCCTAAATTATTAACTGATATTATAAAATAAATAATTGATCAAAAGAACGCTATATAACTTAATATATAGCAATATCACAAAAAATTATTTTTCTTATAAAAATACTGTTTTTTTATACTTTCACTCATAATATTATAAATTAATTACTAATAATTAATCAAAATTTTTGTGAAAATTTCAATTATGCTTTCAATTTTATTATAATATCTCGGTCATATAGAAACTCTTAGAAAAGGTGGTTCTCATTTTGACATAACATCCGAAGCAGAAATTCTTGTAATAGAGAATCAAAAGCTAACTCACTCAATTAAAGGGGTTTCCATTTTTTGTGCTTCTTTTATCAACAAATCTATCAAATTACTGTAATTTTCTTTATTTTTCAAATTATCATCTATAAAACTTATAGTTATGATAGATCATCAAAAAGATTTTCAAATTTTAAATAACTTTTCTCAAGCATAGCATATCTTATATTTATCATTAATTTTATTATTATTCCTTAAACTATTAAAAAAAAGTATTACATCTTGGTTAATTGCTTCTAACCTATCGTTAAAAAAAGTCGTTCAAATTCGTGGATAACAACAAGCCTGAAAATCATAAAGTATTGCTCATATATTTCTTCTTTGTCTCTCAGCATATTCATAAAAGTTTTTATTTACAAAAACAAATCACATCATAGAAATATCAAGTCAATTAAATAAATATTTTGAAGCGCTTCCATACATCAATATATTCAAATTATTATATTTTGTGAAGGTACAATCAATTCAAGACATAGTTAAGTCAGTAACTATAAAAATTTCTTTTTTATAGTTATTATTAAGCCTAGAAAATATATAATCTAAATCTATGACTTTACTATCGGAAGTATTTAACACTGAATCTAAAAAAACAAATTTAGGTTGATTTGTATATATGTAATTTAAAATTCACTCTTCATTAAAACTATTACTATCTCAAGTCATAATTTTTAATCATAGGCTTTTTAATTTACTTATTTGTTCATAAGACTCAAAATATATATATCAAGGTATATATATAGTATCATTACTATGATACAATTTCCTAAGTAACACTCATTCAATTAATGAATATGCAGACATTCATGAGGATGTTACAAGACACCTATAATGACTAGGGATATTATACAGCTCTAATAAATATTCCTCAATTTTTAAAATGTATTTACTTCCATACCTATTATAATTAACATCTTTTTTATCTAAATTAAATAAATTATAAGTATTAGTATGTAAACTATTTTGATATGCCGCACTTCTCCAATCAAATTCAGTTTTTATTAATGATATCTCTTGTAGTAATGTTCTAAATAATATTTCATTTTTAAAACCATTTTCAAGACGAAAAGAATCAATATCATTTTTGCATAACTCTATTTTTTTTTCAACTAAAAGTAATAATTCATCACTAAAAATAATATTATTTTCTTTAATATATTTTTTAAATTCTAAATATTGCTTCTCGCAGATAATTAATTCTTTTAAAAGGTAGTTCTGAAAATATTCAAAATATAACATATTAATTAGACTTTAATATTATATAATAAAGAGAATCATCAGTGTCATCTTCATGCTCATATAGCTCTTGATGTAAAAGATACAATCACTGAGTAGTTGAAGATTGTTGTAAATTATTAAATAATGATGTTGTATTTCACATATCTGTTTGTAATCCATCTTCACATCAAATAAAATTATAATACTCTACAAATTCGTTAAAACTAACTCATTTTTTAAAATCAATCATTATTCTATACTCCTTTATTTTACTTACTTTTATTGACTCAAGTAATCTGTCTATTTTTCAAATTAAAACAAGCGTTGACGTTAAATAACACTCCTCCAGCTCTTTAACATCTATTTGATTTGCATAAATTTGTTCTAAATATAGGCAAACTTCATTAATTAATTTTTCAGTTTTTGGATCCAGAGTATATTTTTCATTTTCTGATAAAATTTTTTTAACTTCACCTAATAAAATAATATCCATTTTTTTCATATTCAAAGATTCAATAAGAAGTAAATTTTTATGAATTATACACAAGTCTAATATAATAGCAAGTTTCTAAGATTAAATTCTATCAAAGATTTTTTGTAAAACTCTGCTAAATATATATACTAAAAATTGTATTCCATTTATAAGGAGTATCTCGTTATTTTTTAACATGATAAAAATGGTAGTGTACAAAAATAGAAAAGCTTTTTCATTTGTGGAAGTCATTATAACGATTTCAATTATAGCTTTACTTGCAGTGGTTGGTTTTACAGTTAGCAATAACTATCAAGACAAGACAAACAACTCAAAAATAACTGCAGATATAGAAACGATAACAAACTCTCTTGAGTCGTACAAACAAGAAACAAAAACACTCCCCCTCCCAACATGAAATAATAACTATTTCAAAGAAGACGCATCATATGCTCATTCATCATCGTCGGATATTTTCTGAGTTCATGGTTTTATTACAGAATGAACCCTTCCAAAAAGATACCTTGATGCCCTGCCTCTTGATCCAAAAACAAATCAATACTATGCATATGGAAAGCTTATAGCAAATGAAGAATATGAATTAGCCGGAATCAATTGGGTAAATTGAGAAGCAGAATCATTTGTAAGATGAAACTATGCAGCTGAAGTGTGACCATATAATCTTATCAGAGAATATAATGGACCAGATTTCGTGTATGATGGATCAGAATCAAATTTCCCATATAATCCAGATGAAAGAATCTTAGTAGCAAAAATAAATGATTTTGATGGAACCGTAACTATCAATGAAAATATCACTGATACTTGAGCAATACTCTCATATACTCTTGGTGAATGAGATAAAATAACAGTATTAAGTGGTTGATACGCTGAAATATATTTCTCAGACTGAACATCATCAATTCTATGAGATACAGCAAATAATTCAGAACTTATTCTGTCAAAAATGGTATTCAAAAAAGAAAATAATCTCTTCACTGATATCAAACTGACTCTTGGTTGATGAACTATCTGGAATAAAGCAACTAGTCTCGATGATGATTCTGATTTCGAAATATATACAACAGATGCTACAGCAGCTGTAAGGTGAACTATTTTTTGAATCAAAAAAGATATTGATACAAATATTACTGTAAAAGAATGAAAGGTTAACGTCTTATCCATTTCAGGACTCACTGACTACAAGGTATTAAGTCAAACGCTAAATAAGTCTACTCCTTCTATTTCTACAGCTCCTATAACCTGACTTCCATCAGTAATATCAAGTGATCTTAATGGAACCACATATATAGAAGTAATAACTGGAAACCCTGAAAAATGAACTGATATTGGCTATGGTTGATCTACAAATATTTCTACCTCAGCTCTCAATTCTCTTCCACCGCAAATAAAAGGTGAAGCATTAAATAATTATTGAAAAATAACAAATACTATTCAAACTCAACTTGCTACTTTTTCATATATAAACAATAATAACTATCAGATAGATATTAAGTTAAATGATACTCTTAAAAACAATGCTGAATTTATAAAGATTAATGGTCAGTTACTTTCTAATAATTGGGAATCAGATACTCAATTAACACTGACACAAGATACAACAATGGATTCACAAGAGCCACTCAATACCTATACTTCAGCTGATAGTGAGCTAAAAGTTGCATTCTGATATACTAAAGCTGATGGAACTGAAATCTATAGTCAAACTTTGATTATTCCTCTTATTGCAGCTGACTATGATGATACTTCTCTAAATACTCCATGTGATACTTTTACTGTAGGAACAAGTGAAGAATGTGCCGAAACTGATACTATGCTTACCGTTGATTGATGGGAATTAGTAGCATACGCACCATATAATGAAGCTTGAGATTTTGATATGTATACAAATAGTTGAATTATTAGTTCAGACTCAGCAGGGGTTAATATAGATGATTGATGAGTTCTTATTGATGGGAGTGATTACTTAAAATATCTTTGAGCTGGGTTAGACTTAGGTGATGATGATGATTATGTAATTGAAATGAGTGTAGAGAAAAATGCACTTGAACAAACTTGATGAAGGTATATATTTGATAATGAAATAAATAAGTGATTAAGTATATGAAAGGCATGATTACAACATACAATAAAGTATAAAGGAAATATTATTTGTTATGATGGGGGTACAACACCCTGCAACTTAATTTTTTTATCAAATTTTGAAACAATTATTATAAATAATAAAAGTAAAACTTTACACATTTGAACAAGACTATTTCCAATTGACTCAATAGATGCTAACGACCTATATATTTGATCAAAAAATAATCTCACATGACAACTGAATTGAGTTGTAAATTATCTAAAAATATATAACCAATAATATCAATTAAAAACCCATTGAATTTTATTCAATGGGTTTTTAATTGATATTAATTTCTCTTTAAAAATCGAATATCCCTGTCATACTTACAGTTTTAACGGTACTTTTTAATCACCCTTCATCAGTTACTTCATATGTAAAACTATCTGGTCCTGCATAGAAAGTTCCATCAGTTACTTCGTATGTAAATTCATTTCCGTTCCATGATAATGATCAATGTGAAGGACCTGAAACAACTGAAACAGTTAAATTAGCATCAGTAGATTCAGTATCTGATATATCTCAATCAAGGTCGTAAGTTATTGTTTCTTCACCACCAACATTAAGATTTACGTCAGCAGCAGTTGGTGCAGTATTAGAAGCAATAATCTCTAAGTCTTTTTCAAATTCTTGATCTCAACCTTCTCACTCAAAAGTTATTTTTATAGTATAATCTCCTGCATCAAGTGAAGCAGTATCAGCTTGATCAAACACTACATTTTTAGTATCTGTATCTACAGTAACTGTAAAGTCTGTTATTAAATTACCAAAACTGTCATATAAACCTGCTGTTGCTTGTGTGTAACTATTTTGAAAATTATATCAAGCTGAACAGTTAATAGGATCTCATAAAGTAACGGTCTCAGAACAAGTAAGGTTTGAAACCTGTAAATCTGGAGTTTCATCAACTTTATTTACAACCAAGTCTTTAGGAATAGCTATAGCATGTATGTTTTTGAAAGATAAGCTTTCAACACTTTCTCATACATCAGCATAGTCATCTGATGAGACTGTTAGTACAATTTTTGGTCCATTCGTTCAAGTTACAAGAATATTATCTTCATTGTCTCAAAAAGTAACTTCTGTTAAACCTGATATATCTACATCAAGTGATAAAGTATCAGTAGGATTTGCATTATCATCTATTGTAAGTGTTCTCAGTTCTAAATCGCTAACTGCATTTTCAAAAGCTGCATTTTGTGCTTCAACTGTAGTTCAAGTATTGTTTGCTGATGTATCAGATCAACCTCCTCCTCATCCACCACATCCAGTCAGAAGAGATGCCGAAAAAGCTGTAGCTATAAGTAATTTATTTACTTTTTTAGGAAATATTCATTGAGATTCCTTAGAAGTATCCACTTCATTACTCATCTTGTCTAAACTTTTCATAATCATTCAAATTATAAATTAAAATTCTTATTTATTATAATCTTATTTCAAGCTTGTCAAGTAAAAAAGTAAAATTGTCAAGGTGAAGGATATTGCCTTCTTGACTTTTATTATTATAATTTTGTTATTGTATTATTATTATAATAGAAAATATATGTTATTTAAGAAGGAGGAATTAAATAAACCTATACTAACCATTTCGCTTGCAGCTCTATTATCAACTGGAGGTTGTTGAGGTGAATGACCTACAGTATCCACAAATGATTCATGACAAAATAATGTATCAGAAAGTCTAGCTACATCAAACGAAAATATCACTCTAGACGGATGAGCACCAAATTCAAATATTGAGATTCAAAAACTCAGTTCAGGAGAAGTCATCTATCAAACAATCACCGACTCAAATTGAAAATACCAACTGAACCTGAGAGAAATACAACAAGATTTAGAAGATGACACTCAGCTTATTATATCTTCATCTTCTGACATTGGAACTCTTGATGCCATAAAAACAATTGTATCATCAAATAACTTAGTGAATGCCCATCTTAATTTATGTACTACCCAAGTAACAGAAATACTTCTGTGAAAAAATTGAGAGAATCTTGGCTTATACCTCAACTCAGATTCTTCAGTTAATGTTGAATTAATAAATAAAAAGATAAGTGAGATACTTACCGATGGTTTAAAATTATCAGATACAAACTCTGATTGAAAAATCAATATAAATGATGCACACAACTGTGATAATAATGATTCTACAATTATAACTGATAGAAGTGTTTCTTTTGTAACTGAATCAATAGATACTATCAAGCAAGATTCAAATATCATTATTGTTGATAGGAAATATGAAAATAGTACTCTCTATCTGAGATTAACAAAAACTGATACTGATTGATATATAAATATCAGTTACAACTGAGAAGATTGGGCTTTATATAATGATGATTCAATAGCAATATATCAATGAGAAACACTTTACATCAAAGAGACATATAAAAATGGTTCTGTTTCCATAGTAGAAACTTTTACTAATTCAAGTACGCTCTCAGAGTGAAATACTCCTGAAAGTAATTGAGATACATCTCAAAACCTCGATGAAGAAAATATAGCAGAAAATACTACAGCAATAGAAGTGAGTAATTTTTCTGTAGAATACCCTACGGTGATAGAATGACCAGTATGAGATCAATTTGAAATAAATTGGTACGATTTATGAGTTATAAAAAATGAAAATAATTTAGCTATTACAGCCACAATCAAATCTTGAAATAACTCTTCGTTAGAAGTGAACTGAGGAATATTAGCATATAGGCCAAGTGAACGTTATAATTGAGAGTCCCAAGAGATAGTTCTCACACTTACCTATGAAAACTGAAGAAGCAAAGACCTAGTAATTACTATAAACAATGTAAATACACAAAACTTATATGTAAAAAGACTCTATTGTTCGTCTCAAATTATTGAAAATATAGAAGATGATACTTTCAAAGAATACTGGATATCAGATACGGTAAAGCCCGTATGGTTAAATTGATATATAAAAAATGATGGTTGTAGGTATCAAAATAAAGAAGAATATTGGGTGCCAAAAATAGCAAATGTGTATGGAATAACTGTAGTCTACCAATACAAAAATAGATATCAAGATACCAGTAACAATAGTTTTTATCGTGATACATGAATCGTAAAATTTTCGGACAGAGATTTTACATGAGAACAAAGATATCTGAGACCTGATGGGGTGTGGATAAACTTTAATCTCTGATCATCCAGATGAGATAGGTGATCTGCTACGGTAAGAAGATATTTAGAAAGAGATGCTTACTTCTTTAATCAGCTTACTCCAGAGCAACAAGCGCTGATGGAAGATAAATGGGATACCAGTGATGATATCATTTTTTGAGGTGGTGATTCTGAAAGTCCAGATGTTATTATCATAAATGATGATGAAGATGAAACTCCAATATTATGAGGAAATGAAGGAAATGATGATTTAGATGCTACGACAATATATAATCCCGAGGGGTTTCTTGGAAGACTCAATACCTATCTTTCTAAAAAATGAGTTGATACAGAAACCTTAGAATCAAGCACTCGTTATGATGAAGGCCAGATAAAAAATTATATAAGTTGATGAGCTTATGGTACAAATGAATACAAAGAGTACCCTTTTACTGTGTATACAAAATACAACAGAAAGTGAACTGGGAATGATTACCCTGCGCTCGTATGGATAGAATTTAAAGTTGCTCCAGATTACTCAACTGTTTCTACAATGGATAGGATTGAAGTAAATAATTCTGATCATGAAGAGGCAGTGAGAGAATTTTTGATTAAAGAGGCAAATAATAAACAAATAGAGGAAACAATTGATAATGATTCATTAATAAAAAAGTTAAGAGATTTTGATTATTTTGATACAGTAGTCCTATCTAATCTAACAGAGGTGTCATTAAATTATCAAGTAGCAATCCAACAGTATCTTACACTGGTATGATATAACACCAGAGAAAACTATGAAACATTAACTTGAAAAAGTGTATATTCATCGAGTTTCTTAGAAAAAATATATAATTCATGATTTTTAAATGATAATGAATATAACACATATAAACAACTCATACCAGATATAGATCAAGTATACAGCCTCATGCAGTCAGATGAATGATTAAAAGAGCTAAAAAGAGTGTATAGTCCAGGTCTATGATCAATTGATTGAACTGAGAAAGCAATTGGTGATTTTATAGTTGGAATGATTGAAATAATTGACCCATCAATGCTCCCTGAGCTTCTATCAGCAGTAAAAAAAGCAATGACAAACTTGATAAATAGCGATATTAACTTAAACTTATCAAATCTACCAGAATATTTAGTAGATGGGATAGAAATATTAGAAAATATTGATGAAATTATTGATGGATACTCTGATTATGATAAATGATACTACAAAAGTTATATAGAAACTCATATAGCTCTGAACCTCATTCCTTTATCAAAATTAAATAAAGGTAAAAAACTTGTCAGTGATGATTCAAAGGACTTAAATACGCTCAAGCAAGCAAATAAGTTTTCAAAAACTCTAACATTTGAAAGTAAAAACTGATTTCAATTTAAGATTTTGCAAGGAGCAGTTAAAGTACAGGAGCATATTAAATGAAATCCTCTTTATGAAAAAGCATTAAAAGATAAACCTAACAAACCAAAAAGTTATTTTTACACAACTAACTCTGATGAAGTTATAGGTTTACATAAAATAGCTTTAGACAAGGTTCCTAAAGATGTATTTGATATTAATAAAACTAAATCTGACGGGATTCTAGTTAAACTGTCTGATGTTTGAATATATGCAAAAAATGGTACTAATACAGACTTTATGAGAATAATCATTAGAAAAGATTGATCAGTGCACGGATATCCAGATGTAATCAACTGAACTAATGATATCGTTATTTATTAATGAACACTACTATGAATAGAGATGAATGTTTAAAAAAAATCCTCGAGAATAAAGATAAACTACCAAAAGAAATATTAGAGATATATAAAAGCAGGAAAGGAAACATTGATTATTTTCAAGAAACAAAAAAGAGTTTTGAAAGGGATAAAAAATTTATTAAAAAAATCTCTGATGAATTAATTAAATTAGTAAATAAACCTCATTATGCATTATGAGCATCACGGTCAAATACCTTCTGATCTAATATTTTTAGTATTTGATTCCACTCTAAAGATATGACAAAGTTTTCCCCCTTTAATATAGCTGTATCGTTAGATGTACCATATTATTATATTGAACAGGTCAGAGAAGAAAAAGTTGAATGAGAAATATTAGAAATCATCAATAAAATCATTCCATTTTTAAAAGAAAAATTATATAAAACTCTCCCCCTTGAATTATGGAAAATACCTACTGACATAGTATGAAGTTATAGTATGCCATATGAAGATCATGTAAAAGTACATATGGATATGTGTGAAGAATTTGAGACCTTTACTCAGGAAAGAAAAAAAGAGTATAGAGAAGGAATATTAGAAGCGTATGATTGACCATATACTATATATAACGTAATTTTCTGAGAACATTGGTAAAAGATATATTTCCTGATTTATAGACTATAAATATCATAATATGAAGAATCCTGAAAGTTACTTAAAAAATAAGAATCATTATCAAAAATGATTGAGCCATACATGGTTTTCCTGTACATCAAAATTCTACATTATGAATTAAAAATTAAATTATGAATAGGAATATAAAAGAAATATCTAATTTATTCAAAAAAAACCACAAAAAAAAGCTTGAAAATATACCAAAGTTATGTCTCAGTATAGAGGCTATTTCAGGGAAAGAGATATTTTCTAGTAAAAATTTTATAAAACAAGAGCTATTCAAGTATGTAAATAGTGACTATAAAGATTCTTTAATAAATTCCCCCAATAACAATGGCTTTCAAATTAGCAAAGACCTAAATAAACATAATTTAGTTACAGATATTTTTATTGAAGATGAAGAGTGATACTATTTAAGTTTAACAATTGAATGACATTGAGTAATTTACTTATCTTGACTATTAAAATACTATTGTATTAATCCAACTTTTGATAAAGAAAAAATTAAACTCATTGAAATTTTTCTAAAAAATAGGTGATATAATAAATTAACAAAAGATATAGCTGAAGAAGAACTAGATATTGAATGAGAGGATTTTCATTCAATGGAATATCATAAAAGAATGATGACTAGACAATATAATTTATCTTTCTGAGAAAATGATTTTTATTTTGATTGAGAAGATTGAAGAGAAAAAATAATTAACAAAACAAACGACTTAGAAAAATATATTAGATTGGATTATCAGTGAGCCTTTAAAGTAAAACATTTATTATATTGAGAGTCCATTATTATTAAGGATGAAAATTATATATAAAAATGGTACTAATACAGATTTTATGAGAATAATTATTAGAAAAGATTGATCAGTGCACGGATATACAGATATTCAAAAATGAAATGAAACTATATATTAATCCTATATTTATGAAAACAAAAGAACAATTATATGAAGATTTATTAAAAGAGAAACTTAAGATTCCTAAAGATATATTTGATATCTATTTATTAAAAAAAGAGAACTTAAATAGATTAAAACTTGATTCATATAATTACGATAAAAAAATATCTTTTCTTGATAATATTACAAAAGAATTAATGAAAAAAATACAGGTTGAGAATTTTTTAGTATGGGCATGAAATTTTGATATGGATAACTGAAATTCATTTCATATAGATTACAGGAGTGATGACAATAAAATTGACTCTCCTTTTAATATAATAGTTTCGGTTCCATTTAAATATTACTATATTGATCAATTTAGAGATCAAATATTATCTGAAAATCAGAAAATAATTATAGAAAAAATTAAATTTTTTTTAGAAGATGCATCATATAGGCATATTTCAAAAGATATTTGTGATATCCAGACTGATATAATATGAGTAAATTCCATGCCATATAAAAACCATGAAAAAGTACATATGGATATGTGTGAAGAATTTGAGACCTTTACAGAAGAAAGAAAAAAAGAGTATAGAGAAGGGATATTAGAAGCGTATGATTGACCATATACTATATATAACGTCATTTTTTGAGAACATTGGTAGGAAACTAATTATACATATTACAATTAATACATATAATTATATTACTTCTAATATACCAGTGTAGCACAGTTGGTTAGTGGCGCAGGACTCATAACCCTGAGGTCGGTGGTTCGACTCCACCCACTGGTACCAAATTTCAACCACAATAAAAGAGCATATTCTTCACTGAATAAGCTCTTTTATTTCTCCCCTTATCATTTCAAATTCTCAACAATCCTATCAATTCCTACTTTTTCAGAAGAGAGTCATGCATTTTCATATAAAGCAGTGAGTTCTGTTCCCATCTTGGGTTGCGCTCAATTCTCAAGTTTTCTATAGGTTTCTATATCAAATCAAGTCATTTCTCCATCCTGATTCAATCATTCAGGTGAGAGTCAGAGGATTTTATTCGCAAACCTTGTCATATTTCATCTAAACTGATCTCTGTTGTCTTCATTTCTTGGTTCTCAGAAATTTCACTCTGCGAGATTAGTATTTTGTGGGTCAAAACTGACTCATAAATTAAGCTTGAGATCTCATCTCTTAATTCTTGCTAAGATTTCTGTTAATTGAGTTTGAGTCATGATTATATCAAGTCCGAGAGTTGTTATAAATCCTAATGCTTCACGAGTGATGAGGTCTTTTTGCTCCATTGTTTTTCTATAAGCAGAAAGATATCATTCAAGTGCATTTTGATACTCATATTCTAGCTGAGAAAGGAGGTCTGTATTCTCTTTTATTTTTTGGTTTATACTTGAGAGTTTGTTTGAGAGTATTTCTTTGGAAGAGGCAAATGTTACTCAGAGTTCATTCGATAATTCTTCTCCTAGGATTACAAGTAATCTTCTCTTTGTTACATTGAGGTCACTATTTTGAAATTCGGGGCTTTCAAGGTAGTTTTTAGCAGATTCTAAACGAGCATTTTGTGGAAGGGTTTCTTTTTGTGCATTTTCAAATGCGATTCAATACTCTGATATTGCTGGATAAAATTCTCAAATAGATAATTTTGTTTTGAGTGAAAAGGTCCCATTACTGATAAATCTTTCTGGTGGGATTTTTGAGAGATCTAAGACAATTTTTTGACCGTTTCATACCTCAGATTCAAGCATATCTCCATTTCTTTCAATATTGTTATTAGAAAATGCTCATTTAATTATAGTTCCCTCAATCGGATTCGCTGGGTGGAGATTTTCATACACCTTAAATGTAGCTTCAAAGCTAGAATCTAAAGCAATCACATATGATTTCAAGCTGTTATATAGCTCTGGATCTTTGTATATAGCTCCTAATAAAGCTTCTCTTTCTGCAGGATTATTCTTTAATATATCAAGAAACTCTTTTTGTAATTTAAGAATATCCTGAACATCATCACCAGGTTTTTTAAGATTCCACTCCTTGATAAGAGTATTTAATTTCCTTCCAGCTTCTCATTCTAAATTAGCCCCTCTTAATCATAATACTTCCGGTAAACGCCCTAATGCTTCAGAAATTTCATTCATTAATTTTATATTTTCCTGTTCATATCAAACTTCATCTTGATCATACTTAACTTTCTCTTCATTTGATGCTTCTTCAAAGTTTGCTCAAAATTCAGTAGAAAAATGTAAAAAAGATATATCAGAAATAATATATCCATTATCATATATATCATCTCATATTCTTTCAGGATCAGCTCAAGGTTCCTCTACAGATCAAAAGGTTTTTATAATATATTGCTTTTTCTCATCATCCAAAGAATTTACATACTTTTGAAATTTCAATAACTCTGCTTCTTGATCTCAAAAATCATCATTCCAGTCAAAATCATTACGTAACAAAGATATTAATTCATCTATCTCTGGATGAATTAATTGTTCACTTTTTTCCTGAATATTTCATATCTGTTCAACTTGCTCAGGATATGTATTTGCTCCTTCAAATGCCATAAAAAAGATATTATAAATAATCTTATAATATCTTACCATATTCCCTTATAAAAAGAGAGTTATTTCTATTGACAACTAATATTACTTCGTGTTAATAATTTACCTTCACGTAAGCTGTATAAAATCTTTTTTTATTTTTCCTAAATTTTTATTTATTTCTTTTAACTTTACTATATTATCTTTACTCTGAGTGACAGAAAGTTTATTAAATACTCATTGAAGTGATGGGTTCATTGTAAGGATTTGTTCCTCTGAATTAAGTAAGTTTTGAGTAAATTCTGGAGAATATTTTAATAAGTATTCTGAACTAGAGTTTTGAACTCATTTGAAAAACCCATTTAATCTTGTTAACACCGTTCTTTTAGCCTTTTTTTCTTTCCATTCATCTGTTTTTTCCGAATATCTTCCTGTTACATATTTCTCACTGAGTAACGTTCACTGAATTTGTTCTTGAATCCCAGCTCTCACTATATCTCATATTTCTAAAAGAGTTTCTTCCTGTCACTCTATAACTGGCAAATGAAGTAATTCAGAATAATAATCTAATGCTGATTCTACATCAGCAAGTAATTCTTCATGAAGTTTATTCAATCAAAGAACATCTTCCATTGAAATATTTTTTCAAATTGATAAGAGGAATTCTATCCTTTCTGGAGTCAATTCAATTGAAGAATATCATGCTCATGAATCTTCATTCTCTATTCTTTGAGCTCAAGCAAGGTCAAATACTCAGTCAAAATCACCTGTTTTAGTAAAAATAGCTAATACAGTATATATATCTTGAGCATATTCTAATTGCCTTTTCTTCGTCTCCATATCTGAAAATTTTTCAGTAATAATAGTACCAAGAGAAGTAACAATCTTTTCTGGAACCATTGGATTTACTGTCTCTACATCTTCATTTTGAAGAGTAGCACGATAAGCATTTACTGATTGAAGATATGTTTGAAAGAGAGAAGGATTTTCCACAACTAATATATCCATCTTGTCTCTCCATTCTTGTATCCTACTTGAATCACGAACCACAGCAATACTTGAAAGTAATGTATGAAAGTCTTCAATAGTATGAATACTTGATGGCACCACAAAGTTTGGATCTATTTCTTCTAAGTTTACATACGCATCTGACACTACTCACTTGTATGGCTCATACGCGGGCCTTAATATAAAACTCTCTAAATTGATGGATGTATCTTGTTCAATCTCTTCAGACTGAGCATCAACGATGAACTGATCCGAAACGATATCTTGAAGCTCAGGAGCTATAACATCTACAGGAGACACCTGAGCCAATAATATTTTATCTGTATTCCCTTTTACTTCATTTGCCAAAGCTTGAGTAGCAGTTGTTGCTGCAAGAGTGACAACTGCAGCTTTTGCAATTTTACTAATCTCAGATTGAGCACGTTGAAAGCCCTCTGAAAATTTACTTTTCAAAGGTGTTGATTCTTGTTGACCTTGATTCATTCCTAAATCTGATGACTGTTTTTGAGTCGTCATAATCACAAAGTTATCAAAATATTATCTCTGAAAATAGCTTCAGAAAAAATGACATAGTCATTATAATTCTTTATAGTAACCCTGTCAAGTTTTTTCTATTTTTTTAATAAAAATAATTAGAAATCAACGACATTTGTCATTAAATTCTCAAATTCATTTTAAATTCATGTTGCTCATTATTATAGCATTTATAAATAGTTTATAATATAATTTGTGTAATATGAAGTTAAAAAAATCCCTTGTAAAAGTAATCGCTATTTGAAGTATATTTTTTGTATCTACTCTATCGTTTTGATGAGTAATCTCACTACAAGACAGTGACCTTGATAACTTTTGGAGCGTTAAAAAATTGAATATATCACTAATAGACGCATCTTATGCAGAAAGTTGAGGCAAAGAAAGTGGTTGGTCATATGAAAAAGAATCCGGTTGAGATTATCACAAGACATATACTCATCCAAATACTGCAGTATCAGATAATAATCCAGTTTTAGAAGTGAAAAAAACAATAGAAAAGAAGAAGGTCATACTCTCAGAAAGTGAAAAAACAATATTGAGAGATAAATTAGATACATTTTCTCACAATATTAATAACAAATATAGTGCTGATACAAGAAAATTAAGTATATACAAAAGACTGAATGAATTAATTGATGAAAAAATATTTTCTCTTGAATCAAATATAACAAGCACAGATGAAGAAAACATGATTTATAAATACGAAAAAAAGAAACTTCTATTCTCAGAGCTAAATATCTTAATCCAAGAGAAAATTCTTGTATATATTGATGCTATTAATCTCAGTCTTGAAAAAAAAGCAGCGCAGATAGCTAGAAATGAAGCTATTATAAAAGAAAATGCTAATAATGAGGCCTTAGCTGAAGCAGATGAGAGAGCAAGACTCGCAAAAATAGAAGCAGATAAAAAAATAGCCCTGACAAAAGAACGAGAAGAAACAAAAAGAAAAATTGAACAATGAAAAATTGAAAGAGAAAAAAGGTTAGCAGCAGAAAAAGAGGCTGAAAGACTGGCAAAGATAGAAACTGATAGACTCAATGCTATCGCAACTGAACAAGCAAGAATCGCAGCACAAAAAGCTGCCCAAGAAAAAGCAGATACAACTACTTCAGCAAGTTAATAAAATATGTTTCAGAAGGAAAATATAGATGAACAGAAAAATGAAAAAAAATTTAGTAACCAATGAAAAATGGATAAAATGAGAGACAACCGAGAACAGAACGAATAGATCGTAACTCCTACATTATGAAAATATTACTCATAGAAGATAATAAAGACATATCAGAAAATATAAAAAAAGTATTAGAATATGAAAATACGAATTTCTTAATTACTCAGAAATTTGATTGAGAAGAAGGAATAAAAGAATTCTTACTTTGAGAATATGATTTAATTCTACTCGATTTAATGCTCCCTAAAATAGACGGGATAACATTATGTAACCGAATACGATTAAAAAGTGAAGTACCAATCATCATGATGACAGCTAGATGAGAAGATGATGATAAAATATTATGACTCGAATCTGGAGCTGATGATTACATTGTAAAACCTTTTAAAGTCAGAGAATTACAAGCAAGAATAAAGGCTATTGCAAAAAGACTACATATTGATGAAGTAATAATATTATGAGATATATGAGTCGATTTTACTAAAAAAATTATTAAAAAAAATAATACAATAATCTCATTAAAAACAAAAGAGTTTTTAGTTTTAGAATTCATATACAAGAATAACACCGTTTCAAAATCAGATTTAATTGAGCATATTTGGTGATCTCAAGAATTATTCTGAGGTGATAATAAATTAGATGTATATATTTATTCTCTCAGAAAAAAGTTAGGAAAAGATATAATAAAAACTATAAAATGATTTGGTTATTCTATAATACATACAGATGAAAATTAAAACTTCGACAAGGATATCAATGATATTTTCGATATTTACCTTTTTTATAGTATGAACGATACTGATACTCTTAAACGTATTATCCTTTTTTGCATGGTATGATGAAGAAAGAAATGATATAACAAAAAAAATGGAGAGTGAATATGCTGAAGTATTAGAGGAAAGCTCTGATATAACTATACAACGAAAAAAAATGTTAAAAGAACTCAGTGAGCTATGATGATATTTCTCTCAATGATCTCATAGAGAACAATATAACCAAGTATTTTTGGAGATATATTCTAGAGAAGACTTATTCTTTGTTATTCATCAACAAGAAACAAAGTTTTGAGACATACTTATTCCTTACGATGTATCAACACATGCTTACTCACAAGTAAGATGAATAAAAATAGGGGTATTACTATTGTTTATTTTCACAATATTATCTTTTATTATTTCAAAGCTTTTATTCACAAAGTTAGCTTTAAAAGATATTTTTTATATTTCAAAAAAATTAAAAGATATCGATTTAAACCATGTTGAAAAAATTGACTTACATTTAAATAAGAATGATGAAATAAATACAATAGTAGATTCTATTAATAATTTCTTAGATATCATTGAACAAAACACAAAGAGTCTGAAAGATTTTAACTCTCAAGTAGCACACGAATTTAAAACTCCGCTTATGGTTATTTCAAGTGAGCTTGAATATCTCATACTCTCCTGAAAAAACAATGAATCATTTGGTAAAATTGAAAGACAAATTGATGTACTCAATGAGCTCCTTGAAACATTTTTATTCATTTCAAAAATAGAAAATTTTAAGTGAGACATTAAAAAAAATACTATAGATATTTCAAGCATTATAAAAGAAAAGACAGATATCTTAAAAAAAATCTATCATTCAAAAGGCATAAAAATAGTCGAGAAAATACCGGGAAGTATTCTTCTCACCACAAATAAAAAACTCGTTGAAATACTCATAAAAAATATTTTAGATAATGCATTTAAATACAACAAACAGTGATGAAAAATAAGTATTATCTTTGATAAAAACACTCTTACTATTAAAGACAGTTGAGTAGGCATCAGCAAAAAAAACTTATCTAAAATATTTGATAGCTTCTATAGAGCAAATACAAAATGAAAGTGATATTGAGTCTGACTCAATATCGTAAAAAAAATAACTAATATTTTAGATTACAAATTAGAAGTAAAAAGTGAAAAAGGAAGTTGAACTGAGTTTAAAATAATATTTAAATAGAGCTGTACATGCAATATTCAAGAAAACAGTTTTTAATGTGAACTGATATAAATATAACCATCATTTCAGATAACAATCCCTTAGAGGATATCTATAATGCTTTTGGTATTTTTTATTCTATTGAAAGAGAGTTTTCTAGATTTTCAAAAGATTCAGACTTATTTTTATTAAACACAAAAAAAGAATGAGTAGTCAGTAATAGATTTATCAATGTATTAGAGTTATCAATGCAAACATATAGAGAAAGTGCATGATTTTTTAATCCCCTTGTTAATCTGAAAAACATTTGATACTCATCTGATTTTTGAAAATGAATTTTTGAAAAAAAGCAAGAGATCAATGATTTGGATTTAGAAAAAGTATGAATCAGTTGAAATAATGTTACATTACAAGAAAATCAAAACCTAGACTTAGGTTGAATAGTGAAATGATATACAGTAGATCTCGTTTCAAAATACTTAAAAGAGATATGATACTCAAATTTCATTGTGAATGCTGGTTGAGATATCTCACTTTTCTGAGTAAATGCATCATGAACAAATCCTGTAGTTGCCATCGATAATCCTTTTAATGCAGATGAAATTTTTTCTACTTTGGAAATAAAAGACAAAGCGGTTTCCACATCCTGAACATATAAAAGAAAATGGAGTATTGATGATGAGAATTTTCATCATATACTCACTCCGGAATCAAATGATAACAATAATGAAATAGTGAGTATAACACTTATTGCAGATAGTTGTTATGTCTGTGATGCATATGCTACTGCCTGTATTGCCATGGGAACAGAGAAATCTCTTGATTTCCTGAAGAAAAAAAATATTGATTGAGTTATTATTTGAAGTGATGGAAATATGTACTCAACAAAAGGAATGAGTAATTATAATTTAGAAATTATATAATGAGCCTAACAATATTAGTTTGACCTCCATGTAGTGGAAAAACAACGTACTTGCAATGATATAAAGATTCTAAGATCGTGAGCAGTGATGATGAAATAGCAATATTACAAAACAATAATTATACTCAAAATGAATTAAATATTATATGAGTAAATAACTCTTATAAAAAAATAAATAATTATATAAATGCATGAATGGAAAGTATAGTCTACGATTCTACAAATTTAACTCCTCTCAGAAGGCAAGGTCTTTTAAAAAATATTGTACCGTCAGATATTCATGCAGTGAATTTAATTTCAGATTTCAATAACATTTATTCAAACTGGGAAAACAGGTGAAAAGATATAAAAATGGAAATGCTTTTATATCTATTTATAATTTTTAAGCCAGCCAGTGAGTCAGAATGATTTACTTCTCTACTAAATATTGAGAATATACAGAAAAACGATTATAAAAATTTAAGAAATTTATTAGAGTGAAATGTTTTCGATAAAGAGAATCTCTTAGAAGAAAATAAAGAATTAAAAATATTAAATAATTTTTGGATCAAGTGATGAAAAGATTTTTTCACAGAATATCAAACAAAGTTAGAGTTTTTAGAAGATACAACTCTAGAAGATAGGCTCGCTTTATTGTACAGTGATATAAAGTATTTTTATTCTGATTTTATAGATAACCTTGATCTTACTTATACTGTTGCATATGATAATTTTTTGTTTTGATGTATTGATAATATTTTGATGCACAAGATAGTATGATTGAAGTGAGATAAAAAAAGTGTGATACAATCATTTACAAAACTAGTGAGTATTTTTTAGTTACTTTTAAAATAAATAATCATTCCATATAAATAATATTTATAAACAGAGAAAATACTGTTAATTGCCTTCTCCAATATTACTGTTAGGCACACCTAAAATCAACACAAAAAAAAGAAGGCAGGCCTCCTCTCCTATCTTCTTTTTTTATGTATCAAGTTTCCTCCTCGACCCTTGAACAAAAAGATTATACTCATCAGACATTAACAGGACATTAACAAAACGAAAAATATACTCTTTTTAGCTTGACGTTTTAATTATTTATGTTACTTCAGCTTATAAAAGTTATTTTCATAGAGAATTAAAATTCTATTTAAAATTATTCTCTGAAATCTTTTCAAATGATTGATTGATATATTTACTATTAAGGTCAATAGAGGCTTGTAACTCTATGTTTTGATCATATAATCCATCAATTTTTCTGTCCATGACAGATGACCTCCCTTCTAACACTTCAATTTGTCTTCCCATAATTGATGTTCTATCATCAATTACATCTACTTTATGCTTCAATATCGAAACATCTGACTTTAGCCCAGATACATCTTTCTTCAGTCACGATACATCAGTTTTTAGTTCAGATACATCAGTCTCAATAGTATCTAGTTTTTGAATCACAACTCCTTGAAAATTTTCAAAACTTGATAGTTTTTCCAATACTATTTCTTCGAACTCCTTTTTTGCCATAGGAACAATATTATAAAATTAAAGATATTTACTTAAATATATACAATATATATACGAGTATATTTTTAAGTCAAAACTTTCTTATGTTTTATTTTAAGATTTTATGAAATTATAGCAAGATTTATAGTTCCATCTTCTTATTTTCATACTTAAAAGTATATCATATTTAAAGTAATAATAGTATATTTTTTGTATTTTAAAAAATATGAGCGTTTTTGTTCACATTTTTTGTATGATAATATTGTTTTTTGCAATTAAAACTCAAGATTATTATCCCAAAGTTCTTTATCCATTCCTCCTATTAATAATCTTTCGCTTTATTTTAAAAATCCTTATAATACTAGATACCCCTACTTTACTTTTATATAAAGTTATTATGGAAAATAGAGAAAAAGAATGAGGCCGAGAAGTAAGTACTTTTCCAGATCTAAGTTCATGAGAAACAGAAACGATTTCTATTTTAAAAAGCTATGTAAATGTTATTCAAGAACACCCTGAATGACTGAATACAAAGGAAGAACAAACATTAAGTGAATTATTTTTCAAGATAAATAATAGAGATACAAGATAGTATATTTTAACGTCTAAGGATATATGAGCGATAAACATTCTGAAAGCCCAAAAAATAATGATAACTCTCAAAATCTTGAGTTTACAAGTGAAGGTACACATGGAATACTAACACAATCGAGAAAAACAACTGTAATAGAAGATGTACGTTCAATATTATCAGAACAAAAAACAATAACTCCAGTAAGAGATAATGTAGATAATACATATGAAGAATATAGAAGGATACAAGAATTACAATCAATTAATGAGCTCATAGATTGTTATAAAAATGAGTTATTAGATGCTCCGATTCATCATAGAAACTCCACTCTAAAAAAGCATATAGAAATTACAGAAAAAATTTTAAAACAGAGGCTTGGTGAAATGCTTGGAAAATGAGTAGACCTTACAGTAGTAGAAATGGATCTTTATCAAACTCTTCAGTAAGAAGAATAAATAAAAGGTAAATCAGTTTGACTTTAGAGTAAAACACAATAGTATATTAGACGTAAAAGATGATTATTTCTTAATTAATTTAATCATGGAAGCATATAAACAATCACCAGAACAACATCAACAATTACCAATTTCCCTAGCTCAACATGTTTGAGTTACTGATGGTACACAAAAAAATGTTCATAATATTCTTGGTTGATGAACTCAAAGAGAGGAGTTAAAGTTTGCTCTTAATTTAAGTGATTATGCAGTAGACCTTCTTGCCGAATTACAGTGAGAAACCATTGATTGAGAATGTACTATAATAAAAACAACTCATCAAATAAATTAACAGTTGACAATTAGTCTTTTTACCTATAATAACTAAAATAACTTTAGTTATTATTTTTTTATATATTAAATAAAAATAAAGAATGAGTAATGAATGAAATCATATACTAATATGAAAAGAAATAGGAGATGAGGTAACATCTCCTATCGACACAATATCTAGTTTAGAAGCAGTAACATGCCATGTTTCAAAATCAGTATTAAATCAAGTTGAAAATTGTGATAATTCTAAGATGAATCAACTGGAACTATTAAGAAAAATATTCAGCTCCTCTGAATTAAACATCACAAGTAATTGACTTGTTCATAGAGACATGGAAGTTTTATCAACTTTAGTTAAAAATTGTATCCAGATAGCAGATGACGATCATACGCAAGAAGATTTATCATACTTGTTTCCATTAATGTGACTAGGGAAAAATCATGAATTATCCCTCAATGAAATAATAACAGAATTACATTATTGAGATTTTACTGTTTTACAAGAATTTTTATTAGAAAAAACTAAATTCTTTACACAAGTTATAGAACACAAAGATTCTGTCGATCATGAATTCTTTTCTAATCTACACAAAGAATTCACTCACATGTTTGAAATAATAAATAATTTATTAATACCTTACTCAAAGAGCGATAGGCTTATCGACAATTATTTATGAATGGTTTCTTTTTGTAGAAAATTATTTTGATATTTAATACATATATCAAGTAAAGATAATAGCCTTGATAAAAATAATAGAATCCAATTGTTATCTCAATTATTTCACTTAGACAATCGTCACAGCACTCAAATCAGTGAAAAAAACTCAAGCATTGAAGATATAAGGGCTTCAACAGATGAACTTCTTCAACTTATTGAAAAATCACACAAAGCGTTATCTGGCATGAATGCATGAAAAGAGGTTAATGTAGATATACCAAAAGCAGAACTTTGGATCAATAAAGGTGCTCTACTTACAAAACTTAATCTAGATTACTGAGAAAACGATATTAAAGAAACTCTTACTGCAGTTACGACAGTTATAGAAAACTATAACCTAGAAAATTGAACAGATTACAAATACCTGAATAGTGCTATATATTGAATTGCAAATCACATTAATAATTCTGACTCAGACAATACTCCTCCTTCATATATTTTTACTCTCACTCAACTCTATAAAGCAATTAATAACAAAGTTCCTCAACTCACATTAGAACCTGAGTCTTATCAAATACTACTCATGGCTTTAAACATAAATAATACTTGAGAAAAACTTATCTCTCAATTTTTAAAAGAAAATGCTACTTCAGTCACAGCAACTTTATTAAGTCGTTTTTCAAATGATAATAAAGAATTACAAAAGTTAGCTACTATTGATCCTCTTACAAAACTGAGTAACAGAAGAGCCTTTAATGAAGAAATAATTAAAGCAAGCGAAACAGCAAATAGAAAAAATAAAAATATTGGTGTTATATTTGTAGATATAGACTTCTTTAAGAAGGTCAATGATACATTTTGACATGAATGATGAGACGATGCACTTAGAGATGCTTGAGCAATCATACATAATACTCTCAGACCAACTGACTGAGCATTTAGGTATTGATGAGAAGAATTAGTACTTATTATTGAAGACTGAGACGTACTAAAGGTTGCTGAAAGACTTAGACAAAAATTTGAAGATACTGAATTCTCATTTGCCGGAACAAAAGGCTCTCTTACAATTAGTGTATGAGTATGATATATGCATCCAATAAGATGAGAACATGATATAGAAATTCATAACTCAAAAGATAAGATATCAACCCCTAGTGAAGCCAAAGAATTAAAGGCAAATAATGCTATGTGACGTTCAGATAGTGCTGTGTATAAAGCAAAAGAGTTATGAAGGAACCAGGTTATTCTATGTGAATTAGATGAAAATACTTGAGAACAAAAGTTTTTTCAAATAAATGAAAAATGAGAAAAGATTCTTGTTGAGAACAAAAGTAACAACTCATAAATAAAATATATCCACACAAAAAAAGACGGGAACACCTAACCGTCTTTTTTTAATATCAAGTTTCCTCCTTGTCACTTGATAAAAACAGTATACTCATAGGACCTTAACAAAACATTAACAAAATGAAAAAAATATTTTTTCTACTTGACGTATTTAATAAATATGCTGATTAATAATTTATTAAATTTGCTTTTTTTTAAGTATGAAATAAAATCATACATGCCAAAATATCATATATTATTCTTATATAAAAACAAAGGTGGGTAACTTAGTTGCTTATACTCTACATGTTTTTATGTAAGAAGTATGATGTTTTGGCGAACAAAAGTATTCTAAGTTACCCTTTTTTGTTCGTCAAAACATCCACATAGCCCTATTATTTTGGTATTAAAATTTATATTTTTAATACTTTTTTATTATGAATAAAAAGGAGGAAGTAGAAAATGTTTTTGTTACCAAAGTTTATAAGTCATACTGACTAAAAGCACCAAACACATCGAATCAGGTAGATCTAGTATGAAAGTCTATTTTTACAGCAAGTTTTATAATCATATCAATACTTATTTTAATAATTATTATAAAAGCATAATAACTCATAACAAACAAAAAATGGAGGGATTTACCAAGCAAGTATACCAAATGTGAAACAAAGCATTCTGGAAAAAGATAAATCAATATTTAAGTGATCTCTGATTATCAGAAAAAGATAAAAATAGAATCATTTGAGAAATTAAAAAAAAGAAGTAATAAAAAAAAGCATATATTTAGATATATGCTTTTTTTTATTTTATACTTCTAGGCTTTCATCATCTACTTTTTTTCTTGTCTTGGTTACAATCTTATCAACATCTCTGAATAAACTAATGATAAAGTAAAACAAACTTACTCAAACAAGTAATCAAGCTACTCAGAAAAAGTGTTCAGATACTATGAGTATAATAAACGTCAGACTCACTGGAAGCTCTATGAAGCTTGATACAATCTTAGGATTTAGATAATAAGCTTCAATAGTATGAACGATCCCAATAAGAAGCATAACCTCTATCACTACTTGGTATCCTCAAATCATAGTAAAAGCAACTAAAAATATAGGGATACTTGATAAAAATACTCAGAGTACAGGAACAAAACCAGCTATAAAGACAATCAGTCAAAGTGTTAATAAGTATGGGAAACTTCCACCATGGATAAGTCCAATACATACAAGTCAAGCAATGGTGAGCAAGGCATTAATTCATGCAATCATTGATTGGGCTTTAAAAATCAAACCAAAACTTGTTACAATTCTTTCTATAATAATTCTGTATTCTTTATATAAAAATCAAAAATTTGATTCTTTGATTTGAAGTAAATATTTTTTTACCTTTTGTCTATCAATAATGAATACAAAGCTCAAAATCAAAGCTCAAAGTATTTGTAAAAGTATTATAGATGCTGATTTTAATTTTTTCAATATATCAAATAAGACATCATAATCTTGAGTAACCACTACATCACTTATTGTTCCTCATATTTCAGAATTAAATTTCTTTAACTCGTTTAGTTCTGAGGTTATCACATGCAACTGATCTGCTATAAATGGCATTGTTTTAGGTAGTTCTGAGAGTTCTCAAATCAATTTTGGGAGTAAGTCTGAGAGTGTAAATATAATGATTCAAACAAAAATCAGATACTCTAGTAGTATAATAGTATTCAAGCAAAAAAGTTGTTTTCAGATAGTTCTTTTTTTCTTAGATTGAAATAGCTTTTCCACTAAAAGGTCAGCTTTTTCTTTGAGGAATTCTCCAAATGTTAGGAATAAATATGAAAAGATAAAAATCAAGAAAAATATTCCTAAGAAATCTTTAAATACATAAAAAAGGAGGATTAACAATCCGTACGCAGTTACTTTTTTAAAAAATTTCTCAGTTACAAATTTACGTAAAAATGCTTTTAAATATATCATGAATATTTCTTAGTGTTTAATTCAATTTATAATAATCTTTTTTCAAGATATTCAAAATAAAAACCTCTGACGAGTGAGGGTTTTATCATTTAAGAGATAATCAATATGTTGCTAACCTAGTTTTTACCTTCTGAACATAAGAGGGGTCAGTAGCATATCAGCTTTCTTTTATTGAATGTAAAAACTCTTCAGGGTTATTTTTAAACTTAAATGCTCATGAATACCTTGGGCTAGTTAATAATTTTGCATATGCATCAAATGATTCATCCATGCTTGAAAAACTCCTAAACTTTGAAAATCTCGTCCTATATGATCAACGAATATATTCATCTGAATTGTATTGTATAAAATCATCCCCTCACCTTGCTTTCATCCCAAATACATTATTTCATTTTTGAGATAAATCACTTTGTCAGTCTCATGATTCTAACAAAGATTGTCATACTACAACCATTTTCGGTATTCCATATGATTTTTGAAGTTCTTCACCCATTAATAGAGCTTTTGCAAGAAATTGATTCTTCGATAATTTTTCATTTTTCATATGAATTGACCTATCTTCTACCACAGAAAAATCATCCATAATACTACGTTTTTTTCATGAGCTATGAAGTACTTTTGCTTTTTTTATGGGTATTTCTTGTTGAGCTATACTCCTTTTCTTTTTAAAAACTGTTTTCTCTGTAACAACTTGTACTGGAGTTTCCTCAACATCACCAAATAAAACAGCTTGTGTTTTAGGTCCACATAAGCCATCAGTTATAAGTCCATTATCTTTTTGAAACTGAATAAGAGCTTGAAAGTTTCCCGGTCAAAAATTATTATCTACAGTTATCTGTAATGCATTTTGCATATCAGATACTTGCAAAGGTTTCATATAGTTTTCATTTGCCCATCTATATTCATTATTCAAAAAAGTTTTCAATTTTTTTTGTGTATTTATAGTAACTTTTAAAGCCTCGCTTTCTAAAGATCCAAGTTTTTGTATTTCTTTTACCTCAGATCTTTTTACTCTTCCATCAAGGTCCAAAGAGTCTGAAGAAAATTGAGTTTGATTTTCGATCATAAAAAAATTGCTAAAAATATAATTATTCTTAGCAATTGTATCATAGTTAGAGAACCAATGCAAAATCTAGACGGAGTAATTTTGGGTCAACTTTTATAAGCTCAACTTTTACTGAATCTCATATAGAATATTTAACTTGTGAGATTGAGCTTTTCATTTCCATCATATCAGCATCAAACACAAAATTTGAAGGTCAGAACTTCTCGTTAAGCTCTACAAATCATTCGATTGTATTATCAAGCTCTACAAAAACTCAATGCTGGATTGCTCATGAGATATGAGCATCAAATTGTTCCCCAACCTTGTTTTTCATATATTTTACAGCCATCAGATCTTGAATTTTATAAGAAAGTTTCTCAGCTTTTACTTCTAAATCTGATGTTTTATTCGCAACTTTTGGTAAAATAAGTTTATAATGACCTATTCTTCCCTTATCTAGCCTTTTATGAAGCTTTTCTTTTATAATTCTATGTATTTGTAGGTCAGGATATCTTCTAATAGGTGAAGTAAAGTGACTATAATAATCTAGAGCGAGACCAAAGTGTCATTCTCTTTCATCTGAATATATCGCTTTTGTAAGACTTCTTAACACCATTTTACTGAGCAGTTTTTCACGTGCATCATTCTTGATTTCATTCAGAATCACAGCAAAATCTTTTGAGCTTACTTTATCTTTTTTTGGAAGAGTATATGAAAAAATTGCCAGGTTTTTTTGTAGTTTTTCTACATCCTCTTCGCTTGGTTTTGGATGGACTCTGTACAAGAATGGAATATCTGAAAATTTCCTTGAAATGGCTTCGTTTGCCATGACCATAAATTCTTCAATGATTTTATTTGAATTATATCTCTCATATTTTTTGAATTCTGTTGGATTTCCATCTTTATCAACAATTATTTTTGTTTCAGGAAAATCAAACTCCAATACCCCAAGTGATTTTTTATGAAGAGCAAGAATATCTCTTAATTTCTCAGAATCCTGAAGCATTGAAATGAGCTGTTTTGAGATAATTCATCCGAAAAGGAGCGTATTTCATTCTTCAACCTCTTGCTTAGATTCTATTATTTCATCAACCTCTTTATAAGTCATTCTAAAGTCACTCTTGATCACAGATTCATAAACATTCGTATTTACAATATGTCATGCAGAATTAATCTCTATCTCACATGTAAGAGTCAGCTTATCTTCATTTGGATTCAGGCTACATAAACCATTTGAAAGCTCTTTAGGAAGCATAGGAATCACTTGATCTACAAGGTAAATAGAAGTTCATCTCCTCAAAGCTTCTTTATCAATTGCATGACCTTCTTTTACATAATGAGCAACATCAGCAATATGAACAGAGAGTACATAATTCCCTTTTGAAGTTTTTTCAACACTCACAGCATCATCAAGATCCTTTGAGTCTTCTCAATCAATTGTAATAGTGAATAATTTTCTTAAATCTTTCCTTTTATTGATATCTTTAATTGAAACTGGTTTCTGTATTTTTTCAAGTTCCTCCCTAATAGCTCATCCAAATCACATTCTTGCTCCGTATTCAACAGCAAGCCCAAGCACATCAACTCATTTATCTCATGGTTTTCATAAAACTTTTACAACCTTTCATTCAGGTGACCTCCCTTCCCAGCTCAGCACTTCTACAGCTACTATCTCACCGTCTTTTGCTTTTAGAGCTTTTGATCATGGAATAAATATATCTTTTTTAAATGATGGGTCATTTGGTGCAACAAAACCAAATCTTCATGAGTCATTAAAAACTCATACAATTGGTTCTTTTCTTCTTGTCAGAACTTTTTTTATTTCTGCTTCTTCCTTTCATTTAAATACTTTTACAGTGGCAAAAACTTTATCTCAAGTCATTGCATTCAAAGAATTTCTTCAAAAAACAAAATAACCTTTCTCACGTCATTCCACATCAACAAATCAAAAATCTCATTTTCATTGCGCATATATTCAGATAATTTCATTTTCTCACAGCTCTTTATTTTTGGTTTTTTCTATCATTTTTTTCTTCTATTAATAATTAGCTTTTATTGTACTTGCTTACTTATATTTTCCAAGAAAATAGTTTATAATTTTTTCTTTTACAAAAAAAATTGACATTATTTAATAAAATATTATAAACGTTGTGCAATATTTTTACAAGACTAGGAATTAATGCATTTTGCGTTAATGGTATTGTAAAAAAATAGGCTGGAGAAAAAAATGACATATAGAGAATTACTCCTCCCTGAAGTACCAGTTAATAACAAACTGGAAGGTAAAACAACACAAGTAAAACAAAATATTCCTGAGCTAAATGAAATTGCTTCAATTCCTAAAAATGTTATGCAAGTAGGAATCAGTAAATATCTTACAACAGATATATCTGAAGCGTTTCAAAATAAAACAGATTCATACACAATAATAGCTCCAAACTATCTTTTTGGTAAAAGATGTTACTTTAGATTCATTTTTGTTTTTCCTTATACATCAATTCAAGGATCGAATTCATTTATAAGACTCTCCTATAATTATTGCACAAAAAAAGTAAATGTAAGAATCAATGGTCACCTTATGTCTTGGGATGAGAAAAAAACTTTTCTCTCTCCAGAATTGTATAGTGATATTGAAAAATCAATACTTAAATTGAAGAAATTCTGGTAACAGAGTATTCTTAGATTAGGTATTTAAAAACTGAGGAGGTATGTAGTCCCTCAGTTTTTTTGATCCTTATTTTTTGACATCAAGTGAATTCTGAGTATACAAGATATTACATAGTTTGTTTTTCTAAACAGAGGATGTAGGATATGGACTTTCGAGAAATTGTTAGTTTTGATGATATACACTCACAAACATTAGCGCAAATATATTTGAATCATCCAGATGTATTTTACGAAATAAAAAACTCGCGGTACCGTTCTCATGATTCTAATTTTCAGGATCTAGTAACATTTTTATATGAGCGCGGGAAACGAATAGCTATCCGCAAAGATAATCCAAATAAATGGAGAGTAAGATATATAAAAAATGATGCTGGCTTGATATCTGATTTTAAGATTATACCTGCAAGAAAAACCCGCGTACCTTGGACTGGGAGAACACGAGATAAAAAAGCTCTTGATTTTCTTTTTCCAAAAATAATTCGTGATAAACCTAGCTGCGAAGCTCTTGGTTATGAGTTAAGAAATTATCTATTTGACACTAGAAGTGGACAAATAAATGCATTAGAAGCTGAAAATTTTTTCATGGATGATGCTAATTTTCTCGAAAAAAACAAAAATAAAAATCATAAAATAAAAGCAAAACAGGTTGATGGTTTATTATGCAATTAGTTGTCGTTATAAGCAATACTTAAAAACCACACGATGTCATCATCGAGTGGTTTTTTGATTACAAAAAAACCAGCCTACAAAATTTGACATTAGAAACGAAAACATTATAAGTAATATACTTTAGTTGATTACTTGAAATTGAAACATGCTGTTTTAATAAGTTCCACTAGGAAGAAGTAAAATTATGGATGAAGTAGACAAAGCTCTATTATTAAAGTTCCGTGAAAGCATTACAATAGCTATTGATGATTACAAAAAATTAGATATTGAGTTAGGAAGTAACGGAGAACCTTCAAATATAGCAGATGAAGACAACAAATATATTATGCTCGATCATCCAAAATGCTATGCATTTGAGATAAGCTCTATAGATCAATACCATTTTAGCTTCAAAATAAATGATTTTGATTCTATAATGAATCGTTGTTTGCCAGAAGGTTATATAAGTATAACGATTCTCTATCACCGAAAATTTAGAAAAATTGAAATCAAGATAAATGATGTATATTTGGATCAAAAAGATACAAACAGTATAATCTCTGACGACGATCCTATAATTTTTGATAAACTTGTAATAAAATGGACCGATATTTTAAAAAAAATAAACCTTGTTCAGAGCTAAAAAACAAAAATAAAAGAGAAAAAATATGAGAATATTCTTTATTTTAATCTCATCTCTACTTTTAATAAGTTGTGATGATAATCAGGATGATCTTATATATTATAGCTGTTCCACAAGTTATAGTCTTGATGATCCAGAAAATAAGTTAAAACGTATTAATGAAGAACTCGATGAGACAACTATATTAGCAGTCGATATAGAGAAGGCTGAAAGCCTGGTTAAATCATATACTACTAGGAAAATTGAAGGTATGTATGATCTAACTAGCAATCTTGTATTAGACATAAAATGTAGTCGATATTGAGATAAGGTCGCATATTCAAAACCACCCAATCCCCTGGGTGGTTTTATTTTTTAAGTAAAATTTGCAAAAAAATACTTTTGCATATAATCTCAGTACACTCAATTTTCTATGGGGCCCTTTACGGGGCTCCACCATATATGCCTAGATGGTGGAATTGGTAGACACGGGGGACTCAAAATCCCCTTCCTTCGGGAGTGAGGGTTCGATTCCCTTTCTAGGTACCATTATTCCCTTTTATAAGGGAAAATGAACAAATAGCTTAAAAGAAAATTAAAGAATAAACAATATTGCTAATAGTCCTATGGACCTAAAGTTGATGTTTATTCTTTTTTTTACGCATATGAAAATATATATTTTAAGTTAATTGCAAGTGCGTAGTAAATATATATAAATTTTGTTATAATTTAGTCTCATTGATTAAGATTATGAAATCGTAAAAATATATTTTCTGAGTTAAATTCATGTTTTATTTTTATTAGGGATTTCTTTGACTTATTGTATTTCATGCGTATTATTAAATTACTATTAATTATGGAGTACTTAGTACTAACTTATAATTGAAGTATCAACCAAATGATGGAAATATTATGGCTCATACTAGTATGATTTCAGGTATTGATAAAAATACACTTTGGGATTTTTTCAACTCTAAAACTAAGGATATTACTCTAGAAATTACTAATATAGAACAAGGAAACTTTGCTTACAAAGATAGATTTAGAGGGTTATTATCAGATATGAGGGAACTCATATTATCATATTCCGAAAATTATAAGGTAGAGATAAAGCCAGAAGAAATTACGCAAGGTATTTTTTTTCACATGCCTGAGATAAATCATATCCGTAATTTTGCAAGACTCACTTTTCCATTACATGGAACTGAATGCGTGATTGAAGCTGATATGAATCGTCGTGTTTTAGTTAAATATTTAGGTAAGGAGAAACCATTGATGCATATATCAATAATCGAGAGACATTCAGCGTATGATTTAAATAGCACAATAGAAAAAATAAAACATAATGTGCCTTACTAATAGTTATATTGTATGTATGGAGCCCTTCATGGGCTCTTTTATTTTTCCAAATATTTATCAATTCTCAAAATACTTCCATCCTCCTACTCTCCTCACATATAATACAGAGTCATCAGTCTCTGGTAAATATCTCTTATTTAGTTTTAGTTGAGAATTTAACAATAGGGTTTTTATTTTTCTTAGGTATCTATTTTAGGTATAACATTTTTGTTTTTTATATTAAATCCATAGTATTATATTATTATTACTTAAGGTACATGTTATGATATCATCCCCAAATCACTCTGTAAATTCTTGATTAGTATGTCCCGAACCTCTTACACCTCTATATCTGTTTACTAATTCGGGTTTTGTTATTATTACTCTACTTCTTTATACTATAATTATTGCTTACTATGCTTTTAAGTTATACAAAAAGAATATTAGCATTAAGTATTTTCTAAAAAAAATAATTGTTGTAGGCGTTCTATTGTTACTTTTACTTTTAGTAATCTACTGAATTTTTATTTTTTATTATATGATGCATTAACTTCTTTACTTCTCTCAGATAGTACAAAGATTAGGGAGGAAACCTTATATATATCTTAAATAGTGGTAAATACAGGAAAAAGAAAATTCTAGCCCTTCAGTTACTCTATATTTTTAATTTAAGCCATATAACACAGGAATTTTTCACTCATAAGGTTGAAACTTTAATTCTTTTTGTTTTTTGAGTGGGATTTGATAAGTTCAGCTCATAATTTAAAGAAAATCATGAATTTTCAAGCTTGAATAGGAAGTTTCTTTCATTTTTTTAGAATAATTTAGGAATCAGGTTTATATTTTCTACGAAAAAAATCCAAACATTTCTGTTTGGATTTTTTGGGACAGCCTCCTATAGGCCCTTTTAATAGTATTTTTTTTGCAATGAAGCTAGTTATTCACTTTCCTCTCTAGCTACAACTAATACGATAGGAAAAGTTGATCTATATCTTTCAAAAAAGTAAGTATCTATTTCTTGATCATAGGTCGATCTATGGACTTGAGCTAGCACATGCAAGTTTATCTGAATCCGTTCTTTATTTTCCCTCTTAAATGCCAGAGTTTTTATATTCTGAACCAAGTCATCTAAATCTTCACAAAAATGTTTTCTCTTTTCCCCTTCCAATAAAGAATGAAGATCTGAGAATAACCTTATTATTTCAGCATCATTATCAAAACATACATCTAATAATGCTTCTTGACAAGATTGCAATACTTCTTTTAAAGTTTCTTCATAAGAAGGAATTTCTCCATAAAGAACCTCTGGAAGATTTTTTTTTCTTTGGAATTTTACTAGCCTTATAAATCGAGTCTGAATATCAATAAGATCTTCAATTGTGGTCATATATTAATGCCTTTTTTTTTGAAATCTAGAAAAACGAGCGTATTAAAATACTAATTATTTTTTTTATTTTGTCAAAAAAATACTGGTAGAATTCTTCACAAAACGCAACTTTTAAAAGAATCACTTTCATACTACAAAAACTATAATAAAGGAAAAAAAGTATAAATCCCCCTAAATTCTTTCTATTTTAAATTTTCCACTTCTCTATCTAAGGTACTTTGTATGAGTCACATAATTTACGTTCGTATATATTTCATGTAGTAGAGCAATATAGAAAAGACAATATGTTTATTTTTTTCATAGAAACAATATAAATAACATGTATTCCCTAGGTTATTAATTATAAGTAAGAGTCATGTAAGAGATCCTTTAAAAAAGAACCCAAATTTCTTAGGTTCTTTTTTTGCGCCCCTTTTTTTATGAATAATAAAGGTTATTTTTTAGATACATACTGTTCCACTCCATCAATGAATTTCTGAGTAACATAATACTCTCCAATTCTTTCAATACGCACTTGAGTGATAAAACCATCTCTCGTAGCAGCAATATCGGGACAATAATTTAATTCATTATTTGAAAGTATAAATTGAAAATATTGTTCACATATAGTCGAGCTTCTATGAGTACCAGAATATGCTATATCATCGAAATTAATTCTTTGAGACCAGTCATATCCCATTTCTTTTAAATATTCCAATACGACTCCAAGAAATAAATGTTCTTCTTTTGGAAATTTCTCTCCTTTTACATCCACATGAAAATCGGATGGCAATTCCAAATTAGAGGGTTTAAAAGTAGACTTGATTTGAGGTCTATACGAAGTAGTCTGCATGTACATATTTCCTCTATTATCCTGAACCTAATTAAAAGTTCCAGAAAGTGATTGAGTTTGAAACTTTGTTTAGATTCATCTAACATTATACTCTTTTTCTAAATAAAAGCCAATATTTATTAATCCCCCCTTACATTATTCTCCTTACCACTCCTTCAGGATTTTTTCCTCATCTTTTAATTATTTGAACTTCAACTCTATCTCATGTACTTGCTCATCATTTTCTTGAACCAGCAATGAAAATATCACCACTTTTATCATCTGGTAAAACAAAACCAAATTGATCATTATCTTTATATTTTCATACCAACAATTCTTCGTCTGATTCTAAAATCTCAACTACAATTGCTTCTTTTTTTCATTTAAAGTCAACAAGTTCAGCTTTTACTCTGTCACCATCTCTTGCTCAATTTTTCTTTTTTCAATAAACAAAATATCATTTTTCTCCTCACTCTATATCAATGAATCAAAAATTTCCATCACCTCATGAATATACTCATTCTACGATCTCTGTTTTGGCAACTTTTGGTTGTAGGTTTGTAAGTACTCTTAAAATTTTAGCTTCTGGTTTTTTTCATTTAGCATATTTCATAGGTCTTGCCTCAACTCTATCTCATGTTTTTGCATCTTTCATATTATCTTTATTTACAAAGAAGTCCCCTCAAAATTCTTCTCTATCATCTGGTATTACAAAACCATAATGTGCATGTTCTTGAAATTTTCCACGTATTGCTTCTTCCATTTACTTTTGTTATTATTAATGAGAAGATTATACTCTTAATTAAAAATATACAAGCATAATTTGTATATTTTTAATTTGCATTTGTATATAGAGTGTATATACTCAAATATAATAAAGCTATTTCTATAATTTACACTCATATGTATCTCTGTACAAGTTGTTGAAACGAATCTATTAAGTGGCAAGGTCAATGTGACTACTGTAAAGAATGGAATACGTTAAAGGAGTTCAAAGAAGCAAAAAAAAGCTCGTCACCTAGTGATAAAATCTGATGAATAGTACAAGAGCTTTCTAGCTTAGAACAAGTAAAAAAAGAAAATACCGAATCCAAAATAATTACAAGTTCAAGTGAGTTCAATAATGTTTTAGGTGGATGAATAGTCTCTTGAAGTGTAATTTTGATGTCATGAGAACCAGGGATTTGAAAATCTACCCTCACTCTTCAGCTCTGAAACTTTGTAAAAGAAAATATTATATATATTTCATGAGAAGAAACACCATATCAAATATCAGACAGGGCCAAAAGACTTGATATTAAATGAGATAATATGCAAATACTCTGAGAGAATTGTATCGAAGATATACTCGAAACTCTCAAAAATAATAGGTCTGATATAGTAATTATAGATAGTATTTCTGTTATGCATTCCAATAATTGCACATGAACATCTGGAAGTGTCAGTCAAGTTAGATATATCACCGACTTACTAGTAAGTTTCGCAAAGACAAGCAATACAACTGTCTTTATTATTTGACATATTAATAAAGATTGAGCTCTTGCTTGACCAAAAACACTTGAACATATGGTAGATACTGTATTATTTTTTGAGTGAGATAAATATGATAACCTCAGGATATTACGTGCTCTCAAAAATAGATTTTGACCAACTTCAGAAATCTGAATTTTTACTATGTGAGAAAAATGACTCATTGACCTGAAAAACCCCTGATTAGAATTTGTAAACTCAACTCAGGCTACCATTTGATCAAGTCTATCAATAACCATTGAATGAACCAGAGCAATTATCGTAGAGACAGAAAGTCTCACTACCTATAGTAAATTTGGTTATCCAAAAAGATCTAGTAGATGAATTAATAGCTCTAAACTTGATCTCATCGTAGCTGTACTCTGAAAATATACCCCTATCAAACTTGAAAGTGATGACGTGTACACTAATATTTCAAGATGACTCAAAATAGATGAACCTTGAATAGACCTTTCACTTGCAGCTTCCATTATCTCCAGTAAAAAGAATACTCCTCTCCCAAAGGATACCATCTATATCGGAGAAATATCACTGACATGAAATATCAAAAAACCTATCCATATTGAAAAAAGAATAAAAGAAGCTGAAAAAATGGGGTTTAAAAATATTATAATCCCGAAAACCACAAATCTAAAAATTTCAAAATCAAATATTATACAAATAAATAATATAAAAGAGCTTATACAGCACGTATAATTAACATAAATACCAATGAATACAAAACAATTTATTATTATGCTTTTATTTTCTTTGCTTTCATGAATTTCATGAGCATATTTTTCATCTTATCAAGAAAATAATTCTGAAACACGTATGAATCAACTTGAAGCAGAGATTATTGATAAAGTACAAGAAGCATCTCCATCGGTAGTAAGTATCATTATAAAAAAAGATCTCACTATCTATAGAAGTGATCCATGGTGATTTTTTCAAACTCCTATATGAAGTGTACAAAAAAAAGTATGATGATGAACTTGATTTTTTATCACAAAAGACTGAATTATTATTACCAATAAGCATGTAATTAATGATAAAAATGCTGTCTATACAGTCATAACCCAAACCTGAGACGAATATGACGCAAAGATACTCGCAACTGATCCCCTGACAGACCTTGCTATAATAAAAATTGAAACTACAGACGACACTATTCCTCTCAAATTTATATCAGAATACAAATGAATAAAATCAAAAATTCAAGTATGACAATTTGTAATAACAATATGAAATGTTCTTGCAGAATTTCAAAATTCAGTATCATTTTGAGTTATCAGTGGAACAAATAGAACGATAGTAGCAGACTGAGAACAATTATCTGGTTTATTACAAACAGATGCAGCAATTAACCCATGAAATAGCTGATGACCTCTCATTAATTTGGAATGAAAAGTTATATGAATAAATACTGCAATTGCTTGAGCGAGTCAGTGAATTTGATTTTCAATTCCACTCAACACAAAAAAAATCAAATACTTATTAGATTCAATTAAAAATTACTGAACTATTAAAAAACCTTTTATAGGAATTCAATATACTATAATATCTGAAAGTATACAAAAACAACTTTGAGTTACAGTAAATTATTGAGCTCTTATAAACTGAGTATTACTCGAATCAAATGCTTCAGAATCAGGCTTAAAGAAATGAGATATCATTTTACAAATAGATTGAAAAAATGTGAGTCTAAATAATGATATAATAAGTATCATACAAAATAAAATCCCCTGAGATATACTATGAGTCAAAATACTCAAAAAATCATGAGAAATTAAAGAAGTAAAAATTGAGTTATGAGTAGAGGAATAATTCAATTTACCCCATAAAAAATGGATAAAAAACTATGAGTGCATAAGTAGCAACCAGTAATGATAAAATAGCTGCAGGCAAACCAGTAACAAGCCAAGTTTTTAAAGTAATAGGATGTTTATGTGAACCTGATTTTGCAGTTACAATAACTCAAGCAGTAGATCAAATAGGAGTTGCATTTCATCAGAATCAAACTCAAAATACAAGAGCCCACCAAAGAATATTTACCCCATCAATTCATTTTGTTTGTAACATACTCAGAATAGGAATCATAGCAACCGTCATAGAAATATTATCAACAAATGCTGATAATATTGCTGATAACCAAAGAATAATAATAGCTGTAAGAAGAATATTATCAGCAGCATGTTCAATCATCATATTCGCAAGCATTTCCAAGACTCAGGCATGTTCAAGTCATCATACAAGAACAAACAAAGATACAAAAAATACCATAACAGACCACTCTACTTTTTTAAATATATTATAAGGGTCTTTTTTTGGAAAACTAAGAAAAAGTAATAATGAAGCTCCAAATAGAGCTATGAATGAAGCTGGGATTTGTAAGTATCCATGACAAAAAAACAATATTACTATACCCAAAAGTACAAGAAGTGTAACTTTTAGAGTATATGGATCTTTGATACATTTATTCTCATCTATCTTTTGTAATGCATCAGAATTCTTACATGTATTTGAAGAAAAATCACGCCTAAAAGCAAATCTCAAATAAAATAGTACTACTATCCAAGACAAGACCACCACTGGTAATGAGTGAACTAAAAAGGAATTAAAACTAAATCATGCAGCTGATCAAATCATAATATTAGGAGGATCTCAAACAAGCGTAGCTACTCAGCCAATATTAGATAAAATAGCTTCTGCTAATAGAATTGGAACTGGGTTAATTTTTAGTAATTTTGTTATAATAATAGTAACCGGAACGATCAAAATAATAGTTGTTACGTTATCCAAAATCATTGAAAGTATTGATGTCAATGCTCATAAAAATACGGTTAACAACCATATATTTCAACCTGTTTTCTTTGCTGTCTTAATAGCCACATACTGAAAAAATCATGTTTTTTCTAAAAGTGTCACTATTACCATCATTCAAAATAATAGTAAAATAGTATTAAAATCTATAGATTCTAATACTTGTTCAAAACTATAAAATCACATATAATGACCAACCCAAACCATACACATAGCTCAAAATAAAGCGATAATCGCTCTATTATACTTTTCTGAAAAAATAGTCAGAAAAGTAGCCAAAAATATGAATATGCTTATTCAAAAGTTTACATTAAAGTCCATATACTTTTTATTATTATTTACTCTCTAAACTAATATTAGCATACTTTGATTGTAATCACAAAAAAACCTGAAATAATTCAGGCTTTTTTATTTAATTCCAGTTGTTCAAAATCATCATCTATCTTGATTATTCATAGATTCTACAAGTTCAAAATCAGCTCTTTCAATTTTAGAGAATAATCATTGTCATATTCTTGTTCATTTTTCTATAATAACTTTTTCTTTTATCATATTTATGTATGGAAATTTTATTGTATCATTGTCTCCACAATAATCACAATCTATGATTCAAACTGAATTTGTTTGCATTAATCAATGCTTTTTAAATGTTGAGCTTCTTGGTTGAGTCTGTAATACATATCATGCTGGTATTTCAACGACTGTTCACGTTTCAATAAGTCTAAATTCACCCGGTTCAAAAATAACTTCTTCTGAAGCCTTAAAGTCAAATGCACATGCTCAGGCTGTTTCATAAAATAATGCTTCCCCATCTGCTGTTTTTATTCTTACTTTCATTCATAACGAGATTAAAAAATACGCCCTGAAAGAAGTGCCCTCGGGGTATGGTTCAATTCTAAGTATATAAAAAAAAATGCAAATAAAAATATGAATCATTAAATAATTCATATTTTTATTATATTACTCTTAAAATTTCTTCAATCGTGGTAAAACCTTTAATAGCTTTTAGTACACCATCTTCTTTCATTGCAATAAAATCTCCTCGTCTTGCTTCTTTAAGAATATCTTCTGCATTTGCTCCTTCTCTGATCATATTTCTCATATTATCTGTCAAAGAAAGTATCTCAAAAATTCAAATTCTTCATTTGTATCAACTATGATTACATTGAGCGCATCATTCTCATTTATATAATTTTACAAATTTGGCTGGCAAATGATGAATTCAAATTTCTCCCATGATAGCTTTGATAAGAGCCATCTCTTGTTGAGTTTTTTCTTTTTCTACCTTACAATGTGGACAAATTTTTCTCACTAATCTTTGAGCAATAACCGTATCAAGTGCCGAAGCTAAAACATATGGTCTTAATCACATATTTATAATTCTATCAAGCGTTTCTGCAGCTGATTTCGTATGGAGAGTTGATAATACCAAATGTCATGTTAAACTTGCAGAAGTAGCTGTATCAAGTGTATCTTTATCTCTAATTTCTCATACCATTATAATATCAGGATCTTGTCTTAAAAGAGCTTTTAGTCAGGTTTTAAAGTCAAATCCATCCTTTTCATTTATTTCTGATTGAATAATTCCATCCACTTCATATTCAATCGGATCCTCTAGCGTAATTATTTTTTTCTCCCTTGTGTTCAGTTTCGATAGAATAGTATAGAGAGTTGTTGTTTTACCAGAACCAGTTGGTCAAGTTACAAGTATCATACCGTTCTTCTTTGAAGTAGCTTTATCAATCATCCTCTTTGATGTCCAAAAAAATCCCAATTTTTCATAGTCAACAACAGCATTTGAATTATCTAAAATTCTAGAAACTATATTTTCTCAATATTTAATTGGAAGTGTTGAAACTCTCACATCAATCTTTCTTTCATCAATAAGCATATCATATTTCCCATCTTGAGGAATATTAGATATATTTAGTTTTAGGTTTGATGAATATTTTAATCTCTCTAAAACCATTTTATATTCTTTTAATGTGAGTTTGAATATATCAACAAGGACTCAATCTATTCTAAACCTCACTACCACATAATCATCAAAGCACTCATAATGCACATCTGAACTTCATAAAACAAGTGCTCAAATGGTAATATCTTTTAATGCTTCATCAGTATTTTGTTTTTTTAAGGCGCTCAAAACCTTCTCTTCGATTTTTTTGAATCTATCTGAAGAATATATGTGTTTCTTTTCATGTTTTAAGATTTTTTCTTTGAGTTTTTCTTCACTCTCTTTTATCTTTACAACAACCATAACTTGTAATTTATGACTTATAAATTATACTCCTTTCAATATTATCATATGTTTCTACTTTATGCAAGATACTCATCAAAAAGCATCTATACTCATTTGGTCAATTTTTCTGAGCCTTATAATCAGTATTATTTTTATAAATACAAGCTCAAAAATAGGAAAAACTATTCGAAACAATTCACTCATATCAGAATCAATAACAAGTCATTACCAAGTACAGAAAATTTTAAATGAAAAAAACTATATCAATACTCAACTCGATAATTGAGAAAATATTATTTTTGAAGATAATAATAAATATACTTGAGTACTCAAGGTGAAAGAAACATCTGAAACCCAATTTCCAAGTATAAATAATACTATTGATATTAGTATTCTTGATTGATGACCTATTTTTTATAGTTTTTCAAATAATTCTGCCTCGTGAGTTGTCAATAAAAGCATATCGATTATAGTTTCTCAGACATGAAGCTTATATCTGAGAAACCTATGATGACACCTAAAGTATAATATTTCATCTGATACAGATTTTTTAACAAAAAGAAAATGATATAAAGTAACAAAAAAAATAGGACACAAAGAAGTAATAAAATCATCTACTACAATAAAAAACTTTTAAAAATTTTTTTTTTAGGTATATTATTTATAACTATTTTTCATCACGTAGCCCTTTATTCTATGAAGAAACTTTGATATATAATCATATGTATTTGTACACTAACATACAGTAATGTATTTTCTGAAACAAGTAGCCTCATTTGCAATAGTTCAGACTGATATGAACTGTATGAATGTCGTGTAAAAAATACATGTTCCCCATATAAACCTCAACCAATATTTTTTCAGACAAAAGAATATAAAAATTATGATACTCAAACTCCAGAATATAAAAAAGCTCAAGAAGAGAAAAGGAAGCAGCAAACTTCTATAGAAAATATATGAGATACAGTTGCTGATTTTATAAATTTTGGAGATGATCTAAATATAGCTAAAAATATCTATAAAAATAATATGAACAACATATATAAATGTGCTATTATATGAGTGCAAGAAAAGTCACTAAGAGCTACCAAACAATTACTTGCAAATAACTCATATTTAAAAAGTAAAATTCAAAGTAAGATTGAATCACAGATAGGAAAACTTACTCGTATTACAGGCTCACTAAAGTGCAATCAAAGCAATGATAATAACTCAGTTCAAAAACTCCAAGTCCTCAAACAAACAAGCTATGAAACATGTAAGTATAATTCTTATTTAGAATACCTCAGAGAACGTAATAGCCACATAAAAAATATTATCCAATATAATGAGGATCTAGAAAAATTATCAAACAAAAACTCAATAAATAACAAAATAATTTCCACAAACCAAGAGGAATATAATCTCTCAACTATCATAAATTTAGAAAAATCAAAAAAAAATGAAATAGATGAAGAAATAAAACGTGCATATAAAATATTTCCTATTGCATACCATGCCTATAGTGAATACGAGAATAACTTCTCTATCCATATTCTATTAGAACTTCTCAGAGAAGACTTTATAGCTTTTAGGAAAAACTATCACAAGACGATTAATCCTATCAACCAAGTATGATATAAGATTATAAATGCTATGAAAAAATAAATAAATATTTACCTCCTTAAAACAAACCTGATGAACCTACAAAAAAAATGATTTACCCTTGTAGAACTTATAGTTGTTATAACGATACTTGCAATACTTTGAACAGTAGCTTTTGTATCATTTCAATGATATAGTAGGCAAGCAAGAGACAGTGTAAGAATCTCAAATTATTCAAATATAAATAAAACTCTTGACCTCTATGAGGTACAAGCAGGAAAATATCCGAAACCTCAAAATTCCAATACTGTTCGTTATGCATGAGTAGATATTTGGGAACAATGAGTAATATGAGAAAGAATACAGTCTCTCATAAATGTAGCTGGAGACTTAAGTGATATAAAATTCGGAAGTGAAATATCATATTCAGTCACAACTTCATGAAAAAATTATGAAATTGCATGAGTCTTTGAAGAAAATCAGCTCAGTCAGAATATCCAACATCACCTTACAGATCAGATATACGCAGCAACTGATGTTGTTGCATATATTTGATGAAACTATAACTCAAAATATTTAAGAACCAGCACTTGATGAGAAACTCATATTATTTCTATCCCAAGTTTAATACTCAATACCAGATGAGTAGATCAAGAAGTTCAAGTTTGAGTTGAAAATAACAATTTCGTTATTGCTGCAAAGAAAACTATTCCTTGAAGCTTCATTGAATGAGACTTTAATTCAGAAACAGTACCTTTTACACCTAGATTATTATATCAATGAACGGATTGTTCTCCATTAAATGAAGTTGATTACTATAATTTAGAAGCTGGTCTAAAACAATCTTACGGAACAGGTATTTTTCAAAGTATAAATAAATATGATCAATATCAAGATTGATATATTCACCCTTTTTATTTAGAAGAAAATGCTCTATTGCTTAGAAAACAATTACACTGTTCAAGTAATACTCCGTTTTTAAAATCAAATGATGTCTTACCACTTACCTGTGTAAATGAAGATGGTACATTTGAATGATTTTCACCTTGAGCTCTTATAAGTAACAGTTGTTTACATACCTATGAATGAGATTCTGACTGGATTATTGAAGATTGAAGCTGAAGCTGAGCATCAAAGGCTATAAGAAACATCCCTGCTTGAGAGGGCGAAACAACTGCTTTCATATACAACATGGTTCTCAACAAAGCTGCTAATCTTACATTCGATTATAAATTAGATTATAATGAATGAACTGCAAGTTTTTACATTAATTGAGTCAAATATGAAAAATGGTGATGAAGTGGAATTCAAAATGGAACATACCAAACATATACTACAACTCTCCTACCCGCATGAAATTATGAATTTAAATTTGAAACGTACGTAGACTGGGCATCTGGAGCATATTCAAATTTATTTTTAGACAATATATTGATAGATGAAACATGTATTGATTGATGAGCAACTTGCTGATGGGATTTAAACTTTGAAGATTCTTCTGATAATCCATTTGATATATTTGTATTTTCTTGAGATGTAACAACACCATGGACAAGAGTTACTGATTCTTCAAATGGAACATATGCGATTAAGAATCCTCCTCTTGACCAGTGAGAAACTACCTATATTACTTTAAATAAAACACTCTCTCAATCTCAAAAACTTAATTTTGATTATAAATTAGATTATAATCAATGAACTGCAGAGTTTTATATCAATTGAGCAAAGTATGAGAAATGGGGCTGAAGTGGAATGGGGAATGGGACATATCAAGCGTATACTACATCCCTTCTCCCACCATGAGACTACGAATTCAAATTTAAAATAAATTTAGAGTGGGCTTCCGGTGCACATGCAGATCTCTCTCTAGATAATTTTAACTTTAGTTGTATTTGATGATGAGCATGATGCTGATGGGATTTAGATTTTGAAGACTGAATTTCAAACCCATATGAGTTATTTACTTTTGATTGAGCCGCAAAAACACCTTGGACAAGAGTAGGAGTTACTGATTCTTCAAATGGAGTTTACGCGATAAAAAATCCACTTCTAATAGAAGGTGACAAAACATATATCATATTTAACCAAACACTAACCGCAGGTCAAACTCTAAATTTTGACTATAAATTAAGTTTCTTCTTATGAAGAGCAAAACTTTATATTGACTCTGTACAAGTTAAGCATTGGTGAGAATGAGGTGATACATCTTGATTATCAGCATATCAAACATACTTGAGTCCAGTATTATGAGCATGAACATATGAATTCAAGATTGAAGTAGAAAAAGATTTTTCAGTGTGAAGTAAAGCAATTTTTCATCTTGATAATATAACTATAACTCCATAGTTAACAAAAAAACAGATACTCGTAAACGAGTATCTGTTTTTTTGTTTTTTAGCAATTAAGATTTCAAACTCTTCAAGAATATTAAATAAGTTTTTTCAATATTACTTTTTAATATCTTCATTTTAATCCTGTAGTTAATTCCCTTCTCTTTGTTTTTCTTAGTGAGAATATAAGAGTCTATATTCTTTAATAACTTTGTTTTGAAAAACAGTACCTTTATACTTTTCTCCTTCTTGTATTTTACTATTAATGCATCAAGTCTTGCTCAGAGTTTGTTCACTATATCATTATCTGATAAGTGTGTCGTTACACTACTTGCTGTTCAAGTCTCTGTTGTTCATCAACTTGTAACGTTATTTTCTTTTCTTAATTCTTTTGCAAAGAGTTTAAACGTTGCGAGTATTTTCACTTTGTGTTCTCTGGTATTTTGTTTTGCTTGTCTTGCTAAGATATAGTTCTCTACATCTTTGATAAAGGTATTTCTGTATTCTATTACTTTCTCATCATTATCCTTCTCCTTTTGTTCTATTACTTTATCAACTCTTTTTTCTATTAATTGAAGAATCGTCATTTCTGAATGGTATTTCTTCACACTTCATCATCATGTAGTATCTGTAGTCGTACCTGTTCATGTTCAGCCACTGTTAAGATCAATTACATCTTCCTCTGAACATATTGATCATAGTTTCCCATATTTACATGATACTTCTTCTTGTACATACCATTTGTATGTTGTTGTTGATCATGGAATCAGTTTACATGTGAGTTGTTCATCTTTACAGGTTGGGATATAACTTCATCATCCTCAACCTCCTCATCAGCCTCCTCAACCTCAGCTTGAACTTCATCATCCACTTGTACTTGCTGTGGCTACTGAAAAGTTAATCGTGTAGTCACTTGTATTTTCATTTGAATCGGTATCCATACATCTTACATAATATGTGTAACTTGTACTGTCTGTAAGTCATGTAAGATTTGCTGTATGATTGAGTCCTCAGGTTGCTGTTGTAAATAGGTCTGTCATTGATGTATATGTTGTATTTACTGTTGTTGAGTATTTACATGTAGATATTTCATTCGTATCAAGTGTCAGATTTACATTCGTTGTCCCAGCAGTTTGTTCTCCGTTTGGAAGTCCATTACTTAATACTGGTGCTGTTACATCAATCAGAGTGGCTACTGAAAAGTTCATAGCATAGTCTATTGTGTTTTCATTACTTGATCCATCTATACATCTTACATAGTAAGCATAACTTATTCCGTTTGTAAGTCATGTTACATTTGCTGTATGATTCAGTCCTCATGTCCCTGTTGTAAATGTATCTGTCATTGATGCATATGTTGTATTTACTACGGTTGAGTATTTACATGTGGATGCTTCGTTCGTATCTAGTGTCAGATTCACGTTTGTTGTTCCTGCTGATTGCTCTCCATTTGGAAGTCCATTTGAGAGTATTGGTACTGTGGTATCAACTACATTTGCTACTGAAAAGTTCAGTGTGTAATCTGTGGTTGTTTCATTATTTGATCCATCTATACATCTTACATAATACGTATATGATGTTCCATCTGTCAGTCATGTTACATTTGTAGAATG